>Ga0194132_10004385_pt1 | contig 24030 bp, 18 predicted proteins | sample TA2KigOf80mmetaG_FD_148612 | JGI IMG/M metagenome (GOLD analysis project Ga0194132, IMG submission 148612) | Freshwater microbial communities from Lake Tanganyika, Tanzania - TA2015054 Kigoma Offshore 80m | ecosystem: Environmental > Aquatic > Freshwater > Lake | place: Tanzania: Lake... | reverse complement strand
GCCCCGGCGGCGCCCGCTCCGACTGCGACGACAGCCCCGGCGAAGCCCGCGGCCCCGGCGGCCCCGGCGGCGCCCGCTCCGACTGCGACGACAGCCCCGGCGAAGCCCGCCGAGGCGCCCAAGCCGGCCGCGGCGCCCGCAAAGGCTAGCGCGTCGGGCAAGGTGTTCTGGCTGGTGCGGTCCACGCCGCAGGAGAACAAGGGGCAAGAGACCATCTTCGAGCCGGCGATCAAGGCGGCGCACCCCGGCATTCAGATCGAGCGCGTCATCGTGCCTGGCGCTCAGTACATCCCGAAGATCAACTCGATGGCGGCGGCGAAGGAGTCCCTGGAGATCTGGGGCTTCGGCGGCAACTACTTCGACTACTGGGCGCGCGGCCTCCCGCAGGACGTCACCAGCTACATCAAGGGCGACAACTGGGATGTCGACAAGTACTTCGGTCAGGGCCTCATGGATGTGTACAAGATCCGGGGCAAGTGGTACGGCGTCGCCCAGCTGACGACCTACGGCTCGATCATGGTGTTCAACCGCAACATGTTCGACAAGGCTGGTCTGAAGGCCCCTCCCGTCAAGTGGGACGACAAGGAGTGGAACTACGACCTCCAGCTCGCGCACGCGACGAAGATGACCAGCAACTACGGACGGCCGGACGCCACCTATGGCCTCCGGGCGCGCGAGTGGGCTGAGATGACCTCGTGGCCGTACAAGTGGGGCGGCGATGCGTGGGAAGCCGGGCACTACACGGACACGATCGCTCAGAAGACCAAGTTCAACACGCCTGAGGTCATCGAGTCGCACCAGTACCTGCAGGATCTGATCTGGAAGCACAAGGTCCAGGCCGATCCCGGCAGCGACCAGGCCCTCGCGTCGGTGCAGGACCCGTTCAAGAGCGGCAAGATCGGCATGGCGACCGATGGCGGCTGGCTCTTCTGGACGACGTCCGACATCAAGGACTTCAAGGTCGGTTACGCGGCCCTGCCGACGATGAAGTCGAACAAGCACATCAACTTCACCGACTTCTGGATCATGGGTCGGTGGGCGACCAACAAGGATGGCGCGTGGGCGGTCATCCGCACGATCTCGACGGTCAAGACCACGACTGACTACTCGGTGCAGAGCGGCACGCCGCCTACGCCCCGTGAGTCGGTCAAGGCCTGGCTCGACTCGGTGTCGAAGCACTCCGGTCAGTCCGTTGACGACCTCATCACGCTGACGACCGGGGCAATCGACCCGAAGATCGCGCAGGAGTCCCCGGACCACCTCTTCCTCCAGCACCCCAAGATCTTTACCTCGTACCAGAACGAGGTCCTCGACCCCGTCAAGAACAAGCAGGGGACCGCCAAGGATGTCATCACCAAGGGCGGCAAGGTCATGGACGACATCATCAAGGGCATCTACGACCAGTTCAAGGACTCGCTTCCGAAGGACTGATCGAGTCGTCCCGGACGATTCGTTCGCGCGAGGGGGCTCTCCCAGTCGGGGGAGCCCCCTTTCCATACCCGCCATCCTGGTTTGAAGCGCCCCTCCTCGCAGGGTCGAGGCGCATCGCACCAGGTGCGCAAATCAGACGATCCACGGCGCCGCGGAGGGCGGGGATCCGCCACGATCGAGGGGTCTTGCGGGGTTCGCTGGTCGGCGTTGGCTAGAATGGCTCGCGTGATCGGCGCGCTTCTCTCGCTCGTTCGCCTGGTCGTCAAGAGGACCGCGAACAACCTGAATCTCGTCGCGTTCACGATCGTGGGCTTGATCGTCGCGGTCAGTCTGGTCGCCTCGGTTCCCTTCTACTCGGACGCCATCATTGAGCGCTTGCTTCGGACGCGACTCGACCAGCCGACCACGACGGGTCGTTCACCCGGCTCGGTGCGTATCCGGCACCTCGAGGACAGTACCAAACCGAGCCGATACGACCAGTTTCAGACGATCGACGAGTTCGTGAAGACAAACGCCGAATGGGCGATGTCCATCCCCATGCGCAGCCTGGTGCGCTACCAGGCTGCCGATACTCATCTCCTCCAGGGTGCCGGCGAAGAGGTGAAGACCAATCCCCTCGCCAGCGAGGCACGCTACGCCTACGTCGCGGCGATGGAGGGGATCGGCGATCACATTCGATTCATCGAGGGATCGGGACTCCCGTCCGAGCCGACCACCGACGGGGTTGTGCCGGTGATCGTCTCGCAGATCGCGGCGGAGGAACTCCACGTTCAGCTCGGCGAGCGATACCTCTATATCGGTGGCGATCGCTTCGCTCCGCTTGTTGTCAACCTGCGTATTGTCGGGATCTGGGAACCGATCGAGCCAAACAACGCGGACTACTGGCTCTACCATCCCGACGTGATGACGAACACGATGTTCGTCAACGAGCGGGATCTCTTCAACGTAGTCCTGCCGACGTTGAGAAATCGCGTCAACGAGTACTCGTGGTACATGATCTTCGATCACAACCAGATACATTCGACGAACGTCGATCGCGTGCGAGGTGGTCTGCAGTTCATTGAGACGCGTGTTGCCACGGTGATGCCGAATACTCGCATCGATCTAACCCCCGGAGACATTCTGGAGGAGTTCAGTCGGCGCCAGTTCTTCTTGCGCATCTTGCTGGTGGCGCTGGCGGTGCCGCTCCTCGCGGTGGTTCTGTATTACATCGGGATTGCCCTCGGCATGGTGATCGAGCGCCAGCGGTCGGAGATCGCGGTTTTCAAGAGTCGCGGCGCGAGTACTTTTCAGGTGGTCCTCCTCTACTTCATCGAGGGCGTGATCAACGGTGGCATCGCGCTGCTGGTTGGTCCTTTCGTCGGGGTGGGGATCGCCCAGTTGATCGGAAAGACCTATGGCTTCCTCCTGTTTGCCGACCGGCCGCCTCTGCCGATCACTTTCACGCAACAGGTCTTCCAGTACGCGTTGCTGGCATCGGTACTCGCCTTGCTGGCCAGCCTTATCCCGGCCATCGGCGCGGCGCGCCACACCATCATCAGCTACAAGCAAGATGTCGCACGGACGACGCGCTCGCCGCTCTGGCAGCGGCTGGGCCTCGACGTGGCACTCCTGGCGATCGCGATCTACGGCTACCAGAGTTTGAAGGACAGACAGTCCATCCTCTCGTTCGGCGGCGCGGGCGACATCCTGGTGGATCCCCTAATGCTCCTGGTGCCCTCCCTGTTCATCTTCGCGCTTGCGCTCGTGTTCCTTCGGGTGTTTCCGGTTCTCATGGCCGCGGCCGCACGCGTGAGCGCCTGGCTGGGCGGTGCGCCGATTGTTCTGGCGCTCCGGCAAATTTCCCGGACACCGAACGCCTACAGCCCGCTGGTGCTCCTTCTGATCCTGACCCTCGCGCTCGGTGCGTTCAGCGCGAGCACGGCGCACACGATCGATCGCAACTTCACGGAGCGCGTGCGCTATTCCGTGCCCGCCGACCTCGTGCTCTCGGAGGTATGGGAATTCGATGAGGTGCAGAACGCGTACCTCGAGCCACCCTTCAGCGCCCACGACGTGCCGGGTGTCGTCTCAAAGGTTCGCGTTCAGACCTTTTCGGCGAAGCCCAACCTTGGCCGCGGCGTTCAGAAGGACGTTCAGGTGATGGGAGTGGACCGCGGCGATTTCGCGGCGATCTCGTGGTGGCGACGAGACTTCTCCAGTCGTCCACTCGGTGCGCTTATGAATGCCCTCTCGGTTCACGAGTCAGCGGTCGTCGCCTCGCCGGCGTTTCTGAGCCAGTATCAGCTCGGGATAGGAGATTCAGTGTCGCTCGCGTTCGGGCAGAATCTGGTCGACTTCCGGGTGCTCGAGGTCGCGGACCTGTTTCCGCCCCTCTATCCGGACAAAGGATTCCACTTCATCGCGAACCTGAACTATCTCCACGATCAGATCGGTCTTTCCCCCTACGATGTCTGGCTGCGTGTCGATCCGGCCACACCGAGCCGCGACATCGTCACGGCCATCGAGGACAATGGGGTGAAGATCATTCGCATCCTCGATAGCCGCACGGCGATCAACTTCGGGAGAACGGATCCGCAGCGGACCGGACTGTTCGGCATCCTTTCGATCGGTTTCATGGTGGCGGCCATCCTGACTGTCCTTGGGTTCCTGCTCTACTCCTTTCTGTCATTCCAGCGGCGTCTCCTGCAGATGGGAATTCTCCGGGCGATTGGCCTCTCGAGCCGGCAGTTATTCGTCCTGCTCATGTTCGAGCAGGTTTTCCTCATCCTGCTTGGCGTGGCCGCGGGCACGGGGTTCGGGGTGTGGACGAGCGATCTCTTCATCCCGTTTCTGCAGGTAAGTGCGGACGCGACCGGGCAGATCCCTCGCTTCGTCGTCGAGACGGCTTGGGTCGATATCGGCCGCATCTACGTGGTTCTCGGCCTGATGCTGGGCGTCGGACTTCTGGTCATGGTGGCTCTTCTGAGGCGAATGCGGGTCTATCAGGCGGTCAAGCTGGGCGAGCAAGCCTGACAAGTCCTGCCCCCAGACCGCTCCGGGTGTCCCGTCTTCCTTGCCTCGCCATGCGACGGACGGGCGATTTTGCGGCGAAAAGTAGATCCGCTCGCGGGCCTCGCGCGATACCAGTCTCGCCGCCGGACGGTACGGCCAGACCGAATCGTGCCTCGATCTCCGCCGGTGTTTTGAGATCAGGCCGCGGAGGCGCTCGCACGGTAGCCTGCCGCGTTCTATAATCCGGCCCGAGTCACACATCCGTTTATCTGTACGGTTGTGACGCTGTTCCGGAGTTGAGACACGTCGTGGGGCGCTGCATCGCGATCGCCAATCAGAAGGGCGGGTCCGGCAAGACGACCACGGCCCGTTCTCTCGCCTCGGCGCTCGCCGAACGGGGCCGAAGGGTGCTCCTTGTCGATCTCGATCCCCAGGCGTCGCTTTCAGAGGGCTGTGGGCTGGAACTACACGATCTGGAACCGACGACGTATCAGGTGCTGATTGGTTCGGCGCGCCTCGCCGACGCCGTGAGGCCCGTGGAACCTGGCGTGGAGATCGCGCCGGCCAACATCCACCTGTCAGCGGCCGAATTGCAACTCGTCAACATGAATCGACGAGAAGATAAGCTGCGCAACGCGCTGAAGCCAATTCGCGATGATTATGACTTCATCCTGATTGATTGCCCGCCTTCCTTCGGCCTTCTGACGGTTAATGCGCTGTCGGCGGCCGACTCGGTCCTCATTCCGATGACGTGCGACTACTACACGATGCTGGGGGTTCGGCTGCTCCTCGAAACGGTGCGCGACATTCAGGTGGAGGTGAACCCCTCGCTCACGATTGAGGGTCTCCTGCCCACCCGTTTCGATGGACGAACGCTCCACGCACGCGAGATTCTGGACCGCACAAAGCAGGCACTCGGTAGCGAGATTCGTGTGTTCGACACGATCGTGCGCGAGAGCGTGCGATTCAAGGAGTCGCCGATCACGTCGCGATCCATCCTTTCCTATGCCGGCAGCAGTTCCGGCGCTCATGCATACCGAGCACTCGCGGAGGAGATTGATCGCCATGCCTAGACGCGCCTCAGTCCCTGACGGTAAGTCGCTCTTCTTTCGGCGCGATCCCGAAATCGAGGAGAAGGCCGTCTCCCAGACACGGCAGTCCGCGGTGTTTCTCGAGGAGCGACAGATCGATTGGCTCGAGGATCGGTGTCGAGAGGCACGTCACGATGGAGGCAAGGCGATACGGAAGGCGGCGATCATTCGTGCGCTCCTGGATGCGGCGATGGAGGCCCCCATCGACCTGACCGGCCTTCGCCGCGACGCGGATCTGATCGAGCGAATCAGGCGGGGGCTTCGCCAGATTTAGCCCGGGCGCAGAGCGATTCCACCGGTTTGGTCCTGCCATCGCTCTAGACTCCTGCTGTGACACGGCGGGTCATCGTGGCGATGAGTGGCGGAGTCGACTCCTCGGTCGCGGCTGCTCTGCTCGTGGACGCCGGCCACGAGGTCATCGGCATCACGCTGAACGTCGAACAGCCGGGGCACTCCCCCGACGATCGCCGCGAGGGGTGCTGCTCGCTGGCGTCGATCGAGGATGCGCGCAGGGTAGCTGACCAGATCGGCATTCCCCATTACAGCCTCAACTTTCGCGAACGCTTCGCCCGCATGGTGGTCGATGACTTCGTCGCGGAGTACGAGCGGGGTCGCACGCCGAATCCCTGCGTCCGATGCAACCAGCACATCAAGTTCGATGGCATTCTCGATCGGCTCGCCGGTCTCGACGCGGACTTCGTGGCCACGGGTCACTACGCGCGCGTCGAACACGGTGTACCGGCGAGTCGCTCCCAGCTTCTGCGAGCCCTTGACGGGGCCAAGGATCAGAGCTACGTGCTCTATCCAGTCCAGCAGTCGACCCTGCGCCGCGTGCTCTTCCCCCTGGGTAACCTCCACAAAGCCGATGTGCGCGCCATCGCGCGAGGGCGGGGTCTGCGCACGGCGGAGAAGCCGGAGAGTCAGGAGATCTGCTTCGTGACGGGCGGGCACTACGGCTCGTTCGTTGCAGAGCACGCGACCGCACCCGTGCGACGGGGGCCGATCGTGACGGTCGACGGGCAGGTGGTCGGGGAGCATCGTGGACTGATCTACTACACGATCGGGCAGAGGCGGGGACTCGGAGTAGCCGGCGCCGATCCTCGCTACGTCGTGGACCTGGATCCGACGCGCAACGCGGTTGTGATCGGGCGACGCGAACTGCTCGATTCCACGGGCTGTGTGGTTGACGCCGTGAACTGGGTGTCGATCGAGCGGCCGCGTGAAGCGCTGCGGTGTGAGGTGCGTGTTCGAGCCCATGCGCCTCTCACTCCGGCCACGATTCATGTCGGGCCCACCGATTCTGTTGCGATCGAGTTTGATGAACCGCAGCGCGCGGTGGCTCCGGGGCAGGCCGCTGTTGTTTATCAGGGCGATCGCGTACTCGGCGGCGGGACGATCGCCCGCGCGATGCGACCGTGGGCGCGCGAACGGGCGATGGTTACCCCGGCGTCGTAAGCATCTCGGCAAGGAGCCGGTTCACGATCGTGGGATTCGCTTTCCCACGCGTCGCCTTCATCACCTGGCCGACCAGGAAACCCATCACCTGCTGTTTACCCGAGTGGAAGTCCGCGACGCTCCGCGGATGTGACGCGAGCACTTCCCGGATCGTTGCGGCGAGCGCGGATTCGTCGGATATCTGCCGCAGTCCGCGGCGTGTGGCCACCTCGGCCGGATCGGCACCCGAAACGATGACTTCGGCGAGGATCGTCTGCGCTTGGGCGCGGTTCACATCTCCGGCAGCGAGTAGAGACAGAGTGCCCTGCAGGCGCTCTGCGTTCAGCCTGGTCGAGGCCAGCGAACGGTCGCCCAGTTCTCGCCTGACATCGCCATTGATCCAGTTTGCGGTCTGCTTTGGATCGGCTCCTCGGGTGACCGTCTCATCAAAGAGATCGGCGAACTCCCGTTCATCTGCGAGGAGACGCGCGTCGTACTCGGTGAGTCCCAGCGATCTCTGATAGCGCGCGGCGCGCGCCTCCGGCAACTCGGGCATCTGGGCGCGGATGGCGGCCAGCCAGTCCGATGGGATCCTCAGTGGCCGAAGGTCCGGCTCGGGGAAGTAACGATAGTCGTGCGCGTACTCCTTCGATCGCTGGCTGACCGTCACTCCCCGCGCATCGTCCCAGCCGCGTGTTTCCTGTGTAATGGTCCCGCCACCCTCGAGCACGCCGACCTGACGACGACTCTCGAAATCGAGCGCCGCCGCTACCGAGCGGAACGAGTTCATGTTCTTGATCTCGACCTTCGTGCCGAAGTTCGCGGTCCCTCGCAAACGGACGGACACGTTCGCATCGCAACGGATCGCGCCCTCCTCCATGTTCCCGGAGCACGCGCCGATGTACCGCAGGATCGCTCGCAGGGTGCGCAGGTACTCTCGCGCTTCCTCGCCTGAACGCAGTTCCGGTTCTCCGACGATCTCGATGAGCGGAACCCCGGAGCGATTCGCATTGATCAGGCTGTACGATCCATGGTGGTCATTGCGATCGGTATGCTTCGCGGTGTCCTCCTCTAGATGGACGCGCGTGACTCCGATCCGCCGCCGTTCACCGTGCACGACGAACCGCACCTCACCGCCAGAGCACAATGGCGCGGGATACTGGGAGATCTGGTATCCCTTCATGAGGTCCGGATAGAAGTAGTTCTTGCGGTCGAACCACGAGATCTCCGCGATCCGTGCGCCGAGGGCGAGTCCGGTTCGCACGGTGAGTTCGACCGCGGCGCGGTTGATTGTGGGTAGGGCTCCGGGCAGCCCCAGACAGATCGGACAGACGCGTGAGTTGGGCGCGGCGTCTGCGTAATCCGCCGAGCATCGACAGAACATCTTGGTCCGCGTGAGGAGCTGCGCGTGCACCTCCAGCCCAATCACCGTCTCCCAGTCCGTCATTGGACCTCGGCACGAATTGCCTGGACGAATCGGCCGATTCGATCCAGCGCTTCGGTCACATTCGCTGTCGATGTGGCGTAACAGCAGCGGACGTGTCCCACGCCGCTGGGTCCAAAGGCCTCGCCCGGTACGACCGCGACATGCTCCTGGATGAGGAGACGCTCCGCGAACTGCGTCGAACTCAGGCCGGTCGATCGAACCGAGGGAAATGCGTAGAAGGCCCCTCGCGGCTCGAACGTCGTCAGGCCCAGCCTGTTGAGCCCGTGCACCATCAGGCGGCGGCGCTGGTCGTACTCCTCGCGCATCGCCTGGACGTCTGTCTCGCCATGGCGAAGAGCCTCAAGTGCCGCGTGCTGGCTGCTGATTGGTGCGCACAGTGCGCCGTACTGATGAATCTTGACCATGCCGGCGAGCAGGTCGGGGGGCGCCGCCGCGTAGCCCACACGCCAGCCCGTCATCGCATAGCTCTTGGAGAATCCGCCGAGAAGTACGGTGCGTTCGCGCGCTCCCGGTAACGACGCGACGCACGTGTGATCGACGCCGTAGACCAGGCGATCGTAGATCTCATCGGAGATCACGATCAGATCATGGCGAACGGCCAGAGCGACGATATCGGCCAGGACATCGTGAGGCGCGACTGCACCGGTGGGATTGCTCGGATAGCCGAGGAGGATCGCGCGCGTCCTGGGCGTCACCGCCCGCTCCAGTGCCGCTACGCTCGGCACGAAGTCGTTCTCGACCGATGTGGCGACAAACACAGGCGCACCACCGGCGAGGGTCACGCACGGCCCGTACGAAACATACCCAGGCTCGGGAATGATCACTTCGTCATCGGGATCCAGCAGCGCGCGGAGGGTGAGATCGAGGCCCTCCGAAACGCCGACCGTGATCAGCGTTTCACGGGTCGGATCGTACGAGACCCGGTAGCGCCGCTCAAGGTGATCCACCAGCGCACGGCGAAGCTCAATCAGGCCGTGGTTCGAGGTGTACATCGTGTGGCCCCGTTCGAGGCTGTGGATCGCGGCTTCCCGAATGTGCCACGGCGTGGTGAAATCCGGTTCTCCCACGCCCAGCGAGATCACGTCGTCCATCGTGGACAGAAGGTCGAAGAAGCGCCGGATCCCCGACGGAGGGAGGGATTCGACGCGCCGCGCGAGTCGGGTCGTGCGGCGTGGGGGCGCTCCCGCGATCACGGCGTGATCGCCAGTCTCTCAACAGGAGGGGTCCTCACGAAGATGTCTCCGTCCTCCTTGTATCGCCGGAGCATGAAATGCGTAACGGTGCTCTGCACGCCCTCTAACGGTGCAAGGCGCGACGCAACGAAGGTCGCGATGTCCTGCATGGTTCGGCCCTGGACGTGCACGGCCAGATCGTATGTGCCCGAGACCAGGTAGACCGAGCGGGCCTCCGGAAACCGGTAGATTCGCTCGGCAATCGCATCGAAGCCGGTCTCACGCTGGGGAGTCACCTTGACTTCAATGAGGGCGACCACAAACGGTTCACCCGCGCGCTCCCAATCGATCACGATCTTCTGTCGCAGGACGACGCCATTCCTGCGGGTGAGATCGATGCGAGCGCGGACGTCGTCCACGTCGAGGTCGAGCATGATCGCGATCTGCGCAGGATCGGTCAGCGCGTCGCGCTCCAGGATTCGCAGGATCCTGCGCGTGATCGGATCGCAGTCCTCGCGCGCATCGCCGCTCATGGAACCTCCACATCCGAGTGATCCGCGATGTTCAGTCTGCCTCGAACGCCCTTGACGGTGCAGTGCGCACCGATGAGGGAGTGAGTGAGGTCGCCGTCCACGATCCGTGTCCCCGAGCCAACGATCGAGTCGCGAATCGTCGTTCCGGTGACTGTCACCCCCTGGCCGAGGGTGACGTTAGGACCGACCGTCGAGTTAGCCAGGGTGACGCCGGGCCCGAACGCGACCGGTGGCACGATGCGCGAACCTGGCGCCGACGTGGGCGACGCTCCCGGATCTCTCGCCAGGAGGGTCGCATTGGTCTCAATGAGGGCGTCGACGGTCCCGCAGTCGGCCCAGAGGCGCGTCTCCGACACCGAAAACCGCGCCCCGGCCTCGATCATGTCCTGGAGCGCATCCGCCAGGTAGAACTCGCCGCCGATCGAGAGATCGCGTGCAATCACCCGATCGATCGACCTCATCAGACTCGAACCGTCCCGAACGTAGTACACGCCGACGATCGCCGATCTGGAGACAAACTCCTGTGGCTTCTCGACGAGTCGGACGATGCGACCCTGCTCCACGACCGCGACGCCGAAACGTCGCGGATCCTCGACTTCGCGAACGAACAAGACGCCATCGTCTGGCGTCGTCGACAGACGCTCGATGTCCGCATCGAAGATCGTGTCGGCAAAGATGATGAGAAGGGGCCGATGAATGAGGTCTCGCGCCAGCGCGATCGCGTGCGCCTGCCCTCTCAGTTCCGTCTGGACCACGCTGCGCCACGGGAACGGGCAGTTCCGCGCTGCCCAGGCATCGATCTGCTCGCCCAGGTGACCGGTGATGAAGATGACCTCCGCGATCGGCATGCCGCGAAGGCGGTCGATGATGTGGTCGAGCATCGGTTTTCCCGCGACCGCGATCAGCGGCTTCGGATGGATCAAGGTGTGAGGGCGGAGTCGTGTGCCGAGACCGGCGAGGGGGATGATTACCTGCATCATCGGCGCGCGACCCGCTCCGTGGCGCGCCCAACCCGGAACAGCGTGTTCTCACCCAGGTGGGGACCGATCAACTGAAGTCCCACAGGCAGTCCCTCCGATTCGCCACACGGCACGACCAGCGCGGGAACGCCGGCGCAGTTCACCGTCACGGTCAGGACGTCGGCCAGGTACATTGCATAGGGATCGTCAAGCCGCTCTCCCAACCGGAAGGCGACCGTCGGACAGGTCGGCGTCGCTAGGACGTCGACCCGTTCGAAGACGTGGCTGAAGTCGCGCCGGACGAACTCACGGACCCTCTGCGCCCGACCGTAGTAGGCATCGTAGTACCCGGACGATAGGGCGAAGGTGCCCAGCATGATCCGGCGCTTCACTTCCGGTCCGAATCCCAGCGCCCGTGTCGAGGCAACCATCTCAACCACGTCCGAGCACTCCCTGCGACTCAGCCCGTACTTCACGCCATCGTACCGGGCCAGATTTGCGCTCGCTTCGGCGGGTGCGATCACGTAGTAGGCCGCGAGCGCGAAACGCGTGTGGGGCAGCGAGACCTCCTCCACTTCGGCACCGAGACCGGCGAGACGGTCGACGCAGGCTCTGATCGCCGCCCCAACCCCGGGGGCGATACCCCGATCGAAGTACTCGATCGGAAGGCCGATGCGGAGCCCACGCAGATCGTCGGGATCCTCATCCCCCGGGTTGACGGGGTCCTCGAGCGTCGTCGAATCGAACGGATCGAGTCCGGCGATCGCGCGGTAGACCGCGGCACAGTCATCAACCGTTCGTGCCAGAGGCCCGATCTGATCGAGCGATGATCCGTAGGCGGCCAAACCGTAGCGACTGATGCGACCGTACGTCGGCTTCAGTCCCACAACGCCACAGAAGGAAGCCGGGAGACGGACCGAACCGCCAGTGTCCGATCCGAGCGCAAAAGGCACCTGCCCGGCCGCCACCGCCGCACCAGAACCACCACTCGAACCGCCCGGCACTCGCGTGATGTCCCGTGGGTTTCGCGTGGGACCATACGCGGAGAACTCGGTCGAAGATCCCATCGCGAACTCGTCGAGGTTCGTCTTTCCGATCGCGATCGCCCCAGCCTCACGGAGGCGGGTGACCGCTGTCGCATCGTATGGGGGCGTGTAACCCTCAAGGATGCGCGATCCGCAGGTCAGCGGCATCCCCCTGATCGAGATATTGTCTTTAAGCCCATACGGGAACCCCAGGAGCGGCGGGCGAGGCTCCCGATTGGTGATGGTCCGGGCTCGATCGACACGATCGGCTGCCGCGCGGGCTGTCTGCGCATCGACGTGGAGGAATGCGTGGATCGAGTGATCGGTCTCGGCAATGCGGTCGAGCGCTGCGTCCACAAGCTCGCGCGCCGAGATGTCGCCCTTTTCCAGAAGTCGCGATGCCTCCGCGATCGGGAGATCGAGCGCGCGGTCGCCGCTCACGCATCCTCCAGAACGGACGGGATGAGGAACTGCCCTTCAAGAAAGCGCGGTGCCATCGCCGCGACCTGGTCGACTTGCAGGCCAGGGACAGGAGAGTCTTCGGCCATACGTGCCTCGCGGCCAACACTAGGGATCGTATCGTCAGCACCGCCTACCTCGGAGAGCACCGCAACGTGTCGCAGGATCGTGGAGAGGTCCTTCGCCATCAGATCGAGTTCCTCGGCACTCAGGGCAAGCCGTGCCAGAAGGGCAACATGGCTGACTACATCCCGCGAAATGGCGCCCGCCTCGCCCGCACGAGTCTCGTCCGTCGTCACGGGTAAAGGCGATCCAGGGTTCGAGCGAACGGTATGGTCTCTCGCACGTGGTGTATGCCGCAGATCCACGCGACAAGTCTCTCGATGCCCAAGCCGAACCCACTGTGCGGCACCGTTCCGTATCGTCGGAGATCGAGATACCACGCAAACTGCTCGGCGGAGAGGCCGTGCTCCTGGATCCGCGCCTCAAGCAGGGCGAGATCGTCCACTCTCTGACTGCCGCCGATAATCTCGCCATACCCTTCCGACGCGAGCAGGTCAGCACAGAGCGCAACCTCGGGGCGCGCCGGGTCGGGCTTCATGTAGAAGGCTTTGGATCGAGCCGGGTACCGGTGGACGAACACCGGCCTATCGAACTGGTCGGAGATATACGTCTCGTGCGGCGCACCGAAGTCGTCGCCCCACGCGATCTCATCGCCGCGCGCTCGCAGCATCGCGATGGCGTCGTCGTAACTGACCCGGGGGAATGGCGGTACCACCGCCCGGAGGCGCTCGGTATCCCGTTCGAGCGCAGCCAGGTCCGTCCCATGGCGATCGAGAACTTCGGCCACGATGTTCGCGATCAAGCGCTCCTGTAAGGCGAGGGAGTCGTCGAGGTCGAAGAAGGCCATCTCCGGCTCGACCATCCAGAACTCGTTGAGGTGCCGCCTCGTGCTCGATCGCTCGGCACGGAACGTTGGGCCGAAACAGTAGACCCTGCCGAGCGCCATCGCGGCCGCCTCGACATAAAGCTGTCCGCTCTGCGACAGGTAGGCGGTCTGATCGAAATACTCGGTCGAGAAGAGCGTTGTCGTCCCTTCGGCTGCGTTCCCAGTCAGGATCGGAGAGTCGATCAGCGTAAAGCCTTCGTCATCCAGGAACGAGCGAATGGCGCGCACGATCGTTGCCCGGATCCGCAGGATCGCGACCTGGCGCGACGAACGCAGCCAGAGATGGCGATGCGCCATCAGGAATGCCGGTCCGTGCTCCTTCCGCGTGATCGGATAGTCGTGCACTTCTTGAATCAGTTGGAGGTCTGTGACAGTCATCTCATAGCCGCCACGCGCACGCGCCTCTGCGCGCACCTTTCCCGTCACTCGAAGAGACGTCTCTTGACCGATGCGCGTCGCAACCGCAAGGAGTTCTGGCGAGACATCGGCCGCGGACACTGTGCACTGGAGCACTCCAGTTCCGTCCCGCACGATGAGGAACGCGAGGCGGCCGCTGGCCCTCCTTCCATCGAGCCATCCCTGGATCGTGACGACCGAATCGACGTGAGTCCCGATATCCGCAATCAGGGGTTGCTTCACGTAACGAGTCTAGCAATCCGATCTGCGCGCTCTCCGCGCCCGCGTCCTCGGCGCGAAGGGCGCGCGTGACCGTCACGGCGGAGACGACAGCTGTACCGGCGCGCCTGAGAACGCGCGCACTCATTCAGAGTCGCACACGTGGTGCGCACATCGTCCACAAGGAGAATCCGCTGGCCCGCCACCTTCCAGTCCGCGATCGCAACCGCGCCGCGTACGTTGGAGTCGCGCTCATCGGGATGAATCGATGTCTGCGGCGGAGTCGGACGAGTCCTCCTCAGCGCCCGTGCCCCTGGCACGCTCAGGCGAGACGCGATCTGCCTCGCGAGGAGATCGGACTAATTTAACCCTCGCTCTCGCTCTCGCGCCGGATGCAGGGGTACGGGGACGATCAGGTCCGGAACCTCCTCAACAAGCGCCGCCAGCCGACTTCCGAGGAGGCTGGCAAGGTGCCGATGGCCTCTGAACTTCAGCGCGTGCACAGCCAGCCGCGCCAGACCATCGTGTTGGTAGAGCGAATGGACGCGGTCGACTGGTGGCGGTGACGTCCGGCAGCCTCCACAGACTGCGGAGCCCGTTGTCGCGTCGCCGCAGACCGAATAGCGTGGCCCTTGAAGCGCGGGCATCTTTCCCTCGCATCCGCGGCAGAGCCAGGTATCGCGCGCACCGCACCCGATGCACCGCGGCGGGATCAGGACGTCCAGAACTGCCCGAGCAAGTGCGCCGATCACGTTCCGCCGACCATCGTGATCGCCCTGGCAGGTATAATCCCCGGCGCGGAGGTGCCAACTGATGCCGATCTATGAATTCGCGTGCTCGGGCTGTGGATCACGTTTCGAGCGGTCGATGAGTTTCTCGGCGGTTGCGACCGCGGTTGCGTGCCCGGACTGCGGTCGCGGTAACACCGAGAAACTGATGTCGTCGTTCTTCTCGTTCTCGCGCGGGACGGCAATGGCCGGTCAGACCGCAGTAACGGCTCCCTCGATGGGGTGCTGCGGCGGTGGATGCGGTTGCGGGGGACACTGAGCCTCACCTGAGCCCTTCTGGTCGCCGGCGGGCGAGCGCGGAAAGGGTCAGGGCGCCGACCAGAACCAGCACCGACCAGAACGCACAGCGAACGGCGAGGGTCAGGGTGGCCTCGAGCCAGAAACCGAACGGGAAGATGCGGATCAGATTGTCGGTTCGCGGGTCCAGCATCCACAGGTCGTTAGTGAACGACACCAGGTGAAACTGTGTGAAGAGCGCCCCGAAATCCGCGAGGGCAATCGCGCCGAGGAGCGCCAGCAGGCCGATCGTCGCCGCGGCACCGCGTGACACCGCGTTGAGAACCGATCGAAGCCCATCGCGTGGTCGCGCCAGAATCGCCAGACCGCCACCAAGGACTACCAGTACCGTGCCCAGATCACGCGTGGATCCCACGGCACGCACGAGTGCACGGACGTCTTCCATGTGGTCGATCTCACGGTCGCCAAAAACCTGAACAGGCGCACCCGTCGATGCGAGCGCATCGGGCAAGCTCATCTCCGATGCGAAGAACCGCACGATCGCCTCGTTGATCGGCGCGATTTCCTCAGCGCCGAACTCGGTCGTCCGGCCGATTGCGTGGCGATCCTGAACGGCGGCGAAGTAGGCCCGATCCGACAGTATCTGGACGAGAGGGATCGTGACGAGGAGGATCGCTGTGCCCGCAGAGACGAGCATCGCGCTGAAGGCTCGAGGCACGTTCATGGTCGACGCACAGTCTAGGTCGCCGCGCTGACAGACTCTGGCGCCTCCGTCGGACTGGTCGGATAATGGGTTGGTGGCGAGGGTCACGATTGTCGGGCTGGGGTCGGGCACTCCGGATGACCTCACCATCGAGGCGCGAGATATCCTGGCGCAGGCGCCCGAGATATGGGTCCGGACGCGTCGACACCGGATGGTGCGGCATCTGCCCGGCGAGCGAGTTCGATCGTTCGATCGGGAGTACGAGCGTGGGCGGGCGCTTGCGGACGTCTATGGGGCGATCGCGCGGCGCCTTCTCGCGATGGCACGCCGACGCGGCGAGGTGATTCTCGCGGTTCCCGGCCATCCTGCCATGGGCGAGCGGGTAACCGCTCTCTTGCGCTCCGCCTGTATTCAAGAGGGGACCGAGTTGCGGATCGTCCCCGGCATCTCCTTCCTCGACGCCGTCGTCTCGCTGCTGGGTATCGATCCTCTGGAGCGCGGGCTCCAGATCGTGGACGCGCACGATCTCTCGAGGCGGATCGGAGACAACGGGCGATTCGATCCGTTTCAGGATGCCCGGCTGCCCTTCAGGACATCCCAGGATCTCCTCATCGCGCAGTTCGATTCCGCAACGGTGGCCTCGGGTGTGAAGATCGCGCTCCTTGAGTCCTTCCCGGCGGCCCACCCGGTCACGCTCGTCGACTCACAGGGGCGCCGAGACATCCCGCTGATGAACATCGACCGGTGTCCGATCGACCACGAGTGCACGCTTTATGTTCCGGCACTGACGTTTCCGCAAGGGCGCTCGGAATTCGAAACGCTGCGCGGGATCGTCGCGCGACTTCGTGGACCCGGTGGCTGTCCCTGGGACCAGGAACAGACCGCCCTATCCCTCCTCCGTCATTTGCGGGAGGAGGTCGTCGAGGTCGTCGATGCGATTGAGGATGCGCCGGATGCTGGTGACTGGACGCACGTGGCCGAGGAGATCGGGGATGTGATGATGAACCTCCTGCTCGAGGCCCAGATTGCCGAGGAGGGCGGGCACTTCACACTTGAGGACGTCACGCGAGGCATCGTCGACAAACTCATCCGCCGCCATCCGCACGTCTTTGGTGATGTCCGTGTGAGTGGGACTGCCGAGGTCCTGAGTAACTGGGAGCGCATCAAGATCGCGGAGCGCAAGGGGGCAGTGCGCGGTCGCCTGGGCGATGCCCCTTCGCGCGCATTGCCGCGGTTGAGCGCTACTCAAGCCGTGCTCGCTCGCGCGATGAGCTTCGGCTTCGTCTGGGACTCGCAGGAGGGACTCTGGGCGAAGCTCCGAGAGGAGGTCGATGAGGTCCAGGCAGCGACCGCAGCCGAACGTGAGATGGAAACGGGCGACCTGTTGCTGATGGTCTGCGCGGTCGCAAATGTGTTCGAGATTGATGCCGAGCGCGCGCTCGATCGGTCTCTAGCGAAGTTCCGCGGCCGATTCCAGCAGATGGAGGCCCTGTTGGGCGACGGTACGATGAGGCTCGACGCGATTCCGGAGCACGAGCGTCTCGGATTGTGGCGACGAGCGAAGGAGCGCGAGGTTCGCCCCTGAAGCCAGCGATCGCGATCGTCATAGTCAGTCGAAATAGCCGAGACCTACTCGCGGCGTGTTTGCGGTCGATCGAATCCGAGCGCGATCGCTACAGCGGTGCGGTCGAAGTCACGATCGTCGACGCCGGTAGCGGAGATGGAACTGTCGAAGCTGTAAGGGCGTCGTTTCCGCTGGTACGCGTTCTCGGTGATCCCGCGAATCTGGGCTTCACCCGAGGCAACAATCGGGGTCTGCGCATTTCCGTGCAGCCACTGCTGCTCTTGTTGAATCCCGATACGGAGCTGCGGCCGGGAGCGCTGAACGAGATGGCACGCGTCATGACCAGTGATGAGCGCTGCGGCATGGTCGGCCCACGCCTTCTGAATCCCGACGGCTCGACACAGTCGTCGCGCCGCAGATTCCCTACAAGGTTGACTCCGTTTGTTGAGAGTACGGTCTTCCAGAGACTGCCGGGGACTGGCGCAGTCGTGCGCAGGTTCTTCGTCCGGGATCGATCTGATGAACAGGAGCAGGTGGTCGACTGGGTCTCCGGTGCCTGCATGCTCGTCCGTCGCGAGGCGCTCGCTGAGGCGGGTCTCTTCGACCAGGGATTCTTCATGTACTCGGAGGAGGTGGATCTCTGCCATCGACTGCGGTTACTGGGCTGGCGGACACGCTATGCTCCGACGGCAGAGGTCGTCCACGTCGAAGGCCAGTCGAGCCGCCAGGACACCTTGAGGCGCGATCTTCTGTTTCACGAGAGTCGATTCCGCTATGTGCGGAAGTACTTTGGCTCCGGCACCGCGACTCTGCTCCGATGTGCCACCATCGGGCACTTCGCGGCGCTGCTGGTGGAGGAAGGCGCAAAGTACGTGCTCTCACCCCGAAACCGGGCGCTACGTCTGGCGCGATCGACCCAGTATCGTGCCGTGATCGGGCACCTGATTGGTGTCAGGCGTCTCCATTGAATCGCCGGCCACACGTCCTGTTTGTGACCGGCGAGTACGCCCCGGAACCAGGAGGGGTGGGGGCCTATACCGCGTGCCTGGCGGAGCAACTTGAGCGCCTCGGAGCGCGGTGCGCGGTTGCCACGCGCGCGTCACGAGTCGGCGGCCAGGCGGTGGAGTCTCCGGTGGGCATACTACGGCCGCTTGCGACGCGTCCGCCCCTGCTGGGATGGGCTGAACTGCTCCGCGCGGTTGTTCGCCTCGATCCCGACGTTGTCCACATCCAGTATCAGGCGGGCGCGTTCGATCACCAGCCCTTTCCGAGTCTGTTGCCGTTGGTCTGTCGGATCATTCATCCGCGAGCCCGCGTGGTCGTCACGTTCCACGATCTCCACGAACCGCGCATTGGCCCGGGGATGCGACCTTTGCGCGGGCGTGCGCTGTCGCTCCTGCTCCAGTCGGCGCATTGCGTTGTCGTGACGAATCACGAGGACTGGCAAGGCGTGGCCCGCTACGGTCGTCCGGCGCGCACCGAGTGCATTCCGATCGGAAGCAATATCCCCCGCGTTCGCCCGGATGCGGTTGAGATCGCTGCCTGCAGGCTCGCGGCGAGGGCGACAGCCACCGATGTCCTGGTCGGTTTTTTCGGATTCCTCAACGAGTGGAAGGGCGTAGATGAATTGGCGTCGGCGTTCGACGATGCTTCTCGCCGCGATCCTCGCCTGCGACTCGTCTTCATTGGCGCATCACGTCGCGTCGGCTCTTCGACCGACGAGGAATACGTCCGCGACATCCGTCGACGCCTGAGTCAGAGTCATTCCCGCGATCGCGTGCACTGGACGGGGTACCTGTCGGCCCGCGAAGTCTCACTCTGGCTGCAGGCTACAGACATGATGGCTCTGCCGTTCCGATCAGGCGCGAGCCTTCGACACGGCTCGCTGGTCGCCGCGATCTGCCACGGTCGTCCGACGATCGTGACTCGCCCAGCCGCGACCGAGATTGCGCGAGGCCTGCCGATTCTGGTCCACCGGGAGTCAGCATGGATGATCGATCGCCCGGCACATCGAGTCACACTGGCAGATGCCGTGACTGAGCTCGCCGCGGACTCGGCTTCGCGCGACCGGCTTCGTGACGGGGCCACGAGTGTAGCGCCCGCGTTCACGTGGGACGCGATCGGCCGAGCCACGCTTGCGGCGTATGGAGAGACGGGCCTCTACCGGCGGTCACCGACCGGCGCTTGCTGGCCCGGATCGCGCGATTGAGGCACGTTGTCCGCAATGCAATGGAGTTCATCGGGCTGAGTGCCGGCGCCTTCGGCCTGGCGCTGGTCTTCACCTGGCGTCTCTGGACTCCGGTGGTGCCCGATCGTCGATGGATCCGCGCGGGTGATTTCAGTGACCAGTTCTTCCCGTGGGCGACTCTGGTGGGTCGGGAGGTTAGCCAGGGGAGGTTGCCCCTATGGAATCCTCACGTCTTCTCCGGGTACCCGTTCGGAGCGGACCCCCAGGTTGCGCTCTTCTACCCGGTATCCACCGGGATCGCCACGATCCTCGGTCGCAATGGTCTCGGCTACCGGGAACTCCAGTTGGAGATACCGCTACACCTGGCGATCGCTGCGCTGGGTGCCTTCTTCCTGTGTCGCCGCCTTGGTCTCGGAAGACCCCCCTCGTTGGTGGCGGGACTGGTCTTTGGTTTCGGCGGGTTCCTGACGTCGTATCCCATTGAGCAACTCGCGATCCTGCGCACGGCTGCCTGGATCCCCTGGCTCCTCTGGGCGGTGGAGGCGACCTGGGGGCGCGGCTGGCGGGGCCGGCTGGCACCGATCACCGTACTGTTGGTTGGAACTCTATTCGTGGCGGGTCACACCCAGACCGCCGTGTTCGGCCTCTATTTCGGTGCTGCATACGCCGTGGCGCGAAGCCGCGCCGCTCTCATTCCCTGGGGCGCGACTCTCCTATCAATTGCCGTGGTGTTCGGGCTTGGACTGGGTGTCGCCGCGATTCAGATCCTGCCTGGAATGGAGTTCGTCTCCGTCTCCACCAGGGATCGGCTCCCCTACGACGACGCGGCGTATGGCTACAGCATCCGGGCACTGCCCGGCGTCCTCGTGCCCGGCTGGCGAGAAGAGCGGGCGCTCTATGTGGGCATCGGTGCGCTCGGACTGATCGCCGCGGCACTCCACACGTGGCGCGGAGCGATCCCATTCTTTGCTCTCGCCGCGGTGCTGTCTCTGATCCTCTCTGTGGGAGGCAACCTGTTCGCCTATGACCTCCTGTTCCTTGGGCTCCCGCTATGGGGCGCATTTCGCGATCAGGAGCGGCTGATCGTGATCTGGAACCTGGCCGCCGCGGTTCTCGCGGCGTACGGACTGGAGCGCATCCAGAGGAACGAGCGCGCGACCACGCTACTGGAGCGGTGGTTCGGCTACGCCGGGCTGGCATCGGTTCTCTTCTTGGCTGGCGTTCTCATCGCGTGGACCGTCAATCGCAGGATCGAACCAAACCCTCTGGATGAGCTTCTCGACGCCACGGTGCTCCTATCTCTCGTGATCGGATTGCTGTTTGTCGCGGCGCGCATCGGCATTCATCGCGGCTCCCGCGTCCTCGTCGCGACGCTCCTCATCGTCATTGCGTTCGACCTCTTCAGCTCCGGTGCGAACCGGCGCCAGACTGCGATCGACCCGAACTTGCGCCCTGGCGTGCGCGAGGCGATGGATGCCGCGCGAACTGATGGAGAGCCTTTCCGCGTGCGCACTGGCGCCGACCGTCTGCTTCCGCCTAACTGGGGGATCATCCTGAACGCCGAGATGACCACCGGCGATGGCCCCATCCAGATTCGGCGGATGCGCGATCTCCTGAACTCCGGTGCGGAGTGGCGCATCTGGCAGCTGACGAACACGAAGTTCCTGATCGATGACGAGGCGCGTAAGGATCCGGGTCTGGAGGAGCGCCATCGGTCGTCGACCCTATCGACGTACGCGGTGCCATTCTCCCTTCCAAGGGTATGGGCGGTCAGTGATGTCCGCGTCGTCGACCCGTCTCAATCGTTGCGAGCGACGCTGGACGACACCATTCATCCAGGAGATACGGCGATCGTCGAGATGCAGCCGGCGATTCGAATCGCGCCAGGCGTGCCCCGTCCGGAGACACGGATTCTCGCCTACTCCCCCACCCGTGTGACGATCCAGACCGATGCATCGGGTAATGCGCTACTTGTCGTTGCCGATGCATGGTATCCGGCCTGGCGGGCTTCGGTCGACGGAGTCGAGACCCCGATCCTGATCGTGAACCACGCCTTTCGCGGGGTCGCCATCCCCGCGGGTACGCATGAGGTCAACCTTGAACTGAAAATGGACCGTTACTGGATAGGCGGCGCGGTCAGCCTGATGAGCCTGCTTGGCGCCCTGATGCTCGGGCTCGTAGGCAAGGTGCGGACGTCGGGTCTTCGCACGGCCACATGAAGTCATCACTGGCCGGGGCCGCGCTTCCCACCGCCGATCGGCAGCCGATCCCGGCTCGTCATCTCACCGGTGGGCTTGCGTCCCCGATCCTCATCGGGGGCCAACTGGCGGCGGCGTTCGGCCTACGCCTCTGGGAGATCGGCGCTAAGAGTCTCTGGCTGGACGAAGGGATCAGCTACGCGTTCTCGAGCGATGGCCTGCCCGTCATGATCACGACGCTGATCGATCGTGATCTTCATCCACCACTCTACTACGTGATGCTGTGGGGGTGGCGCTTCGTCGCCGGGGCATCCGAGATGGCATTGAGGTTTCCGTCAGCAATCTTCTCAGTTCTTGTAAGTGCGCTGACCTATGCGATGGCGCGCCACGTGTTTCCTGGGAATCGATCTGTGGCGATTGCCGCGCTCAGTCTCAGCGTAGTATCACCATTCTTGCTCTATTATGGTCAGGAAGCGCGCATGTACGCGCTGCTCGCCGCGCTGACCGCTCTCGCATCGCTCATCCTGTTACGAGCGGAGTGTGCATCGTCCCAGCGGCTATGGATGGCCTACGGGCTGACGATGTCCGCGGCTCTCTACACGCACTATCTGGCCGTTCTCACCTTCATCGCGCACGCTACATTCGTCCTCGTCTGGCGGAGAACGTATGGGAGGGCGTTCGCCCTGGCCCTCTCCGCGTCGGCTGTGGCGTTCCTTCCGTGGCTCGGTGCACTGGTTGGGCAGTACAGGCGGCTCGAGGCGTCGCCGGACTTCTGGGCGGGCACGATCAGCCTCGGCACCATCGTCGAGACAGCCCTGCGGAGTTTTCTCGCCGGGTTCACGGGAACCGGCTCGGGCCAAATGATGATCCTGGTGGGGTTCTCGGTGGCCGCGATCGTCGGGCTTCTTCTCGGCGGGATCCGATTGGTGCGTCGTCCGGAGCCGAGGGTCATCTTTGTCGCCGCGGTCGTCGTGATCCCCGTCCTGTGTCTCTACTTCATCATCGCGCGGAACCCGAAGTTCGCCGACCGCTACCTGATCTCGGTGATCGCGCCGTTCCTCGTTCTCGTGGCGGCGTCGATTTATCAAAGTGCTCGGTTCCTGTCGGCCGGGTCACAGCGCGTGAAGGACGCCCTGCTGATCATCCTCAGCGCTCTGGTTCTCGGACCTTCCGCGTATGAGGCGCAATCTGTCCTCCACGCTGACCGATACGCCAAGGACGACGCGCGGGTAGTGGTTCGCTTCCTCACCGAGAACTATCGGCCCGGAGATGTCGCGCTCTTGCTCATCGATTGGTCGCCGGCATTCGACTATTACGCCCGAGGCGCGCTGCCTCGACGGGGACTTGGACCCACCGATGACATCGCCTTTGCGGCCGGCGAGATCAACGCCCTCATCGCCGCAGGTCATCGCCGACTATGGGTTGTTGGCTGGAACATCGAGTGGGCGGACCCCTCCGGAGGCATCCGAGCCCTGCTGACGGAGGAGCTCAGCCGGCTCGATCTGCCCGACCCCGGGTTGCGCGGTCACCAGATCCAGGTTTTCTCCCTTGAGACCATTCTCCCCGTCGGCGCCCAGCGCGTCCCATCGCGCTCACTCCATGTCCCGTTCGATGGGGGCGTCGAACTGATGGGCCTCGATCTGGATCCCGCGGTTGTGACGCAGCCCGGCCGGTTGATCCCAGGTCGTGCGTACTGGCGCATCACGCGCCCGATGACCGCCGACATCGCCGTCTCGTATCGTCTCAGACGCGATGCCATTCACTGGAGCGAGGACGACCATCGTTTGGGCGAAGACCGGCACCCGACGATGCGCTGGACGGTAGGGCGTGTCGTGGGTGGGCCGCTGGTTTTTCGCGTTCCGTCGGGAACCCCACCAGGTACCTACGAACTCACCGCTCAGATCTACGACCGCGCGCGACCGCAGCCGATGTCCGTCCTCGCATCACCCGGCCAGACGCAGGTATCCCTGGCATCCGTCGTTGTCGAGGCGCCGAGCGATCCCCTCCACGTGCCGGACTTTGGCACGTGCCCTCGCGTGCGGCTGGGCGCTATGACGCTGCACTGTCACTCTCCCGTTCCCGACGAACTGTCCGCCGGTGAGGAATTGATCGTTTCGACATCCTGGGCCCGCGCGTCGAATGACTCCCTCGCCCGGCGTTTCCATTATCTCGCAGTGGGACCCGATGGGACGAAGACGCTACTCCGGGAGACTGAGATTGGAGGGGGTGGCTACCCACCGGAC
>Ga0194132_10004384_pt1 | contig 24037 bp, 21 predicted proteins | sample TA2KigOf80mmetaG_FD_148612 | JGI IMG/M metagenome (GOLD analysis project Ga0194132, IMG submission 148612) | Freshwater microbial communities from Lake Tanganyika, Tanzania - TA2015054 Kigoma Offshore 80m | ecosystem: Environmental > Aquatic > Freshwater > Lake | place: Tanzania: Lake... | reverse complement strand
CGTGACCGCGGCGTGCGCGCTCCCGCTCGGCCTGTTGATGTGCGGCTTCTTCACGCTCCCGCCCGTCGGCCCGTCCGCCCCCACCAACCCCGACAGCGGCGGCGGGTGCGGGGGCTGCGGCGGCGGCTGCGGCGGGTGTGGTGGGTGCGGCGGCTGCGGCGGGTGATCGCGCGAAGGTCACGAGTCGCGCGCTATTTGTTCAGCCACGCGCGCCACGCGGCGGCGGTGGCGAGGTCTTGTCCGGTCAGGCTCTTCAGCGCGGCGCGGGCGGCCCGCACCACGTCCGCGTTCGAGTCCTCGATCAGCCCGATCAGGTCGGGGACGTGGTCCCGGTCGTCCTTCATCGCGCACGCGAGGGCCGCGGCCCGGCGCAGTTCGGCGTCGTCGGCGCGGAGCATTCCGCGCAGGGTGTTCGCGCTCATGCGGCACAGGCGCTCGGCCAGCGCGTCGCGGGCCTGCTTCATGCGGTCGCCGTCGAGCAGCGGGATCACCGCGAGCAGGGCGCTAGTGTTCTCGCCGCCCTTCGCGTCGCGCACGCGCTGAAGGGTAGCAACCCACGGCGCGCCGGTGGCGCGGAACAGTTCGGCCGCGATCTCGCCGGGCGTGGTCGCGGGCTTGGCGACCGGGCGCGGGTCGGGTTCGGCCGGCTTCGCGTGAGGCAGCGGGGCCGGTTCCGGCGCGGGCTTGGCTACGACCGCGGGCGCGGGCGCGCCCGCGCCGGCGCGCATCTCCGCGTTACCGAGGTTCCGCTGCACCTTGGCGGACAGGTCGCGCACCGGGTTGGCGCGGGCGAGGAACAGGAGCGCGAACGCGGTGTTCACGTCCGGGCCGTACCCGGCGCGCGCGCCGAACGAGCCGTCGGCGTTCTGCATCGGCAACAGCCGGTTCGCCCCGTACTCGTACCAGTCCGTTTTGCCGATCTTCTCGACACCGAAGACGACGCCGACGCGCTCCAGCGACCAGTAGAAGTACAGGTCGAGGTCGCCGCCCTTCTTGCCCTTGCCTTTGCCGCCGCCGACCGGCCCGCCGGCGAGCACGGCCGCGAGGTTGTCCATCCCGCGCGCGACGGCGTCGTCGCGCGCGTCGGGCTTGGCGCGCTTCGGCGCGGGCGGGTCCGCGGGCTTCTTGGGGGCGGGGTCCGGGGCGGGCACGGCCTTCGGCGGCGGCGGGTTGTAGAACGGGTCGTTCGGGTCGGTGCCGGGCGGCGGCACGAACGGCTTCGCCGGCTCGTCGGGCTTCTTCGGCGCGGGCTTGGGCACGTCGGCGCGCAGGGCGCGCTCCTCGCGCCGCCCGATTGCGGTGGCGAGGCCGAGCAGCCCGGCGCACGTCATCGACGGGCTGCCGTCGCGCGGGCCGGAGTACGGCCACCCGCCGCTCGCGGTCTGGGTGCCGAGGAACCGCTTCTCGATGCGCTCGAGCGCGGTCTCGACGGGCACCGCGTACCGGCGCGCGACCCACACGCCGAGGATGCCGAACTGGGTGTTGGAATTGTCGTCGTCGTCGCGCCCCTTGCCCGTGCGCTCGGCGGTGAGCAACCCCTGCCGGTACTTTTCGACCTCTGTGTGAAGTCGGCCCGCGACCGCGGGCGCGCCGGGCTTCGGCGCGTCGGGCTTCGGCACCGCCGGCCCCTTACCGGCGACGAGCGTGGCCTCGCCGAGTTTCGCGCGCAACAACTTCTCGGTCGCGGCGGGGACCGGCGGAACGCAGGCGTACGTCCACCCGCCGTCGGCGTTCTGCCCGGCCACGAGGCGCACGCCCATCATCTGAACGAGCGCGCGGTCGTTGGGGTCGCCGAGGCGGTCGAGGTAGAGGACGAACAGCGTGAGTTGGTAGGTGCGCACTTCGGAAAAGGCGGCGTCGCGCACGGCGGCGGTGATCGCGCGCACGGCGGGGTCGTCCGGGGCGGTGCCGGTTTCGAGCAGCGCGAGGCCCGCGAGCGCGCGCGCGCCGAGGTGGTCCTCGTCGCGCTTACCCTTGCCGCCGTCGCCGGCATTCTTCTTGAGGAACGCCGCGCCCTTTTGGATGGCGGCTTCGATGTCTTTGGGGTCGGCGGCGCGCGCCGTCGGCGCGAGCAGTTGGGCGCACAGCAGGGCCGTGAGGAGCAGGGCGGCACGACGGGGGGACATGCCGAACCTCCGGTGCGCGCCGGGCGGCGCGCGGTGGGTGCTATTTCTTCTGTTGGGCGTACCACGCGCGCCACGCGGCGACCGCGGCGGCCTTCTGGTCGGAGGTCGCGCCGGTCGCGGGGCCGAGGTCGCGCCCGGTGAAGCTCTTCAGCCCGGCGCGGGCGGCGCGCACGACCGAATCGTCGGCGTCGCCGAGGGCCTCGATCAGGTCGGGGACGTGGTCCCGGTCGTCCTTCATGGCACAGGCGAGGGCCGCGGCCCGGCGCAGTTCGGCCTCGTTCGCCTTGAGCATGGCGCGCAGGGTCGCGGGGGTCATGCGCGCGAGCCGCTCGGCCAGCGCCTCGCGGGCCGCGGCCTTGCGCTCGCCCTGTTCGAGGGCGCTCGTAGCGGTCAGCAGCGCGCGGGTGTACTCGGTGCCCTTGGTGTCGCGCAGGTCTTTCAGTTTGGTGGCGAAGTCGGTGCCGGTGGTCTTCATCAGGTCCGCGGCCATGCCGACGGTCTTGTCGCCGGTCGGGTTCGGGAGGTTCAGGATCGGGGCCGGCGGGGCCACGACAACGGGCGTGGTCGGGCGGTTGGGGAGCACTTCCGCGGCGCTCGGCCCGGTGCCGGCCCGCATCTCGGTGCTGGTCGGGTTCTTCTGCACCTTCGTGGACAGGTCGCGCGCGAGGTTCGACTTGCACAGGAACAGGACGGCGAACGACGTGTTCACCTCGGGGTCGTAGCCGCCGATGCCCCAACTGCCGTCCGGGGACTGCGAGCGCACGATGGCGGTGGAGCCGACGTCGTACCAGTCGACGCCGCCGATCTTGTCCACGTCGTAGATGACGCCGACGCGCTCGAGGGACCAGAGGAAGTACATGTCGCCGATGGAGTGCCGGGCCCCGTTGATGAGTAGCCCCTTGCCGTTGCGCAGGTGGTCGGCGAGGACCAGCCCCAACCCGGCGAAGGCGCGCTGGACGACGAGGTCGCGGGCGTCCGCGGGGCGCTTGGGGCCGTCCTTGGGGGCGGGCGCGGTGCCGGCGGGCGGGTTGTAGAACGGGTCGCCGGGCTTCGGCGCGTCGGGCTTCGGCGGGGCGTCGGGCTTCGGCGGGTTCAGCTTCTGGTTCCGCTCCTCGCGTCGCGCGATCCCGGTCGCCATACCCACGAGACCGGCGCAGTACATCACGGGACTCATCATCATCGGGGGCGGTCCGTCGCCCGGCGACAGCCCGACGTACTGCCAGTACCCGGTGCGGGCGTCTTGTGAAGCCATGAACCGCTTCTCAATGGCGTCAAGCGCGCGCTCGACCGGGACGCCGTGCTTGCGAGCGAGCCAGACGGCGATGGCCGCGAACTGGGTGTTCGAGTTGTCGTCGACCCCGAGCGCGATGGGCGCGCCGCCGGGGCCGGGGGGGGCGCCGGGGCCGTTCTTGGCCTGCACCAGCGTTTGGGCGTACTTCTCGACCTCGGGGTGAATCTTGGGCGCGTCCTTGCCGCCGCCCGCGGGCGGCTTGCCGGCCACCAACTGCTGATCCTTCAGGTTCGCCTTCAGGCGCGCCACGTCGGCGGCCGGCACTTCCGTGCAGCACTCGTAGCCCCACCCGCCGGCGCTGGATTGGCCGACGAGTAGGCGGAACGCCAGCACTTGGATCATGGGAACGTCGGACGGTTCGCCGTACCGATCGAGGTACATCAGACAGAGGGAAATCTGGTAGGTCTTGGTCTGGGTGTACGCGGCCTCGCGCACTTGGGCGGTGATGTTCTTGACGGCGGGATCGTCGCCCGGAACGCCGGCCTCGAGGAGGGCCAGCCCCGCGAGCGCGGTCGGGCCGATCCCGTAGTTTTCCGCGCCGCCCCCGACCGGCGGCGCGCCGCCCCCGCCCGGCGCGGCGGCGCGCCCGTACCAGGCCTTCAGCGCGTCGGTGCCGCCCTTGAGCGACTTCTCGATCTCCTGCGGCGTGGCCCCGGTCGCGCCGGGCGCGCCCGCTACGAGGAACAGCCCGACCAGCCCGGCGGTACGAATCAGGTTCGGCAGCACGGCGCGGCCCTCGACGGCGCGAACGATGTGATAGGTACCGAATACTCTAACATAAGCGCGACCGCGGGGCGACACCGAAACCGGCCCGCGGGTCCGGTTGTCCGGTTCTGCCGGACGGCGCGGCCCCGCCCCGCACGGGTCCGGCCGGTGCTCCCTTGTCCCGGCCCGCGTTCTGCGAGAGAATGCAGCCTACCGATCTTCCCCGGCGGGGTTCCCCATGCGCGCCCGGTTGGTGTCCGCCGACGGCGGCCCGTCCATCGATCTGACCAAGGACATGACGCTCTTCGGCCGCGACGAAGACAGCGACGTGCGCCTCGACCACAAGAGCGTGTCGAAGCTCCATTGCGTCATCGTCATGACCGACGGCGTCCTGTTGTTGCGCGACCTCGGCAGCACCAACGGCACCCGCGTCAACGGCCAGCGCGTGCGACGCGCGGCCCTGCTGCCCAACGACGCCCTCGCCATCGCCAACCTCAAGTACACCGTCAAGTTCGGGGTCGAACTGGAGAAGGAAGAGGACGCCGCCGCGAAGGAGAAGGAGAAAAAGGACGCCGCCGCCGCGCTGCGCCGCAACGCCCTGCCCGACGTGTACGAGGAGCCGAAGAAGAAGGGGTAACGACCCGGTCCGTGCGGCTACTTCTTTTTCGTATAGCTGATGACGTTCTCCACACCGTAGTCCGACCGGAACCCGCCGGGAACCGCGGTCCAGGTCGGCACCTTGTCCGCCCCCCCTTCGCGCATCCAGATCGAGTAGTTCTGGAACCACCTGTTGTTCTGGATCAGGTGGTCCGGCACGTTGAACGCGTTGGCCCCGAGCCCCGGGTCGAGTTCCACCCACCCGACTCCCGGCAGGTACACTTCGGCCCAGGTGTGGACGTTCACGAAGTCGGAGCGCACCTTCCGGAGCTCGGCCGTGCGCCCGTCCGGCGCGTACAGGTTCAGCCCCCACACCATGCGGTACGGGATCCCGGCGCTCGCGGTCAGTTGTTGGAGCAGGGCGGCTTGGTGCCCGCAGTGACCGCACTTGTTCTTCAAGATGCTGCCGACGTCCGAAGATGCGAACGGTACCGAGGCGTCGTACTTGATGGTGTCCACGATCCACTTGCACATCGCTTGAACCGCTTGTGCGGGCGGGGCCGCCGCCTTGAACTTGGCCGCGAGCTTCGCGACCTCCGGGTGAACGGCCTTCGCGATCGCGGGATCGACGACGGCCAACCTGTCTTTCGGCGCGGCTTCGTAGTGCTTCCAAGTGGTCCTCACGGACCCCACGTCGAGCGCGCGGCTCGGGGAGGGGATCGTGAGGGTGGAGCTGAACGTCAGTTTCTCACCCGGTTTCTGCCGCCCGTCGATCTGCCAGAGCAGGTGACGAGACGCGGTCGGCTCGTGGGCCTGTTCGTTCGCCGTTTTCGGCACGAAGTCCAGTTTGGTCGCCCCGATCGCGGCCTTCAGCGGGCTCCACGAGCGGAGCGTCGGCAGGGCGTGATAGACGCGCAATTGGTCGATCTTGTCGTTACCCGCGGGGACCACAAACGTGGTGGTCATCGTGACCACGTACGTCACCGGGCGCGACGTCTTGATCGCGGGTGAAACGTCCTGAGCTGACGCGAACGCACCCGCACCGAGAGCGAGCGCGCAAAGGGCGAGTTGAGCCACAGTTCGGCACTTCACGGGTTCGCCTCTGAGGAAAATCGAAGTTCGGTGCGCGGGCGCAACGCGCCGTCGCGCCCGCGCGGGGCGCTCACTTGGTCCCAATGGCCCACAGGTAGTTCCAGCCGCGGACGTACAACCGGCCGCCGGACGGGGCCGGGGTCGCGTACAGCGTGTCGGGCAGCGTGTTCGTTGCCAGCTTCTTGAACGTGTTGCCCGCTTGCACCACATCAATCGCGCCCGTCGTCGAGGTGACGTAAATCTTCCCGTCGGCCGCGATCATGTTCGCGCGGTGCTTGCCGCCGCTCAGGTTCTGCCGGTACAGTTGCTCGCCGGTCTTGGCGTTCACCGCGGTGAACGGACCGTCGGCCGACAGGTACACGATGTCGCCCACGCGGATCGGCGAGACCACGTCCGGCGTCGACTTGAACCGCCACAGTTCGGCCTTATTGTCGGGGTCGATGTTCCCCTTCGCGCCGACCGGGTTGAACGCCACCGTCGGCCCGCTCTTGCACGACGGCACCACGATCAGGTCGGGCAGCACCAGCGGCGACGACACGAACCGCCACGCGCCGTTGGTGGTCGGGTTCAGCCCCTGCACGCGCCACACCTCTTCGCCGGTGTCGAGCTTGTGGCCGGTGCAGTAGTCGTTGCCGTGCGCGACCAGTAGCGGCCCGCCCTGCCCCACCCAAATGAAGGGCGAGGAGTAGGTATCCGGGCTTTCGCCCTTGCCGTAGCCGGGGCGGTTCTGCTTCCACAGTTCCTTGCCGGTCGCGGCCTCGAACGCGACGACGATCTGCGCGTTGCGGTGCATCACCTGAAGGTAGAGCGCGTCCTTGTACAGCACGGGGGTCCAGTGGCAGCCGAACTGGATGCCGAACTTGCCGTAGTCTTGAAGGTTCTTGGTCCACACCTCTTTGCCGGTCACGGTATAGCACACGAGGTTGCCGTTGCCAGCGAAGGTCCAGACGTGTTTGCCGTCGGTGCTGCACGACGCGGAGGCCGCGTTCCCCTCGTCGCCGCGCCCGGCCTTGCCCGCCGCGCCGAGGGACGCCTTCCACTTCTCCTTGCCGTCCGTGCCGACGCACATGAGCAGAGTGTCGTCGCCGTCGAGCGAGGTGATGAAGATGTCGTTCCCCCAGACCGCGGGCGTGGACGACCCGCGGCCCGGCAGCTTGAGCTTCCACGCCACGTTCTTCTCGGCACTCCACTCGGTGGGCAATCCCTTTTCGGCGGAGTGGCCGTCGTTCCTCGGCCCGCGCCACTGCGGCCAGTTGTCGGCCCGCGCGGGCGCGGCGAAGGTAACGAGCACGGCGATTATCAGCAGGCGCGGCATGACAGTGTTCCTTGTGTTTGAGGCGAGTGGGGGGCGGAAGCCCCCTGTTCGATGGGTGGGTGAAGAGAGAACAGGGGGCTTCCGCCCCCCGCTCGCCGGACTACTTCGTACCGATGGCCCACAGGTAGCCGTAGCCGCGGATGTAGATGCGGCCGTCGGCGAGGGCCGGTGTGCCGAACAGTTTGTCGGGCAGGGTGTTCGTCGCGATCTTCTTGAACGTGCTCCCGGCCTCGATCACCGTCGTCACCCCGTCCTGCGACGAGGTGTAGATCTTCCCGTCGGCCACGACCATGTTCGACCAGTGGTAGCCCTTCGCCACGTTCTCGCGGTAGAGTTGCTTGCCGGTCTTGGCGTCCACGGCGAGGAACGGCCCGTGCTGGCACAGATAGATCGTGTCGCCGACGCGCACGGGAGCGACCACGTCCGGCGTCGGGGTGATTCGCCACAGTTCGGCCTTGTTCTCCGGGGTGATGTCGCCCTTCGCGGCGGCCGGGTCCAGCGCCACCAGCGGCCCGTTCTTGCACGACGGCACGACGATCAGGTCCGGGGTGGTGAGCACGTTCGACACGAACCGCCACGCCCCGCTCTTCTTCTCGCCGGGGTTCAGTTCCATCACGCGCCACAGTTCGGTGCCGTCGGTCAGCTTGTGCCCGGTGGTGAAGTCGTTGCCGTGGGCGATCAGTTGGGCCGCGCCGTCCTTGCCCTCCCAGATGGTCGCGGAGGCGTACACGTCCGGGCTTTCGCCCTTGCTGTAGCCGGGGCGCTCCACTTTCCACAGTTCCTTGCCGGTCGCGGCCTCCAGCGCCACGAGCATTTGCGCGTTGCGGTGCATCACTTGGAAGTACAGCGTGCCCTTGTACAGCACCGGGGTCCAGTGGCTCCCGAAGGCGATGGCGATCTTCCCCTTGCCGTACTTGTTGAGGTCCGCGGTCCAGACTTGTTTCCCGGCGACGGTGAAGCACGCGACCGCGCCGTTGCTGGCGCTGGCCCACACGTGCTTGCCGTCAGTAGCGCACGACGGCGAAGCGTCCGAGACGTCCGCACCGGACGGGTTCTTGTACCGCTTGGCCCCGGTGTTCGACAGTTTCTCCTTCCACTTCTCCTTGCCGTCGGTGCCCACGCACAGGACGACCACGTCGTCGCCGTCCACGGAGGTGACGAAGACGTTGTCACCCCAGACGACCGGGGTGCAGGCCCCGATGCCGGGCATTTTGAGCTTCCAGACGACGTTCTTTTCCCCGCTCCATTCGGCGGGGAGGCCCTTCTCGGCGGAGTGGCCGTCGAACTTCGGGCCGCGCCACTGGGGCCAGTTGTCGGCGGAAACGGGCGCGGCGAACGCGGCGAGAGCGATGAGGGGGAGCAAGCGCTTCACGATGGGTTCCTTCGGCGGAGGGTTCAGGCGGGTATTGAGAGCGTACCGGCTCTGCGCGCACGGTTCAATACGATAGCCGCGTCAACGAATTGCCTAGCCCTTCCGTGAGGTATCTGCCGTGGGCGTCGTGGTGCAGAAGTTCGGCGGGTCGAGCGTCAAGAACGCCGAGCGCGTGATGGAGGCCGCGCGCAAGGCCATTCGCGCCAAGCACGCCGGCAACATGGTCATCGTCGTCGTGTCCGCGCAGGGCAGCACCACGGACGACCTGATCGCCAAGGCCGCGGAGATCAGCGCCGCGCCGTCGGCCCGCGAGATGGACATGCTCCTCGCCACCGGCGAGCAGATCAGCATCGCGCTGACCGCGATGGCGATTCAGGAACTCGGCGAGCGCGCCGTCAGCTTCACCGGCCAGCAGATCGGCATCGTCACGGACAGCACGCACCGCAAGGCCCGCATCAAGAAGATCGACACGCAGCGCCTCACCGAAGCGCTGGAGAGCGGGCACATCGTCGTCATCGCCGGGTTTCAGGGGATCGACGAGCAGGGCGACATTTCGACGCTCGGGCGCGGAGGAAGCGACACGACCGCGGTGGCCGTGGCCGCGGCCGTGAAACTCGCGGGCTACGACGTGCAGTGCGAAATCTTCACCGACGTGGACGGCGTGTACACGACCGACCCGCGGATCGTGCCCGACGCCCGCAAGATGGACGCCATCAGCTACGACGAGATGCTCGAAATGGCGAGCATGGGCGCGGGCGTGATGCACTCGCGGAGCATCGAGTTCGCCAAGAAGTTCGACGTGCCGCTGATGGTGCGGAACGCGCAGTCCGACGCGCTCGGAACGTGGATCGTGCCCGAAGAGGCGTGGATGGGCGAGATCCCCGCGTGCGGGGTCGCGCTCGCGGCCGACGAAGCGCGGCTCGTACTCGAAGGCGTGCCCGACCGCCCCGGCGTCAGCCATCAGGTGTTCTCCGCGCTGGCCGCGGCCAACATCGCCGTGGACATGATCGCGCAGAGTGTGGGCGAGGGCGGCAAGGCCACCATCGGCTTCACCGTGCTCAACAGCGAACTGGAGAAGACCAAGAAGACGCTGGCCCCGCTGGTGGCGGGCTTGGGCGCGGTGCTGAACGAGACCGGCAAGGTGAGCAAGGTGTCCGTGGTCGGGGCCGGAATGCGGACCATCGCCGGGGTCGCGGAGCGCCTGTTCCAAGCGCTCGCGGCCGACGGCGTGAACTTGAAGATGATTACCACCGGCGACATCAAGATCAGCGTACTCGTGGAAGAAGACGCGCCGCCACCAGTCGAGGAGGCCACCGGGGGCGAGTCGATCAAGAAGGCGCACCTCGAGAGCAAGAAGGCGGTGCGCGGGCGCAAGGCGCTGCGCGCGGTCCACGCGGCGTTCGCGCTGGCGCAACCGCGCAAGGGCGCGGGCGCGCCGGCCGCGAGCGCGGAGTTCAAGCCGCGCGCGAACCCGCTCGTCGTGGCCGACCCCAAGGACCGCGACGCGGCCATCGCCCGACTCGACGGGATGGAAGACGTGCTCGTCAGCGGCGTTCACCTCAACACCGAACAGAGCCGCGTCACGATTCACGACCTGCCGGACGTGCCGGGCAACTGCTCGAAGGTGTTCAACGCGGTCGCCACCGGCGGCATCTTGGTGGACATGATCGTTCAGAACCAGACCGGCCCGGCGAAGGCCGAACTGTCGTTCACGGTGCCGCGTGCCGACCTGCCGCGCGCGCTGGCGCGCACGCAAGACGTGCTGCGCGCCATCGACCCCGCGTGCCGGGCCGTGGGCGACGCCGACATCGCGGTGCTGTTCGTGCTGGGCGTGGGGATGCGGACGCACACCGGCGTGGCCCGGACGATGTTCGGCGCGCTGGCCGCGCACGGGATCAACATCAGCATGATCAACACGAGCGAGGTGTGCGTCGGGGTCGTGGTCGAGCGCGCCCGCGGCGACGAGGCGCTCGCGTGCCTGACGGAAGCCTTCAACCTGGGGTAGCGGGCGATGGGGCCGTATCGCGACGTGTACGTTCTCGCCCGCGAGCGCTCCGTTGCGGAAGCGAATCGGTTTCTCGCGGCGTTCGCCCCGCGAGGCCGAGCGGCAGCGGACGAGTACGAGTCCCCCGAATATTCAGATCAGCCAACGGTAGTCTTTTCGACCGCGACCGAAGCGATTCAGTACTGCGGTGCGCATCCCGATGCGGGCCACCGGTTCTACTTCGACGGCGGCGACGGACCCGCACACGCCATGCCGTTCTTCACGAGCGACGGCGGGTTGATTCTGGGTCTGTCAATCCTCGCAGACGCAGAACAACTGTTCGCCCAGTTGAAGGCACACGCCGGCTCAGAGATCGGCTACATCACGGTTGAAGACCCACCGTGCGAACCGGCGTCGGAATTCCGGCGGTCTGCAGACGACCTGTTGCAACAGTACCGAGCCGCGCACGATTACCACGAGTACGAGTAGACGCCAAAGGTCCCCCTACTGACCACATCGGCGGACTAGTCGGGCCGGCAATACGAGCTGGGCAACCCCGAATCACATCTGCGGAAGCTCCCAGCGGAACCGCTTTCACGCCTGCGTTTCGTAGCTGACGGCACCGAGGAGGCTGCCGGCGGCGGTGAGCGCGAGCACCATGCGCGGCTTTAGCGGGCCGGGGTCGGCGTCACTGTACCCGATGCCGACGCGCGAGTGCTCGCGCAACCCGGGCACATTCGTGAACCACTCGGCGAACACGTCCCACGCCGTTCTCATGTATTTGTCGATGTCCGGTGGCGTGTCGATTTCGGCCGGCACCATGTCCAAGTTGAACTGCACGCCGTCGAGTTGGTCCCAGTGACCGCCGCGCCGCCGCAGCGGGGACACCTCGAAGTTGAGCCCCGGGGCGATGGTGCCGCCGAACGCGGCGCGAACGAGCGCTTCGTCAAGTTTCGCGGGGGCACTGTCGGTCGTCGTCGCGGCGAAGAACGGCCAGATCCGCGCGCCCTCGTCGACCGTGAAGTCCTTGAGTCGGTCGGCCGCCTCGGTCGCGATCCGCTGGCACAGCTCGACTTCAGCGGGGTCGTGCGCGTGCGCCAGCGGGTGCCCCTTGCGCGTCAGGCACCCGCACGAGTACCGGACCGCACGCCGCGACACGTTCCCCATCCCCCACTCGTCGCTCGGATCGACGCCGTGTTTGAGGTACACGCTGTTCGGGTACTTGACGACCGCGATCAGGTCGCGGAACGGCTTCATCAGTGCGGGAGCCGGGCGGCACGGCGCGGGCCGCGCCCCGGTTTTCTTCTTCGACATCGCGTCCCCCCTTGTGACCGAATCGCATCTCGGGTTCGTTCCACGACTGTACGGGGTGCGCGGTCACTCGTCGGGCACCGGCGCGCCGTCGGCCGTAGTGCAATCGGCCGGTGAAATGAGCACCGCGAGGTGCGTCGGCTTCTTCGTGCCGAAGATCGTGGCCTTCTGCGGGGCGCTGAGCGCGTCGCGGTGCTTGAACGCGATTCGCGCGCCGGCCTCGAACTTCCCACCGGTGCGGGCGCACTTCCCGCCGAACTTCGACCCCATCACCTTCATCCCGTCCACGAGCACGCCCGCGATCTCGATGTCAACGTAACCGTCGCCGCTGGGACACGGGGCCGCCGGCGCGCGGTGAACCTCTGCGGCGCGCGGCGCGCCGGCGAGGGCGTGGCCGTTGAGTGCGAGGTTCTTGAACGCGAGGAACTCGCTGCTCGTGTCGCGGGCCTTGCCCTTCAGCCCCTTCGGGTGCCAGCGCATCTTGTAGCCGCCCGGTTCGAGGTCGCGCCCGACGGCAACGGTGTCGGTACCGCCGGAGTTGTCGTCGCACAGTTCGAGCGGTTCGCCGACGTTCTCGTAGCCGTCGCCGGAGTCGAGTTGGAGCTGCACGCGGTAGCGCGGGCAGGTGGGGTAGCCGGGGTTGTGGTTGTGCCAGTGGCGGAACGTGAGACCCGCGAGGTGCGCGGGCCGCGTGAGGGTGAACCAGAGGAACACGTCGTTGGTGCCGAGGTGCCGCGTGAGGAACACGGTGCCGACGCCGCTGCCGAACACTTCGGACGGGCCGCCCCCGGTCTGCGACACGAACCCGCTCACGAGCGCCGGGTCGGTGGGCACGCCGACCGCGACCGACACGCCGCGGTCGCTCATCACGTTCTCGAAATCCCAGAACAACAGCGGCGCGTCGGCCATCGGTTCGCACCCGTGGGGAATGGTGCGAGAATACCGACCGCGCGCGCCGCGCGGCAATGCGAGTTGCGGACCTACGGGCGCAGCGGGGCGAACGTCCAGCGCAGGCTGTTCCCGTCCAGTTTCGTGTTCACGACCAGCACGCCACCGTTCTCCTGCGTGGCTGTGCCGGTGTAGGTGCCCGGTCCCTTGCGCGTCAGCGCGAACGACTTGATCTTCGCCTTCGTTTGTTTCTCGATGTCCTCGCGCACGAGGCGCTCGACGGTGTTCTGCCCCGCGACGTAGTTCATCTGGATGCCGGCCTGCGTGGGCGCGCCGGCCGTGACCTCGTATGTGTCACCGTTCGCGGCCGTGGCCGTACCGGTGTACGAGCCGTCCGGTTGCTTCTTCATGTCAGCCACGGTCACGTCGGCGTCCAGACTAGTCTTCATGTGCTCGCGAATGAGCTTCTCGACCGACGCTTGCGCGAGGACCGCGGTCCACTCGAACTTGCCGCCCTTCGGGGCGGTGGTGGTCACGTCGTAGGTGTTGCCGTTGGTGGCGCTGGCGGTGCCGGCGTAGCTGCCGTCGGCCTGCTTGGTCAAGCTGATCGTCGTGATGTCGGTGTTGAGGCTCTTCTTCATCTCCTCGCTGACGGCCTTTTCCATGGCGTCCTTGCTCGCGCCGCACCCGGCGACGAGGACGGCGAACAGTGCGACAACGAACGCGCGAGCGGCAAAGCGGTACACGGTGCGGGCCTCCGGGGGAGCGTCGCGCGGGTACGGCCCGCGCACAGGATTTGGTGTGAGCATAGCGAAATGTCCCGGCGCATGGGGCGACCGGCGCGCCGGACGCGCGCGAAACTGCCCTTGCGTCCATTCTGGGCGCAAGGCTACTCTCCGCGTGGTTCCGAGTACCACGAGGAGGAAGGGCCATGCCCGTCAGTCACGTCCCGGCCGGGTACCACAGCGTCGTCCCGTACATCACGGTGCGCGGCGCGGCCAAGGCCATCGAGTTCTACAAGGCCGCGCTCGGGGCTACCGAGGTCATGCGGTTCGAGGGGCCGGGCGGGTCCGTCGCGCACGCGGAGATCGAGGTCGGCGGCTCGCGCGTCATGCTCGGCGACGAGATGCCGGAGTGGGGCAACCGCGGGCCGGAGTCGCTGGGCGGCGCGAGCGGCGGGTTGTGCGTGTACCTGCCGGACGCGGACGCCGCGTTCGCCCGCGCGGTCGCGGCCGGCGCGACGCCGTTCAGGCCGGTCACGGACCAGTTCTACGGCGACCGCTCCGGTACCGTCATCGACCCGTTCGGCCACGTCTGGACCCTCGCCACCCACATCGAGGACGTGACCGTCGAGGAGATGCAGCGCCGCTGCGCCGACATGATGAAGCAAGCGGCGTAGAGCGCACGTCAACAATCAGAAGAGGTTTGACAGGGTGAACAGGATGAAGGCAAGATAAGAATGTACTGTGTTCTCTTCATCCTGTATTCATCCTGTGCACCCTGTCAAAACTGCCTTTCCGCCCTCGCCGCGGCTCGACGGCTCCACAGTTGCCACATCAACACACCCAGCCCCACCCCCACCCAGTCGATGAACACGTCGCGGGCGCTCCCGAAGCGGCCGGGCACGTAGGTTTGGCCGATCTCGGTGGCGACGCCGTGCAGCGCGAGCAGCCCCGCGAGCCGCCAGCGCCAGCGGGTCGGCACCGGGAGCGCGACCGCGAGAACCGTGAGGAAACAGTACCCGCCGGCGTGCAGTCCCTTCGCCGCCACGAACCGCGCGCGGTCGCCCAGCCGCTTGGACAGCGACTCGGGAACCGGCGTCGGTTCGATGAGCTTCCACGTCCACAGCCCGAGGAACACGACAAGCGCGACGGCGTGCAACGAAGAACCTAACCCCCCGTCCCCCTTCCCTCTCAGGGAAGGGGGAGCACTCGCGCGTAACTCCCCGCGCGCCGCGTTGCCGCCCGTGCCTTCTGATTGCTCTTCTCCCCCTTCCCTCTCAGGGAAGGGGGCCGGGGGGTTAGGTTCTCCGCTCATTGCCGGTGCGAGTTGAGTTCGCGGAGCTTGGTCTTGAGGTACTTGGCGCGGGCCGCGTTGCGCTCCTCGCCGTCGAGCGCGTGGCCAGCCAGCTTCTGCAGGTGCGCGGACTGCGTGTGAATGAAGAGCTGGTTCACCGCGGTCACGGGGATGCCGTCGAGCAGGTGCAGGTGGATCCCGAGGCGCACCGCGGACAGCAGTTCCATCGTTTCCTCGGTGGTTATCATGGTCGCGCTGCCGAGCGTGCCGATGGCCCGCGCCGCGCGGTCGTGTTCGGCCTGCCGGCGCTCCTTCAACAGCGCGGTGCGGGCCTTGCGCTCGTAGTCGAGGATCGTAACGATCACCTCGCGGATCTCGTTCAGAATCTTCGGCTCGCTCTTGCCCAGCGTGACGTGGTTCGAGATCTGGTAGAGGTCGCCGAACGCGCGCGACCCTTCGCCGTGCAGCCCGCGCACCGCGAGGTTGATCTTCTGGAGCGCGCGGAACACCTTGTCGATCTGCTTGGTGAGGCCGAGCGCGGGCAGGTGCAGCATGACGCTGGCGCGCATCCCGGTGCCGACGTTGGTGGGGCACGCGGTCAGGTACCCGAACTGGGCGTGGAAGGCGTAGCTCAGGCGCTGTTCGAGCGCGTCGTCGAGGCGGTCGATGTCGCGCCACGCGTCGTCGAGGGCGAACCCGCTGCGGAGCACTTGCAGGCGCAGGTGGTCCTCTTCGTTCACCATCACGCTGGCGGTTTCGGTGGGATCGAAGGCGACGCCGCGCGGCCCGTCCAGCCCGCCGGCCAGTTCGCGGCTGATGAGCTGGCGCTCGACGAGGAACTGGCGGTCGAGCGCGGCAATGTTGGGGATGTCGAGGTATTCGAGCTTGTGCGCGGCCCCGGCCTTGGCGACGGCCTCCTTCGCGCGCGCCACCACTTCGCCCTTGTGCGCGGCGGTGGCGCGGGTGCCAAACGGCAGGTCCGCGAGGTTCCGCGCCAAGCGAATGCGCGTGGACAACACCACGTCCGACTCGGGGCCGGTGCCGCGGAGCCATTCGCCCAAGTTCGGGAGCAGCTTGTCGAGGTTCATAGGTAGTTCCAAGTGGGCGGTGGGCGGTTGAAGACAATCGCTCCGGTCTTCCGCTGCCCTCTGCTCACTGCTCACTGCTCACTGGCCGCACGGCGGATGAGGTCGCGGAGCCGGGCGGCCTCTTCGTAGTCCTCGGCCGCGACCGCCGCTTTCATCTGCTTCTGCCACTCGCGGGCGCGCACCGCGCGCGGGGCCTTGCCCGCGTGGGCCGTGTGCCGGTGGACGCGCTCCAGCAGCGGTTCGAGCGCGGCGCGGAGGGCGTCGTAGTCGTGGGCGCACCCGACCCGCCCCTCGGCGCGGAACTCGGCCAGCGTGAGGCCGCACGCGGGGCACGCCTCGGGCGCGGGCGGCGGCGCGGCCGGCGCGACCGGCGCGTCGTCGCCGTCGTCGGCCGCGGCCGGGAACGGGTTCGCGATCAGGCTCAGGAGCGCCTTCAGGTCGAGCTGCGGGCCGTTCGCCCCGGGGATCAGGTTCCGCGCGCGCGCGCACCCCTCGCACAGGTGCAGCGCGCGCTTCTTGAAGTTCACCACCTCGGTGACGTGAACGCTCGCCGGGTTCTCGCAGAACTGACACTTCATGCCGCACCCGTGGGCCAAGCGAACGGTCCGTCGTTCGCAGCCGAACCGACCCCGCTAGCCGTTCTCCAGTTCCTTAATGCGGTCGCGGACGCGGGCCGCTTCTTCGTAGTTCTCTTCGGTCACGAGCTGTTGGAGCTTGCGCCGCAGCGCGGTCAGTTCGACCTGCGCGCCCTGCGCGCGGGGCACGCGCCGCGGCGCTTTGCCGACGTGCCGCACGTCACCGTGGATGCTCTCCAACAGCGGGAGCAGTTCGGCTTTGAAGGCGTCGTAATCGTGGGCGCACCCGAACCGCCCCTGATTGCGGAACTCGAGGTACGAGAGGCCGCACGCGGGGCACGCGGGGCCGACCGCGGGCGGGGCCTCGTCCGGCCCGTCGGCGGTGGCCGGCGCGCCCTTCTTCTTCGCCGCGCCCTTCTTCTTCGCCGGCTCCGCAAGGTACTTATTGGCGCAATCCTCGCACACGTGGACCTCTTCGTAGCGGTCCCCGAGTACCTCGGTGATGTGCATGGTGGCTTGCTTCGGACACCGCTCGCACTTCATTGCCGGCCCTCTGCGTGCGGCCATTCTAACAGCCCCGCCGGGCAATGTCATTGCCACCCGTGACAGAGGGCAGAAGACCGAGGACAGAAGACACAAGGCAGAAAGGCAGAAGTGTTTGGACAGGATCACAAGATGAACAGGGATGAAAGAGAAGAGCACTCTACTCTTCATCCTGTTTTATCCTGTGATCCTGTCCAAACTCTTCTGCCCTCTACCCCTACCGCAGTTTCATCTGCTTGAGCAGGTCGTCGGTCCACGTCTTGTACTCGGCGGTCAGCGGCACGTCGGCGTGCGGCGCGCCTTTGTAGTCGATCTGGGTCGAGAAGGTGCCGAGGTCGTAGGCGCGGGCGAACGCGGCCTGTAGGTCGATGAGGGCGTCGCGGTCGTCGGCCGCGAGCGGGAGCTTGAACTTGGGCAGCCGCTTCTGAAGGGTCGCGGTGTAAATCTCGTAGCGGTCGGGGGCGTTGCTCCGCGTCACGGTCACGGCGTAGTCGTACTCCGGCAGCCCGTCGCGCGAGTAGTTCAGCATCGGCTTGCCCTGCATCACGAGGTCGATCTCGACGACGCCGGCCTTTTGGTTGAGCGCGACTTGGCGCGCGTCTAGGTACGCCTGCCGCTCGGCCGCGGTGGACTTGTTCGCCGGGCTGACCACTTCCAGCAGCGTGACCAGCTTCCCGTCGGTGCGGTTGCGGATCTCGATGAACTCTTCGGAGAACTGCTCGCGAATGATGGACGTGAACAGCGGCGTCTCGGACACGTAGCTGCGCGTGCCGACGCGCGCGCGGTACCGGTCCACGAGTCCGGGGAGCAGAATCTGGTAGAGGCAGGCGAGCGTCTGGTGCTGGAACGCGGGCCAGAGCTTGGGCGTTTCGAGGTACGGGTCCATTCCGGGGAACGGGCTGGGCATGGGACGAGGTCTCCGTGGTGGCCCCGGTTCCGGGCCGCGGCCGTTCGCGCCGCGACCGGCTCAACGGTGCCGGTGAGTCGGGTGCGGGCGCATTGTAGCGGACGCGCGGCCCGCGCGCGAAGGGGCGAAGTGCCGAGGCGGGCGCGTGATTTGAGGCTCAGGACGAATGGATAACCCCGCGCCAGTCGGCGTGGTGTTCGCCGTGCCAGTGAACCACGAAGGTATGGCGCTCGAGCCACCCACGAATTTGTCCGCAATGGTCCCGCCAGTTACTCGCAGCCCAAGTGTGTGGCGCTTGAAGCGAGGGGTCGGCGATCCGCTCGCGGGCGCGCGACGGGTACAGCTCGACTGCTAAGTTCTCGACACGGAACTCGCGCACGCGAATCGGGTCGAGCGTCAGTCCCAATTGGCGGTCCACCCAGTCCACGAACGCGGTCCCGAGTTCGATAGTCGCGCGGATGTCACCGCCGCGCGGAGACGGCTCACGCACTGCGCTGTCGCGCACCTCGACTTCCCGCACGCGGCCGTCGTCGTCGAAGGTGACCAGCACCCAGTTGTAGAAATCGGCTGCGGCAAGTGCCGCGCGGCCGTCGGGCAAGTGCCCGGCACAAATGTTCTTCCCCACGTCGCCGTTGAGCGGGAACAGTTGCTCGAAGGGCCGCGTGACGCGAACCGCGGTTCGCTTCATCACCCCGTTCGCGCCGGTCATGTGGATGTCGGCGACCTCGTTCAGTTCGCGCGCCGTGTTCGCGTCGTAGCACGCGGCCCCGCCGTACACTTGCACCAGTTCGATGTCGCGCGGCCACGTCGCGTCTGCCAGCTCCGCGAGTTCGCGCAAGAAGTACGGGTCGCCACCCAGCCACAGTTTGAAGTTCGCGATGTCGCGGAGGTGCGGCGACACGATCAGCGATTGGGCGTCCTGCACGGTCGGGAAGTCGGCGATTTCCAGTGTGTCGAGGCGCGCGAGTAGGGGCGAGAGGGTGAGTTCGTCGCAGCGGTTGGTGAGGCCATAGAGGGCGACTTCGCGCAGCGTGGGGTGCGCGTCGAGGATAGCCCCGCCGTTGCGCAGGAAGGTGTCGAGCGACAGGCACGCGCGCTCGGGCAGCCCGCGGCGGTACACCGGGCCGTAGTCCGCTGGGTTGGTGAGTAGAGCGTTTGTCGCGAGCCAGTCGCCGCCGTGTTGCCGCATGAGTGCGTCTTCGCGCGCGTGCAACTCGACCGCCCGCGGGTCGCCGATGCGATACCGCACGGGTTCGAGTTCGACCTGAACGCGAACGAGTTCGGCGAGCGGGTCGTCGTGCTCGTCGAGCCAGTCGGCGAACACGAGGCGCAAGGTGTCGTCGTCGGGCTGCGCGCGGATCGCGCGTAGGAACGCAAGCCGGTCGTTCATGCCTTCGATGGTAGCAGCGCGTGACGATCAGCGAGTAGTCGAAATGCGAAGCCCGTAGACCGCGCTCGCCTGCGGCTCGCGGCTAACTCTGTCTCCTGTCTCCTGTCCTCTGTCTTCTGTCCTCTGTGCCGAAGGCTTCTGCTCACGGGTGTTCCCACACCAGCGTCACGCGCGGGACCGGGCCGGGGGTTTTCAGGCGGATGTGGCCGATGGGGTCGGCAGGGTCTTTGATCGTTTCCAGTCGCACGTAGCTGGGGTACACCCGCAGGCCCTCGAAGGCGTGCAGGCTCAGGTCGATGTTGCCCTCGGCGTCGGGAATTACGTCCGTCAGCACGACGCGGCGCGCGTCGGCCGCGACCCACGTCGCGGTGCCGCTCAGGACGAACGAGCGCGGCCGGTCGATGGCGAACAGCGCCACCGGCTCGCCGCCCTCGGTCAAGGTGGCGACGGCCCTCGCCGCGGGGTAGCGCGCCCAGCGCGCCGCCGTGCGCCCGCGGCACACCACCCAGCCCACGTTGTACCAGCGGCAGTACGCCGTCAGCTCGGCGTCGGTCCAGTCCGCCAGCGGGCGGCCGTTCAGGTTCTGGTTGCACAGCGCGCAGTACCCGTGTTCGATCTCCGCGTCCACGTCGAGGCCGCCCAAGTACGCGCGGTTGGTATACAGCGGCAGCAGCGCGGCCCAGTTGCCCGCGGTGCGCGGTTCGGCGTCGTCCCACAGGATGCGGGCTTCGGTCGTCGTGTGCTGTTCGATGGCGGCGAGCAGGTGCTTTTGATCGGGGGTGAAGCCGATGACGAATGGGTCGGGGCGGACGCCGATCGCGCGCGACAGGGGTTCGCCCGGCCCGTCGGCCCAGCCCGCGACGAGCAGCGCGCCCGCGGCCACCACGGAGCCGACCCCCGCGAGGCGCACGCGGCCCAGCAGTTCCCACGCGCCGAACGCCGCGGCCGGTACGAGGAACGCGACCGCGAGCGGGGCCACGCGCGCCGGTACGTCCGTCGGGACGCGCGGCCACGCCGCGGCGAGCCGGGCCGCGGCCACGGTCAGCACGAACGCCACGACCGCCAGCCCCGCCGCGCCGCGGTGGTGCTTCACCCACAGCAGCACCAACCCCGCGACCGCCGCGAGCGGGATCAGGGGCCCGCCGGGAAGCCCCGTACACAGCGCCGCGTAGTCGGCCGGCGCGCCCAGCACGTCCTGCCACTCCGGGAGCGGAATGTGGTCCCGGGCCGACGGCTGCCGCAGCCACCAGTACTTGCCCCAATCGAACAGCCACCACAGGTTCGGCACGATGCCGGCGCACAACACCCCGGCGAGGCCGAGGTGCCAGCCGGGGCCGTGGCGCGGCGCGTACACGAGGTACATCGCGAACACGATGGGGCCGAGCGCGATCCAGATGAGCGGGTGCGCGTACCAGCCGAGCGCGGCCAGTCCCGCGAGCACGAGCCACGACTGGGTACACGGGTAGCGCGCGTACCGCCCGAGCCACGGCACGAACACGGCCGCGGCCAGCCCCGCGCCGAGGAAGTCGAGAGCGCCGGCCGCGAGCATGTGCCACACCGCGGGCGACCACCCCAAGATCACGCCGCACACGCCGGCGAACACCGCGGCCCCCGGCGGCAGCCCGGCCCCGCGCGCCGCGGCGATGAACGCGACCGGGATCGCCAGCAGGAACGCGAACACGCCGAGCTTGTACGCGGCCGGGTTGTACCCGCGCCCGCCGAAGAGGGCGAACAGCTCCGCCGGGCGCGAGCCGCCGTCGAACACCGGCGTCTTCGGGTAGCCCGCTTGGAACGCCGGGTCGTAGCAGGTCGCGGTGCGGAACGTGCGGAACGCGCTCGCCCCGAGCGTGCCGTGATACAGGTGCAGCGGGTGCCGGCCGGACAGCACCGGGCGGTCGTCGGTGACGGCCCCCCACGAACCGAACAGCGCCACGGCCAGCCCCGCTTGCGCGGCCACGACGACGACCGCGGCCAGCACCCACACGGGCCGGGCGCGGAACCCGTCACCGGGCGCGTCGAGCGGATAAAGGGGGGTACTCATGGCGCGAAACCCGTGCGAAGGCCGCGAAGCCTACACCGAAGCGCGCGCCGCGAGCAAGTTCAGTTTGGGGACTGGAGCCTTCGGCCCAGAGGACAGAGGACAGAGGACAGAAGGTGGCTGAAAACGGATCGCAATGTTAGCGCGCGTCGAGGAACGAGCGCCCGGCGATCACGAGTTTGCCGTCTTTCGTTTCGAGTGTGAGTACTTGTGAGGTCGGGCGCGGTTGCTTCGCGAAGAACTTGAACAGCCCCACCGGGTTGCCCCCGTGCCGGTACCACGTCACGTCGATGCTCGACTCGCGGGCCACGTCGCCGATCTTGTCGAGCAGCGTCTGCGACCCGAAGGGGAGCCCCCCGGCCTTCAGGTTGCACACCTCCACCGCGGCCACGTTCGTCTGGTCCTTCACCAGCCACACCTTCAGTTCGAGCCAGACGACGGTGCTCCAGAAGCCCTCGCGGTACTTCACGCCGAGGAACAGCCGGTCGCCTTGAATGGCGACGCGCGGCGAGTGGAACCCCTTGGGCAGCGATTCCGCGAGCCGGCCCTTCGGCCCCATGTTCTCGATGAAGAAGGCGTTGATGTCGTCCGCGGAAAAGGTGTCGCCCCACTCGTCGCGCGCGCGGATGTCGTTCTGGAGGTCCATGACGCGGGTGAGGAACTTGCCGGAGCGCTCGAGCGTGTCCCAGTCGCCCGGCTGGTTGGCGGCGGCGTAAAACGGCGGCTCCTTCTTGGCGGCGTACGTGAGCGCGCCGAGCGCGGCCGTGCCCGCGGCGAGCAGGATCAGGAGCGCGAACAGCAGCGGCCGGCGGCGGCGCAAATAGGCCCTCATGCCCGCCGGGATACCGCGCGCCGGGAACGCGGTCAACGCGAACTGAGCGCCCGCAACTACTGATATTGATTTCACTAGAACTTGAGTATATTATTCCGCAGGGGTTCGGTGTCGCGCGCCGAAACGGGCGTGGCGTCGCGAGAGTCGGATGGGGGCGCCTCATTCTGATAAGCGCTTGTTGTACCAGAGTTGTTCGTTTTGCAACTTCTTGTGGTGACAGGCCTCTGGTCTGTCAACGTGGAGACAGGCCAGAGCCTGTCTCCACAAAAGCGGGGCGCCCCCGTTGTGCAACCGATTGTGATTTCGCCCCACTCGCGCGCGACTCTGCGCCGGTTGCGCCGCGCGCGCCCGGTGTGTGCGTGCCCGGAACAGAAACTCGATACTTGGCAAACGCCGGGCGGCCGGGTTACGTTATTAGGGGTAACGTTATGTCCCCGTTCCGAGCGTTCGAGGAGGTTCGGCATGGCGCGCGTCGCAACGTACCGCTGGGCGGGGGCCGCCCTCACCGCGCTGGGCCTGTTCGCAACCGCCGCCCTCGCGCAACCGCCGCGCCCGGCCGACCCGCTCGAATCGGCGAAGGCCCAACAGCGCATCGCCGAGCAAAAGGCCGAATCCGACGTCCTCCAAATCATCGAGAACGCCGACCGGCTCGCGAAGGGCAACCATAAGGAGAAGGCCGCGCAACAGCTCCGCGCTGCGAAGCAGAGCGTCCAGTTCGCGCTGGGGATCAGCGAAGCGGCGCGCACGCGGCTTACAACGATGCTCGATCAGAAGCTCGCGGCCGTCGAAGGGCGCGTGATCGCCAATCCCAACCCGAACCCCGGCGTGAAACTCGACCCGAAGGGCGCGGACGTGAAGGCGGCGCAGAAGCTCGCCGTCGAGCGCGGCATGTCCGAACTGAAGGCCATCGACGACGGCATCGAGAAGATCAAGGACTTTCAGGCCCGCGGGATGAACGACCACGCGAACTTCGAGATCGCCAAACTCGCGAAGGCGTACCCCAACAACCCGGCGGTCATCGTGCTGGGCCAGTCCGACACGCTCCGCGGGCGCGTCGCCGACGCCGCCGAGTTCCAGCGCATGCAGAGCGAGCGCATGGTGAAGTTGAACCAGCAGCTCATGATCGCCTCGCTGCCGGCGGTGAACGACGTCGAGTTCCCCAAGAACTGGAAGGAGCTGTCCGAGCGGCGGCTCAAGAACACGACCATTCAGTTGAGCGCGAAGGAGAAGAAGATCATCGAGGCGCTGGACCGGCCGTACTCGGTCGACTTCAAAGAGCGCCCGCTCGAAGAGGCGCTCCAAGACCTCTCGACCATGTTCGACCAGCCGCTACTCATCGACAAGAAGTCGCTCGAAGACCTCGGCCTCGACCTGAAGCGCGGCTCGACGCTACAGGCGAAGGGCATCTCCGGGCGCACGGTGCTGCGCTCGGTGCTGGGCGCGCAGGGGCTGACGTTCATCGTGAAGGACGAGGCCGTTCAGATCATGACCGTCGAGAAGGCGCGCACGATGATGACGACGCGGGTGTATTACCTCGGCGACCTCGTGAAGGGTACCGGCGACTTCGGCGACATCCGCTTCGGCCCGCAGATCAACTTCCTGCAACAGCAGGAGAACGTCCGCGTGCTGATGGAGTCGATCCGCAAGATCGACCCGCTGTCGTGGGGCGGGCCGGACACCGGCGGCGCGGGCACCGTGGTGTACCACGCCCCGAGCCAGTCGATCATCGTCCGCAACTCCGCGGAGGTCCACCACTCGCTCGGCGGCGCGATCTACGGCCGCAAGTGACGTAGTCGCAGAAGAGATTGGCCACGAAAAGGCACAAAAGCCACAAAAGAAGCAACGATCCGCGAGAGGGCTAAAACCCAGGTGATTCGCGATACCTTCGCTCCAAGTCGGCCATGAGTATTGGCCGCTTCTTCTTGGATCGTGCCTTCTTCATGATCTTGCGTCGTTTCATGGCCTCT
>Ga0194132_10004383_pt1 | contig 24038 bp, 24 predicted proteins | sample TA2KigOf80mmetaG_FD_148612 | JGI IMG/M metagenome (GOLD analysis project Ga0194132, IMG submission 148612) | Freshwater microbial communities from Lake Tanganyika, Tanzania - TA2015054 Kigoma Offshore 80m | ecosystem: Environmental > Aquatic > Freshwater > Lake | place: Tanzania: Lake... | reverse complement strand
GCACTGTCGTAGGCGAGCCCAGGCACACACCGGGTGCTCATGATCGAAAGCGCCAACTTGCTGGCGTCGAAAACCTGGCACATCCAACACGCCCATCTGGTGATTGCAGCGATGCGCCGCTTTGCCGAAGAACTCCGTGCTGCGGGATTCGCTGTGGACTACCGCTTTGCACGAACACTCGCGGAAGGGCTTCACGACCATCGCGCGATCCATCGAACTGAAGAGGTGCTGGTCATGGAACCGGCCAGCCGGAGCGCGCGCGAGCGCATGGCCCGATTGGGATGTCGTGTGGTGCCGGGCAACCAGTTTCTTTGTCACTACTCGGATTTCGCCGCGTGGGTCAATCGCCGGCTCAACGTGAGGATGGAGGACTTCTACCGCTGGCAGCGACGGCGTCTCGGTTATCTGATGGAGGGAACCGGGCCGCGTGCACAACCCAGCGGTGGTCGCTGGAACTTCGATGCGGACAACCGACGTCCACCACCCCGCGGTCATGTCTGGCCCGCACCACTGACGTCACCGCTCGATGACCTTGACCGGGCGGTGATCGAACACATCAGTCCGTTTTGTGAAGGCGAGTCGCCTACGGGAATCTGGGCGACCACACGCGCCGAAGCGCGGCGCCGGTTGGATCACTTCATCGATCGGGTGCTGCCTGGTTTTGGTCCGCACGCGGAAGCGATGACCACGGGCTCAATGCATCTCGCGCACTCGCTGCTCTCGCCGTATCTCAATCTCGGTCTGCTCACCCCCGCCGAGGTCTGTGATGCGGTACAAGTCGCCTTCGACCGTGGTTTGGTGCCCATCGCTTCGGCGGAAGGGTTTATTCGCCAGGTGATTGGGTGGCGCGAGTACGTCTGGGGTATGTACTGGGCCGGCATGCCCGCGTATGCAGGTCTCAACGCGCTGGGAGCGACGCGGCCGCTGCCTCCCGTGTTCCGGGGGAATGCCGCAACACAGATGCGCTGCCTTGACCAGGTGTTGTCGGAAGTGCGGACTCACGGTTTTGCACATCACATCCAGAGGCTCATGGTTCTCGGCAATCTCTGCCTCATTGCCGGCGTCGATCCGGCCGAACTGCTTGATTGGATGTGGGCCAGTTTCGTTGATGGTGCAGAGTGGGTGATGGTTCCCAACGTCCTTGGTATGTCGCAGCATGCCGATGGTGGAAGGATGGCGACTAAACCCTATGCCTCCGGAGGCGCATATATCAATCGCATGAGTGACTACTGCAAAGGTTGTCACTTCAACCACAGCCGGCGGACGGGTGAGGACGCATGTCCCTTCACGACGTTGTACTGGGACTTCTTTGCGCGCCACCAGGTCAGGTTCGCGCGCAACCCGCGAGTGTCCCGGCAAGTGCAGGTGGCAATGCGTCTGGATGACTTGTCAGAGGTTCGCGAATGCGCCAATGAAGTGGTGACGCGGCTATCTGCAGGGCAGCTTTAGGCTGACGCAAAGGGATGAAGGGACAGGATGTCCGGCAGTTAGTGTCGCTCATCTCAAGGAGCGCGAGTGTGGACTTGTCAACGTCGTACGAGCTGATCGCACAGGCATCGGCAGAAGAAGAGAACGCTTGACTCGCCTCCAGGTCTTACCACGGGACTGTCCTGCCGAACTGATCGAAAAAGCCTCCGGAATTGGTGATGCCAAGGCGATCGACGACGTCTAGAAGGCGGCGGCTCGCCATCGCCGGTGTTTGTACTTCCAGCCCACCCTTGTGGAACGGTGCAGAAAGTGTGGTGTCCACAGTCCCGGGGTGCAGTGCTACACAAATCGTTTCCCGGGCCCTGCGGCCAACATCGATCGCGCCGGTGTGTATCAGCTGGTTCAACGCTGCCTTCGACGCACGGTAGGAAAACCAGCCCCCGAGAGAGTTGTCACCGATACTGCCCACACGAGCCGAGAGCGCACAGAAGACAGCCTTGCCAGTGCGTGGCAGAAGTGGCAGGAAGTGCTTCATGACCATTGCTGGTCCCACCGTGTTGATGGCGAACATGGCAGACATGACAGCCGGGTCGAGCTGGCGCAGGCTTTTTTCGGGCGAGATCCCGTCGCGATGCAATAGACCCGAGGCTACGATTACGAGCCTCGGTGTGCCTTTTGAAGCAACCCATCTGGCGCTCTCCGCGATGCTGGTTTCATCTAACAGGTCGATCGAGGGGTGGGTGGTGCGCGCCAGTTCCAGCGTATGCGAGAAACGGCCGGTTTCGCGAATGGCTGCAAGCAGGGCGGCGCCAATACCACCTGCGGATCCGACCACGACCGCAACATCACCGGCCGGAAAGGAGTTCATTCCGGACCTCACACTCAGGCTTTCGCGGCCCAGGCTGAACACCAGCCAGCGCCAGCGACGAGTTTGCCCGGGGCTACCGCGCATTTCGCCCAGGGCTGGTCGGCAGCGGCCTGATAAAGCTGACAGCCGGCGCAGCGCCGTCCCGGTACGTAGTTGGGAAAGCGGGATTTATCGACTGTGGCAGCGTCGTGCCGGTATCCCAGCGCGATGGCGACCGGATCGGTTTCCGACAGTCGCGGTGGTTCCGGTTCCAATGCGAGGCTTCGGCTTGAAGCGATCAGCCCCATCGTCAACGGCAGCGTGGTCAGGACAAAGTTGCGTCGGTTTTTCATGTTTTCCTCGGTTCAGTCGTTTCGTCGGTTACTAAAAGACCCACTATTTGATTAATTTCGATCTGGAAACTGATTAAACGGTTCAACAACGAAACACATCAAGCGAAAATCTTGAATAAAGCGCCTAATAACGGTTCAATAGCGGTTCGTTAGCGTTCAAGGATCAAAAGTGACGAAAAGCAGTCGGCGATCCGAGCCAAAGATGCCGGTCAGCCCACCAGCAGCTTCACCGCAATCTGATGCGGCAACCTTTCGGAGTGGCGTGGCGGCCAGGCTGTCCGGTGTACCAGTGGAGACCCTCAGAGTCTGGGAACGTCGTTATGGCGTCATCGGGCCGGCACGGAGTGCGCGCGGTCAACGGCTTTATTCCGCGGAGGATGTGCGCAGGCTGACCCTGATCAAGCAGCTGCTCGATCAGGGCTTTGCCATTGGTACGGTCTTCAATCTGTCAGGGAATGAACTGACGCGTCTGCTTTCGGCTGCGGATGTCACACCAACCTCGTTGGCAGCGCGTGGGATGGTATCGGCCGGTCGATTGCAGCTGGCACTGGTAGGGCCAACGGTCGGATCGCGTCGTTTTCGGGAATCCCTGTTGCGGCATGTATCGGGGACAGCGCTGGAGGTTACGACTCAGGCGGTAAGCACCCAGACGTTTGTTGTGATTCAACCGGTGATCGGTGCACAGCAGGTGGTCATCGAGTTGCCCACACTTAACCAGGAGTCGCTTGGAGTAGTCACGCAAACCGTCCGCCATGTGGGTGCAGGCAAAGCGCTGGTGCTGTATTGCTTCGCACCGAGAAAGGTCATCAACGATCTTCGCGGTGCAGGGCACGACGTGGCGCGCGCTGTATACGATGTCGATGAGTTGGCGGCGTTGTGCCGAACGCTGTTGCGGTTGCCCTCGATCAAACTTGTGGGTGGTACTTCGCAAACCGGAGAGGTGGAGCACCCATCTCCTCCCCGGTTCGAAGAAAGCGAGCTCGCGGCCTTCGCCGAGGCGACCAGTTCGCTCTACTGTGAGTGTCCCAGGCACCTGGTGGAACTGGTCATCAGCCTCACTGCATTTGAACGCTACAGCGCCGAGTGTGTCAGCAGTGGCCCTGAAGATGCAGAGCTGCATCGGCAACTTCAACTAACAGCGGGGAGGGCGAGAATGCTCATTGAAGATGCGGTAATGCGAGTGGCGCTCAGGGAGGGGATGACGATGGATAGGTTAATCGATATACCCATCTTGTCATAAGGAATCGCTCCGCTAGGCTACTTTGCCCGGCGGAGTACCGCTTTTCGCAAGTCGGCGAAAATAACAAACTCCCTGCGCCATTGGACAGACCGGCTCATGTCCAGTATCTACGCGCGCTCGGCTTGCCGCGCGTCAAGGGATGCAGCAAGACAGTTTGTTCAGACTCAACCTTTTCTCGAAAGGACCGCGACATGTCGATGTTTGAATTCGTGTTGACCGGCTTTACGCTGGTTCTCGCGCTGGTGATCACCCGCATCCTCGCTGGCCTTCGCTGGATTCTAAGCAGCGACCGGATTTACTGGGTACACACGACTCACGTGGTTTGCCTGCTGATACTCACCAGCCTGATCTGGTGGGTTCTCTGGTTTCAGCGTGACAACACGTGGGATTACCTGTCTTTTGCCTGGAATCTGCTCATTGGCCCCGGAATCATGTATTTCCTGGCGGTCTTGCTGGTGCCGGATCAACCGCGTCGCATCCGCAACTGGCGTATTTATTTTTATTCGATACGAAGACTGCTCTACGGCTCTCTGCTGATGATGGTGGTGGCCGCGTTTGTCGGCGGTGTTTTGTTCAACCATTTACCTGGATTCCATCCGGTGCAGTTGTTGTTCGCGGTAGCCTTGGCGCTGGCGACTACGGGATGGTTCGCCACCTCCGCGCGCATACATGGTGCGCTCGCGATACTGATCGCCACTATCGTCGCGGTCGCGGTTGTTTTCGCCGCTCGCAGCACACCTGATCTGCAGTGAGTTCCGAAGCGACTTTCGCGCGCTGTTTGCCGACTGGGCCGATCTGAACGTGTCTCTGCGAATCATCTGCCGCGGCGATCATGGTTGGCGCGAGTTCAACCATCCGGTGGCTGTGCTCGTGGCCCGCTCGCTGCCAGAAGTCCAGGGTGTACTGACCGAGGTTGAATCGGCGACCACTCGTGGACTGATCGCTGCGGGGTTCGTCGCCTACGAAGCTGCTCCTGCGTTTGATTCGTCCCTAACGGCCCGTTCGGGGGGCGAATGGCCGTTGGTCTGCTTCGGGCTCTATGCGGGTTGGTCTTCCCATCCCGGACCGCAACCGACCACGGCGGCTCACACAAGCCTTGCCACCCCTTCCTGGTCGCTGAATACGAGTACAGAGGCTTATGGGGCAAAACTGCGAAGCATCCGCGAAGCGCTTGCCGAAGGCCGCAGCTATCAGATCAACCATACCGAGCGTCTGTCCGCGAAAGGCATCGACGCCTGGACGCTGTTTTCAATGGTTGCCGGAGAGGCACCTTATGCGGCGTACATCGAAGCGCCCGATTTCGCGGTGGTATCGGCATCGCCGGAGCTCTTCTTCGAACTTCTTGGCGACGTCATCGTCTGCAAACCGATGAAGGGTACTACGGCGCGCTCAGCGATCCCGGAAGCTGATGAAGATCGTGCCAAATGGCTTCGGTCTTCCACTAAGAACCGCGCTGAAAACGTCATGATCACCGACATGGTGCGCCACGAACTCGGGCGGATCGCCCGCATCGGCAGTGTTCGAGTCACTGAATTGTTCGGTGTCGAACGTTTCGCGCATGTGTGGCAGATGACCTCAACCGTTCAGGCGAACACCGATGCGTCGCTCTCCGGGATACTCCGCGCCTTGTTCCCTGGAGCCTCTGTAACGGGTGCGCCCAAGACGGCGAGCATGCAGTTGATCGCCGACCTCGAAGATTCGCCCCGAGGGATATACACCGGTGCAATTGGCGTGGTTGAGCCGGGACGCAAGGCACGGTTCAGCATCGCCATACGTACCGCCTGGTTTGATCATCACTCAGACACTGCCGTCTATGGTGCGGGTGGTGGCATCGTCTGGGACTCCCGGGCTGAAGACGAATGGGACGAACTTCTGGCCAAGGCACAGGTTGTCAATCGCCCCGCGAGACCGGCTTTCGAACTCTTCGAAACCCTTCGATTCACCCCGACTAACGGTTACTTTCTGCGGCACCTGCACCGCGATCGTCTGGCGGCGAGCGCACACTGGTTCGGTTGGCGTTTCGACGTAGGCGCTTTCGATCGCCTGCTCGATCAAGCTGCCCGCAGTTTGCGATCAGCGGCGCGCATACGGGTTCGATTGCGGCCGAACGGGCAGCTCAGCCTGCAATCCTCCCCATTCAGCGACAGTGGTGCGGCAGTATCTTCGATTGAACTCGTGAAGCTGCCGGCAGGTCTCGATCCGGTTTTTCTCCACCACAAGACCTCCAATCGACGCCACTACGATCCCGACGGATCGAGCCGGGAACGGCTGTTCTTCAATCCAGAGGGGCAGGTCACGGAAAGCTCCATCGCCAGTGTGGTGTACGAACTTGAAGGCGCGAAATACACGCCTCCGGTTACCGATGGGCTCCTGGGAGGTGTGTGGCGACGTCAGCTTCTCGAGCAAGGCGCAGTGCGGGAGCGCAGCCTTGCGATCGCGGAGCTAGCGAACCTCTCCCGATTGTGGCTCGTCAATGCGTTGCGTGGGGAGCGTCAGGTCCTCGAAGTGCTGGACGATCGACAGAACGTTCTCTTCGTGCCGCGAGTTCAAACAAACTGACTCGTTCCACCCGTGCAGTTGGTGAACAAGATAGCTAAGGGGAAGTGCTACCACAGTCGCACATCCGCCCATCGCCGCTGTTGCCACAGCGCCGTCAGAATGGCGGCGTTAACGGCGCGAAATGCAACCTGGTGAACCAGCAACACACCGAAGAGTCCCCATGTCGAGAAGACGGCCACTGCCCACGCGCCCGGTAGCAGGATCAGATACTGCGTCGCGAGATTCACGTACATCACCCGTTTCACATCACCGGCGCCGTAGAGGAGATTGGCGAAGAGATAACCGATACCGTTGATGCCGATCATCACCCCAAGCAGCCGACAAGGCCCGATGGCGGCTTCGATGGCCTCTGGATCGTGCAGGAAAATTCGCAGGATCGGTTCCGGCGCCGCCCACAGCGGAATGCCGAGTATCAGCATGCAGACTGTGCCGACCTTGATGACATCCCAGGCGGACCGGTGTGCGGCTTCCGGGTTTTTTTCTCCGAGCGCCTGACCGACGAGTGTTGCGCCCGCGGCACCGAGTGCCCAGGCAGGCAGTCCCACGGTGTTGATCAGATTGATCAGGATGGTGTTCGCGGCGACTTCCACAGTCCCCAGCATGGCAACCACGCGGAACATCAGGGTGAGCGCCAGGTTCTCGAGGAACTGTTGCGCACCGGCCGGTACCAAGAGTCTGACGATCACGGGCAGGTGTGGTCTGATCGCCCCCCGCCAGTAGAGACCTGCATGTTTCGCTGCCATGATCTTGTGGAAGAGCGTGCCGACGAAGGCGGCGGCGCAGGTGGACATGCCTGCACCGGTCACACCGAAGGCCGGGATGCCGAATGCTCCGAACATCAGGACCGCGTTCAGTGGCAGTTTGATCGCGGCCTGCAACAATACCACGCGGAAGTAGAGCCCAGGACGATCGGTTGCGTTCCAGTAGCCCATGAAAGCGTTGTTGAGTGTCAGAAAGATGCCGGCGGCGAAGGACCATTGAAGGTAAGCGGTACCGGTCTCAGGTACCGCCGGGTCTTCACTCATGAGGCCCAGCAGGGGTCTCGCGAACCAGCCGGCAACAAACGCTCCGACAGGCGTGAGTGCAGCGATAAGGAACAGTGTGGTCCGAAGGAACCGGGCAAGGTCATCCGGTGCGCGTTCACCAACCAGTCGTGCTGTGGTGGCTTGCACCGCGATCGCTGTCCCACCGAACAGTGCGAGATAGGAAAACGTCAGGAAGACGGAGATGCCCACCGTCGCGACGGCGACGGTACCGAGATATCCGACGAACACCATGTCGATGAGTTCGAGCAGGACGTAGGTCGACATGCCACCCATGATGGGCAGCCCGAGTTTCAGGATGCGACGGGTACTGGCGCCGTCCGGAAAAAAACGGCGCCTTGAGGTGTCATCTTTCAAGTTAATCCCGCATGCGGAGCGGCAACCACTGAATCAGGTGTTGATGCCTCTCTGGAACGCGGTCCGCGCTTCGATCCGGCTGATGTAACCGAGCAGGTTCGGCATCGTTTCCGGTACACAGCCGAGCCGACGGGACATGAAGGCCGCATGGCCGAGCATCACGTCGGCGGCGGAGAAACGGCTAATGAGGTACTCCTTGCCGGCGAGTGCTGTTTCTACCGGTTCCCATGCGCGGGTGAGAAGCTTCTGCGCTTGCGAAAGGACCGTGGCGTCGCGCCGGTCCGGCGGCAACAGCAGGGTTTGCACCACGATGGTGTTCACCGGTGGCATCACCATGCCTTCGCAGTAGTGGAACCACTGCAGATACATGGGGAATTCAGGTGAATCGACAGCGGGCTTCAGCGCGCCATCGGTATGTCTCGCAATGATGTATTCAACGATGGCACCGGATTCGTAAATCATCACCTCGCCGTCTTCCAGCACGGGTACGCGGCCAAGCGGATGCCGTGCGCGGTGTTGATCGGACTTGAGGTCCTTCGGGCTGAACGCCATGCGGTTAATTTCATAGGGGAGACCGAGCTCTTCGAGCAGCCAGACAATACGTCCGGCGCGGCTGTTGGGTGCGTGGTGGAGCTTGAGCATGCTGTTTTCCCGGTTGATGGGTGGCAGTGTAACCGTTTGCTTGAGATGTCTTCTCGGTCACCTGTAGGCTGCGCTGGGACTTTTCCGGCAAGGGATCAACATGCGCATCGGCATCAATGGTACGGGACTCGTTGGCAAGGCTTCGGTGGCAGCGGTCATCGTCGACGTGGCGCGGGCCCGTGAGCAGGGTTTTGCAAGTTATTGGCTGGCCGAGCATCCCACCGGTGGCTTTGACGCATTGACTGTGCTCGCCCTCGCCGGACAGCAGGTTCCGGACATCGAACTCGGCACCGCAGTCATTCCCACCTGGCCGCGACATCCCATGGTGCTCGCGGGTCAGACCAATACTGTTGCGAGCACGATGCCGGGGCGCCTTTGTCTGGGCATCGGATTGTCCCACGCGGTGATGATGGCCGATCTTGGCATCGGCTTTGACAAGCCCATTCGCCACCTTCGCGAATATCTTGAAGTGTTGATGCCGCTGATCCGATCGGGTGAGGTGAATACTCGCGGTACATCGATCTCTGGCATCGCCAGGTTCTTCCGCGCGCAAGAAAAACCCTGTCAGGTGGTGGTGGCCGCCCTCGGGCCGCAAGCACTCAAGGTCGCCAGGGAGTTGGCCGATGGGGTATCTCTCGCCTGGGTTGGACCCAAAACGATCGCGAGTCACATTGTTCCGAGGCTCCGTGAAGCAGCAGAGACCGCAGGTCGTGAGGCACCGCGCGTGATCGCGACACTGCCGCTGTGTGTGACGGATGACCCCGCCACGATTCGCGCGCACATCAACAAGAACCTCGCGATGTATGGCCAGCTACCGTCCTACAAGGCGATGTTCGATCGCGAAGGCGCATCCTCTCCGGCGGATGTCGCCATCGTCGGCTCGCGGGATGAAGTTGAAGCCGGGTTGATCGCGCTACGTGATGCCGGTGTTACCGACTATGCCGCTTCCGCCTATGCCTTGAAACCGCAGGAGCGCGAAGCGACAGGTGAGCTCCTCAAGGAATGGGTGCAGCGATCAAATAGATAGGGGCGTGCTACTCCCTGTTTAGCAGAGGCAGCAGTGCCTTCCGGGTGTCCCACAGCAGAGTGAGTGCGATAACGATCATTGCGCCGTTCACAATTTTGTTGAGCGGAATGGAGCCGAGCATGTCGTTTCCTGACAGAAGTAATTCGTGATCAGCCGTTGCAATTAAAGTCAATGTCGATAACCCGGCGAGATTGAGCAGGATTTCCAGATAGAGAGAGCGTCGCATCCAGTAGCCCCTCAGGATCAGCCACAGGTGCAGCAGAAACATGGCCCCGACCACGAAGTTGACCGGCCAATGCAGCTGCTCCCAGATCGGTGCGGCGGTCACCGTTGCGTCGTGTGCCAGAACCAGGACGCCGTTCCACCACAGCAGAAACACCCCTTCGATGATGAGGTTCCAGGCCGTATCTCCGAATTCGAGCGGGCGTGTACTCGCCTGTTGCAGTGATGCCGCATTGAACCGCTCGAAGAATCGGAGCTTTTCGCCGCTGTATTCCACCACGACGAATCCAAGCGTGACGAAGAACGCACCCCAGCCGAGCAGGGACAGTTGATGTGAGACCACATCGCCGAAGGAAACGGTGACCTCGAGACTCGGCAGTACGAACAGAGCAAGAATCAGGTGCAGGGCCATCAAGCCGACGATCACCCGCAGCAACATGTAGCGGTAAGCGGGATAGATGCCCGGGCCGATTAGGTACTGATTGGGTTGATAGGCAGCGGCCACCTTGATCGGGTGACCGAGTTTCGATAACGCAGCGATTGATGCTTCACGTGCCGAGTCACCACTCTCGGTACGTGCCTGCACCTGTTCTTCGAGGGACTGGCGAAGCTCCGCGAGGATGTCGTCGCGGCCTTTTTCCGGCAGGAGCTGGGAAACCTGGGTGAGGTAGTTGTCGATCAGGATCATGATGCCTTCCCGCTTCGAAGTGAGTTGATGCTGGTCTCGAGAGCGTCCCATTCGGTCAGCAGTTGTTTGAGCGCCGCGCGGCCTTCGGTCGATATCGCGTAGAACCGCTTGTTGCGTCGGTCTTCTTCTCGCCACTCGCTGGTCAGGAGCCCTTGGAATTCAAGCCGACGGATCAACGGGTAGAGCGTCCCTTCGTCGATATCCAGCCCGCGGGCCTCCAGCGCCTGGCGCAGGGCATAACCGTAATGTTCCGTTCTGAGCTGCAGCAGCACGGCGATGATCACCATGCCGCGGCGCAGTTCGAGCCGCATCCTGCCTAGGTATTCGTCGGTGAACATGAGGGTTCTACGATTGGTGTGTGCCACATACTATGTGGTGCACAGTATTCATATCTACAGAAAAGGGTCAATGGTTTTTTTCAGGAAAGTGCAGCGGTACCCGTAATGAGCCGGATCAGAAGGAGAGACGTGGAGGCGGTCTTCAGTCCCGCGGCGCGACAGTGATCCGATGCAACAGCCGCTGATGGCCGTCGTATCCGCCGGTTGCCGCATGATTCAGGGTACGGTTGTCCCAGAAGGTCACCATGCCCGCGGACCACGTGTGGCGGTAGATGAACGGCTCGCTGCTTTGGTAAGCGTAGAGTTCAAACAGCAGCTTCTGAGCTTCAGCATCGTCCATGTTGTGAATGCCGATGGTGTAACCCGGGCTCAGGTAGAGGGTTTTCACGCCCGTTTCAGGATGGGTGAGCACCAGCGGGTGCAAGTGTGTCGCCATGGCGCTGTCGTCATAGACGATGGCCATCGAGCGGCCCTTGTCCCTTTCTCCATAGGCGCCGGCAGGTGAATAGGCACGTCGGGCCGAGTGAATGCCCATCCGACCATCCAGGTGCTCCTTCATCTCGTCTGACAAGGCGTCGTACGCAGCAGCCTGGTCGGCATAGAGCGTATCGCCACCCACCGGCGGTATCACCGCGCCATAGAGCATGGTCAAAGCGGGTGGCTTGTCGAGAAAACTCCAGTCCGAATGCCAGCCTTCGGCAAAGAGTGGTGTCTTCTCGTCGGCTTCTCGACGGATTTCGGCAATGTGTGGATGATCCGGCAACGTGCGGAAGTAGGGGTCTTCTCCAAACGGGCCAAAGAAACTCGCGAGGTGCTGATATTCATCCAGCGTGAGCTTCTGGTCGGGGAATGCCACCACCTTTTGTTTGAGCCAGATCGCCCGCAGCTCTTCAGCGAGGGAGCTGGTCATCGCCCGCAGATCAACGCCGTGGATCGTGGCGCCGCAAGTGGCGCCAGAAGGTGTGACTGTGAGTGGCATCTTCAAGGTTTCACTGGGCTGTGCCGGGAACATAGTCCCGGAATCAGGAGGAGGCAACCCTCTTGTAGTCCCCTCTTGTTGAGCAGTACGGTCCCGCAGCGGATATCAGAAGAGGTCGACCGTCACGCCCGCCAGAACGGATCGGCCAGGTGACCTGAATCCGAACACTTCCGAGTAGTCTTCATCGAAGAGGTTGTCGATTCGGGCGTGGGCCGTAAGACGCGGGTGGAACCTGAACGATGCAGCGAGGTTTACCAGAACGTAGCCGTCCAGCGTAACCCGATTCTCAGGGGTCGAAAAAATGAACTCGGTATCCTGCTGTCGCCCGTTGTAGATCACCGTGGCGTTGACGTTCCCCCGTTCGCCGGCAAATCCGCTGGCGAGATTCAAAGAGGCGCTGTGGCGTGGCCGGCGAACCTCCGGTTCATCGTCCAGGTCTCTGGCGTGGGTGAAGGTATAACTGGCAGTGAGATCAAGGTTGTCACGCAGTTGTGCACGGGTCGTGAGTTCGATACCCCGACGCTTGCTCACACCATCGAGGTTGACCGGTGAGGAGACGAAAGTCGTGAAGTCGAAGACCGTGGTGATTTCATCCTTGAAGCGAGCGGTGAACGCGGTGACGTCGATCAGTACACGACCATCGAGAAAGGTTTGCTCAACGCCGAGATCGAAGCCGTTGGACTCCTCCGGCTTAAGCTGGTCGTTACCCGCAAAACTCAGCGGAATGAATCCGAACAGCTCGAAGAAGCCTGGGTTGGCGATACCTTCGCCGTAACTGCCGTGGATGCGTGTCCCGGTTGTGTCTGGCTGCCAGGAAACCGTGGTGCGAAGGGTAGTGGCGTCTTCAAAGCGATCGTTCCAGTCGTGGCGGGCAGAGAGGCCGAGCCACAGCGACTCTTCAATACCAAACGTGTATTCGAAGATGCCGCTCGTCTGCTCATCTTCCCGGTTCTGGTTGGCGGCCGTGAAACCAGCGGCACGGTTACGAAAACTGAGTTGTTCCTGGTGTGCGCCGAAGGTGAGCGCATGGCTGAATCGACCCGTCGTAAAGTCCACCGTCGCGTCATAGTCGAAAGTTCGTCGATTGCCGGCATTGGCCGCTGTGGTACGGCCAGCATCGATGAAGTGGTTGGCCGTATCCGTCCAGCCAAAGGCGAGGTGTTGTTGCAACCGGTCGTCGAATGCCGTGTGTCGCAGCTCGGCACGGCCGTAGCGCTGGTAGAAGTCCGTTTCATTGCGGCTGTCGATGACGAGGCCTTGTGTCGGTGTCGACGGAAACGCGAAATCCTGGGTGTCGTCTTCAACCCGGCTGTGGGATTGGCGCAGCACCATGCGGGCGGTGAGGGATTCATGCAGATCTGCTTCGATCACACCATGTGCGGTGCGTGTGCTGATGCCATCGCGTTCCGGATCAATTTCGGAAGCGCTCACCCCCGCAGTGCGATAGCGAGAGATGTTGACCGCTGTGCGTACGCGCTCGGTTCCCCACTCGGCCATGGCGCTGGCCTCCGATGTGTCCTGTGACCCGCCACGCAGATCAAGCGACAGAGTGGATTCGTCGGGGTCCGGCAGAGCACTGTGTAAACTGATAACACCGCCAATTGCATCACTGCCCCAGAGCGCGCTCTGCGGGCCGCGCAGGATTTCAATCCGTTCGAAGCTCTTGGTTTGTAACGGCGCAAAGTTGAACTCGGAGCCAAAGGCTGGGTCGTTCACTTCAATGCCGTCGATGAGCACTAGGGTGTGATTGCCTTCGGCACCACGCATCCGCACTTGCGTCAGGCCACCGACCGGGCCACTCCGGTTCACTGCAATGCCCGGAGCTTCGCGCAGGACGTCAGAGATGAAGGGCGTCTGGCGGTCGCTGAGGTCGTCTTCATTGAATTGTGTGGTGCTCGAACCGACTCGGGAGGCCGGTAACAGTTGACGGCTAGCAGTGACGATCACATCTTCCGTCACTTTTGGGGTCGCTTGAGAGTCGGAGGCTGCCTGTGCATCCGGATGAATCCCGATCAGCAGGACTGAAGTGAAGAAAACAGAACATGCGGAGAGCGGCTGCCGAAGTTTGCGGCCGAAAAAATACAATGAGGTCATGTTGATGATCCCCGGGGCCGCCAGTCCTCGGGCGGTGTGATCGGCGATGCCAAGCCGGTCTCCGGACTTTCGGAGTGGTGATCTATTCTTCACCCGTTCTTCGCGGCCTTCCCGCCTTCGCCTTGCGGCGTCATGGCAGTGACTGCAGAGGTGCATTCACGCATCGCCTCCGGAAAGAAGCGTTGCGTGAAGCGAAGAGCTCCCGATTACCGTTGCGAGGTCAGTCCTGGAGTTGCACCAGGTTCCCGATCACTCGGCACCTGTCACGCTGGATTACGCGACGGGCGGCAGTATAGCCATCACTGCCTTTGGGCAGTTGAGGATTTTTCATTGAACCTTTGCAGTTGACTACTTGTCCGGGTCGAACTGCTGCACCGGGTCGCTCTGGCGGTGGACGAGGTAGTCCTGGATGGAGGCGACACCCAGACGTTCGGATTCGAAGAGGCTTTCAAGGTGTTCACGCGAATTGACGATGCCTAAGGAAACGATCCTCCCGCTGTCATCAATGAGTACTGCGTAAGGGAGTTTTCCCACGCCAAATGAGCGGCCCGCGATCTCGGACAATGCGTACGGGAAGTTGTCGAGCTTGTTGGCGCTGACGTAGGCACGGTGTCCACCCGCATCGTCACCGTCGGAAAGCAACACCACATCCTTGCCACGGTTGTCCGACGTCACCGATTTAAGGACCGGCAGCAAGCTCTTGCAGATAGGACAATCCGGAGCTAACCAGAAGAGAAGCTGGCGCTTGCCTGTCCCGCCTACCATCAGCGATTCGCTGTTGAGCGTTGTGACTAGAATCACCGGCGCCTGGTCGCCGGCACGCACCCGCTGATTCACCATCAGCGCACCGGCTGGTGCGATCCGTTCATGCAATACACCAATCTGTCGGGCCAGCGCAAACACGACAATGATCAGTGCGATGACGATCACCCACAGCAGAACCATCGACAGCATCATGATTCAAATCTCCCGACATTCAGTCATGATGACCGGCCAGGCGGAAGCGTGCAGCGTTGGCGATCAGTACATTGGTCACTCGATAGATGCCCACCGCTGCGATTGCGGCAGCAATCTGGCTGAGGGTTGCTCCCCAGGATTGTGAGCCGATATCGCCACTGAGTAACGCTGCGGCGGCCAGAAGCGCGAGGATCGCATTGCGCACAATCAGCGCGACAGACAGCGGCACCGGTTCATCACCGCAGCCACAATCGATGAAGGATCTGCCGCGTGCCCGATTCAACGCCATGCCAATCGCATAGAGCGCGAGCAGGGCAGCGGCGATCAGGAGTCCGGCGCGTGGCATGAACAGGCAGTACAACACCGTGATCGCTTCGAGCCCGATGACGATACGAGCGATGAATGGCGCGAAGGATTCGGGAACGATTCGCCACGCTGCAAAGGTCGCCGTGAACCGCATCATACTATCCAGCTTGTGGTGTAGTGCCTCAGCGAAGACTGCCGCCATCAACAAGCTGACCGCAACCAAAGGAAGATCGAGAAGCAGGACGGGCACCGCTGTATCCACCTCAAGGCGCCTCTGCGCGGATCACTTTGAAATTGACCTGTACGTATTGCCCCACCTGTGAGGTATCGGCCCAGTCACCCGTGCCGAGGTTTAATGCGAGCCGATCCAGTGTAGCGGTGCCGGTGATCATTTCAACGCCGCCCTCCAGGGTGTGATTGAATGTCAGCAGCACCGGATACTCGGCGTTGCGAATACGCAGCATGCCCGTGGCGCTGAAACGGCCACCTTCCTCTGGCCGGATGGCGATCGTGTGAAAACGCACCTGTGGATGAGAGGTGCTGTCGAACCATTCAGCGGAAGCCAGCGTGCCGTCGCGGTTTTCATCGCCAGTCGCCGCACGGGTTACATCGACACGCACTTCTGCGGTGCTCGCGTCGGGATTGCCTGGGTCGAAACGGATATCCCCTTCCCACGTGGGCCATGTTCCAGTAAAGGGTGCACCCGCCTGTTCTGCAGAAAAGCTGATCGAACTCTGGCTGTAGTCGATGGCCCACAGTGGCAGAGTGGTGTCCACCGGAATACTTGTGGCAGGCGCGATGGCTGCTTGAGGCTGGGGTTCGGCAGTTTCAGCCGGCGCTTCTGCGGGAGTTGCCGACGGGGTTACGTTGAGCCACATCAGGCCGCCAACCACGGCCATGACAAAGAGGCCTACGGACACGACGGATGACATCCGCGAGAGAACCCCGTCCCGATCAAAGAGCGCATGCTTCAACGCTGCACCGATATGCAGCAGCGCGAGAACGAACATTGCCTTGGCGGTGTTCTCGTGCATCTCTTCGAACACTTCGGCGACCGATTCGTTCTGGCTGACCAGGTCAGGGAAGACAAACAGATTGAACCAGCTCACCGAATAGGCGGAGGCGGAGGAATAGAGCCAACCGAAGAGGGGCACCAGGAAGATCAATGTATAGAGAAGGAAGTGGGTGACCTTCGAGACCTTCACCTGCCAGGACGCCATGGTTGCCGGTAGTTCAGGCACCTTGTGGGTGAGACGCCAGATCAGTCGAATGATCGCGAGCATGAAGACCGTCATGCCTACCGACTTGTGATTCGCCCACAGCGCCAGTGCCGCCGCGTCGCTCACGGCTTCTTCGGCAAGTTCGTGCAAGACGAAGTTGAGCACGATGAGGCCCGCAATCAGCCAGTGAAGGATGCGGGCGACTTCGGTATAGGTCGCGCTCGTGCCAGTGATGTTCATGGTGTGCTGTCTATTATCGATGAAGGCAACGAATGAAGCCCAGATGACCAAGCCTTGATAGGCAGGGTTGACCATCGGGCGCGGCGGAGTGTATGTAACGTCCAAATCGAACACAAACGAGTGCGTTGTGCCCCAGCCGTTTCCGTCTTCTCCCGCGCTCCAATCAAATCTCGAAGTCGCTGGGCGGTTGCTGGAGCGATTCAGGGCTCATCCTCTAGGGCATTACATCAACGGGCAGGCGCAGCCGGGCAGCGGCGAGCACTTCACCAACACGACGCCCATCGACAATACCCCGCTCGGCGTGGTGTCTGCAGGTACTGCCCTCGAGATTGATCAAGCCGCCCTCGCTGCTGATGCGGCCTTTCCCGCCTGGCGCGATATAGCGGGAGACGCCAGACGCGACTTGCTGCACCGGATCGCCGATGCCATCGAAGCACGGGCGCATGATATCGCCCTGATCGAGAGCGTGGACACCGGCCAGGCGCTGCGTTTCATGAGCAAGGCAGCGGTGCGAGGTGCTGAGAACTTCCGGTTTTATGCAGATCGGGCAATGGGCGCGCGGGATGGTCTGTCGTTACCTGCGGAAGAACATCTGAACTTCACCCTGCGCCAACCTATCGGGCCTGTAGGGGTGATCACGCCGTGGAACACGCCCTTTATGTTGTCCACGTGGAAGATCGCGCCCGCCCTCGCCGCCGGCTGTACGGTGGTGCACAAGCCCGCCGAGTGGTCACCCCTGACTGCGCAGCTGCTGGTTGAAATTGCCCATGAAGCCGGTTTGCCGCCGGGTGTGCTCAACACGGTCCACGGCATTGGCGAAGTGGCCGGCAAGGCACTCACCGAACATCCGCTCATCAAAGCGATTGCCTTCGTTGGTGTCTCTGCAACCGGGTCAGCGATCATGGCCCAGGGTGCATCGACACTGAAATGTGTGCACTTCGAACTTGGCGGAAAGAATCCGGTGATCGTCTTTGCCGATGCTGATCTCGATCGGGCGCTCGATGCGGTGGTCTTCATGATCTATAGCCTCAATGGCGAGCGCTGCACATCATCAAGCCGCCTCCTGGTGCAGGATGGTATCCACGATGAGTTTGTGGAACGCCTCAAGGCCCGGGTTACCAAGCTCAAAGTCGGCCATCCGCTGGATCCAGCGGTGGAAGTGGGGCCACTCATTCATCCACGACACCTCGACAAGGTCTGCGGTTTTTTTGAGCGTGCCTCACAAGGCGGTGCACACATTGCCGTCGGTGGAACCCGCCATCCATCGTTCAACGAAGGCAACTTCATCGTGCCGACACTCTTCACCGGCGCGTCGCCTGATAAGGCGATTGCGCAGCAGGAGATATTCGGGCCGGTGCTGACCACGATGCATTTCAGTGATGAAGCCGACGCCATCACCAAGGCGAATGGCGTAGCCTATGGCCTCGCTGCCTATCTGTGGACGAAAGATGTCGGCCGCACGGTGCGAATGACCCGCAAGCTCGATGCCGGAATGATCTGGGTGAACTCCGAAAACAACCGCCACCTGCCCACGCCATTTGGCGGCATGAAGGCGAGTGGCATCGGTCGCGATGGTGGTGATTACCGTTTTGACTTCTACATGGAAACCAAGAACGTCTGCATCGCACTCGATACCCACGCCGTTCCCACTCTGGGCAAGGCATGAGCCTGTATCAGCTGCAGAAATTCCTCTATCAGCTGAATCGAGATCCGGCGGTGCGGACGCTTTATGGTGACGATCCCGCTGCGGCACTTTCCCGATATGAACTTACGCCGGAAGAGCGACAGGCCATCGAAGCCGGTGATGTGGGTCTGCTCTATGTGCTCGGCGTAAATGGCCAGATTCTCATGCACTTTGCCGGGTGGCTCGGCATTCCCTGGTTTGATTATCTGCAACGGATGCGTGAAGGGGTGCGAATCCATGGCCCGGTGCGGGCCGGCGTTTATGCGATGACGGGCGGCGGTCAATCCTTTACCGCGGGAGGTGGCCAACAGCAGGATCAGCAGCAGTGACGTCTGCAAGCGCGAGGACCAGCCGATCATGACACTCTGCTACAGCGGTATCGTGTCCCATGCACCCGGGATCACCGGTCGGGCAGACCTCGTACAGAACACATCAGTGCGTGATGCGCTGTATGCGGCATTCGCCCGTCAGCGCGCGGAGATCGAAGCGTCAAAACCGGACGTACTGCTGCTGATTGCCGCAGAACACTTCGCCAACTTCTTCATGAACAACATGCCATCGTTCTGTATCGGGACTGGTGAGTCACATACCGGACCCATCGAAGATCCTGTGTGGCTGAAGATCCCCGCCAGGCGAATCGCTGGTGCGCCGGAACTCGCGGGTTGCCTGGTGCGCTCCATCATGCAGAGTGTCGACATGGCCTATGCAGAAGAATGGCAATGTAATCACGGGCTGATGGTGCCCTTGCACTTTCTCGATCCCGATAACCGGTTGCCGCTGATACCCATGAATATCAATTGTCAGGGTCCGCCCCTCGCGCCACTCCATCGGGTGTGGGCTTTTGGTGAGGCGATCCGTGAAGCCGTGGATCAGGTGCCGGAGCGGATCGCCGTGCTCGGCACCGGTGGTATCTCCCATTGGCCGGCGACGCCCGATTCCGGGAAGATCAATGAGGCCTGGGATCGCGAGTTCCTCGGCCGGCTCTTCACACAGGACAAAAAAGCGCTGCTGTCTTATTCGGATGAAGACACCTACCGCGACGCAGGCCAGGGTGGATTCGAGATCAGGACACTCATCGCCGCAGCGGCAGTGGCCGGCACACCTGGACGACTACAGTTCTACACCGCTGAACTGCCGATATTTGCGGTGGGCTGTGCCATTGGTCGGTTTTGGGTATAGACACCCGCTTACGTCTGCAAATCTCTCACAAGACCGCCGCGCGACCGAAAGAGTGTCGCTGAGTGCTGGCTCTATTCCTGCCCCGATTTGACGAAAGACGACCCTCACGCCACAGTCGCGTCCAAACGGGGGAACCAACATGCCAACCAACATATCAATCGTCCTCGAGCGTCGACCCGGTGGACAGCTGCGCGTCGATGACTTCCGCAAAGTCGAATCACCCGTGCCGGTGATCGGCGATGGCGAAATGCTGGTGGAGCACAGGCTGTTTTCGATGGATGCCGGCTTTCGCAACTGGATGAACGAAGGCAGTGGTGATGGTTACCTGGCAGCGATGGCGCTGGATGAGCCGGTGATGAGCCTGACGCTCGGTGTGGTGGTCGAATCCAGACGACCCGACTTCGTGGCGGGGGATCTGTTCATGGGGCGGCTCGCCTGGATGCGCTTCAGCAAAGCCGGTCCGGACGATTTCGTTACGCGGCTGCCACATAGCCTGCGCTTCCCACTGTCCTATTACGCCGGCATCCTCGGGGGTACGGGCATGACGGCCTGGTTTGGCGTGAACGATATCGCCAAGCCGCGAGGTGGTGACATTGCAGTAGTCAGCGCCGCGGCGGGTGCGGTCGGTATCGTCGCCGGACAACTACTCAAGGCCGCCGGCGCCCACGTCATCGGTATCAGTGGTAATGCCCACAAGTGTGATCGTCTGGTGCGCGAGTTCGGCTTTGATGCAACGATCAACTACCGCGAAGAAAATCTCGACGACGCGCTGGCACGCCTGTGCCCTTACGGCATGGACATCTTCTTCGACAACGTCGGCGGCCGAACACTCAATTCGGCGCTGCATCACCTGCGGGAATTCGCACGCGTGGTGTTGTGTGGTTCGGTGTCCACTTATGAATCCGCCGACGGTATTCCGGTTCCCGGGCCAGACAATCTCTTCGAGATGGTCACCAAGCGTGTGCTGCTGAAAGGCTTCATGTACACCGATGAAGGAGGGCGTTATCCGGAAGCGATGGCGGCACTGGAAGCCGGTCTCACCGATGGATCACTGCGTAATGCGGAGTACGTACTCAAGGGCATTGAGTCCGCGCCGCAAGCCTTCTGTGACATGCTCGCGGGCAAGAACATGGGCAAGACGCTCGTGGAACTCTGAGCCGATCGACAGCAGCGGAATCAAGGGCGAAGTCCTTTGCCTGCTGAACGTGGAGTGCCTCGGCATGACCGGTAGATTCAGCAGGAATTCATAACAACCCGACAGACTGCGGTTCTGCCGATCACGGACGCCGTATGCCGCCATCCCCTTTTCGGGTCTCTTCGCCCGCACTCAACGGCCTGCCGATCAAGACGTTCCGGGTAGTGCTGTTGGCGGTGACGTGTCTTCTTCCCGTAGTGAGTGTTGTCGCCAAATCTGCCGAATCGACAGGCACAGAGCCAGTCATGGAAGAAGTGGTGACCGCTGGCAAGAAACCCGGGTCGCCACTCTGGGAGGTGGTGAACGGCGAGCGGAAGCTCTTCATCTTCGGCTCGCTCGTTCCGTTGCCCAAGTGCTTCGAGTGGGACTCAGAGCGCGTGGAATGGGTGATTTCACAATCCGCGGAGTTCGTTGGGCCACCAGGAATTCGCTCCGGAACTTCAAACTCCTTCAAGTTGCCCGGCATCCTGCGTGAGCTGAATAAACGCGAGAAGTTGCCCGAAGCTCAGACGTTGGAGCAGGTACTTCCACCCGACGTTTACGCTGCGTTTCTGAAGGAGAAAGCGCGGTATGCGCTAAAGAACAGAAAGCTTCTGCCGATGAGGCCTAGATTCGCGGCGGAGGAACTGTCGCGACGTGCATTCGAAAGAGCCGGGCTTTCCGATGAGAACCGGATTACGCCGTGGATCGTCAAACGCGCCCGCAAGCATGATCTGACCATTACTGAAGCCGTAGTCAACATGCCGGTCGAAGAAGCCCTCGAAATGTTGAAGCAGGTTTCTCCCAAGGCCGAAGAAGCGTGCATGCGCACGGTGTTGATGTCGATCCACTCGGATCTTGCTGCAGCACTGAAACGGGCTGAGGCCTGGATGGAGGGTTCAGTGGACCTGCTGAAGGTCCAGGACTATCCCAATGTCGGGGCGGTGTGCACCGATTCGTTGTTGAATAGTCCCATCGCACAAGAAGCCCGGATCAAGGCCAAGGATATGTGGTTTGCAGCGGCTGTTCGGGCACTCGAGAACAATAACTCGACGTTCTCCATCCTGCCGATGCGCGAGATCTTTCATCCCGAAGGACTGGTGGCATGTCTGAAAGAACAGGGTTACACCGTCACCGGTGCGGCGACGACGCCGTAAATCTCCTGTTAGTCTGATACGGGCTCAACTGCCAGACACCGTTGGTCTGACGCAACGGTTATCTGGCTACAGAGCCCATCAGAGTCCTAGTTCCTTTTTCCGGGCCGGCTCGTACTGAATCAGTATCGCCTGGTTGTTTTCGCTGTCATGGAGCTCCACGCGTCGGCCAACAGTCGGAATGGTATGAAAGTGATCGCCCACACGGCCGCCTGCTTTCCGCACAAGTGCCATCGACTGGTCGAGATCGTCCACGGCAAAAGAACACTCGAATCCGTTACGGCCTTGGGGCAAGGGCTCGCGCCGCTGCTGCAGCGCGCCGTGTACACCCGCATCGTGGATGAGATAGAAAACGGGTGGCCCCCATGGCTCAAAACGCCAACCAAAGACCTGCTCATAAAACACCCGCGCCCGACCGACGTCGTCAGCTTCGATCGCAAAGTGTGCCAGCTTGTTGGGCATGGCCGCTCCCGTCCCGTTGTGGTCTGCCCCGCACTATAGCCTGCGCCGGTTTGCCGCTCCTGCGATTCTGCGTCAACATCAATGCGTGATGCGTCAACCTGCAACTATTTGCGATGAACCGTTCATAGTTCTTCGCTCCCTTGGTATGGACTACTGTGCCGGTAGCCACACATCGGTTCACACTCATCCCTGACCGCAGTTGTTGTACTCGGAGCAGGGTTCGATCCGGGCGGAAGTTGCTGGAGTGCTGCGTTTTGTTTCGCCGCGCCGGGCATTCTGGATCCCGGCGGGTATCGCTCATCGCCTGGAAATGTTGAACGCGGTGCAACTGCAAACGCTCTATTTCCATCCGGATCACCTCCCGGCTTCGCTCGAATCACGGGTTATGCAGGTCACAGGATTGCTGCATGAAGCCATGCTGCGGGTTTGTGAACTGGGCTGGCTGGATGCGCGCGAGCAGCCCCATCGCATCCTGCTCGACCTGATCCTTGCAGAGCTTGCACAAGCCAGCAGAGAAAGCGTCGAGCTCGTCCTGCCACAGGACCCGCGAGCTTTGCGTCTCGCGAATCACTTGCTGCACGCATCCGACGCGGACCTAGAATCGGAGTTGCTGGCTTCCGGATTGAGCCGCCGCACTGCCGAGCGCCTGTTCGTGCGCGAAACCGGAGTCTCACCGGCGAGGTGGCTTCGATGGGTTCGCCTCACGCGAGGTCAGGCCGCGCTGGTGAACGCGAGTAGCGTGGATGATGCGGCGCGAATCGCAGGTTACGACAGCCGCTCGGCGTTCGTAAGCGCCTTTATCCAGACGTTTGGGTATTCACCTGCGGAGCTGTGAAAATCCGCGGATGTCTTAACCCATGGCGAATGAGTCGTGCGCGGCGCGTGGCTTACAGACGGTCGATTCGTGTCCATACCGCTGCGAGCGTGAGTCCTGAAAGAACAGCCGCCGCCGCGAGTGGAATGAACGGATCACTGAACTGTGCCACCAGAATCCAGGCGAGCAAGGCCCCTGCTGCCGCACCAAAGTCGAGCGCGGTGACATATCGCGCGTAGGCGCCGGAGCCGAGTGCGCTCGCTACGCCGCCCACACCAGCATACATCAGCGTGGTCATTCCAAAGAACAGCACGACGCAGCTGACAAAGGGAATCAGATCAGGCGCGGCCGATGCGGCGATAAGCAGCAGCGCACCACCCGCAAGGCAGACAACTGTGGCGTGATGCAGGCCGAGCCGGTCGAACACGAAATCGAGCACTGGTGCGGCAAGACTGTCGAGGACATACCGCGTTGCGAGTACCGCGCCGGTTAAGGTGGCAGCAGGAATGAGATCAGTTATTTCCGTATAGGTGGAGATGCTGGCACCCAAAGTGCTCAGAACGAATGCGGGGACTGCACCAATACAGGCGCCGAGCAGCAGGAGCGCCCACGGCGCCGGCGCACTGACGGGTTCACGATGCGGTAGTGGGCCGGAAAATGCCCGGGCGGCAAGTGGTACTGCCAAAAGACTGATGCCGGCGATGATCAAGATACCGAGATTGAACCCGACCCCGTCGATGAGTACCGCACCGCCGAAAAGGCCAGCAGCGGAACCGATGCGGGAAACACCGTTGTAGAATCCCATTGCCCGTCCGGTTGAACCAGCAGGAACGTCCTGCATCACTGCACCTACGCCGGTGTGACGAATAAACGACCAGGCGAGGCCCCACAGGAGTCATGCGATCAGAAGTACCATGAACGAACTCGTTACCGCATATAGCGCCGTCGTGGCTGCCCCCACCGCAAGCGCCAGCGGCAACAGCAACGAGGCAGCGTACGTTTCAGCGGCGCGGTGTGCCCAGCTGTTGGTG
>Ga0194132_10004382_pt1 | contig 24038 bp, 23 predicted proteins | sample TA2KigOf80mmetaG_FD_148612 | JGI IMG/M metagenome (GOLD analysis project Ga0194132, IMG submission 148612) | Freshwater microbial communities from Lake Tanganyika, Tanzania - TA2015054 Kigoma Offshore 80m | ecosystem: Environmental > Aquatic > Freshwater > Lake | place: Tanzania: Lake... | reverse complement strand
TCATGAACGCGCGCACGTCGCCCACGTGGTGATGGCAGTCGAACACGTCGAACCCGAGGTCGAGGGTGCTCATGCCCTCGCACGCTAGGCCAACGCGCCATCATGGGCGTCGTGGCCGACACCGACCCGAGGCTGGCGCAGAAGCAGGCGGCCGCCGTGCGCGCGCTCGACTGGGTCGAGTCGGGCATGGTCGTGGGCCTCGGCACCGGCTCGACCGCGGTGTGGGCGATCCGGGGGCTGGGGGAGCGGCTCGCCGCCGGGCGCCTGCGCGACATCGTCGCCATCCCCACCTCCGAGGCGAGCGCCACCGAGGCGCGCGCCGTCGGCATCCCGCTCGTGACCTTCGACGGCCACCCGGTCATCGACCTGACGATCGACGGCGCCGACGAAGTCGACCCGGCCCTGAACCTGATCAAGGGCTACGGCGGCGCGCTCCTCCGGGAGAAGGTGGTGGCCCAGGCCACCCGGCGCGAGGTGATCGTCGTCGACGACACGAAGCCGACCGAGCGACTCGGCACCCGCTGCCATGTGCCGGTGGAGGTCCTGCGCTTCGCCTGCCCCACCGAGCGGGCCTTCCTCGAGTCGCTCGGCGCGACCGCGGTGGTGCGCCCCGACGGTGTGGGCCCGTTCGTCACCGACGAGGGCAACTGGATCATCGACGCCGCCTTCGGCCCCATTGCCGACGCCCCGGCGCTCGCCGCCGCGCTGGAATCCCGGGCCGGCATCGTCGAGCACGGCCTCTTCCTCGGCCTCACCGCCGACGTCCTCGTCGCCACCGACACGGGCGTCGAGCACCACGCCTCCCCGCGCTGAGACGAGGTCCGAGCGACTCGATGCATCCCGCGAGCCGGGGTCGTCGGTGCTGCCGCCCGCAGGAGGGCTCCCGGAGCACCCGTGGGTCGGAGGCGCCGGCACGGCCCGCTTCCGGTGTTCGCCCGCAGCCTTGCGGAGGGAGGGGCCCCACCGAGGACGGCAGTGCCGGCGATCCCGGGAGCGCACTGCGATGGCGCGAGCGGGCTCAGTCGAAGAGCCGCTTCCACCACCGGCGGATGCGCTGGCGGTCGGGACGCAGCTCGTGGTCGTCGAGCGCCCGGTGGGCGAGGACCATCGCCTGGTCCATGAGGGCCCGCGCACCGGAGAAGTCGAAGAAGTCGCGGTCGTCGTCGGGGGCGGGCAGGACCACGAGCTCCACCTCGGGCGGCACCCACTGCAGCTCGAGGTCGAAGCGCTGCTCACGGGAGATCGCGACCGAGCGGAGCACGACGTCGAGCGGGGAGCGGATCGGCCGGTCGGTGAGCGGGTCGCTCACGTCGAGCACGAAGATCCGGTCGATCGGGCCGGCCAGCGCGTGCGAGATGGGGACGAGGTTGACGATGGCGCCGTCGACGAGCACGTGGCCGCCGAGGCGCATGGGGGGGTAGATGCCCGGCAGCGCGGCGCTGGCGAGGAGGGTGGGCCGCAGCGGTCCGGCGGCGAAGACCAGCTCCTGGCCCGACATGAGGTCGGTGCTCACCACCCGCATGGGCACGACGAGCTGCTCGAACCGGTCGGGGAGGTCGCTCTGGTCGATCATCTCGCGGAGCCCCTCGTTGCCGATCAGGTGGTCGTCGCGGCGCAGCAGGTTCCAGGCCCGCCGCAGGGCGCCGCCGGGGAACACCCGGTCGGTCGTGAGCTCCTCCCACACCTGCTCGAGGTGGTCGACCCGTGACAGCACCGGGTCCGCGGCCACCACCGCCCCGTTGAGGGCGCCGACCGACGTGCCGATCACGACGTCGGGCAGGATCTGACGCTCGAGCAGGGCCCGGAGCATGCCCACCTGGGCGACACCCTGGTTGCCGCCGCCCGAGAGGACGAAGGCGGTGCGCGGCTGACGGCTGCGCACGGGGAACACCTTCGACATGGTCCCCATGGTTCCACGTCGTGGGCCCGATCCTCCTCACCCGGGGTGGAGGCTTCGCCGGTCGCGGGGGCCCTCGTCGATCCCGGCGTCGGAGCGGCCGAAACCCGTGCCGCACGGTTTGTCCGGCGTGAAACCGCCCTGCGTAGACTGCCCCGGCAGGCCCTGTGGGGGGCCGCGACGGAGGCTGCGCGGGTGACGGAGTTCTATCGGGATTACCTCGCGGTGGCCGTCCTCATGGTGGCGGCCGTCGGCATGGTGGTCTTCATGCTGGGCGTGGGGCGGCTGATCCGCCCGAGCCGGGCTCAGGGCGAGAAGTACATCCCCTACGAGGCGGGGTCCGACCCCACCGGGATGTTCGGGCAGTCGAACGTCCGGTACTACGTGTTCGCCATCCTCTTCGTCATCTTCGACGTCGAGGCCGTCTTCATCTTCCCCTGGGCGGTCAACGTCGAGGAATTCGCCTGGTTCGGCTTCGTGGAGATGACCGTCTTCGTGTCGATCCTCACGCTCGGCCTCGTCTACGCATGGCGCAAGGGAGTGCTGCGGTGGGTCTAGTCGAGAAGGGCAGGATCCCCAAGCCGCTCACCTATCTCCTCAACTACAGCCGCAAGTACTCCCTCTGGATGTTCCAGTGGGGCCTCGCGTGCTGCGCCATCGAGATGGCGGCCGCGCTCGCCAGCCCTCGCTACGACATGATGCGCCTGGGCGTGATCCCCTTCCCGGCCAGCCCCCGCCAGGCCGACCTCGTGGTCATCTCCGGCACGGTCACCGACAAGATGGCCCCGGCCATCCGCCGGCTCTACGAGCAGATGCCCGACCCGAAGTACGTGATCTCGATGGGCTCGTGCGCCAACTGCGGCGGCCCGTACTGGGACTCGTACTCGGTGACCAAGGGCGTCGACCAGATCATCCCGGTCGACATCTACGTCCCCGGCTGCCCGCCCCGGCCCGAGGCCCTGCTCCAGGCGATCGTGATGCTCCAGGAGCAGATCCAGCACGAGGGCATCGACAACGACCAGATGAAGAAGCGCTGGAGGGGCGAGCCGATCGTCATCGATGAACCCCACTCGGCACCGGTGGCGCTCATCACGAAGCCCGACTCCGAGCCGGCGGTGACCGTTGCCTGACGACGAGACCCCCGAGGCGAACGAGGGCGAGGAGGTCGCGGCGGAGGCGAGCGCGCCCACCGACTCGCCGGAGCCGGAGCCCGAGCCCGAGCCGGATCCCCGTCACGTCGAGCTGCTCGCGCGGCTCGAGCGGGCGCTGCCCGACGCGGTGATCGAGCATGCGGATGTCTACGGAGACCTCGTGATCCGCGTGACCAACGAGTCGTGGGGCCCGCTCGCCGGGGTGGCCCGCACCGAGCTCGAGTGCGACTTCCTCTCGTTCGTGTCGGCGATCGACTGGTCGCCCGCCCCGCGGGAGGGGGGCGACGACGCCGGCGGCGACACCTCCTCGCCGGTGCAGCCGACCGAGATGACCTTCGGCGCCGCCGGCTCCGCGGGCCGCTTCCAGGTCTTCGCCCACGTGCAGTCCACCGCGAAGCACTGGGGCGTCACGTTCAAGGTCGACGTCGACGACGCCCAGCCGCTCGTCGCCTCGTGGGTGCCGGTCTACCCGGGCGCCGACTGGCACGAGCGGGAGACCTGGGAGATGTTCGGCGTGCGCTTCGACGGCCACCCGAGCCTGCGCCAGCTCTACCTGCCGGCCGGCTTCGAGGGGCACCCGCTGCGCAAGGACTTCCCGCTCCTCGCCCGCTCGGTGAAGCCCTGGCCGGGGCTCGTCGACGTCGAGGCCATGCCCGAGGAGCCGAGCGCGAGCGAGGCGACCCAGGCTCAGGAGCCGAGCGCCAGCGAGGCGACCCAGGCTGAGGAGAGTCCGGCCGAACCCGCGGGGATCACCGAGGGAGGTGACGAGTGAGCACCACCGAGATGCCGAGCGCGCCCGACTTCGAGCTCGAGCGCAGCGCGATGCGCCACCTTGCCGACGCGCAGATCAACGTCGAGCTCGACACCGGCGACATGATCCTCAACCTGGGCCCGCAGCACCCGGCGACCCACGGCACGCTGCGCCTCGTGGTGCGCCTCGACGGTGAGCGCGTGCTCGCGGCCGACCCGGTGATCGGGTACATGCACCGCGGCTACGAGAAGCTCACCGAGTTCCGCACCTACCCGCAGGTCACCACGCTGATCAACCGGATCGACTGGCTCTCGAGCTTTGCCAACGAGGTCCCGTTCGTCCACGCGGCCGAGACGCTGATGGAGGTCGCGGCTCCGCCCCGCGCCCAGGCCATCCGCACGATCCTCACCGAGCTGTCGCGGATCTCCACCTTCATCCTGTTCCTCGGCGAGATGGGCCTCCAGGTGGGCGCGCTCACTCCGGCGTTCTACGGCTTCCGCGACCGGGAGCACGTGCTCAACCTGATCGAAGGCGCCACCGGCGGCCGCTTCCACCCCAACTTCAACCGCATCGGCGGCCTGAAGGACGACCTGCCCTGGGGTTGGGTGTCGGAGACCCGCCAGGTGATGCGGATGATGCTCGACTCCTGCGACCAGTTCGAGGACCTCGTCGCCGGCAACGAGATCTTCCTGCAGCGCACCAAGGGGATCGGCGTCATCCCCGGCGAGATCGGCGCCGCCTACGGGGTGTCGGGCTCCAACCTGCGGGCCTCGGGCGTCGACTGGGACCTCCGCCGCGACGGCCCGCCCTACCTGTCGTACCCCGAGCTCGACTTCAAGGTCTGGACCCACCCCGACGGCGACTCGTTCTCGCGCTACTGGGTGCGCCTCCAGGAGACCCGCGAGTCGGTGCGCATGGTGCTCCAGCTGCTCGACGGCCTCCCGGCCGGGCCGGTCATGGCCAAGGTGCCCCGCATCATCAAGGTGCCCGAGGGCGAGGCCTGGGTCGAGGTCGAGAACCCGCTCGGCCAGATGGGCTACTACGTCATCTCGAAGGGGGCGACGGGCCCGTTCCGGGTGAAGATCCGGTCGGCGTCGTTCAGCAACGTCTCGATCCTGCCGTGGCTGCTGCGCGGTGTGTACGTTCCCGACGTCGTGACGATCCTGGCCTCGCTCTACTTCATCCTCGGGGACATCGACCGGTGAGCAACGCAATGCTCGCGCTCGAGATCGGGTGGGGGACCACCCTCGCCATCAAGACGCTCGTCGTCTTGATGATCATCCCGCTCGGCGCGCTCATCCTCGGCTACGTGTTCCTCCTCAAGATGATGAGCCACATGCAGAGCCGGCTCGGTCCGATGGACCCCGGTGGCTTCCACGGCTGGTTCCAGCTCATCGGCGACGGCATGAAGTTCATCCAGAAGGAGGACATCATGCCGGACGGGGCCGACCGGCGGGTGTTCGCCGGCGCCCCGGCCGTGGTCCTGATCTCCACGTTCCTCGTGTTCCTCGTCATCCCCATGGGGCCCGACCTCGTCGTCAAGGACCTCGACGTCGGCGTGTTCTACGCGCTGGCGGTCTCGAGCCTCTCGGTCATCGGCGTGCTCATGGCCGGTTGGGCGAGCGCCAACAAGTACGCGCTGCTCGGGGCGCTGCGGGCGGCCGGCCAGCTCATCGCCTACGAGCTGCCGCTCCTGCTCGCGGTCACCGGCGTGGTCATCCAGGCCGGCACGATGAACCTCAACCAGATCGTGATCCAGCAGCAGGAGAACGCGATCTTCGGGGTCGACTGGATCGGCAACCCGTACATCCTCACGCAGTTCGTCGGGTTCGCCCTGTTCATCATCGCCGCGCAGGCCGAGCTCACCCAGACGCCCTTCGACATGCCGGTCGCGGAGAGCGAGCTCGTCTCCGGCTACATGGTCGAGTACACCGGCTTCCGGTTCCTCTTCTTCTTCATGGGGGAGTTCGGCACGGCGTTCGCCTTCTCGGCGATCGCGGCCACGCTGTTCCTCGGGGGCTACGCCGTCCCGTGGGTGCACGGCGACGCCGCCAACTGGATCGGGCCGTTCGTCCTGTTCGGCAAGCTCATGTTGGTGGCGTTCCTCATGTTCTGGGCCCGGTTCACCTATCCCCGGCTCCGTGAGGACCAGCTCCAGGCCTTCGCGTGGAAGTTCCTCATCCCGATCGGCCTCGCGAACCTGCTCTTCACGGCCTTCTTCAAGGTGGCGCTCTGATGGCCCGCAAGAAGCTCCCCGGGTTGATCGGGGGTCTCGGCATCACGTTCAAGACGATGCTGAAGCCCGCGGTCACCGTGCAGTACCCGCACGAGAAGGAAGAGCCGCCCACCCGGGCGCGCGGGGTCATCGCCCTCAAGGAGGAGAACTGCACGGTCTGCATGCTGTGCGCGCGCTCCTGCCCCGACTGGTGCATCTACATCGAGGGTCACAAGGAGAAGCGGCCGCCGCGTCGCGAGGGTGGGCGTGACCGCACCGTCAGCGTCCTCGACCGGTTCGACATCGACTACGCGCTCTGCATGTACTGCGGGATCTGCGTCGAGGTCTGCCCGTTCGACGCGCTCCATTGGAGCCCCGAGTTCGAGTACTCCGAGCACAGCATCGCCCGCCTGCTCCACGACAAGGTGAAGCTGGGCGAGTGGGAGCTGACCGTTCCCGAGCCCGAGCCGCTCGAGATCGGCGCCGAGACGGGCAAGAAGAAGTAGTCGCCATGTGGGAACAGGAAGTCGCCTTCTGGATCATCGCGGTGGCGATGGCGCTCGCAGCCATCGGTGTCGTGCGGTCCGACAACGTCGTGCACGCCGCGCTGTACCTGGTCGTCGTGCTCGCGGGCAGCGCCGCGCAGTACATCCTGCTGCTCGCCGAGTTCGTCGCCTGGGTGCAGGTGCTGATCTACATCGGCGCGATCGTCGTGCTCTTCCTCTTCGGCATCATGCTCACCCGGGCGCCGATGCGTGAGGAGTCGGGGAAGCTCGACAACGACCAGCGCCTGGCCTCGGCGGTCGTGTCGCTGTTCCTCTTCGGGGTTCTCACCGTCTTCCTCGTCGACGCCTTCCAGGGCGACGAGGTCAAGTTCTCCGACGATCTCGTGAAGCTGGGCAGCTCCGCCAACGTCGGTGAGTCGATCTTCCGCGAGTACGTGATCCCGTTCGAGGTCGTCTCGATGCTGCTGCTCGCCGCCCTCGTCGGCGCCGTCGCCCTGGCCCGGAAGGACTGACCGGTGCCGATCAACTACTTCCTGATCCTCAGCGCGTTCCTCTTCTGTGCCGGCGCCTACGGCGTGCTCGCCCGCCGCAACTCGGTGCTGGTCCTGATGAGCATCGAGCTGATGCTCAATGCCGTCAACCTCAACCTCGTGGCGTTCTCCACCCAGGTCCAGAACGTCTCGGGACAGGTGTTCGCCCTCTTCGTGATCACGATCGCGGCCGCCGAGGTGGGCATCGGCCTCGCCATCGTGCTGCTCATCTACCGCAACCTCCGTAGTCCCGACCTCGACCGGGTCGAGCAGCTGAAGGGCTGACGCGCACGATGCTCGACAACGTCTGGATCATCCCGCTGATCATGGCGGTCTCGTACCTCCTGATCCTCTTCTTCGGCAGGCGCCTGCCGAAGAAGGGGGCGGAGATCGGGATCGTCGCCATCGGCGCGTCGTTCATCCTCGCCTGCATCACTGCGGTGCAGTGGATCGACAAGGTCGAGGGTGCAGTGGGCAAGGAGGGCGGCGGGCACTCCGGCCTCGCGGCGCTCGGTCACAGTGTCGTGGCGGCGGCGACGGGTGCTCCCGAGATCGAGCCCGTCGTGAACGGCTTCACCTGGTGGCAGAACAACCGCGTCGAGTTCGTGGTCGGGTCCCGGGTCGACGGCCTCGTCGTGATGATGCTCTTCGTCGTCACGCTCATCTCGCTCCTCGTGCACGTCTACAGCACCGCGTACATGCACGAGGACCGGCGCTTCACCCACTACTACGCCGCGCTCTCGCTGTTCTCGGCGTCGATGCTGCTGCTGGTGATCTCCGCCAACCTGCTCCAGCTCCTCGTCGGCTGGGAGCTCGTCGGCCTGTGCTCCTTCATGCTCATCGGGCACTGGTGGGAGGAGAAGCCCAACTCCGACGCCGCCCTGAAGGCCTTCCTCACCACGAGGACCGGCGACGTCGGTCTGATGTGCGGCGTGATCATCGTCTTCTTCGCCGCCAACTCGTTCGACATCTCGGTCATCAACGAGTACGCGCTCAGCCCCGAGGCCAACCACGGGCTGCTGCAGTGGGCGTCGATCGCGCTGATGTTCGCCATCATGGGCAAGTCGGGGCAGTTCTTCCTCCACACCTGGCTCCCCGACGCCATGGCCGGTCCCACGCCGGTCTCGGCGCTCATCCACGCGGCCACGATGGTCGTCGCCGGCGTGTACCTCGGCCTGCGCCTCTACCCGGTGTTCTGGGAGGGGTTCAGCATCCACGCCGGCGGGATGAACATGATGGCGATCATCGGTGGGGTGACGATCCTCATCGGAGCCGCGCTCGCCTTCGTCCAGAACGACATCAAGAAGGTGCTGGCGTACTCCACGATCAGCCAGCTCGGCTACATGGTCATGGCGCTCGGCGTCGGGGCGTGGCTCGGCGCGGCGTTCCACCTGTTCACCCACGCGTTCTTCAAGGCCTGCCTGTTCCTCGGCGCCGGCTCGATCAGCCACTCGGCCACGCACCACTCCTTCGACATGCGCGAGATGGGCGGCCTGCGCAAGCCGATGCCGATCACGTTCTGGACGTTCTTGATCGGCACCGTCGCCCTCGCCGGCATCTTCCCGTTCGCCGGCTTCTGGTCGAAGGACGAGATCCTGGCCACCGCCGACCAGGGCGACTTCCAGGTCTTCATGATCGTCGGCCTCGTCGGCGCGGCCATGACCGCGGCGTACATGACCCGCTGCGTGTACCTCACCTTCTTCGGCAAGTACCGCGGTCACCACCACCCGCACGAGTCCACCCCGGCCATCACCGTGCCGCTGGTGGTCCTCGCGGTCCTCTCACTGGTCGCCGGTCTGATCCAGTCGGCGCCGTTCGAGATCAAGAAGTTCCAGGAGTGGTTCGAGCAGGTGGGTGGGCTGCCGGAGGAGATGATCGTCCCGAAGTTCGACTACGGGCTCGCCGCGATCTCCGTCAGCCTCGCCACCCTCGCCATCGGCTTCGCCGCCTTCTTCTTCTTCCGGCGTGAGGAGCGCGGCGCCCTGAAGGGGCTCACGGAGCGGAACAAGCTGGCGCACGCCGGCTACCGCTTCCTCGAGAAGAAGTACTACCTCGACGACCTGTACGAGGGCGTGATCGTGTCGAGCGTGAAGGGACCGATCGCCCGGGCGTCGTACTGGTTCAACATGCACGTCATCGACGGCGTGGTCAACGGCGTCGGCCGGGGCGCCGCCCGGCTCGGTCGCTGGACGTACGACGTGTTCGACCAGGACCTGGTCGACGGCGCCGTCAACGACATCGGTCGTGAGACGGCCATGGCCGGTGGCGGCATGACCAAGCTCCAGTCGGGCCGCCTGCAGCGCTACGCGCTGCTCCTGCTCGCATCCGTGGGGATCATCGGCCTCGCGGTGTACATCGTGAACATCGCTTAGCGGAGGGGATCGCACCGCACATGGACTCGTTCAAGGACTGGGCACTGACTGCCGCGGTCTTCGTCCCGCTGGTGGGCATGGCACTGGTCATGATCATCCCGAAGGCGGAGGAGACGGCGATCAAGGTCACGGCCCTCCTCACGTCGCTGGTGACCCTGGCGATCGGGATCGGGATCCTCGCCGACTTCGACTACGACAACACGGCGAAGATGCAGTTCCAGGTCGACAAGGAGTGGATCCCGCTCATCAACGCCCGGTACCACCTCGGGATCGACGGCATCTCGCTGCCGCTGCTGATCCTCACGATGGTCATCGTGCCGCTGTGCATCATCTACTCCTGGAACCACTTCCCGGAGCCGCACAACCCGAAGGCGTTCCTCGCGCTGATCCTCCTGCTCGAGGTCGGGATGATCGGCACCTTCGTGGCGCTCGACCTCGTGCTGTTCTTCATCTTCTTCGAGGTCGTGCTGCTGCCGATGTTCTTCATGATCGGCGTCTGGGGTGGTCCCAACCGCGAGTACGCGTCGATCAAGTTCTTCCTGTTCACGTTGTTCGGGTCCGCGTTGATGCTCGTCGCGTTCCTCGGCATCTACTTCCTCTCGAAGCAGCAGACGTTCGACATCAGCACGCTGTCGGCGCTCGAGGGGTCCGGCATCGCCCGGGGCACTCAGGTGCTCCTGTTCGCCGGCCTCTTCCTCGGCTTCGCGATCAAGGTGCCGATGTTCCCGTTCCACACCTGGCTGCCCGACGCCCACACCGAGGCGCCCACCGTGGGCTCGGTGCTCCTGGCCGCGGTGCTCCTGAAGCTCGGGACCTACGGCTTCGTGCGCATCGCGCTCCCCATCCTCCCGCAGGGTGCCGAGGTCTGGGCGCCGTGGATCGGGCTGCTCTCGGTGATCGGCATCATCTACGGGGCGCTGTGCTGCCTGGCCCAACGCGACATGAAGCGCCTGATCGCCTTCTCGTCGGTGGCCCACATGGGATTCGTGATGCTCGGCATCGCGACCCTCACCGACTTCGGCATCAACGCCGCCGTCTTCGGCATGGTCGCCCACGGTCTCATCACCGGCATGCTGTTCTTCGTCGCCGGATCGATGCAGCACCGGTACCACACCCGTGAGATGTCCCGTCTCGGCGGCCTCCTCGTGTCGGCGCCGAAGATGGGATGGATCCTCGGCTTCTGCGCCATGGCGTCGCTCGGCCTGCCCGGCCTGGCCGGCTTCTGGGGCGAGTTCCCCGCGGTCCTCTCGGCCTTCGAGCCGTCGGCGCTCGCCAACGGCATCATGGGCAACACCGAGAGCACGCTCTGGACGTTCCGCACCTACATGGTCATCGCGGCGATCGGCACGGTGCTCGCCGCGGGCTACCTGCTCTGGATGTACCAGCGGGTCGGCATGGGCGAGCCCAAGCCGGAGTTCGAGGACGCCCACATCCACGACGTCCACGTCGACGAGTGGATCGCCTGGACGCCGCTGCTCATCGGCATCGTCGTGTTCGGCCTCTTCCCGAACCTGATCTTCTCGATCACCGACGGCGCCGCCTCGTCCATCACCCGGGCCTTCTCGGGCTAGGAGCCGATTCGTGACTCCGTACTTCGACTACCACGCGCTCGCGCCGGTGATCGTCCTCACGGCGGTCACCCTGATCGCGCTCGTGGTCGACTTCGTCTGGAAGGGCAGTGGCCGTCAGGCCGTCCCCCAGATCGCGGGCGTCGGGCTGCTCCTCGCCCTGGTCCCGGTGTTCACCCTTGCCGCCGACGGCGAGACCCGGGTGATGTTCGACGGGGCGTACGTCGTCGACGACTACGCCCTCGCGTTCGCCGCGTTCTTCCTGATCGTCGGCTACGTGTCGCTGCTGCTGTCGTACGACTACATCGCCGAGGGAGACTTCTACCAGGGCGAGTTCTACGTCCTGTTGCTCACGTCGGTGCTCGGCATGGTGATCATGGCGTCGTCGCGTGACCTGATCACCATCTTCGTGGCACTGGAGACGGTGTCGCTGCCCACGTTCGTGCTGGCGGGCTGGCGCAAGCACGACACCCGGTCCAACGAGGCGGCGATCAAGTACTTCATCATCGGCGTGCTCTCGACCGCGATCATGCTCTACGGCATGTCGCTCATCTTCGGCATGAGCGGATCGACCCTCCTGTCGGACATCTACAAGACCGCGGGCGGCGACAACCCGGCACTGTTCGCCGTCGCGATCTTCCTGACCCTGGTGGGCTTCGCGTTCAAGGTGTCGGCCGTGCCGTTCCACTGGTGGGCGCCCGACACCTACCAGGGCTCGCCGATGCCCGTCACCGCGTTCCTGTCGGTGGCATCGAAGGCCGCGGGCTTCGTGGCGCTGCTCTCGGTCATCTTCTTCGGGTTCTTCCCGTCGACCGACTCGTGGCAACCCGTCCTCTGGGTGCTGGCCGCGCTGTCGATCATCGTGGGCAACCTGGCGGCGCTCCGCCAGACCGACATCATCCGGATGCTCGCCTACTCCTCGATCGCGCAGGGCGGCTTCATCCTCGTGCCGCTGGCGGTCGCGGGCACCAACGACGCCGCCAAGTCGAGCTTCGAGGCGGTGATCATCTACATCCTGATCTACGCCGCGATGAACCTCGGGGCGTTCGCCTGCGTGATCGCCAACGCCCGGCGAACCCACTCCACGGCGGTCTCGTCGTTCGCCGGCCTGGGCCGCACGAGCCCCGCGGTGGCGGTGACGTTCTCGATCTTCCTGTTCTCGCTGGCCGGCATCCCGCCCTTCGCGGGCTGGTTCGCCAAGTTCGTGATGTTCCGCTCGGTGCTCGACGCCGGCACGCCCGCCGCGGTCGTGCTGGGTGTGATCGCCGCGGTGTTCTCGGTCGTGGCGTTCTTCTACTACGGCCAGGTCATCCGCCAGATGTGGTTCCACGAGCCGGCCGACCTCGGTGAGACCGGGCCGCACAAGGTCCCGGTGGCGCTGGTCGCCGCGATGTCGATCACGATGGTCGTCGTCGTCGTGATCGGCGTGTATCCGCAGCTGTTCGCCCGCATCGGGGACGTCGCGTTCCCCGTCGTCTGACGGTGGTCCGCGGTTGGTGCGTCGATCGGGCCCCGGGTCCGGGCCGCCGTCCGGGCGAGGGAGGGTGATGGGTCTCGACGCCCGACTCCGGGAGCGCATCCACCGCGAGGGACCGATCGCGTTCGCCGACTTCCAGGAGGCCGCGCTCTACGACCCCGAGGAGGGCTTCTTCACCCGGGGCGGGGGTGCGGGCCGGGCGGGGCGGGACTTCGTCACCAGCCCGGAGGTGGGCTCGCTCTTCGGCATGGTGATCGCCCGGGCGCTCGACGAGTCGTGGCAGCGCCTCGGCGAGCCCGATCCGTTCGTGGTCGTGGAGGCCGGCGCGGGCCGCGGCCGGCTCGGGGCCGACGTCGTGCGGGCCGCCCCGGCGTGCGCGACGGCGTTGCGCTACGTGCTCGTCGAGCGGTCGGCGCGCCTGCGCGAGGAGCAGCGCGAGCGGCTGAGCCTCGAACCCCCCGACGAGGCGCTCGGTCCGTTCCTCGCGATCGACGACGAGCCGCCCGCACCCGAGCCGGGCCGGGGCCCGATCGTCACGGCGCTCGACGACCTCCCCGCGGTGGGCGTCACCGGGGTGGTGGTGGCCAACGAGCTGCTCGACAACCTGCCGGTGCACCTGGTCGAGCGGGCCGAGGACGGCTGGAACGAGGTACGGGTCGACGCCGCCGCCGCCGGGTTCGTCGAGGTCACGGTGCCGGCGGCGCCGGCGCTCGCGGCCGAGGCCGACCTCGTCGCCGAGGGCGCGGTCGTGCCCACCGGGGCCCGGCTGCCGGTGCCCCTGGCCGCCCGGGCCTGGCTGGAGCGGGTCGGCACCCTGGTGCGCCGGGGCGAGGTCGTCCTGTTCGACTACGTCGACACCGCGTCGTCGCTCGCGGCCCGGGGCCAGGCGTCGTGGCTGCGGACCTACCGGGCGCACCAGCGCGGGGTCGACCCGCTGGCCGAGCCGGGGGAGCAGGACATCACCTGCGACGTCCCGCTCGAGTACCTGCGGCGGATCACCGAGCGGGTGGGGCTCCCGATCGAGGAGTACGTGCCCCAGCGTGAGTGGATGGGTCGCCACGGCATCGCCGAGCTCGTCGCCGAGGGCGACCGCATCTGGCAGGAGGGCGCGTCACGGGGTGACCTGGCGGCGATCGCGGGTCGCAGCCGGGGAGTGGAGGCTGCGGCACTCACCGACCCCGGCGGCCTCGGCGCCCATCGGGTGCTCGTCCTCCGCCGCGCCTAGCCTGCGCGTCCGCGCGCAATCGGAGGGGGACACCCATGGCGGACGACCGGCACGACACCATCGAATCGCTCCTGGTCGAAGGTCGGACCTATCCGCCGTCGGCGGAGTTCGTCGCCGGCGCCCGCGTCACCGACCGGGCGATGCTCGAGGCCGCGGATGCCGATCCCGAGGGGTTCTGGGCCGGCCAGGCCGCGGAGCTGCTCACGTGGTTCGAGCCGTGGCACACGGTCTGCGAGTGGGACCTCCCCTTCGCCACCTGGTTCGTCGGCGGGAAGCTCAACGTCTCCTACAACTGCCTCGACCGCCACGTGGAGGCGGGCGCGGGCGACAAGGTCGCCTACCACTGGGAGGGTGAGCCCGGCGACACCCGGACCATCACCTACGCCCAGCTCCTCGACGAGGTGAGCCGGCTCGCCAACGCGCTGAAGGCGCTGGGCGTGGAGAAGGGCGACCGGGTCAACGTGTACCTCGGGATGGTGCCGGAGCTGCCGATGGCGCTCCTCGCCTGTGCCCGCATCGGCGCGGTCCACTCGGTGGTGTTCGGCGGCTTCTCGGCCGACTCCCTGCGCGACCGCATCAACGACGCCGAGGCCAAGGTGCTCATCACCGGCGACGGCGCCTGGCGTCGCGGCTCGGTCGTCCCGCTGAAGGAGACGGCCGACGAGGCCCTCGCCGAGTGCCCGACCATCGAGAAGGTGCTGGTCCTGCAGCGCACCGCGCACGGCGTCCCCATGACCGAGGGGCGCGACGTGTGGTGGCACGACCTGGTGCCGGCACAGTCGGACGACTGCCCGCCCGAGCCGATGGACGCCGAGGACCTGCTGTACCTGCTCTACACCTCGGGCACCACCGCGAAGCCCAAGGGGATCATGCACACGACCGGGGGCTACCTCACCCAGGTCGCATTCACGCACAAGTACGTGTTCGACCTGCGGCCCGACGACGACGTCTACTGGTGCGCGGCGGACGTCGGCTGGGTGACGGGCCACTCCTACATCGTCTACGGACCCCTCACCAACCAGACCACGAGCGTGATGTACGAGGGGTCGCCCGACCATCCCGACAAGGACCGCTTCTGGTCGATCGTGGCGAAGTACGGCGTCACGATCCTGTACCTCGCGCCCACGGCGATCCGCACCTTCATGAAGTGGGGGACCGAGTTCCCCGAGCGCCACGACATGTCGTCGCTGCGGCTGCTCGGATCGGTGGGTGAGCCGATCAACCCCGAGGCCTGGGTCTGGTACTGGGAGGTCATCGGCGGTGGGCGCTGCCCCATCGTCGACACCTGGTGGCAGACCGAGACCGGGGCCATCATGCTGAGCCCGCTCCCCGGCCTCACCACCCTCAAGCCGGGGAGCGCCACCTTCCCGCTGCCCGGCATCGGCGCCGACGTCGTCGACACGGACGGCGCGTCGGTCGGGGTCCCCGGCGGTGGCTACCTCGTGCTCACCCGGCCCTGGCCGTCGATGCTGCGCGGGATCTGGGGTGACCCCGAGCGCTATCGCGACACGTACTGGGCCCGTTTCGACGGGAAGTACTTCGCCGGCGACGGCGTGAAGCGCGACGACGACGGCTACTTCTGGCTGCTCGGGAGGGTCGACGACGTGATGCTCGTGTCGGGCCACAACATCTCCACCGCCGAGGTGGAGCATGCGCTGGTGGGACATCACGCGGTGGCCGAGGCCGCCGTGGTGGGCAAGACCGACGCCACCAGCGGCCAGGCCGTGGCGGCCTTCGTGATCCTGAAGGCCGGGGTCGAGCCGTCGGAGGCCCTCGTCGGCGAGCTGCGCGACCACGTGGGCAACGCGATCGGGCCGATCGCCAAGCCGAAGACGATCCTGTTCACCGAGGACCTCCCCAAGACCCGGTCGGGGAAGATCATGCGCCGCCTGCTCAAGGACGTCAGCGAGGACAAGGCCCTCGGCGACACCACGACCCTCGCCGACCCCGGCGTGGTCGAGAGCATCAAGTCGCGCTACCTCGCCCAGCCCGGTGGCGACGACGAGTGAGCGCGCCGGCGGGTGAGGCGCAGGCGACGCCCGACAACTGGAACTGGCACGCAGGGCCGATCGCGCCCGGGCCGGCCGCGGTGGTCGACATCGACGGCGTCCTGTCCGATGCCGTGAGCCGCCAGCACTACCTCGAGTCCCCCCGGCGTGACTGGCGGGCGTTCTTCGACGCGTGTGGTGAGGACCCGGTCATCGAGGAGATGCGGGTGCTCCTCGACCTCCTCGACCGCGACCTCCAGGTGATCCTGCTGACGGCCCGGCCCGAGCGCCTCCACACCATCACCGAGGGCTGGCTGCACCGCTACGAGATCCGTTGGGACCTGCTGATCATGCGCGGCTGGGGCGACTACGAAGTGTCCCGCGAGTTCAAGCAGGCCACCGTGTTCGAGCTGCGCGAACACGGGTTCGAGCTGAGGCTCGCGTTCGAGGACGACCGCCGCAACGTCGACATGTTCCGGGAGGCGGGCGTGCCCTGTGTGTACTTCCACTCCGGTTACTACGACTGACCGGTGGATGGCTCATCCGCGCATGCGAGCGCGTCGCGCAGCCGCGCGAGTGACGGCGCCCTGATCCCGTGACGGAGGCCACCCTCCTCGCGCTGGGCTCGGCGGTGCTGCACGCGGCCTGGAACCTGCTGATCAAGGCGAGCAACGAGCGGTTCCTGGCCGCGTGGGGCCAGTTCCTCGTGGGTGGACTGCTCTTCGTGCCGGTGCTCCTGGTGATCGGTCCTCCCGGCACCGCGGTCCTGCCGCTCCTCGTGGCGTCGAGCTGCGTCCACGTGGTGTACGTCGCCGCGCTCGTACGGGCCTACCACCACGGAGACTTCTCGTTCGCCTACCCGATCGCCCGCGGTGGCGGAGCGCTGCTGGCCGCGATCGGCGGGGTGGTGTTCCTGTCGGACACCTTGAGCGGCGGCGAGTGGCTGGCGATCCTGATCGTGGTCGTCGGTCTGGTCTCCCTCGTCCGTCCCGGGGTGTCGGCGATCGCGCTGGCGTGGGCGGCGCTCACCGCGCTCACCATCGGCACCTACACGACCATCGACATCGAGGGGGCGCGGCGGTCGGCGGGCTTCTCGTACGGCATCAGCCTGGTGCTGGGGGCCGGGATCGCCCTCACCGTGGCGGGGGTGGCGGCGGGCCGGGGGCCGGCGTTCGTCCGGTCCTTCCCCGCCGGCTGGCGCCGGTACGCGCTGGGCGGGGTGCTGTCGACGGTGGCGTACTCGATGGTCCTCGCCGCCGGTCGCCTCGCCCCGGCCGGCTACGTGGCGGCCCTCCGGGAGTTCTCGGTCGTGCTCGGGGCCCTGGGCGGCTGGCTCGTCCTCCACGAGCGGATGGGCCGCCACCGCGTCTACTCCTCGGTGGTCATCGCCATGGGGCTCGCGCTGCTCGTCGCCCTCCGCTGAGGTCCACCCCGCCCGCCCCGACGCCACCGGATCCTCGCGCCGACCGGGAACGTCCGGCCAGGCCCTATCGTTCTCACCGGCAGACCCCGCACCCCCGCGGGTCACGAGGTGGACACCCATGAACAACGGACTGAAGACCGCCGTCCTGCTCGCCGGGCTCGGCGCCCTCTTCATGGCCGTCGGCGCCGCGTTCGGCGGCTCGAGCGGCCTGATGATCGGCCTGATCCTCGGGCTTCTGCTCTGCGGCGGCACCTACTGGTTCTCCGACAAGCTCGCGATCAGGTCGGCCCGAGCCACCCCCATCACCCGTGACGACGACCCGGCCCTCTACGCCATGGTCGAGCGACTCGCCGAGCGGGGCGACCTCCCGATGCCCCGCGTGTACGTGTCGCCCGAGCCCCAGCCGAACGCCTTCGCCACCGGCCGCAACCCGCAGCACGCGGTCGTGTGCGTCACGCAGGGCCTGCGCGAGCTGCTGCCGCCCGACGAGCTCGAGGGCGTGCTCGCCCACGAGATGGCCCACGTGAAGCACCGTGACATCCTGATCGGCTCCGTCGCCGCCGCCGTGGCGATGGGCATCACGTTCCTCGCCCGGATGCTCATGTGGGGGGCGATGCTCGGCGGAGGCGACGACGACGACAACCCGATCGGCATCCTCGGCGTGCTGGCGATGGTGATCCTCGCCCCCCTGGCCGCCGCGCTGATCCAGATGGCGATCTCCCGGTCGCGCGAGTACGAGGCCGATGCCGGCGGCGCCCGGATGCTCGGCACCGGCGAGCCCCTCGCGCGCGCACTCGAGAAGATCGACGTCTACGCGAAGCGAATCCCGATGCAGCGGGTGAACCCCGCGCAGGAGAACGCCTTCATCATCAACCCGTTCCAGGCGCCGGAGCCCGGCACCCGCCGCAAGCAGGGCAAGTCGCTGGGCGACTACTTCCGCACGCACCCGCCCACCGCGGACCGGGTGGCACGCCTCCGGGCGATGCAGCTCGAGACCGAGGCGCGCTAGTCCCGGAAGTTGGTGAACTGGAGCGGGATGCCGAAGTCGTGGTCCTTCAGGGCCGCGATCGCGGCCTGGAGGTCGTCGCGCTTCTTGCCCTGGATCCGGAGCTGATCGCCCTGGATCTGGTGGGAGACGCCCTTCGGGCCGTTCTCCTTGAGGAACTTGCCGATCTCCTTGCCCTTCTCGGTGGAGATCCCGACGTTGAGGGTGACCGTCTGGCGCACGGTGCCCTTGGCCGCCTCCTCGACCTTCCCGTACGACAGCGCCTTCAGCGAGACGCCCCGCCTGACGAGCTTCTCCTCGAGCACCTGGGTCAGGGCCTGGAGGCGCCCTTCGCTCTCGGTGTGCAGCTCGATCGTCTTCTCCTTGAGCTCGATCGTGCTGTCGGTCCCCTTGAAGTCGTACCGGGTCGAGACCTCGCGGCTCGCCTGGTCGACCGCGTTGCGGACTTCCTGCTCGTCGATCTCGGACACCACGTCGAAGGTGGGCATCGGTGTCGTACTCCCCAGGAGGCTCGGAAAACCGGGCTGCTACTCTACGCCGCCCCGAGGGTCGGTACCCGAGTGGCCAAAGGGAGCAGACTGTAACTCTGCTGCGGCAACGCTACGTTGGTTCGAATCCAACCCGGCCCACTCCACATACCTCCGAAGAAGCCGGCGGCATCGTGAGCGGATCCCACGCCAACGACGACCAGGTGGCCTACTGGAACGGCCCGGAGGGCCACCACTGGGCCGACCACGAGGACCGGTTCGACGCCATGCTGGCGCCGTTCGTGGCGCCCGTGCTCGATGCGGCGGGCGTTGATGCCGGATCCCGGGTGCTCGACGTCGGCTGTGGCAACGGCGCGTTGGGTCGGGCCGCCGCGGTGCGGGGCGCCTCGGTCACCGCGGTCGACGTGTCGGCTCCGATGCTCGCTCGGGCCCGGGCCCACGCGGCCGCCGAGGGGCTCGCGATCGAGCACCTGGAGGCCGACGCCCAGGTCCACGCCTTCGCGGGGGGCTTCGACCGGGTCGTCAGCCGCTTCGGCGTGATGTTCTTCGCCGATCCGGTGGCGGCCTTCGCCAACCTGGCCCGGGCCCTCGAGCCCGGCGGCCGGCTGGCCTTCGTCTGCTGGCAGGGCCAGCCCCTCAACGAGTGGGTGGCGGTGCCGGCCCTGGCCATGCTGCCGATCGTGGGCCCGCCCGACATGCCCCCGGCCGACGCCCCGGGGCCCTTCGCCTTCGCCGACCAGGCCCGCGTCGAGGGGATCCTGTCCGCCGCCGGCTTCACCGACGTCGCCTGCGAGGCACACACCCCGGCGGTCCTGCTCGGCGGGGGTCTCGGCCTCGACGACACCGTCGCCTTCCTGGCCGAGGGCGGGATGGGCAAGCGGTTCCTGGCCGGAGCCGACGAGGCCACCGCGGCGCGGGCCCTCGCCGCGGCACGGGAGGCACTCGAGCCCTTCGTCACGCCCCACGGCGTCCGGATGGCCACCGCCACGTGGCTCGTGACGGCCACCCGCCCCTGAACGGCGGGCCCGAAACGCCCCGTTCACGCCCGGCGGTACCGCGGGCGGCACCGATCGTGGATACTGGGGGCTTCCCCGGAGGCAGGCAGTGCGTCGTCGGATCGTGAGCATCCTGGCTGTGGTGGCGGCGGCGGTGCTCGTCGCGGGCTGCGCCGACTCCGGCTTCCACTACGTGAAGTCCAGCGCGGACAAGACGTACTTCAAGGTGCCCCAGGACTGGACCCTCTACGACGAGGGTGCCGTCCTCGACTTCCTCGGTGACAAGCTCACCGACGCCGAGCGCCTCAACGAGATCGCCGACACCTGGCGGGTGGCGTTCGACGCGGCCCCGAAGCCGTCGCTGCGCCATCTGGGGACGGCGCGCGCGGACTACCCCGCCGGTCTGGCCGTCGTCCGGAGCCTCAACTTCGACGCCGCCGACACCGTGTCCAACGAGACGCTGCGCAACATCTTCTTCGACGTCGACGTGGGGCTCGAGGACGGGAGCGCCGAGATGCTCGCGTACGACACCCTCGAGCTCGACGGCGGCTTCCGGGGCATCCGGTTCGTGGCCAGGCTCGACCAGGACGGTGCGCCCATGACGATCAACCAGACCGTGCTGCTCGACCAGGCCACCACCAAGCTCTACGGGCTGGTGCTGGCCTGCTCCGACGTCTGCTACGAGGACCACCGCACGAAGATCGAGAAGGTTGCCGAATCGTGGACGGTGAGGGACTGATGACGTCCGACGGCAGGCGCGGCGGCACCGTGGTCCCGAAGCAGTTCACGAGCCGACCCCGCGAGAGCGAGCGCACCACCCGCCGCCCACTCGGCTGGTGGGATCGGATCAAGTTCCTGCTCCTGCTCGGAGCGCTGTTCCTGTTCTTCGTCGGCGCCGAGCGGGCCGACAATCCGCTGCTCCCGGCCGGCGAGGCGTTCCGGATCGCCGCCGACCGGTACTGGTGGATCCTCGCGCTGCTGGGCCTCGAGGCCCTGCGCCAGGTCCACTTCCTGCTCTGCGAGCGCAGCTCGCGGTACTACCTGTTCTGGCGCGACCGCCTCTTTGCCGCCGGCAACCGCCGGCTCGGCCGCCTCGACGCCTACAACCGCTACCGGGCGGCCCGGGCCTTCAAGTGGGTCCTCGCCATCGTCGTGGTGTGGCTGGTCGTGGCTCGGCTGTTCGACACGTCGTTCTTCGAAGCACCCTTCGAGCTGATCTCATGGGTGTGGGACAACATCCCGGCCGCCTTCCAGGTGATCGCGTTCCTCACGTTCTGGATCGGCTTCCAGTTCGGTCTCATCATCTGGTTCGCCACCCGGGGTGGCGTGGAGACCTTCTTCCCCGACGACATCGAGACCCGCTTCGACGACGTCTGGGGCCAGGACCAGGTGCTCAACAAGGTCAAGCAGAACCTCCTGCTCCTCGAGGACCCGCAGGTGATCGAGGAGAAGGGCGGGTACGTGCCCGCCGGGCTGCTCCTCTGGGGCCCGCCGGGCACGGGCAAGACGCTGATGGCCGAGGCGATGGCGGGCGAGACCGGCAAGCCGTTCGTCAACGTCGACGCCTCGATGCTCAGCACGATGGGCATGGGCGTGCTGAAGGTGAAGCTGCTCTTCCGCAAGCTGCGGAAGTACGCGCTCAAGTACGACGGCGTGGTCGCCTTCTTCGACGAGGCCGACGCCATCGGCAGCCGCGGGCAGCTCGGCGGCCAGCCCCAGCCCGGCATGGCGTCGACCGGGGCGTTCTTCCGGCACGCCGAGAGCTGTGGGGGCCTCGGCTACCTGTCCGACGCCTCGCGGTCGTGCCTGCTCAACCCGGCGCTGACCACCGGGCCCGACGCGGTCGACGAGGGAGCCCGCCGCAACCGCTTCTTCATGGGCATGGGCGGGATGGGCGGGGGTGGCGGTGGCGTCCTCCAGGTGCTGCTCACCGAGATGTCGGGGCTCAGGAAGCCCCGGGGGTTCGTCAACCGCCAGGTGCGCCGGGCGCTGGGCATGAAGCCGAAGCCGCCGCCCAAGTACCGCATCGTCTTCGTGATGGCCACCAACCTGCCCGAGGCGCTGGACCAGGCGCTGCTGCGGCCCGGCCGCATGGGCGACCGCATCTACAAGGTCGGATATCCCTCCAAGGCGGGTCGGGTCCGCACCTACAAGGGCTACCTCGACAAGGTGCCCAACGTCCTCACCGACGACGAGGTCGACCGGCTCGCCACCATCACGCCCTACTCCACGGGTGCGTCGATCAAGGGCTTGGTCAACGAGGCCCTGATCAACGCGATCCAGGACGGGCGTGACGTCGTCACCTGGGGTGACATCGTCCGGGCGAAGCAGCTCAAGGACCTCGGTCCGCCCGAGGACGTCGAGTACATCGAGCGCGAGCGCCACGCCACGGCGCTGCACGAGGCCTGCCACGCCGTCGCCGCGTACCGCGTGCGCCACCACCTCGTGATCGACATGGCGACGATCGAGAAGGGGGCCAACTACCTCGGCATGGTCAGCTCCATCCCGCCCGAGGACCTCTTCACCCGGTGGCGCTCCGACTACGAGGCCGACGTCATGGTCAGCCTCGCCTCGCTGGTGGGGGAGCGCATGTTCTTCGAGGGGGACAGCTCCTCGGGCGTGTCGGGCGACCTCGAGAGCGCCACCCAGCTGTCGATCCTGATGGAGGGCTACTGGGGCATGGGCTCGACCATCGCCTCCCACGGGATCACCCACCAGGTGGGGGTCGCCGGCGGCGGTCGTCCGGGCGCCGGGGGCGGCCCCACCGACGAGAACAAGGAGCGGGACCTGCTCAAGGGCAGCCTGGCCCAGCGCATCGAGGACAAGCTGGCCGACCTCTACGCCCGCACCGAGGAGCTGCTGCGGGCCAACCGGGTCCAGGTGCTCGCGGTGGCCCACGCGCTCGAGGCGAGCAAGACCCTGACCGGCGAGGACATCGAGGCGGTCATCGAGGGCCGGCGGGGGCCCCTGGTCGACGGGCGGCCCTACGCCACGCCCGAGTTCGCAGCGCTGGCCGAGGACTACCACGCCCTGGCGCTGCGGGCCCATCGCGAGCACGGCCAGGTCCTCGTCCCGCTGCCGCCGCTGCCGTCGGTCCCCGACGACGGCTTCCGCCCGGTCCCGGTGGTGTCGGGCGCCGACGGCGACGGGCTCGACGACCCGGAGGGTCCGGGCTACCCCCGCCGGCTGATGTGAGCGGGCCGGCCGTCGCGCTCGCCGCGCCGGCCGGGTCTCAGGTGTCGGGATCGGTGGACGTCTGGAGCATGCGCTGCATCACCACGACGTCGAGCCACCGGCCGAACTTCCGCCCGACCTCCCGTTCCACGCCCGTGGTCTCGAATCCGCAGGCCGCGTGCAGGGCGATCGAGGTCTCGTGACCGCCCACGATCCGGGCGAACATCGTGTGGAACCCGTGGGCCTCGGCCAGCCGGACCAGCTCCTCGAGCAGCAGCCGGCCCACCCCCTTGCCCCGCCACTCCTGGTGGACGTAGACGGAGTCCTCCACGGAGGGGGAGTAGGCGGGCCGGGGCCGCCAGGGCGAGATCGCCCCGAAGCCGACCACGGTGCCGTCGTCGTCGACCGCCACGATCGCCGGGTGCCCGCCGGCGTGCTCGTCGAGCCACTCGATCTGCTCCTCGAGGCTGCGGGCCACGAGGTCGAACGTCACCGTCGACCCCTGGACCTCGACGTTGTAGATCGCGCGGATCGCCTCGGCATCGCGTCGCTCGGCCAGTCGGGTCGTCAACACAGCCCGGGAGCGTAGCGAGCGTCGGGAGCGGCACCGGTGGCGTGTCGGGTCGGCGGTGCGGTTCAGCGAGCGGAGCGACCCATGGAGCCGGGAGCGTCGCGAGCGTCGGGAGCGGCACCGGTGGCGTGTCGGGTCGGCGGTGCGGTTCAGCGAGCGGAGCGACCCATGGAGCGGGGAGCGTCGCGAGCGTCGGGAGCGGCACCGGTGCGTGTCGGGTCGTCGGTGCGGTTCGGCGAGCGGAGCGACCCATGGAGCCGCGACCCATGGAGGCGGCTTCGGGAGCGGCGGCTCGGCGCGGCTATCCTGTCCCGCCTCGCCCTTGTAGCTCAGTGGCAGAGCACTTCCATGGTAAGGAAGGGGTCGTGGGTTCAATCCCCACCGAGGGCTCGGTCCGGTCGCGTGCTGCCATGCCCGCGCTCGGGCGCTCGGCGGTGTAGCTCAGTTGGTCAGAGCACGCGGCTCATAATCGCGGCGTCGCGGGTTCGAGTCCCGCCACCGCTACTCACCGAACGACATCCACCAGCGATCCCGGGGTCCCGCCCCGCGAAATCTCCCGAGGAGACACTCTTCCCATGGCGAAGGCGAAGTTCGAGCGTACGAAGCCGCATTTGAACATTGGGACGATTGGTCATATTGACCATGGGAAGACGACGTTGACGGCGGCGATCACGCGGGTGTTGTCGGAGCAGAATGATGGG
>Ga0194132_10004380_pt1 | contig 24047 bp, 22 predicted proteins | sample TA2KigOf80mmetaG_FD_148612 | JGI IMG/M metagenome (GOLD analysis project Ga0194132, IMG submission 148612) | Freshwater microbial communities from Lake Tanganyika, Tanzania - TA2015054 Kigoma Offshore 80m | ecosystem: Environmental > Aquatic > Freshwater > Lake | place: Tanzania: Lake... | reverse complement strand
CTGGTCAAGCACGCCCGCTACTACTGGCTGATGTTGGCTGAGAGCCATCTGACGCGCCGGCTGTTCGGGAGCATGGTGCGGCGGATCGAGGCGCTGCCGGCGGGGTGAAGATCGGCCCGGAGAGGTGGAAATCTTGAGAGAAAGGAGGCTGGGAGGGAGAGGTGTCGAAAGAACTGCTGGAAACAGGCATGTTGTCAGTTTTCGTTTTTGTGCGATGGTCGAAAGAAGCCATCCGCAGGCACTGGCCCGCCCTCGGAAAGGGGATTCTGATCAAATCCGGCACGGGAGTGAGGCGTTGGTGTATACCGTCGGGGTCCGGGAGACCCAAAATGGAAATCCCGGCTTGATTGTGCCAGACTCCCCGCCGGACGCGCCACCGGCCGGGCGAGACTTGAAAGTTGATACGATAGCCGTAAAGTTTGAGGACAACCATGACCAAGATCTCTCGCTTCTCCATGCTGGCAGCCATAGCCGCACTGCCCGTTCTGGCCCAGGTGAATACATCCACCATCGCCGGCATCGTCACCGACGAGTCGGGCTCCGTGGTGCCCGGCGCGAAAGTCACCGCCGCGGCGGCCAGCGTCGGCTTGCAGCGCGAAGTCGCTACCAACGCCGACGGCGAGTTCGTCGTGGCCCAGATCCCGCCGGGCGTTTGGAAGCTCACCGTGCAGGCCACCGGGTTCCAGACCGCGGTGACGGAAAACATCACGCTCGCGATCGCCGAGCGCGCGGTTGCCAACGTCAAGCTCCGTGTCGGCGCGGTGACGGAACAGGTGACTATCAGCGCGGCCTCGGCGCCGCTGCTTGAGCAGGAGACGGCATCGCTCGGCCAGGTGATCACGCGGCGGGCCATCAACGATCTGCCGCTCAATGGACGGAACTACATCACGCTCGGGGCACTGTCGCCCGGAGTGATGCCGCAGATTCCCTCCTCGGCCGGCCCTGCGAGCTTCATCAGCGCCACCACCCAGCGCAGTGACCGGTCGCTGCTGGTGGGCGGAAATCGCGAGAGCTCGACAAGTTACCTGTATGACGGCGTCGAAATGCGCAACCCCCGCATCGGAGATTCATCGCTCACTCCGTCGCTCGACTCGGTGCAGGAGTTCAAGATCCAGCGCAACTTCTTCCAGGCCGAGTTCGGCAACACGCCCGGCATCATCAACGTGGCAAGCCGCGGCGGGTCCAATGAGTATCACGGCAGCGCCTTCTGGTTTCTGCGCAATAACGCCATGGATGCGCGCAACTTCTTCGCTCCCAGAGTGGAGCCCTTCAAGCGCAACCAGTTCGGCTTCGCGGTGGGCGGCCCGGTGAAGAAAGACAAGCTCTTCGCATTCGCCAACGTGGAAGGCTTCCGGCAGCGGCTGGGCATCATTCAGCGCGGAATCTATCCCCGCCAGTCGCAGCTTCGGGGCGACTTCACATTGAACAACCCCATCTTTGACCCGCTCACGTTCAACGCCGCCAACAACGCCAAACTGCCCTTCGCCGGCAACCGCATTCCGGAAGCGCGCATCAACCGAGTGTCCCGGAACTTCTTCCCGTACATCCCGGTGGTGGACACGCTGCCGGTGGGGGGCGCGAACCTCGTGGGCACACCTGTGCAGCGCCTGGATGACGATCAGATGAACTTCCGCGCGGATTACAACATCAGCAGCAAGCATTCCCTGTTCGGCCGCTACACCTGGCAAAGCGCGCCGCTTTCGCCCGCGGCTCTGGTGCCGCTGGGCGGCCGGCAAGTGGACTCCCAGGGCCGCTCGATCGTCACCCAGTTGACCTCTTCCATCTCGCCCTCGGTGGTCAACGTCTTCCGCGCGGCCTATAGCTACATGGAACTCTTCGGCAAGCAGGTGACCGTGGACAAGAACATCGCGGCCGAGATCGGCATCACCGGCGTTTCCACATCGCGCCTTAACTGGGGTGTGCCGATCGTGGGCTGGCAAGGCTATTCCGGCATTGGCAGCGATGGGCTCACCCAGGGAAACAAGGTGAACAACTATCAACTGAGCGATGCCCTCACCTGGATCAAGAACAGCCACACGCTCAAGTTCGGGTTTGAGGTGCGGCAGTCGCGCTTTTTCACCGACGGCGACAACAGCCCGCGCGGCAGCTTCACCTTCAGCGGAAACTACTCGGCCGGATCCGATCCGGCGAACGCAAATCCTGTCGCCCGCACCGGCGACCCCGTGGCGGACTTCCTGCTGGGCAACCCCACCAACATGAACGGAGCCGTGGGCACCTCCATCACACACTTCCAGAACCACACCGTTAACACGTTCGTCCAGGATGACTGGAAGATCAGCCGTGAACTGACATTGAACTATGGTCTGCGCTGGGAATTCCTGGGACCGCCGGAAGCCGAAGAGCAAGGCAACGTCTATGGATTCGACTTCCAGACCGGCCGCCAGCTTTTCCCCACCCTGGGACAGATTCGCAAGTCGGTGATCAGCGCCGACTACAAGAACTTCGCGCCCCGGCTCGGCTTTGCCTACAACCCGAAGTGGGCTCCGTCGGTGGCCATTCGCGCCGGCGCCGGCATCTACTGGGATCAGACCCAGATGAACGAGATCCAGTTCATCGTAAACGGCCCGCCGGCATACACCCAGCAGAATCTGAACGCCACAGGGCGCGGGCTGCCGCCGTTCGAGTTCGGCCGCAACACGCTGCCTGCCGTGGTGGTGCCTCCGGTGGACGCAAACTACGTCACTCCCCTGGGCACCAACCTGTTCGCCGCGGAACTGGATGGCCGCAAACCGCGCATGTACATGTGGACCTTCTCGCTCCAGAAATCCCTGGGTGGCAATTGGGTGGCGGAAGCGGCGTACGTCGGCTCCCAGGGGCGGCGGCTTTCCAAACGCTACAACTCCTATGCCAACGTGACGCAGGGCGTCCTGTACGACGTCACGCCGGGCGTCGCCACGCGGTATCCCCGGCTCATCGGCATGCTGTACTCCTCGCAGGCCGGCATGTCCCAGATGCACGGCCTGAATCTCAAGGTGGAGCGGCGGTTCCACAACGGCTTCCAGCTTCTGTTCGCGCACACGTGGATGAAGTCGATCGACACCGATTCCGCCGGAAGCTGGGGAACGCCGAATCTCAATCCGGCCAACTTCCAGTTGGATAAAGGCCCGTCGGACTTCAACGTCCCGCACCGCACGGTCACCAGCGTGGTCTACGAACTGCCGTTCGGTAAGGGCAAGCGCTTCCTCGGAAATGTCTCGCGAGGCGCCGACCTGGTCCTCGGAGGCTGGCAGGTGAACACCATCGCCAGTTGGATGAGCGGCGTGCCGCGCATCGTCAACTCGCCCAACGGCACCACGCTGGCCTTCGTCTCCCAGCGGGCCAATGCCACCGGTACCGGGATCTACTCGGCGTTCGGAAGCGTCACGCCGCGCGAGGACTTCGGCGGGTCCAACAGTGCCCGGTATTGGCTGAATCCGAACGCGTTCTCGGCCACCGCGCCGCTCAAGTTCGGCACCTCCGGGCGGAACATCATTCAAGGCCCGGCCTGGTGGAACTTTGACCTCTCCGCGTTCAAGAGTTTCCACTTCACCGAAAACACATTTCTCCAGTTCCGCGCGGAGGCATTCAACGGCTTTAACAACGTCCAGTTCTTCCCGCCGGACCTGAACGTTGTCAGCCCGAACTTCGGCACCCTGCAGGGCGCCAACCGGCCCCGGGTGATGCAGTTGGCCCTTCGGCTCACGTTTTAGCGCGCCCGGCGAAGGCAGCCCCCCGAGCGGTATCCGGCCCGTATTGCTATGCTGTACATAACCGGTAACGAACCGTTTTAGAGGTGGGTCCATGCTTTTTTCGCGCCTGGCTGTTTTGACGGCAACTCTTGCCGTCTGTTCATTCGCCCAGACTTTCGGCGAAGTCTCCGGAGAAATTCGTGACGCCACAGGCGCCGTCATTGGCGGCGTCAATGTCACCCTCACAAACAATGCCACGAACGCCGTGCGCACCTCGCAGAGCAATGAGTCGGGCGTCTATGCCTTTCCGTTGATCACGCCTGGCACGTACACGCTCAAGGCCGACAAGTCCGGCTTCAAGTCCTCCACCCGCACTGGCATTGAGGTCCAGGTGCAGCAGAGCGTAAATCTCGATATCACCCTTGAGGTCGGTCAGGTGACGGAGTCCATTGAGGTGGCTGCCTCGGCGGCGGCGCTCAACACTGAGAACGCCACTGTGGGCACCGTGATCTCCTCTAAGCCCATCGTCGAACTGCCGCTCAACGGCCGCAACTATCTGCAACTCGCGGGCCTGGCGCCGAACGTCAGCTACGGGTTCCCATCGGCGGGCCAGTCCGATGCGCGGCAGGGCGGCGATCGCGCCAACCAGAACATCTCGGTTGCCGGCGCACGTAACTCCTTCTCGCGGTTCACCCTGGACGGCGTGGAGAACACGGACCCCAACTTCAACACTTACGTGATCTTCCCGTCGGTGGAAGCGCTCCAGGAGTTCAAGGTGCAGACCGGAATCTACCCGGCCGAATTCGGCCGCGGCGCCACCCAGATCAACGTCTCCACCAAGGGCGGCGGCAACCAGTTCCACGGCTCACTCTACGAGTTTTTGCGCAACGACAAGCTGGACGCTAAACAGTACGACTTTACCGGCCGGCCGGCGCCGAAAGATCATTTCCGCTGGAATCAGTACGGCTTCACCCTGAGCGGCCCTGTCCTCATTCCGAAAGTCTTTAACGGCCGCAACCGGCTGTTCTTCATGACGAATTACGAATGGTTCCGCCAGCGCCGCGCCAACCAAAGCCTGTTTACGCTGCCCACCGAAGCGCACCGCTCCGGCAACTACGCCGGCGTATCGGGCGGCGTCTGGGATCCGGCGACACGCGCCCGCGTCGGCGCGGGACTCACCGCGCAGCCCTTCCCCAACAACCAGATTCCATCCTCGCGCTTCTCATCGGTGTCCCAGAAGCTGCTTGAGTTTTACCCCGCGCCGAACACTCCGGCGGCCCTGGGCGCCAATCACCAGATTGCTTTGGGGCGTCCCATCAACAAGGACCAGTTCATTCAGCGGTTCGATTTCGTCGAGTCTTCGAAGTCGCAGTGGTTCGGCCGCTACTCCCGGTCCGACGAGAATCAACTCTTCCAGGCGCTGGCGTTGAACGGCACCGCCATCATCACCAACGCCAACCAGTGGACCTTCACCAATACCCGCGTCATCACCAACGCGCTGGTGAACGAATTCCGGTTCGGGCGCACGCGCTTCTATAACACCACCGGCCCTGAACTTGCCTTCACCCGCGACGTCGTGGGAACGCTTGGCATCCCCGGCCTCAGCTCGGGACCCTCGGTGCAGTGGGGCATTCCGGCCATCGGCATGGTGGGCTTTTCCGGTTTCGGGAACAGCTCCGAAGGCCCCTATGAGAACAATAACAGCGCCATCCAGTTCATCAACAACCTGAGTTGGATCAAGGGCAAGCACTCCATCAAGTTCGGCGGCGAGATTCGCCGCGACGACTACAACCAGGTGGGTAACCAGTTCGCCCGCGGCGAGTTCCAGTTCGGCGGCCAGCAGACCCGCAATCCCGCCGTAACAACCGCCAGCGGCCACTCCATGGCGGATTTTCTCCTGGGCATGATGAATCAGGCCGAGGCCGCGGTCTCCATTGCTAGCGCCAAGTTCCGCTCCACCGGCTTTGCCCTGTACGTCGATGACAGTTGGCGCGCCACCCAGAAACTCACCGTCCAACTAGGGCTTCGGTATGAGAATACCCCTCCTTGGGAAGACCAGACCGGCAAGCTTTTCAACGGCATCGTTCCGTTCGATATCCAGCCGGCACGCACCCGCCCGGTGAACATCGCCGACCGCAGCGTCTATCCGTTCTTCATGCGCCAGGGAGCCCCCAGGCAGAACTGCTACGAGGGTATTTCGCTGCGTTGGCCCGATATCCAGGTGAAGTGCGACGGCTCTCTCGGCAACCGGCTGGTGGGACGCGACAACAATGACTGGGCGCCCCGCATCGGCCTCTCATACCAGTTGGGGCCGAAGACGGTGATCCGCACCGGATACGGGATGTTCTTCTCACAGGATACCGGCAACCCGCGGTTCGACATGGCCCGCAACCTGGCCGGCCGGCTGCGCGCCAACCCAGACGCCTCGTTCCCGAATCTGAACTGGGCGAACGGCCTGGCATCCATCGCCGGTGGAACGGCCAACGTCTTCAATCCGTATACCTTCGCCAATCCCTTCGACCGCCGTACACCCTATTCGATGCAGTTCCTGCTCAACGTGCAACAGGAACTGGGCGCCAACATGACCTACGAAGTGGGCTACATCGGCACCGTCAGCCATCGTCTGGAAGGCCTCCGCGCCCCCAATGAATCGCTGCCCGCCTGCCGTACCGTGCCCGCCGTGGGTGACCCTTCGCGTGAGCGCTGCCTGAACGATCCGCTCACCGGCCTCACTGTCGTGCAGCGGGCGCCGTTCTCCAACTTCGGGCGCATCCAGTTGGTCGACAACACCAACAACGCCAACTATCATTCGCTGGGAATGAAGCTCACCCGGCGCTTCTCGAGCGGCTTGATGTTCCTCACTTCCTATACCTGGTCGAAATCGCTGGATACGTCCTCCGGCATCCGGGTGCAGGGCAACGATACGTTGTTCCCGCAGAACAGCTACTGCCGCCGGTGCGAATACGGCCTTTCGGCGTTCGATGTGAGGCACCGCTTCGTCACGTCCGGCACCTATGAGTTGCCCATTGGTAAAGGGAAACCCGTCGGCATCGACAATGCCTTGGCGGATGGCATCCTGGGCGGATGGCAGTTGGGCAGCATCATCACGCTCCAGAGCGGATTCGGCCAGACCCTGTTCCAGGGTGGCGACCCCTCGTTCTCCGGCGGCAACAATGACCGTCCCACCGCCACAGGCGACAAGGTGGACCTTCCGAGCGGCAGCCGCGGCCCGAACCAGTGGTTTAACGTCCGGGCTTTCCGCCCGACGCTCGACGGGCTCTTCGGCACCGTGGGCCGCAACACGCTGAGGCGCCCCGGCCAGATCCAGTGGGACTTCATCGCCATGAAGAACGTCCGCATCCGGGAAGGCCACAGCCTGCAGTTCCGCCTTGAGGCGTTCAACTTCCCGAACCATCCGAACTGGGGAGGCCCCGCGGTGGGCATCCTCGACGGCGGCATCGACCCGGCCACGGGCGTAGGCCGCAACTTCGGACGCATTACCTCCACCCAGCCCATGCGGAACATGCAGTTGGGTCTTCGCTATACGTTCTAGCAGATCAAATGAACACGTTCCGGCATCCCGCCTCCCCCAACTTCGATCTGCTGCTCGACAGTTGGTAGCCGGGCAAAAACAGATCAGGGGCAAAATGTTCCGGGCCCCAACCGGGTGACGGTACAATGAAGGGTACCGCGTAGTACCAATCCCCGTCCGAGCAACCATACTTCAGTTAGGAGCAATACACAAATGCCAAAGAGCAAGACTTCAGACACCAGCCAGACGTCCGCCCCGGTGCGCCGGCGGCGGGTAACCGCGCACAAGAAAGCCGTCGCCGCCGCGGAGCCGGCCGCGATCAATTCTATGCCCAGTGACCTGGCGAATCTGCGTGATGAGATCGAGCGGCTTGCCTATAGCTACTGGGAACAGCGCGGCCATGGTCACGGCAGTGACTTCGATGACTGGGCACGGGCCGAACGCGAAGTGATCGCGCGCCAGAGCCGGTAGCCTACCGGAACTTACGCAATACGGCGAGAACGCGGCCCTGCACCTGCAAGTCTGTAAGTGGCACCCGGATCGGTTCCATGGCGGAGTTCGCGGGCTGCAGCCGCGCCACCTCGCCCTCCCGGTACAGACGCTTTAGCGTGGACTCCTGGCCGCCCACCAGGGCTACCACGATCTCACCGTCACGGACATTGGGCGTGCCTTCCACCAGTACGTAGTCACCGTCGCAGATGTGGTCATCGATCATTGATTCGCCGCGCACCTTGAGCGCGTAGGTCGACGGCTGCGCGCTGAAGTCGCCGAACTCGAGCGTGGTTTCGTGGACCACACTCTCAACCAGACGGCCCGCGGCGATGGTGCCCAGCAGAGGCACCGAGAGCCCGCGCGCGGCCGCGGCGCCCGCGTACTGCCGGCGCTCCTGAAGGTACTTCGATGACACCTCAAGCGAGCGGCTCTGGTTGAACGACCGGCGGAGATAGCTCTTCCCCTCCAACGCTTCAATGTGCTTGTGCACACTGGCCAGGGAGGCCAGGCCGAGCGCCTCGCCGATCTCCTCATAGCTGGGTGAGTATCCCTTGGTGTCAACGAACGAAGCGATGAAGTCCAGCACTTCCTTCTGCCGCCGGGTGAGAGCCATGGCTCCATCTTAGGCGAATAAAAAGGGAAAGTCAACGGCTGGCCAAGCCAGCATAGGGCAGCGGTGCCGTTGGCCCTCAGGCCAGGATCTTCTTCAGGCTCGAAACCACCTCGTCGGCTTCCGCCTTCGTGTTGTAAATATGGGGCGAAAACCGCAGCCCCATCGCGTCGCCCGAGGCCGTCAGCGCGATCGCGACACGGTGTTTCTCGTACAACGTGTCGTAAACCGGCTTCAACTCCCGGCCCTTCAGGTTCACCTTCACCACGCCAGCCGAAAGTGCCGGCTGGAGGTTGGTCTTCACTTCCACGCCCAGCGCGTGCAAACGCTCCTTCAGATACTGTCCCTGGTTGCGGACCCGGCTTTCGATGCTGCCCAGACCCACCATCTCCAGAAAATCGGCCGCTGCTTCGAGCGCCGCGATCCTTGGATCGTCGCGCTGGCCGAACACCTCGAATTTTCTGGAATCGGCCAGTGTGTCGCTCCACTTGGCTGTCACGATCGACGGCCACAGTTCCTTGATTCGTCCCGTCCGCACCACCAGCACGCCGGCTTCCAGGGGTCCCATCATCCACTTGTGGGCGCTGGTTGAATAGGAGTCGCACGGAATGGCGCCCAGATTCACGTCCAGGGCGCCGAACGTCTGGGCGCCGTCCAGGTGCATCCAGACATTGCGCCGCCGGGCCAGTTCCGCGATCTCGCGCACGGGGTACAGAAGACCGCAGGTGCTGGTGAGGTGGGTCACCGCGATCACACGCGTTCGCGCCGTGACCGCCTTTTCGATTTCACCCAGAAGCTGCTCGGCGCTCGCGGCCGGCACCGGGGTCTGGATCTCGCGGATGGTGAAGCCTTCGCGCCGCGCCCGCACCTTCCAGGAATCGTTGTTCGACGGATGATTATGCGAAGTGATGATCACCTCGTCGCCCTGCTTCAGGGGCAGGCCCGTCACCACGATGTTGCTGCCCTCGCTGGTGTTGCGCGTGATGGCCACCTCGCCCGGTTCCACGCGCAGCAGTCTGGCCAGTTTTTTTCTCAGCCGTTCCTGCATCTCAGCGTATTTGTCGCGGTTCTGGAAGCTGGGGTTGGAATGGAAGTCGCGCAGAAAGTCCGCGTGCCGGTCCAGCACCGGGCGCGATGCCGGGCAGACGTTGGCGGCGTTCATGTAGATGAGGCCTTCCTTCAGCGGGAACTGGCGGCGCACCACAGTCCAGTAGGAGTCCGCCGCCACGCCGGGAGCCTGTGCCTGCGCAAGCTGCGCGGCAAATGCCTGCCAGCCCGCCGCGGCCGTCGTGGCCGCTGTCAGTGTGTTGAAAAAACCGCGCCGGGAATGATCCATTGGGAACATTGTATCTCCGGATCGACCCGGGCTGTGGAGACCGGGATGGCGGAGCCGCATGCCGGAACGGTAAACCCAGCCTCCGCCCCTGCCTTGGTATACTTCGGATTCACCCCCATTACCCCAGGAGCTTCCCCTTGCGAGTTGGCCTTATCGGAACAGGCGCGATTTCTCACAAACACGCCCAGGCATACGCGAACATCGGATTCAAGGTCACCGTCGTCACCGACATCCATGCCCCCGCCGGTGAGGCGTTCGCGGCGAAGTACGGCTGCGAATTCGTACCCGCCTACGAGGAGGTTTGCCGCCACCCGGACGTGGATTACGTGGATGTCTGCACCTTCCCGGATTTCCGTCTTCAACCTCTGAAGATCGCGGCCGATCACGGCAAGCACATTCAGGTGCAGAAGCCCATCGCGACCAGCGCTGAAACCGCGCGCGAAATGGTGGCCTACGCCGCTTCCAGGAACGTACTGCTCAACGTGGTGAGCCAACACCGCTTTGACGATTCGTCGATGTTCCTGAAACGGGCCCTTGAATCGGGGCGCCTGGGGAAGATTCTGCAGGCGGACGCGTACGTGAAGTGGCACCGCACCGCGGAATACTACTCGCGGCCCATCAAGGGCAGTTGGGCCACCGAAGGCGGTGGCGCTCTCATCAATCAGGGCATTCACCAGGTGGATATCATGCTGTGGCTGATGGGCGCCGTGCGCGAGGTCTTCGCTTACTGGCAGTTGGGCGCCGTGCACAAGATCGAATCCGAAGACGTAATCAGCGCCCTGCTTCGGTTCGATAGCGGCGCCACGGGCGTCATCCAGGCCTCAACCGCCATGTGGCCGGGCTATACGGAGCGGCTGGAAGTGCACGGCTCCAAGGGGACCGCGATCATCTCCGGCGACAAGCTCACCACCTGGGACGTTCAGGACGATGCGGGCGACCCGGCCCCCGTGGCCCGCGAAGTCGCCTCCGGCGCCTCCGACCCCATGGCCATTTCGCTCACCCCCTTCGAACGGCAGTTTGAGGACTTCGCCCGGGCCATCCGCTCTGGCAGCCATTCCCTGGTTGACGGCGAAGCGGGCTGCCGCGCCCTGGAACTGGTGACGTCCATCTATGCAAGTTGCCGCGAAGGACGCAAGGTGACGCTGGATGCCGGCGCCCGATAGCTGGAGCCGCGTCCGCGTTCCCGCCTCCTCAGCCAACCTCGGGCCCGGTTTCGACGCCCTGGGACTCGCGCTCGATTTGCATCTGGAGTGCCGGTTCCGTCCCGCGCCGGTGCTTTCCATCCATGCCACCGGCACCGACGCGGAGGGTATCCCCGGCGATGAAACGAACCTGATCTGGCAGACCGCCCTCGCCGTGGCCCGCGATATCGGCGAGCCCATCCCTCCCATCGAACTCCACGTCGACAACCGGATTCCCCTGGGCAAGGGCCTCGGTTCCTCCGCCGCCGCGCTCACCGCGGGTGTCGTCATTGCCGACCGGCTGCTCGAACTGCACTGGAAACCGTGGCGGATCCTGGACGAAGCGGCTCGCATTGAGGGCCATCCCGACAATGTCGCGGCCTGCGTGCTCGGGTCCGTGGTCGTCAGCGCCATCGATTCCGGGGGCGTGGCTCGCGCTGTACGGCTGGACTTCCCGGCCAAGTACCGGGTGGCCGTGGTGGTGCCCGATTTCATCCTGCCCACCTCCCAGGCACGCGCCGTGCTGCCCGAGACGTACTCCCGGGCCGATGCCGTCTTCAACCTTCAGCGCTCGGCTTTGCTCATGGCCGCGCTGGCCACCGGCTCGACGGCCGCCTTCCCGGCGGCGCTTGAGGACCGCCTGCACCAGCCCTACCGCGCACCGCTGGTGCCGGGCCTGGAACAGATCCTGCGCCTGCGCGCTCCGGGGCTTCTCGGCTGCGCCCTGAGCGGCGCCGGACCGTCGATTATGGTGTTCCACGAACGAGGGCACGAGGAGGTCTGCGGCCTGGTGCAGCAGATTTTCGCCAGTCACGGGAGAAACTCGGAGGTGGTGTGCCAGGAAGTGGCCCTCAATGGCTACGAACTCACGACCGGTCTCGACGTGGCGGCGGTGTAGGGACGCGGTGTCCAGAGAACCCAAAGTAGAAATCATTCGAAGCAATCAAAGGTAGGCGAATCAATCGAATTCAAGGTTCACGCCACCGCGCGAAAGAATCGAGTGTCAAGAAATTGCCACCCCATCCGATGAGCATACTAGACGGGACCGCCCAGATCGGGTGGACCGGCGGGCACGATGCCCGCCGCGCACCGTCGGGAGCCGATCATGGAAGTGGGATTGATTACCAATCGGGAAGCCCCCGCATTGACCGTGCCGAATCAGGCCGTGGAAACGCCCGAGATTCGCGAGGAACGCCGCCAGGTCATCAAGGCGGTTAAGGCCGTCAACAAGTCCGAACTGTTCGGCCAGAACAACGAGGTAACGTTTGTCTTCCACCGGGAGACGCACCGCCCGCTCCTCCGCATCGTTGACCGCGTCACGCGCGAAGTGGTGCGCCAGATTCCGCCCGAACAGGTGCTTCGTCTGGCCGAGGAATTAGAAGACGACTGAATACGGCTCCGCGGCCGATATGAAGGTCAGAATGTACCGCAGTGCATTTCAGGCCTATCAACAGACCGGCGTGCTTGCCGCCGGCCCCGTCGAACTCGTCCGCATGCTCTATCGCGGCGCGATCGATCACACCGAACGTGCCCGTCTCCACCTGGCTCACGGCGATATCGCGGCCCGCAGCGCCTCGATTACCAAAGCCATGGAGATTGTCACCGAACTGATCACCTCACTGAGTGGTGAGGATGGTCTCGCCGGGCAACTCCGCGAACTTTATGGCTATGTTCTGCACCGGCTGGCGGACGCCAATGCCCGGCAGGCCGACGAGCCTCTGGTGGAAGCCATCCAGCTTCTCACGACACTGCTCGACGCCTGGCGGCAGGTGGATGGCGCTCAGGAATCCGGGGCCGAAGGCCTGGAGCCCGTGGCTGCCAACTACTGATCGCAGGGTTTGCGCCGCATCGCCGCACGACGCTGCACGGCGTCAAGAAGCCCGGAGGCCACTTGGGGGGCGATCTCCTGCGCCTGCTCGCCCCGGTAGACGCGAATGGTGTTTTTCGTCGTGTCGTGCACGACGTGGCAGTTCGGACACTCCCGGATGTGCCGCTCCACCAGTTCACGCGTCGACGGATCCGCCGCGTGGTCCAGGTAGTCGCCCAAGCCGTTCAGAAACTCTTTACAGGTAGGCAAAGACGTCTTCTCCCTTCCTTTTGAACTGCCGGGTCAGCTTCTCGCGCAATTGCAGGCGGGCGCGCAGCAGGCGGCTCTTTACAGCCGGGATCGACAGTCCCAGCACTTCCGCGGTCTCCTCGGTGGACAAATCTTCAACGTCACGCAGCATGAACACGGTACGGAAGGCCGGTTTCAGGGTGTCGATGGTCCGGTCCAGAATGCCTCGCAGCTCTTCCTGCGAATAGGTCTGCTCCGGGTCGCCATCCCACACGGCGATCTCCCGCGTCACCACTTCTTCTCCCGTGTCCAGCCCTTCATCGAGTGAAACTTCCTTGCCTGTGCGCCGCTTTCTCAGCTTCATCAGCGCTTCATTCACCGTGATCCGCACCAGCCAGGTGTAGAATTTCGAGTTCCCCTGGAAGCTATCCAGATGGTCGTACGCCTTGAGGAACGACTCCTGCAACACGTCCTCGGCGTCCTCGTCATTCTGTGTGATGCGCTTGGCCAGCCGGAAGATTCGGTTCTGATAGCGCCTGATCAGGGTCTCAAAAGAACCGCCGTCGCCTTCGCGGGCCTGTTCCACCAGCGTCAATTCGTCGACTGCGTCGACCGGACTCATCGTACTCACCAATATAGCAGCCGTCATTCGACATCCGGCACCAGGAATCGTTCCGGCTGCCCCGCGGCCCGCGTCACCGCTTCCGCCGCCAGATAGCCGCTGCGCACCGCGCCTTCCATTGTCGCCGGCCAGCCCGTCCGGGTCCAGTCGCCGGCCAGGAATACATCACCCAGCTCGGTCTCCGCCCCCGGCCTGCTGCTTTCCATGCCGGGCGTGGCCGAAAACGTCGCCCGTATCTCCTTCACCACATGTCCCTTCACCAGTTGCGCCCGCCGGGCTTCTGGCAGAAACTCCCGGATCTCCTGAAGCGCCAGATCCAGCACCTCTGCCCGTCCCAGGCCTGCCAGCGATCGTGACGCGCTCACCACCAGTTGCAGATACCGCCCTCCGTCTTTGTTGAAGAACCACTGCATTGTCCGGTCCAGGAGCGTGCCATGCGGCAGCGCCGTCACCGGCCGGTCAAACCATAGGTGAACGCCGGTGATGGGCGAATGTTCGAAGGCCGCGACATCAAGTCCCAGTTCCGGGGCCAGGGCCGCGGCGCGCTCAAACGGTAGCGCCAAAATCTTGAAGTCGGCCCCGTGCTGTCCAAGGCTCTCAACCTGGCTTCTGGTGTGAATCCGCACGTTGGGCCGCCCGGCCCACGCCGCCTCGCCATACAGATCGCCCAGCGGCACGTTGGGCACGCCCATCTCGTAGCTCCAGTTCGAACAGAGAAAGCCCAGCCAGAACACCTGAAACCCGTGGCGGGCCGCCATCCGGTCCAGTTCCTCGTTCACCGCGCTCACCAGCACCTGGCGCCAGAACCGCTCGATCGCTCGCGGCGTCTGCCGGTGCTCCCGGAGCCATTGCAGCATCGTGATCCGGTCCAGATCCTCCCGGTGGCGCTCCCTTCGCAGCGCCAGCAGCCCGCGCGCCAACGCCAGTTTGTCCGCCAGGCCCAACCACCGCGCCGCCAGAAAGGACCCGGAAAAGTGCAGCGGCGCCGGAAGCACGCCCCGCCTCAGCACCGACGTCCGGCCACCCGGTTCCAGGAAGTAGAACTCGCGATGAAACCGGATCCGGTCCCGTACCCCCAGCCGCCCATAGAAATCAAGCAGGTTCACGCAGCATCGCAACAGCACATGCTGGCAGTTGTCGATTACCTCTGTCTCATCCCCCAGCCCCACCCGGTACGATGTCGCCCGGCCCCCCAGAAAGGCGCGGGCCTCGTGCAGGTCCACGTTGAAGCCGGCGTCGCCCAGCGCCGCCGCCGCCGAAAGCCCCGCCAGCCCGCCGCCAATGATCAATACGCTTGGCAACGGAACACCCCGGCTCCCGGCCGCGAAGCTACTTCAAGGGCACCCGGCATCTCTTGCCCCCGCCCGGACCATCCTCGTTGTCCAGAAGTATCCAGGCAATGAACGCCAGTGTGCCGTAGAACAGAAGGTCCGCAAGCAGGGTCATGCATCCAGTTTTGGCTCGCTGTTGCGGTCATAGCAATACTGCTCTAGAACCAGTACCCCTGCCACAGTCCCAGTACCACGGCCGCCAAAGCGCCCGCTACGGGCAAAGCCGCCGCCACGGCCACGATGCGCCGCGTCCATCTCCACGAGGGGAAACCGAAAGTGAGCCACGCCTGCGCCGCGACAATCCCTGCCACAACCGCGGCAAATCCGCCGGTTCCGATGGTGCACCACGGGCAATGCTTCATCCCCGCCATGTGAACGTTGCATGCCTCCGCTGCTCCGCTCCACCAGGATCGGCACCCGCAGCGGTAAAACAGGTTGCACAGGTCGATGATGAACGCACAGGTCAGGCCTGCCCCCAATGCGAACACCAGCCCGCGCTTCATGCCGTGACGCTGGACCCGCGCCGTACCCGGCCCAGGATCCGTACCGCGTTCTCCACCAGCCGCATCCCGGCGTTGCCTTCAAGAGTTAACAGCGATTCCGGGTGGAACTGCACCGCCTCAATCGGTAACTCGCGATGACGAACTCCCATGATCACGCCGTCGCTCGTCTCGGCGGTCACCTCAAGCGCCGCCGGGAACGTCGAGCGCTCGGCATACAGCGAGTGGTACCGGCCCACCTTGAGATCCGCCGGCAGTCCCTCGAACACTCCGCGATCACCATGCCGGATCACCGACGGCTTGCCGTGCATCGGGTAATCCAGCACGCCCAGCGTGCCCCCGAACGCCTCGACGATGCCTTGCAGCCCCAGGCACACGCCAAACACCGGAATGCCGCGCTCGGCCGCGGCAAGAACCAGGGCCGGCACGCCGAAATCCGCGGGACGTCCCGGCCCGGGCGACACCAGCAGCAGGTCGGGCGACACCTCATCCAGCAGGCTCAACGGGAACCCGGCTCGATAGGTCACCACCTGGGCGCCGGTCTGCCGCGCATAGTTGGCCAGCGTGTGGATGAAACAGTCGTCATTGTCGGCCAGCAGCATCCGCACGCCCGCTCCAGCCGTGCTCGCCGTGGTCTCCACCGCCGGTTTGGGCTTGGCGCGCAACCCATCCATCACCCGGAAGAAGCCCGTCGCCTTAAGACGCGTCTCCTGTTCTTCGGCAGCCGGAACCGAGTCGTAAAGCAGCGTCGCCCCCGCCGGATAGTGGGCCACGCCATCGCGCAGATGCACGGTCCGGATCAGAATCCCTGTATTGATGTCGCCGGCCATCGAGATCATCCCGATCGCGCCGCCATACCAGCCCCTGGCATCCTTTTCCAGATTTTCGATGGCCTGCGCGGCCGCCTTCTTCGGCGCCCCAATCACGGTCACTGCCCACATGTGCGTGAGGAAGGCATCCAGCGAGTCGAAACCCTTCTCCAGGCGGCCTTCCACATGATCCACGGTGTGGAACAGTCCCGCATAGGATTCAATCAGCCGCCGCGCAATCACCCGCACGCTCCCCGGCACGCAGACCCGCGACTTGTCGTTGCGGTCCACGTCCGTGCACATGGTGAGTTCACTCTCTTCTTTCGTCGAATTGAGCAACTCGCGAATGGCGTCGTGGTCGCGCAATGGGTCCCCGGTTCGGCGGGCCGTGCCGGAGATAGGGCACGTCTCCACGCGGTCCCCCTCCACGCGCACAAACATTTCGGGTGAAGCGCCCACCAACTGCTCCCCGCCGAACTGAATCAGAAACTCGTACGGGCTGGGGCTTGCCACCTGAACGCGTTCAAACAACTCGGAGGCCCGGCCCGAATAGTTCGTGCGGAACGTCTGGCGCAGGACCACTTCGTAGTAATCGCCTCGCTTCATGCCCTGGCGCACAGTCTCCACGTTCGCGATGTACTCTTCCGGTTCGTGGTCCGCGACAATGGGCGAGGGCTTGCGGTGTTTGGGAGGCGCCACGCGTTCCCCATCCCGCTGCAACCCTTCGGTCGAGACGCCATCCATCGCGAAATCGTAGCTGTAGCGCTCAATCACTTCGCGCTTCCTGTCCATGAAGCAGATCTCATCGCACAGGAATAGATGCAGAGCCTTCACGTTTTCCCGGGGCAGTTTCAACTCCACCGGGTCGAACTGGAACAGCAGGTCGTAGCCGAAGGCGCCCACCAGTGCCAGCCGTGAATCCCCGGCTGCACCGAACTCGGCCATCAGCGCCCGCACAATCGAGAACGCCGAAGGCTGCCGGGACCGTTCCTCCTCGGAAAAGAATCCCGCCAGCGGCTTCAGTTCACCGCGCAGGGTGCCGCCGTCGTTGGTAAACGATTCCCAATCGCCGTGCCCCGCCAGCACGCGTTCCAGCATCCGCGTGATCCGCTGCCCGCGCTCGTTCAGCGGCCGGAACTCGATCCGCCGGGCTTCGGAGACAATCTCCACCGGCGGGCAGACACTTGCCACGTCCCATCGCGAATACCTCTCCGGGTATTCATAACCCGAGGAAAGATAGATGCCGCGATGGGCATCCAGTTTGCGTAACAGATGTTTCAGGCCCTTGCCATAGGGCAGCTTCGATTCTGTCCGCGTCACTTGGATGCCGCTCGGAGTCTGGTAGCGGAGTTGACGCATGGGATTGAGCACCTCTCCCAGGAGGTGTTCTCTTAAGGATAGCGCGCCCGGTGGTCATGCCCTGCGCGACGGTTGCGGTTGGTAGGCGCGACAGGACTTGAACCTGTAACCCCCAGCTTCGAAGGCTGATGCTCTATCCGATTGAGCTACGCGCCCGCAAACGCCATTATCCTTCAATCCAGGGGGGGCGGCGTGCACTCGAATTCAGTCTGGTATTTCGCGCCACCGGTGCTATTCTGAAAATGACGAAAGGCGGGTGCGGACAATGATTCGTCGTGTAGTGTCTTTCATACACTCAGCAGCAGGCATCCACAGGCCCGTGGGCCTCTCGCTCGCGGCGCTGCTCGCCGTGGCGGGCGCGGCGCTCCCCCTCAGCGGTTCCGACGTCAAGCCGGGTAGGAGCGAACCGGCCAAGGGTGGTTCGGCCCGGTTGGCCATCGAACCGCGCCAGAGCACGAAGAAAACTCCCGAAGAGCCGGCGTTGAGCGGCCGGGGCAACATCCGTGTCGATACCAACCTGGTGCTGATCAACGTCACGGTTACAGACCAGATGAACCGCTTCGTCACCGGCCTTGAACTGAAGCACTTCAAGCTCACCGAAGACAAAGTGGAACAGCAGGTCGTCCAGTTCGCCAACGAAGATGCGCCGCTCTCCATCGGCCTGGTCTTTGACTGCTCCGGTTCCATGGGCGCCAAGCTTCAGAAGGCCCGGGCCGCTGCCCAACAGTTTTTCAAGACCGCCAATCCGGAAGACGAGTTCTTCCTGGTCCGATTCAATGACCGGCCCGAACTGGCCGCCCCGTTCACCCACAACACGGAAGAGATCCAGAACCAGTTGGCCTTCTCGCAGCCCAAGGGCAAGACCGCCCTGCTTGACGGTGTTTACACCGCCATGAACCACATGAAGAAAGCCAAGAATACGCGCAAGGCCATCCTCATTCTTTCCGATGGCGGCGACAACTCCAGCCGCTATACCGAGACAGAAATCAAGAACGCGGTGCGCGAAGCGGACGTCCAAATCTACGCGATCGGAATTTTTGAGCAGATCCATTCCCGGGGAAGAACGGCCGAAGAGATGGCCGGCCCAGGGTTGTTGAGCGAAATGGCCGAACAGACCGGTGGACGGCACTTTCCGGTGGAGAACGTGAACGAACTGCCAGACATCGCCGCGAAGATTGGCATTGAACTGCGGAATCAGTACGTGCTCGGCTACGCGCCGGCCAACCAGGAAAGGAATGGAAAATACCGCCGCGTTTCGGTCAAGGTGGTTCAGCCGAAAGGAATGCAACCCCTCAAGGCCTACTGGCGCCAGGGTTATTATGCACCAACACAGTAAACCGCTCTCGTCGCGGCGGGAGTTCATGGCCGGCCTGGTGCCGGTGGCCGCGATTGCCGGAGCGGCCGGCTTGGGGGCGCAGGAGGAAGAACCGGTATTCAGAAGCGATACCCGTCTGGTTCTGCTGCACGCCACGGTGGTGGACACCAAGGGGCGTCTGGTCACCAATCTGACCCGTGAGGCGTTCAAGGTATATGAAAACAACGTGCTCCAGCCGCTTCGCATTTTCCGGCGCGAGGATGTGCCGGTTTCCCTGGGCATCGTCGTCGATAACTCGGGCTCCATGCGCGACAAGCGCCAGAAAGTGGAAGCCGCGGCCATCGCCATGGTGAAGGCCTCCAATCCCAAGGACGAAGTCTTCATTGTCAACTTCAATGACGAGGCGTTCCTGGATGTCGACTTCACCGGCGATATTAAGCGCATGGAAACGGGGCTGACGCAGATCAATTCTCGCGGCGGCACCGCCATGTACGACGCTATCAGCATGTCCATCGACTGGGTGAAAGAAAAGGGGAAGCGCGACAAGCGAGTTCTGATGCTCATCACCGACGGCGCGGACACAGCCAGCGCCCTGACGCTCGAAAAGCTTCTACCCAAGGCGCACAACGCCGATGTCGTCATCCACGCTATCGGTCTGCTCACGGCGGAGGCTCGCGGAGAAGCCCGCAAAGCCAAGCGCGCCGTCACCGCCATCACCGAAGCCACCGGAGGCCTCGGCTTCTTTCCCAACGAACTCGCGGAAGTGGAAAAACTCGCCCTGGACGTCGCCCACGATATCCGCAACCAATACGTGCTGGCCTACTCGCCCACACTGTCACAACTCGATGGCACGTTCCGAACCATCAAGGTGACCGCCAATGGGCCCAATCGCCCCACGGTCCGGACGAGAAGCGGTTACTACGCGACTCCCGATCAGAAGGCGCCCAAGGTGCCCGGCGCCCAGTCCCTGGTAGCGCCTTCGAGGTAGAGATGCTCGGCTATCTCTGGCGTGCCAGCCGTGGCTACCGGCTCCGGCCCTGGGCCAGCCCATACCTCCGCTGGCGGATCGAGACCTTCTGGGGCCTGCACGCCGAACGCATCACGTTCCGCCAGTTCTTCCGCTTCCTGTGGAGCCAACGCCGCGAGTTGCGCCGCTTCCTGCACTGGGCGGACCGGATGTCGCGGTAAGAAACGGACCCACGGCGTGCTACAGTGAGCCGCATGCCTGTCGCGTTCTCCGCTGCGGTTGACGATGCCCGCCTGCAAGCCTGGTGGTTTCGCCGGCAGGGACTGGATGGCTCTCTGCGAGGTCACCCTCCCGCTGAGGTTCTCAGCGCGGCCGGCTGGGCGCGATCGGTAGGCGGCGCGAACCCCTACCTCACCCTGTTCTCACGAGCCGGCATCCGCCGTGCCGAAGCGGACGCCGCGGCCGCACGCCTCGATATCTGCGAACTGCCCAGCGCCCGGGGCTGCACCCACGTGCTGCCCGCCCCCGACTTCGGACTGGGGCTCATGCAGAGCGACGACGACACGGACCTGCGAAAGGCCGCCAAACTGGGTGTGCCCGCCGCCGAGATCGACAAACTCTGCCGGGCCATTCTCGATGCGCTGGCTGGGGACGCCGCCCTGGACCCCGATGCGTTGCGCAAGGCCGCCGGCGATGCCTGCCGCTCCTTGGGCGAGCCAGGAAAGAAGGTGGGCCTTTCCACCACGCTACCCGTTGCTTTGGGGCGCCTGCAGTCGGCGGGAGAAATCGTCCGCGTCCCCGCCGGCGGCCGGCTCGATCAGCAACGGTTCAGCTATCGCCGGTGGAGCGAAAACCCGCGCCGCAGCCTCCGTCTGGCGCGCGAGCAGGCGCACACGGAACTCGCCCGGCGGTACTTCCGCTGGATTGGCCCGGCGTCGCTCGCCGAGTTCCAGTGGTTTTCAGGCCTTGGCGTCAAGGCTGCGTCAGGCGCCGTCGAACCGCTGGGGCTGAAGCCCCTGAACGGCCGTCTCATCCTGCCCGATGACCTTGAACGGCTTCAAGACATGTCTCTGACCACCACGCCGCAGTACGCGCTGGTCTCATCCATTGACGGTCTTGTCCTGCATCGCCGCAATATTCGTACCCTGGGCGTGGGTTCCGAGGTGCCTCTGGTGGGCGGGTTCGTTGACCTGCCAAGCCACGCCATCTTCGACCGCGGGCGCCTGATCGGCCTCTGGGAATTCGATCCCGCGGACGGCAGCATTGTTTACAAGACTTGGGACCGCGTGACCAGTGCGCTGCGCAAGGTCATCAGCGAACTGGAAACGTTCATTCGCGAAGATCTCGGCGACGCCCGTTCGTTCAGTCTCGATAGCCCGAAGTCCCGTGCGCCACGCCTGGAAGCACTTCGCGCTTAGCGCCGCCCGCCCTCAAACGCCTCCAGCACCGGCCGCGCGATCCAGCAGTCCGGGGTCTTGAGCCCGAATAGCCATGCGATCGTTGCCGCCGTATCGTAGGTGTTCACCGGCCCCGCGATCCGGTGCCCCTTCCGGACACCAGGGCCCGCAATCACCCAGGGAATCTCAATCTCGTCCATGCTCAACCCGCCATGCCGTGTGCCGCTGCCTCCGTGGTCGGCCGTCACCAGCACCAGCGTCTTACTGTCCGCCGCGGCTGCCGCCTGCCCGATCAAGCCGTCAATGGTGCTCACCATCTCGAAATACTCCGTGCCCCACCACCCCTTGTCGTGGCCCGCGTGGTCTACGTCATCCAGATGGATGAACAGGATCGAACTCTTCCGGGCGCGCCAATCCTCAAGCGCCGCCGTCATCGCCTCCCGCGATCCCTTGACGTGCTGTTTCACCGCCACCGCCCCCGGCTCCACCAGGCGTCCGTAGTCCTTCCAGTCATGGAAGATCGCGATCCGATGGCCCGGCTTCTGCTCATGCAGCAGCCCGAACACCGTCGGGAAGAACCCGCCGGACCCCTTGCATGTGGGCCCAATCGTAAACTTGTCCGCCTGCCACTCGTTCGACGTGATGCCGTGCTGCGCTGGACCCGCGCCCATGATCATCGAGGCCCAATTCGGCGAACTGACCGTGGGGATCACCGCCCGGGCCTCGAGCGTCGATGCCCCCCGATCCATCAGAGCCCGCAGGTTGGGCATCCGCCCCTCACGCACTGCCCGGGCGCCAAACCCATCCACGCCCACGACGATCAGATGTTCGAATCGGGGCGGGGCACACTCGCCCGCCGCCGCCAGCCCCATCGCCAGGCACACCAGACGCGTCACGGCTATTTCAGCAACTCGATCGTCAGCGAGCGATAGGCCTTCTTCCCAAGATTCGTCAGAATCGGAGCATCCTCGCCTTTGTCGTGCCAGATCACCTCCCCGGACTTGCGTTCCCGGATGGTCTTTTCACCGGTCTTCGAGTCGATCCGCTCATACCGGGAATCGTCCAGGAAGACAATCACCTGGTCGGTGGGCCGTATGTAGCGCTCGCGCGGCTGGCCGGGTTCGTAGACCACTTCGGTCACCCGTACCTTGGCGTTTTCCAGCTTCACCGTCTTTTTCTGCGTGGCGGCGGTGGTGGCTGTGACCGCCACCAGCGTCAGGGCCGATGAGATCACGGCTGTGGCAATGAGATCGCGTCGCATGGAGTCTCCTTATTCGGGATCAGGAAAATTGGGGGGCGTACTTGGGCCGCACCACAAACAGATAGGAGCAGATGCCCAGCGCAAGAAAGAAACAGATCGCAAGCATCGGCGCCGTGAAACTGCCCGTGGTCTCCTTCAACCAGCCGGTCAGCAGCGGCGCCACCACGCCTGGAAGATTGGCAGCGCAGTTCTGAACGCCCACAATACGGCCGATCGCGGCCCCTGGAATCAGCGTCTGGGTCAAAGCCCAGTAATTCGCAGTCATCAGGCCGAGCCCGCTCAGGGAGAAGATCGCGAAGAAGATGGACACTTCCGGAGAGTCCGAATAGGCGCCAATCAACTCCGTCGTCGCCATCACGAACCCGGCGATCGTGAAGCCCTTCCGGACGTTGACCGCGTTGTAGCCTCGGTCGATCAGCCGGTCGGCGGCAAACCCGGCCAGTGTGGCCACCACCGCCATCCCTGTGAACGCCGCGAACGTGAACCAACTGCTCTTGTCGAGCGACAGACCCTTCTCTTCCTTAAAGTAAGTCGGCATCCAGGTGAGGCAGTAGTACACAAAATACTGGTAGCAGAAGGTTCCCACAATGGTGCCCCAGATCACCGGGCTCGCCAGGATCTTGAGGAATGGGATGGGCGGCCCGCTCGCCGCCTTCACCGCCTGGGCCTCAATCTCGCGGTCGTCGTTCCGCATCATGAACCAGTAGGGAATTAGCCACAGCAGCGACCCGAAGCCGATGATGATGAACATCATCCGCCAGTCCGACCGGCCAATCAGCCACGCGGCCACCGGCGCCCCCCAACCCGGCCCTAGCTTGGCCGCCGCCATCAACAGGCCGATCGCCAACCCTCTGTCGTTTTCCTTACAGTTGTACCGGATCCACCGCATGCCGCCCGGGATCATCAAGGATTCGCCCGCCCCCAGCAGCAGCCGCAGGGCGAGCAACTCCCGCAGCGAGGTGGCGAAGGCGGTCATCCCGGCAATCACACTCCAGACCAGGAAGGAGATCGCGACAGGGACCTTCACGCCGTACCGGTCCACCACCCAGCCCGCTGGAATCTGTAATGCAGCATACGTCCAGAAGAAGACAGACCCAAGCAGACCGCGGTCGGTGTCACTCAGTTTGAAGAAGTTCTTAAACGCCGTGTCCGCCAGTGCCACCGAAAGGTTGACACGGTCGAAGTAGGCCACGATCACGCCCAGGCAAAGAATGCCCACGACGCTCCATCGATAGGCTGGTGTGATGGCGGCTGGGCCGGTGCGCGCGGTGGCAGGTGTCTGCATGGTTCGCGGACCAAGATAGCACACCACGGCGTTCCAGGTCCCACGCGGGGCTTTTCATTAATTTTTGTAAGTCATGTAGTATTTTCTCTCCGAACTGCGTCTTATTAATCAGACCGTTGGTTAGTAGACATTGAGTTCAACCTGCGGCGTACACGGTGTCCTTGGTCAGGAAGAACATTTTGATAGTCCAGGGCAGGCGTTGCAGGGATCGTAGGCGCGCCAGGACGGCGCACTTGAGGTCGTCCGCTTGGCGCAGCAACATCCGCCCGATTCCGTGGTTCTTCACGTAGTTCCACACCTGCTCA
>Ga0194132_10004379_pt1 | contig 24050 bp, 18 predicted proteins | sample TA2KigOf80mmetaG_FD_148612 | JGI IMG/M metagenome (GOLD analysis project Ga0194132, IMG submission 148612) | Freshwater microbial communities from Lake Tanganyika, Tanzania - TA2015054 Kigoma Offshore 80m | ecosystem: Environmental > Aquatic > Freshwater > Lake | place: Tanzania: Lake... | reverse complement strand
CCGCATCACGATGACGTTCGATATAGGCGTTGATAAAAAACGCCGCCAGCGCCACCATCACGCAGCCCAAATAAACGCTGTTTAACACGGGCGGCAGTTCGCTTAAGCCGGCCAAGCGGCCGAGCCCGGAGAGCATCATCACGCCCGCGCCCAGTTGCAGCAGCACGCCGAAGGCGCGCGCGAGCCAGCGGTTTTGCCGCACCCCCACCCACACGATGGCCGCCCCCTCCACCGCCCACACCGCCGAGGTCCAGCGGCCGTCGAACGCCAGCGGCACCGCCAGGGTGATAAAGCCGATGCCCAGCGCGAGAAACGATTCCACCAGCAAGCGCAGCGTGTCGCGTTTTTTTGCGTAGACCCCATAGGCCAGCACCAGATAAAACGCGCCCACCACCAAGGCGCTGTAGGCCGCGCCAAACGCCATGTTCTTGACCATCGCCGCTTGCATGCCGAAGGCCACCAGCGGCACGCCGAACACGATGGTGCCGTCGACGTAATGCGTCAACGCCGGCGCGCGGCGCAGCGCAAACAGCACCGCGATCGCCACATACATCAGGAAAAACAGGATTAGAAACGGTTCGGTGGTCGGGAAAAATTCCGGCCGGTAACGATCCATCCCCCACGCAAGCCCGATCAGCGCGGTAAACGCAAAGCCCACCAGATTCAACTCGCGCCACGCCTTGTACCAGGCGATGAACAAAATACCCGCGTTCAATACGACGTAAAAACTGAACAACGCGACGTGGCTGCCGCCGCCGGTGGAGGCGAGTATCGGCGCCAAAAAGCCGCCCGCCACGCCGGTAATCGCCAGCGCCTTGGAGTCTTGCACGATCGCCAGCAGCGCGGAAAAGAACGCCATCGCCGCTAGCAAGACAAACGCCGGCCCCGGGGGCACCAGCGCATACAAGCGCAACGCCGCGAACACCGTGAGATACAAAATACCGATGCCGCCGCCTTGCAGCATCAGCGCATAGGTGGCGCGTTTATGGCGCAAGCGCCAGCCGAGGATCAACAGCGCGATGCCGCCTGCCGCCACGCCCGCCAGCCGCAACTGGATCGGCACCAAACCTTGATCGGCCGCGAATTTGAGCAAAAACGCCACGCCGAAAAACAACACCAGGATGCCCACCCGCACCAGCGTGTTGCCGCCGAAGAAAAATTGCCACAGCGCCGAAGGTTCGCGCGGCGTGGCGGGCGGCGCGGGCGCGCGGCCCAGCGGCCGCGAAAACGCGGGCGCCGGTGCTGATTCCGCGGATTGCGGTTCGGCAGGCAGCGGCGCCGCCGTGGCTGCCGCGGCTGCAGGAGCCTCGGGCAAGGGCGTGGCGGGTAGTGGTGCGTGCGCCGCGGCTTCGTGCGCTGCCGCGGCCGCAGCCTGAGTGTCCAGAGGCGCAGGTGCGGGCGCACCCCGCTCCAGCGTCTTCACCCGCGCGTTCAAGATGCGCACCGCGTCTTCCAAGGTGGCGATGCGCGTTTCATTCGCCGCCGTGCCGAACTTGCCCGACAACAGCGCACCGGCAACCGCACCGACGATGGCGCCCAACACCACGCCCTGAAAATCGCCCACGGCGCCGATCAAACCGCCAACGATGAGTCCGATAAACCACATGAACGTCTCCCAGTAAACGATCGCCGCTGTCTACTTCCAATCGCCGCGCAACTGCGTAACGATCGCCTGCAAGCCCTCGGGCGTTGCCGCTTGCGGCGGCACCAGCGCGCCCACCGCCAGGCCGATTTTGGACAACACGCCGCGGCGCAGCGGGGATTTCATTGCCGCGCCCTCGACGCGCGAAAAATAGCTGCCCCACAGCCCGCGCAGCGCCATCGGCAGCACCGGCACCGGCGTGCGCTCGATGATGCGTTTGATGCCGGATCGAAACGGTTGTATTTCGCCGTCCCGGGTGATCGCGCCTTCGGGGAAAATGCCGACCAGCTCGCCCGCTTCCAGCGCTTTGGCGATGTCGTCGTAGGCGCGCTCGAGCAGCCTCGCGTCCTCGCGCGCGGCGGCAATGGGGATGGCGCGGCTGACACGGAATACAAAATTAAGCACCGGCATTTTGAAGATCCGGTGATCCATTACAAAGCGTATCGGCCGCCGACAGGCGGCGGCAATCACCAGCGCGTCGACAAAACTCGCGTGGTTGCACACGACCACCGCCGCGCCCCGCTCCGGGATGTGTTCAAGCCCACTTTTTTCCAATCGATACACGGTGTGAATCAGCAGCCACACCAAAAACCGCATCAGGAATTCGGGCACCAGCTTGAAGATGTAATACGCCACCAGCGCGTTTAACACGCCGGTGAGCAAAAAAAGCTGCGGGATGGTGAAGCCCGCCTGCAGGCACGCGATCGCCAGCACCGCCGCCAGCACCATGAACGCCGCGTTCATGATGTTGTTGCCCGCGATCACCCGCGCCTGGTGGCTCGGCTCACTGCGGCTTTGTATCAGCGCGTACAGCGGCACGATGAAAAAGCCGCTAAACCCCGCGATCATCGCCAGATCGAACAACACGCGCCAGTAGCCGGGGTCGCTCAGGAAGGTCAGCGCATGAAGCGCCGCGCCGTGGCCGCGCGCGCCGCTGGCGAAATAAAGGTCGATCGCAAACACCGTCATGCCGATCGCGCCAAAGGGCACCAGCCCGATTTCGATTTTGTGGCCGGAGAGTTTTTCGCACAGCAGCGAGCCCACGCCGATACCCACGCTGAAGGTGGCCAACAACAGGGTGACCACGGTTTCGTCGCCGCCAAGGACGTCTTTGACGTAGCCCGGAAACTGCGACAAAAACAGCGCGCCATAAAACCAGAACCACGAGATGCCGAGGATCGATAAAAACACCACGCGATTGCCGCGTAAAAAACGAAAGTTCGCCCAGGTTTCGGTGATGGGGTTCCAATTGATTTTGAGCGCGGGCATGGGCGCGGGCGAATGCGGCACGCGATGGCTCGCCACGTACCCCGCTATCGCGATGGTGATAACCGCCGCCGATACCCACATCGCGCCGCCGGACTTGATGCCGATCAACACGCCGCCCAAGATGGTGCCGAGCAAAATCGCGAGAAAAGTACCGGCATCCAGCATGCCGTTGCCGCCCACCAGCTCGTCTTTTTTCAAGTGCTGCGGCAAGTAAGCGTATTTCACCGGCCCGAACAGCGTCGACTGCGCGCCCATCAAAAACAGCGCAACCAATAACAGTGTCAGATCGCGCAAGTAAAACCCCACCGCGCCCAGCACCATGACCGCGATCTCCAGCAGCTTGGTCAGACGTATCAAGCGCGAACGCTCGTACTTGTCGGCAAGCTGCCCCGCGGTGGCCGAAAACAAAAAGAACGGCAGGATGAACAGACCCGCGCAAAAATTCACCAGAAATCCGGTGCTCAGCGTCGTCATGCTCGCCGCCTGAAACGTGAGCATGATCACCAGCGCGTTGCGAAAGACGTTGTCGTTAAACGCCCCCAGAAACTGCACACTGAAAAACGGGCCGAAGCGGCGCTGCTTGAGCAAACCAAACTGATTGGGTTGTGACATGGGCCTCTCGCTCGAGCGCTCCGCTTAAAACGTAACTATTTGATTTTAAACACTTTTTTATTTTTCTCGCAGCGTCGCGCGCAAACGCCGCGAGCGTGCGCGCCAAACATGCGCGGCGAACCACAACCCCGCCAACGCGAGCCCCCCCCAACGCTGCCGGCATCCACGGCGCGATGCACGCGGCGGGTCTTAGTGTATCGGGTTGTGTTAATTCGGGCGGAATCGGCCGTTGCGCGACCGGCACGATTTTCCATTGTGATTTATCCGCCGGCACGCGCCTTGCGTATTCCTCGTACGACGCCGCCGGGTATGCGCCGAACGCGCGGCTGGACGGCATTTGCGGCAGGCGCACGAACACCAGCGCCTGCAAATCCTCGCGCAGCAGGTTTTCCAGCGCGTTGGCGGGCAGCGCCGCATTGGGCGCGGCGCCCTCGCCAGCCAGGCGCAGCAAATGCTTGCCCGCGGCATCGAACGCCGCGGCCGGAAACAAGCGCGTTTGCTCTTCGCGCAGATAGTCGTAGGCCTTACGGCCCGCGGTGAAACTGCGCTCGACGATGGTTTGATAGGGGTAGGCCGCCAGCGCCTTTAGTAAGCCGGTAGGGCCCACCTTCGGAATCGGCCAGCCCAGCGTGCGCAGCGTATCCATGCTGATCGCCACACAGTTGTTGTTGGCGTGGTTGTAGTGAAAATCCTGCCGATAGAAATGGTGATACACCCGCGCGATCGCACCCTGGCAGGCATACGCGGCGCGCGCGCTTTTTAACACCGCCACCAGCAGGTACGAAGGCCGGTACCACGCCTGGCCGCTGTTGAAATCCGTCAGGTAGTTATCCAGCGGCAGCATCGCCGCGGTGATGCCCTTTTCACTGAATGAAGCGAGCGTGTAAAAATTATTCACCATCCAATCGGCCATGTCGCCGCGCGCGCCGTGGCGGCCGCCCGTGGCATGACGCCCGGTGATCACGGCGAAATGCCCGCTATGGGCTTCGTCGTCATCGCCTTGCGCACCGTTTAATATGAAAGCGATCAGCGCGTGGCCCGACCAATCGCGCGCGGCGGGCGTGGCCGCGGGCGTACACTCCCACAACAGGCGCGCTTCGAAGGTTTCATGGCGGGCGTTGTCGTGCCGGCGCACCAGGCTCATCAACGACTCATTGGCCAGCAGCGGCGCAAGGTGCAGTCTCGCTTCGTTGATCGCCCAATCCTGCGGCCAGATCGTGCGCGCGGTGAAGGTGTTGCCGGCAAATTCGCCGCGCATGCGCAGCGCGCGCTTCATCAAAAACGCCTTGCTCGTATCGTCGTAATACGACGAATTGGTTTCGAGCTTGGGCACGATTTTGAAATCCACGCCGCGCCCGCCGGGAAAGCGCAGCGTGTCATCCGGCATCAACGTGAGCCCGCTGGCCAGGTGCTTAGCGCCGATCCACATGAGTGGCGGCCGCGCGCGCAGTTGGTCGCCCGTGGCGCTGGCGTACCAGCGGCGCACGTCCGCCTGCGCCTCTAGCCCGCGCGCAAAGTCATGGGCCGTGACGTTGTCGTGCGGCACCGCGACCCATTCATCGCGGAAATACCACAGCGCCTCTCTGGGCGTGGCGCAATTGCCGCAGCCACCGCGCAGCAGCCGAAAATCCGCGCCGCTATAAAGCCCGAACACGGTGGCGCTTGCCGGCACTACACCGGGCATGGGTTGGTACCGCGCCACCTCATCGCCGGCGCGTGCGCGCGCCGACCTGAATAACCCGCCGGCGCCGAAAGCCGCCATCAGCGCCGCGCCGACCCGCCGCAACAGGCGAATGACGGCCTGCTGCCAGGCGCGGGCGTAACGATACACACTGTGCCGATCAAACTTCATGGCCGTGCCCGCGTTGCGGGCAAAAATCGCCCCGTTGCAGCGGGCGCCCCGCATCGGCGATCGAAGCGGTGGCGCCGCGTGAGGCGCGCGCGGCATGGTGTTAACCCGGCGTCGGATTTGACGGCGCCGGCGAACGCGATACCAACCCGATACCCATCCAACAAAGCCATATGTTCAAATATATCGTTATGTTGACAAAAAAAATAAAGCCCGCTCAAACGTTTTTACGCACATGCTCGATCACCGTTTGCAATGCATCCGTCAAAAAATCCTTGGCGATCCAGAAATACACCGCCTTGCCCTCCTTCACGCTTTCCAGCACACCCGCCTCGCGCAAAATCTTCAAGTGATGCGATACCGCCGAGCGCGACAGCGTCGCCACCTCGACGATCTGCCCCACATTCAGGCGCTCGCCGGGTTCGAAGGTGAGCAAAATGCGCTGCCGGTGTTCATCGCCCAGCGCGGTAAACACCTTGGCAATATTGCGCCACGCCTTGGGAATGGCGCGCATGTAGTTTTTGTTCATGACCATATAATCAAACATTTGGTTACATTAGTCAAGCCGCCAGCGGCGCGAAACGACGGCGCCCTGTGGAAATATTTTGTAAGTATTTGATTTAATTAATTATTTTCAAAGCCGTTGGGGGGCTGGCGCCTGAAACGGCACCGTTGCAAGAGCCAAACGTCAGCGCACGGTTGGGCTAACATAGACTACCCGGCAAACCAACGACTCCAGCCCAGCAGCGAGGCCCCCATGCAAGGCGCACGTGTGATTCGACTGACGCAAACCGAGGTCGTGCCTTTCGGCCCCACCAGCCACTACCGCCCCATCGTCGGCGACGACCAAGGCAGCACCCCGGTGCGCACCGGCATCCAAACCTGCGAGCCGGGCTACGAGGCGTCCACGCACCGGCACCCCTACATGGAAATCATCCACGTGCTCGACGGCGCGCTGGAGTTCTGGATGGAGGCCGCGCCCGACGAAACGGTGGTGCTCACCCGCGGTGACACCATCGAGATTCAGCCGCTGGCGTGGCACGGCTTTCGCGTGAGCGGCGATCAAACGGCGCGGCTCCTGGGCATACACGCCTCGCCGCTGCGCGTTGTTCACTACAAGTCGGGGCTTAAGACGGATGTACGCGGGTATCGTACCGAGTAAAAAAACGAAAAACTTTTGACGCGGATTTACGCAGATGAACGCAGATTAACCGCGAAAAAATCTGCGTAAATCAGCGTAAATCTGCGTCAAAAAATAGCAGTGAATTTCGCTACCCCTTAAGCTTTTCCAAAAGCGCTAAGCACCACCCCACACCAAACCCATTGGTATCCGTCGCCACCGCCCCCAAACCGCCTTTGCAACTGTGCGCCGACAAATCGACGTGGATCCACGGCCGTTTGTCGGTGAAGCGCTGCAACAAGCGCGCGGCGAGGATGTGATCGGCTTCGCCGTCCATGGTGCATTGCTTGACATCGGCGATGCTGCTGTCGAGCGCGGCATCGTAATCGTCGTCCATCGGGAACACGCACACGCGCTCGCCTGAAGCGCTGCCGGCGGCAACCGCGTCGCGCGCCAACGCCTCGCTGGTGGCAAACACGCCGCTGTAACGCGCGCCGAGCGCCACATGCATGCTGCCGGTCAGCGTGGCGAAATCGATGATCAAATCGGGCTTTTTACGAGCCGCAAGCGTCAGAGTGTCGGCGAGCACCATGCGCCCCTCGGCATCGGTGTGCACGATTTCTATGGTGGTGCCGTTTAACGCGGTGACGACTTCATTCTGTTTGTAGGCGCGCGCGGTCAAATGATTTTCCGACAGCGCGAGCCAGCAATCGATGTTCACCGCGCGTTTGGCGCGCGTGGCCGCAAGCAAAATACCCAGCGCCACGGCGGAGCCGTTCATGTCTTCGTGCATGCCCTGCATATAACGCGCGGTTTTTAAATTGTGCCCACCGGTGTCAAAGCAGATGCCCTTGCCCACCAGCGCCACGGTTTTTTTGGCATCGCGATGGCGATATTGCAAATGCACGATCGCCGCGTCGCGTGCGTCACTGCCTTGCGCCACAGCGCAAAACGCGCCCGCGCCCATTTTGCGCAAGCGATCAAAGTCAAACGCCTCGTGCTTCCAGCCGTGTTCTCTGGCGAGCGCGCGCACGCGTTCGCGATACGCGCGCGGCGTCAATTCGTTGGGCGGCATCACCGTCAGTTCGCGGCACAACAGGTTGCCTTCGGCTTGCGCGCGCCATGCGGCGTGATCGTCCGCCGCTTTCTGACCATGCACGATAATTTTTTGTAAGTATTTGATTTTATGATCTTTTTTTCTTTTCGGCAATTTTGCACCGTTGACCCACGCGGTGTACACCGCGAGCGCCGCCGCCGCTTTGCGTTCGCCGGCATCGCCCAACACCGCTATGGAAATTTGCGCCGGGTCTTCGCCCAGCAGCGACGTGACGGCCTTGCGCATCGCCGTTTGCCGCTCGAACATCGACAACGCGGGATCGTGCATCACCCACGCGAGCAGCGCGCTGCCGGTGTCCACGGTCAGCGGCGACTTGGCGAGATCGCCGAACTTTTTTTTGCGGCGCGCGAGCGTGGCTTCGAGCAGCGGCCGGTGCGGCATCCGAGCATCGGGCTTTGCGCTTTTGGGCAACACCAGCAGCAAATGCTTGGCATGTTTGATCGCGGCGGCGAAAATCGGCGCGGCATGTTGTTCGAGTTTTGCGAGCATGGGTGTATGGGTGTTTATCCGTTTTGTTTTAGCCGCCATTATAAGGTGGCCATCTTTGTATTGCGCCCGCGGCGCGGCCACGCTACCCTCGGCGCCCATGTATCGAAAGACGTTAGTCGTTTTAGTGTTTGCCCTGCTGGCCGCGTCAGGACTGGCCGCGACGACGCGATTTGCGCCGGGCTCGGTGTGGCACGCACTGGCCTTCCTGGCGCTCTTTTTTTGCTTGACGATGGGGCTACTCTACATCTTGCAAAGTCCCGCGGGAAATCGCGCAAGCCAGCCGCACGCGGCAAGCGCATCCCGCTATAGTCCGCGCGAGATCAACCTGACCGTTGAGGCGACTTTTTCCCAACTGGTGCCGGCGAGCGCATTGCTTGCCGATGAGGACATCCTCGATCTACCCTGCCTGCTGACCATCGGCAGCGACGGGTTCAGTAGCCGTTTGTGGCGGGCCGACAAAGTCGGCGGCCCCTGGCCCAGCGGCGAAACCCTGATTCTGAATGCCGAGTTTTTGAAGCCGGAACAGGCATTGCCGCGTTTCCCCGTCGGCGTGAGTGCACAGGTTTGGGTGGACGACGCCGCGATCGGCAGCGTCACGGTGGTGCGCCATTACGGCGGTATCAACCCGGTCAACGCCGCGTCAGCGAACGTCGGCTAGCCATTCTGCTTTAAAATCCGCTCCACGGAACGCCCACGCCATGCGCCCATACCTCGATCTGCTCAAACAAGTGCTCGACCACGGCACCCCCAAAAGCGACCGCACCGGCACCGGCACGGTGAGCATTTTTGGCGCGCAATTGCGCTTCGATTTGAACGCGGGCTTTCCGCTGCTCACCACCAAACGCGTGCATTTGAAGTCGATCATTCACGAGCTCCTTTGGTTTTTGCGCGGCGATACCAACGTCAAATATCTGCGCGAGAACGGCGTGACGATTTGGGACGAATGGGCCAAACCCGACGGCGAACTTGGGCCCGTCTACGGTTACCAGTGGCGCTCTTGGCCCGCGCCCGATGGACGGCACATCGACCAGATCGCGCAAGTGATCGAGCAACTGAAGAAAAACCCTGATTCGCGCCGCATGATCGTTTCGGCGTGGAACGTCGCCGATCTCGATCAAATGGCGCTGATGCCGTGCCACGCGTTTTTCCAGTTTTATGTGGCGAACGGCAAACTGTCGTGCCAGTTGTATCAGCGCAGCGCCGACATGTTCCTCGGCGTGCCGTTTAATATCGCCTCCTATGCGCTGCTAACGTTGATGGTGGCGCAAGTGTGCGGCTTCAAGCCCGGTGATTTCGTTCACACCTTCGGCGACACGCATATCTACAACAACCATATGGATCAGGTGCGCGAACAACTGTCGCGTGCGCCGCGCGCGTTGCCGGTGATGAAGTTAAACCCGGCGGTGAACAATCTCTTCGACTTCAAGTACGAAGATTTCACGCTGGAAGGCTACGATCCGCATCCGCTGATACGCGCGCCTGTTGCCGTTTAAGTGCGTAAGGCGTGAAGCGTGAGGGATGAGGCGCAAAACCAGGAAAGTGGCGAGGGGTTATGCCTCACGCCTCATGCCGCACGCCTTTCGCTGATCGTCGCGATGGCGAAAAACCGCGTCATCGGCGCGAACGGCGCGATCCCCTGGCGCCTGCCCAACGAACTGCAACTCTTCAAGCGCGTCACCATGGGGCATCACATCATCCTGGGACGCAAGACTTGGGAATCTATTAAGCGTTTGCTGCCAGGGCGCACCACGGTGATCGTGACGCGGCAAAAAGATTACCTGGTGCCGGGTGCGGTTGTCGTCGATTCCTTGCGCGCGGCGATCGACGCTTGCGGCAACGACTCGGAAATTTTTGTGATCGGCGGCGGCGAGTTGTATCGTGAAGCGCTGCCGATCGCCGAGCGCATTTATCTCACGACGGTGGATGCGTTGCCGGTGGGCGACACGCTGATGCCGGCGTTCGATTTGAACGATTGGCGCGAAATTTCATCGGAAAATTTCACCGCGGATGAAAAACATGCGCACGCTTATCGCTTTAGCGTGCTGCAGCGGCGAAAATAAAAAAATCAATTAAATCAAATAGTTAGATGTCGTCCAAGAACAAGAACCGCCGCTTGACCGACACCTAGTTCCCGCCTGCGCGGCAATCACAGGGAGCGTCTGGCGGCCTTGTGCCTCGTGATACGGCCTGAGTCGATCTCACGCATGCACCAAAAACAAAACCGGGGGTACTGCATCATTACCCCAACACGCAATCCACGTAGTAACGCAGCTGCCCCCCGCCGTTTTCTTTCGCGAGCCCGTGAATATCGGTCTCGAACCCGGGAAACCGCCGATTGAATTCACGCGCGAATTGCAAAAAGCGCACGATGGTCGGGTTGACGCGCTCGCCCGGAATCAACAACGGAATGCCCGGCGGATAAGGCGTTAGCAACACGCTGGTGACGCGGCCCTCAAGTTTGTCGATTTCCACGCGCTCGATCTCGCGGTGCGCCATGCGCGACCACGCGTCCGCCGGCACCATCGCCGGCTGCATGTCGGACAAATACATTTCAGTGGTAAGCCGCGCCACGTCGTTGGCTTTGTAGACCTCGTGGATTTGATCGCATAAATCGCGCAAACCGGTTTTTTCGTAGACCGGATACTTCGCAACAAACTCCGGCAGCACGCGCCACAGTTGCTTGTTGCCGGCGTAGTCATCCTTGAACTGCTGCAGCTCGGTGACCATGGTGTTCCAGCGGCCCTTGGTGATGCCGATGGTAAACATGATAAAAAACGAATACAGCCCCGTCTTCTCCACGATGATGCCGTTTTCCGCCAGATACTTGGTCACCACCGCCGCGGGAATGCCGCTTTTGGCAAAACGCCCGGTAACGTCGAGCCCCGGCGTAATCACCGTCGACTTGATCGGGTCGAGCATGTTAAAGCCCGGCGCGAGGTTGCCAAAGCCGTGCCAGCGCTCGTTCGCGCGCAGCATCCAGTCGTCGCGCTTGCCGATGCCCTCCTCCGCCAGCCGCTCCGGCCCCCACACCTTGAACCACCAATCCTTGCCGAACTCGGCATCGACCTTGCGCATGGCGCGGCGGAAATCGAGCGCTTCCATGATCGACTCGGCCACCAGTGCGGCGCCGCCCGGCGGCTCCATCATCGCCGCCGCCACGTCGCACGAAGCGATGATCGCGTACTGTGGGCTGGTGGAGGTGTGCATCAAAAACGCTTCGTTGAAGGTGTGCTGACTCAATTTGCGCGTTTGGCTATCCTGCACCAGGATTTGCGAGGCCTGCGACAAGCCCGCCAGCAGCTTGTGCGTCGATTGCGTGGAAAACACCATCGATTCTTTACAGATGGGCCGGTCGCGCCCGATGGCGTGCATGCCTTTGTAGAATTCGTGAAACGCCGCGTGCGGCAGCCACGCTTCGTCAAAATGCAGCGTGTCAACTTTGCCGTCGAGCAACTCCTTGATGGTGTCGACGTTGTAGACGATGCCGTCATAGGTGCTTTGGGTAATGGTCAACACGCGCGGCTTGGATTGGACTTTGCTCGCGAACGGGTGTGCCGCAATGTTTTTCTCGATGTTCTCCCAGCGGAAATCTTCCGCCGGGATCGGCCCGATAATGCCGAAGTGGTTGCGCGTGGGCGTCAAAAACACCGGAATCGCGCCGGTCATGGTGATCGCGTGCAGGATCGACACATGGCAATTGCGATCGACGATCACCACGTCGCCCGGCGCCACCGTCGAGTGCCACACGATCTTGTTAGACGTGGAGGTGCCGTTGGTGACGAAAAACAAATGATCGCAGTTAAAAATGCGCGCCGCGTTGCGCTCGGAGGCCGCCACCGGGCCGGAGTGATCGAGCAACTGCCCCAGCTCGTCCACCGCGTTACATACGTCGGCGCGCAACAGGTTCTCGCCGAAAAACTGGTGAAACATGTGCCCCACCGGGCTTTTCAAAAACGCCACGCCGCCGGAATGCCCCGGGCAATGCCACGAATACGAGCCATCCTGCGCGTAGTGGGTTAACGCGCGGAAAAACGGCGGCGCCAGGCCGTCGAGATAAACCCGTGCCTCGCGCACGATGTAACGCGCCACGAACTCCGGCGTATCCTCGAACATGTGAATAAAACCGTGCAGCTCGCGCAACACGTCGTTCGGGATGTGGCGCGAAGTCTGCGTTTCGCCGTACAGAAAAATCGGAATGTCGGCATTGCGAAAGCGTATCTCCTGCACAAAGGCGCGCAGCTCCGCAATAGTGGAGGGCGCCTCTTCGGCGGTGAATTCCTCGTCATCCACCGATAAAATAAACGCCGAGGCGCGGCTTTGCTGCTGCGCGAACGAGGACAGATCGCCGTAGCTGGTGACCCCCAACACCTCCATGCCCTCTCCCTCGATGGCCTTGGCCAGGGCCCGTATGCCCAGCCCGCTCACGTTTTCAGAGCGGAAATCCTCATCGATGATGATGACGGGGAAGCGAAATTTCATGCAGCCCTCCCTGGGCGTGAGGCGTTAGACACGTGAGGCGTGAGGCTTGAGACGTAACGCATCAGTTTGGCACAAAACGCGGCCAACCTCACCCGTTGCGCCTAACGGCCCACCTCTCACGCCTCACGCAGTTCAGGTCTTTTGCACCACAATCTTCGGAAACACCGACGAATGATCCTGCTGCAAATCGGCGATTTTCACCGCCACGCGGCGCGCAATCTGGCGGTAGATCTCGGCGGCGCGGCTGCAGGAGTCGGCCACCACCGTGGGTTTGCCCGAATCGGCCTGCTCGCGAATGTGGATGTCCAGCGGCAGCGAACCCAACAGCTCCACGCCGTAATCCTGGCCCATGCGCGCGCCGCCGCCTTGGCCGAAGATGTGCTCTTCGTGGCCGCAGTTGGAGCAAATGTGCATCGCCATGTTCTCGATGATGCCGAGAATGGGTACATTTACTTTCTCGAACATTTTCAGACCCTTGCGCGCGTCGATCAACGCGATGTCCTGCGGCGTGGTGACAATCACCACGCCGGTCACCGGCAAGCGCTGGCCGGTAGTCAACTGAATATCGCCGGTGCCCGGCGGCATGTCGAGGATCAGATAATCCAGATCGCGCCAGCGCGTTTGGTTGGCCAATTGTTCGAGCGCCTGGGTCGCCATCGGCCCGCGCCATACCATCGGCGTGTCGGTGTCGATCAAAAAGCCGATCGACATCACCTGCAAGCCATGGCCTTCCATCGGCTCCATCAATTTATCGTCTTTACTGGTGGGCTTGCCCTTGATGCCGAGCATCATCGGCTGCGACGGGCCGTAGATGTCGGCGTCGAGCACGCCGACGGTGGCGCCCTCGGCCGCGAGCGCCAGCGCTAGGTTCACCGCGGTCGTGCTTTTGCCCACGCCGCCCTTGCCCGAAGCCACCGCGATAACGTTTTTGACACCCGGGATGAGTTTGACACCGCGCTGCACAGCGTGTTTGATCACGTTCACGCCGACGTCAACCTTGACCTCGCCCACGCCGGGAAGCGTTTTTAATTTGGCGAAGATCTCATCGCGGATCGGCGCCAACTGGCTTTTCGCCGGATAACCCAGCATCACCTCGAGCGACACACGATCGCCGTCGATTTTGATATTGCGCACGGACTTGCCCGCGACATAATCCTTCTTGGTATTCGGATCGATAAGCGTTTGCAGCGCGTCTTTAACTTGCTGTTCGGTGATAGCCATGGCGTGTCCTTCGCGGAGTGGGGCGCATTGTAAAGACAATCCATCGGCTTGTGGGTTTTTCGCGAGCCTTCTTGTTACAATTCAAACCTTTAGCCGCACTCCAGTCAGGGCTTTCCATGACCCGTCGCATCTTTGTCACCACCGCTCTTCCCTACGCCAACGGTGCGTTCCACATCGGGCACATCATGGAGTACATCCAAGCGGATATCTGGGTGCGTTTTCAACGCATGCAGGGGCACGAAGTGCACTTTGTTGGTGCGGATGACGCGCACGGCGCGCCGATCATGATCGCCGCGGAAAAAGCCGGCAAGACGCCACAACAGTTTGTCGGTGAAATTGCCGCCGGGCGTAAAAAGTATCTCGATGGCTTTCATATCAAGTTCGACAACTGGCATTCCACCGATAGCCCCGAAAACACCGAACTTTCGCAGGATATTTATAAGCGCCTGAAAGCCGCGGGCCTGGTTTACACCAAGCCGGTCGAGCAATACTACGATCCGCTAAAAGGCATGTTCCTCGCCGACCGCTATATCAAGGGCGAGTGCCCCAAATGCGGCGCCAAGGATCAATACGGTGACGCGTGCGAGGTGTGCAGCTCGGTCTATGCGCCAACGGAACTCAAAAATCCGTACTCCACGCTTTCCGGCGCCACACCGGAGCTGCGCACCTCGGATCATTACTTCTTCAAACTTTCTGATCCCAAGTGCGTCGCGTTCCTAAAAGAATGGCTCGATGCGCCCGGCCGCCTGCAGCCGCAAGTCGCCAACAAAGCACGCGAGTGGCTCGAAGGCAAGGGCGATCAGGCGCTCGGCGATTGGGACATCTCGCGTGATGCGCCCTACTTTGGCATCCCCATACCCGATGCGCCGGGCAAATATTTTTATGTGTGGCTGGATGCGCCGATTGGTTACCTGGCGAGCTTTAAAAATTATTGCGCCACAGCGGGCATCGACTTCGAAAAGTTCCTGGCCGATCAAAACACTGAACAGATTCACTTTATCGGCAAGGATATCATCTACTTCCACACGCTGTTCTGGCCAGCGATGTTGAAGTTCGCCGGCGCGCCTTACAAAGCGCCGAACCATGTTTACGTGCATGGCTTTATTCAGCTTGGCGGTGAAAAAATGTCCAAGTCGCGCGGCACGGGTATCGATCCGCTGCGCTATCTCGCCATCGGCATGAATCCCGAATGGCTGCGTTATTACATTGCCGCAAAACTGACCGGGGGCGTCGAAGATATTGAATTTAATCCGGATGATTTCCTGGCGCGAGTGAACAGCGATTTGATTGGCAAGTATGTGAATATTGCGAGTCGGTGCGCAGGATTTTTGATCAAACGATTTCAAGGTCAGGTTAGATTAACTGACCGGTACAGCGATCCCGTACTGCGGGATTTAGAGGCGGCTTCAACGGAAATTGCAGAGTTCTACGACTCTCGAGAGTTCGGCAAAGCATTGCGCCGAATTATGGATTTGGCGGATGAAGTTAACGGATACATTGATCGGGAAAAACCGTGGGAACTAGCAAAAAAGGCTGAAAACTCCGACGCACTGCTTCGGGCATGCAGTATCGGCCTCGAAGCATTTCGTATATTGACCCTCTACTTAAAACCAGTCCTCCCGCAAATCGCAATCACTGTCGAAAAACTTCTTAATATTGAGCCATTGACATGGAGTCACGTGCGAGACGGATTATCACCTGACAGACTGATTTCGCCTTACGCGCACTTAATGACACGCGTCGAGGAAAAACAACTCGATGCATTGTTCGACATGCCCAGCGAATCCAAACCCGTGCCCCCCTCCACGCCCCACCCCGCGTCACCCGCAAAAGAAGAAAAAGCCGCGAGCGCTGCGGCCAGCAACACCATCGCGATCGATGATTTCGCGAAGGTAGACCTGCGCATCGCAAAAATCACCAACGCCGAACACGTCGAAGGCGCGGACAAGCTACTCAAACTCTCACTCGATGTAGGCGCACTCGGCGCGCGCCAAGTGTTCGCGGGCATCAAGTCCGCTTACGATCCAGCCACGCTGATCGGCAAGCTCACCGTCGTGGTCGCCAACCTCGCGCCGCGCAAAATGAAATTCGGTCTGTCCGAAGGCATGGTGCTCGCCGCAAGCGGAGAGACGCCAGGCATTTTCTTGCTCTCGCCCGACAGCGGCGCGCAGCCCGGCATGAAAGTAAAATAACTTAAGTATTTGTTTTTATTTAATATTTTATCGGGCATTTTTAATGAAGCTGCACAGCATCGAAACCATCGCCATCGACATTCCGCTCAAACAAAACTTCGGCGGCGCGACTTACAGCGTGCTGAAGCGCAGTACGGTGATCACGCGGCTGCGCACGTCGGATGGTCTCGTGAGCAACGTCTACAACGGCGATAACCGCGCGCACGCGGGAGAGATCGCGCGCATGGTGTGCGAGGATTTGTTTCCGCTCGCTAAAGGCATGAGCATTTTCGAGTACGAGCGCATCTGGGAAAAACTGTTTGCGCTCACTACCATGCAAGGCGACCGCAAGATTTTGCTGGAAGCGATTTCGTGCCTCGATTGCGCGATTTGGGATTTGATCGGCCGCACGCTCAAAAAATCGGTGCGGCAGTTGCTGGGCGGTTATCGCGACACGCTGCCGATTATTTCCATCGGCGGTTATTACATGCCGGGCAAAAAACTCGCCGACTTCGGCAAGGAAGTCGAATCCTACCGCAAGGCCGGCATGGCGGGCGTGAAATTCAAGGTGGGCGGCTTGACGCCCGAGGAGGACGCCAAGCGCGTGGCGGTGGCGCGCAAGGCGGTGGGCAACGATTTCATGATTTGTGTCGATGCCAATCGCGGCTGGAGCGCGCAGGACGCGATCCGCTTCGCGCGGCTGATCGAGCCCCTGAACATCGCATGGTTCGAGGAGCCGTGCCTGTGGCACGACGACGCGGCGATGATGGCACGCGTGCGCCGCGCGATACGCATCCCCACCAACGCCGGACAAAGCGAAATCAGCGTGCAAGGCGTGCGGCGTTTGATCGATGCCGGCGCGGTCGATTACATCAATTACGATGTGTCCGAAGGCGGCGGCGTCACCGATTGGCGGCGCGCGTCCGCCCTGTGCGCGGCTTCCGGCATCCAAATGGCGCATCACGAGGAAGCGCAGATTTCCACGCATCTGCTGTCGGCGATTCCGCATGGCACTTACGCCGAGTGTTTCGCGCACCCGGATCGCGATCCGATGTGGCAGCACGTGTGGACAAACCGGCCGCAGGTAGAAAGCGGCTATATAAAAGTTGCCGATACACCGGGCTTCGGCATCGAGCTCGATGAAAAAATCATCAAGAAATACCGCGTGAAGTAACACGTTTTATGGTCACCAAGCACTTGCGTATCAGCGGCCGCGTGCAAGGCGTGGGCTACCGCAACTACATGGAATACAAGGCGCGCCAGTTCAACATCAAGGGCTGGGTGCGTAACCGCAGCGACGGCAGCGTGGAAGCGGTGATACAGGGCGCGCCGGCGGATGTTGACGCAATCATCTTGCGCGCGCGTCGTGGGCCGCCGAAGGCTTCCGTCACTCACGTTGAATTGAGCGATGCCACCGGAGATTTTACCGGCTTTGCCACGCGCCAGACCGAGTAGCCGGCGCTAGGCGCGGCCCGACGCCTGCTTTTGAATCTCCTGCGCGCGGGCGCGATAAAGATCGGCCTCGGCTTTACGCCCCAGCGCCTGGACCACCTCGGCGAGATTCACCAGCGTGTTGGCCACGCCTTGATTCATCGGCCCCAGCACTTTTTCCTTCATCGCCAACGAGCGGCGCAGCAGCGGTTCGGCTTCCCGGTTACGGCCTTGCACATGCAGATTTGCGCCCAGATTGTGCAGCGCCGCCGCGGTTTTGGGGTCGTCGCCGTGCGCTTTTTTAAAAATCGGCAGCACCGCGCGCTGTAGCTTCTCGGCCTCCGCCCATCGCTTTTGCGCTTGCACCACGTCGGCAAGATTGAGCATGGTCAGCGCGGTCGAAGGGTGTGCCACGCCAAGCGTTTTTTCGCGCAGAATGAGCGCCCGCCGGTAGACTTTTTCCGATTCCACGAAGTTGCGTTGAAAACGCAGCACCAGCGCGAGGTTGTTCAAACTCACGTCGGTATTGCGGTGCGCGGGGCCAAAGGTTTTTTCCGCTTCCGCCAGCGCCTGGCGCGCGGCCTGTTCGGCTTTGTCGAGGCTGCCGCCGGTCATGTGCGGCACGACCTGGTCGTTTAACGCCTTCCAACGCGCTTCGTCCGCATGGGCCGCGGCATTCAGCAACACACCAAAGCTCCCAACTACAGCCCAGCGCCGGCAAACACTAAACCACCGCATGTTGCTCATCGCGATAACGCAGTCTGACATTTTCCGGCCGCAGCCATTCGGCGAGCGAAGCAATCAATTCGTCACGTGGATGCACCCGCCATTCCTCGCCCAGTTTGACTTCGCAGCGCGCCTGCTTGTTGTAATACTCGATTTCCACCGGGCACGGGCCTTTGAGATACGGCGTCAACAGCGCGCGCAGTTTTTCGCCCGAGGATAGCCCGTTGCAGGTGATTTTCAGCGCGCGCGCAAACTGCTCGCGCGCTTTTTGCAGGTCGAGCAGCTTTTCCGCCGAAATGCGCAGGCTTTGCGAAAACTCGTCGAAGCTGACCTTGCCCTCGACTACCACCAACTGATCTTCCTTCAGCCAATGGCGGTGTTCCTCGAAGAGCTCGTTAAACACCGTGAGCTCGATACGCGCATAGCTGTCGTCGATCACCAGCACCGCCATGCGCCCACGCCGCGTCATTTGAATGCGCTGGCTTACCACGATGCCCGCCAGCATCATCGGGTGCGGCTGCGGCTGGATTTGATCAAGGCGCGTGGGCACGAAATCGCGCAGCTCCCCTTCATAGGTGCGGAACGGGTGGCCCGACAAGTAGTAACCGAGCGCAACTTTCTCCTGCTTAAGTCGTTCCAGGTCGCTCCAGCGCGGCACGTTCGCCAGGTGCTGCGTGGGGCGATGGTCTTCCACGTCGCCGAATAAATTGGCTTGATTGGCGCTGCGGCTCGCCTGCTCGGCGCCCTCCAGCGCGATGCCCACCGACGCCAACAGCGCCGCGCGATTGTCATCGACGCTGTCGAACGCGCCGGCGCGCACAAGCGACTCCACCACGCGGCGATTGACGACGCGGTTATCTACGCGGTGGCAAAAGTCGAACAGGTCTTTAAACGGCCCGCTTTGTCCGCGAACTTCAATAATATGATTGATCGCGCCCTCGCCCGTGCCCTTGATCGCGCCCAGGCCGTAGCGGATGCACTTTTCATCGACCGGCGCGAAGCGATAACCGCCGCTGTTGACATCGGGCGCGAGAATTTCCAGGCCGTTGTCGCAGCAGTCGTCATGGAACTGCTGCACCTTGTCGGTGTCGTTCATCACCGCCGACAAGTTGGCCGCGATGAACGCCGCCGCGTGATGCGCCTTCATATACGCGGTTTGATACGCCACCAGCGCGTACGCCGCGGCGTGCGACTTGTTAAAGCCGTAACCCGCGAACTTTTCCATCAAATCGAAAAGCTCGTCCGCCTTGCGCTCGGACAGGCCGTTCTTCGCCGCGCCCGCGCCGAAAATGCCGCGATGCTCGGCCATTTCCTCGGGCTTTTTCTTGCCCATCGCGCGGCGCAGCAAGTCGGCGCCGCCGAGGCTGTAGCCGCCGATGATCTGCGCCATTTGCATCACCTGCTCCTGGTAAATCATGATGCCGTAGGATTCGGCGAGAATGTCCTTGACGCGCGGATCGGGGTATTCGAAACGCTTGCCGTGCTTGCGGTCGCAAAATTCGGGGATCAGCTCCATCGGCCCCGGCCGATAGAGCGCCACCAGCGCGATAATGTCGCCGAAGCGGTCGGGGCGCGCGCGTTTTAACAAATCGCGCATGCCGCGCGATTCAAACTGGAATATCGCCGTGGTATTGGCGCTGGCGAATATTTTGTAGGATGCCGCATCATCCAACGGTATGGTGTGCAACTCCAGCTTCGATGCCGGATCGAGCTGCTTCACATAACGCACCGCCCAGTCGAGGATGGTGAGCGTGGTCAGCCCCAAAAAGTCGAACTTCACCAGGCCGATCGCCTCGACATCGTCCTTGTCGAACTGGCTGATGGCCGACTCGGAGGCATCCGCCACGTAGAGCGGGCAGAAATCGGTGAGCTTGCCCGGCGCGATCAGCACGCCGCCCGCGTGCATGCCGACGTTGCGCGTCAGGCCTTCGACTTTTTCAGCGAGCGCCAGCAACTGAGCGACTTCTTCCTCGTTTTTTTCGCGCTCTTTGAGTTGCGGCTCCATCTCGCGCGCGTCGGCCAGCGTGATGTGTTTACCGGGTTGAAACGGAATCAGCTTGGCGATTTGATCGCAAAAACTGTACGGCATCTCCAGCACGCGCCCAACGTCGCGCACCACGCCCTTTGCCGCCATGGTGCCGAAGGTGGCGATTTGCGACACGCTGTCGGCGCCATAGCGTTGCTTCACGTATTCGATCACGCGGTCGCGCCCGTCCTGACAAAAGTCGATGTCGAAGTCAGGCATTGAAACGCGATCCGGATTCAAAAAGCGCTCGAACAGCAGGTTGTAGCGCAGCGGGTCGAGATCGGTAATGCCCAGGCTATACGCCACCAGCGAGCCCGCGCCCGAACCGCGCCCCGGCCCCACCGGCACGCCGTTGTTTTTGGCCCAGTTGATAAAGTCGGCCACAATCAGGAAGTAGCCGGGAAAACCCATTTGCAAAATGACTTTGATCTCGAATTCCAGGCGCTCGACATAGCGCGGCCGATGTTCCTCGCGCAAATCGGCCATGGGGTATAGCGTTTGCATGCGCGCGCGCAAGCCTTCGTGCGCGCGCAGTTTCAAATACTCATCGAGACTTTCGTTGTTGGGTGTGGGAAACAGCGGCAGCTTGCTTTTGCCCAATTCGAGCGTCAGATTGCAGCGCTTGGCGATCTCCACGCTGTTTGCAAGAGATTCTGGTAAGTCCTTGAATTTATTTAATATTTCCTCTTGTCTCAAAAAGTACTGCTGCTCGGTATATAGCCGCGGCCGACGCTGATCCGACAGCAGATACCCTTCGGCGACACACACCCGCGCTTCGTGCGCGCGAAAATCGTCTTCGCGCAAAAACTGCACCGGATGCGTGGCAACGACCGGCAGCTTCACTTGCGCGGCGAGTTTTAACGAACGCTGCACGCAGGTTTCCACCGGCACCACCGCGGCACCGGTGGTCATCGCGCCGGGGCCGGGGCGCTGCACTTCGATATAAAAGCGGTTGGGAAATTTTTTTGCCCAATCGCGCGCGAGTGTTGCGGCGGCCTTGGCGTTATCCGCGATCAGCGCTTGACCGATGTCGCCATGATGCGCTCCGGAAAGCGCGATCAAACCCTCGCTGCCCTCATTAAACCATTCGCGTTTGAGTTCCACGCGGCCGCGGTATTGGTTGCAGCGATACGCTTGCGTCAACAAGCGGCACAGCCGCAGATACCCCGCGTGGTGTTGCGCCAGTAGCAACAAGCGAAACGGCTTGTCGCGATCGGCGTCGTTGGTCAACCACACATCGCAGCCGATCACGGGTTTGACACCCGCGCCGCGCGCGGCCTTGTAGAACTTGACCATGCCGAACACGTTCGACAAATCGGTCAAGGCCAGCGCCGGCATGCCGTCGGCCTTGGCGGCGGCAACGGCGTCCTCGATACGCACGATGCCGTCGACGACCGAGTACTCGCTGTGTAGACGCAGATGAACAAACGAAGGCTGCATGGGCGCATATTGTAGCCATGCGCGAGCCCTGAACGCCACCCAAACCAAAATGGATTTATAAAACAATCCCCTACCGAATTGCCGCATAATCGCGCCTTTGCCCAATCCGTACGCAATTGTTTTCATGAAACCCAGCCGATCCGAATTTCATTTGATCCGCGGCATCCGCCACCACGTGCGCCTGTGGGGCGAGCCCGCCAGCCCCAGACTTTTTTTACTGCATGGCTGGATGGACGTGTCCGCCTCGTTCCAATTTCTGGTGGACGAATTCAAGCGCGATTGGCTGGTGATCGCGCCCGACTGGCGCGGCTTTGGATTGAGCGAGTGGACGCGCGAGGGCTACTGGTTTCAGGATTACTACGCCGATCTTGACGCGCTGGCCGATATTTACTCGCCCAACGCACCGCTCAACCTGGTGGGACACAGCATGGGCGGCAACATCGCGTTGACCTATGCCGGCATACGCCCCGCGCGGGTGGCCAAACTCGCGTCGCTGGAAGGTTTTGGCATGGGCCGCGCCAAGGCGGACATGGCGCCGCCGCGTTACGAGCGCTGGCTTAAAGAACTCAAGAAACCGTCATCGTTTCGCCCTTACGCGAGCTTCGACGCGGTGGCCGATCGCCTGATGAAAAACAACCCGCGTCTGCCGCGTGACAAGGCCGATTTTCTGGCGCGACACTGGGCGCAACAAACCGCCAGCGGTGAGATTGTGCTGCGCTTTGATCCGCGCCACAAAATCGTCAACCCGGTGTTGAGCCGATTGGAGGAGTTACTCGAATGCTGGAAGCGCGTGACCTGCCCCACGCTGTGGGTGGTCACCGACCACATTGATCCGCGCGGCTGGCGCAAGGACACACCGGCACAAATGGCCGAGCGCAAAAATGCGTTTCGAGATTTCCACGAAGTAACACTCGCGGACAGCGGCCACATGATGCATCACGACCAGCCGCAACGGCTTGCCGCGATCATCGAGGATTTTTTACGCTGATCCCGGCGTGAATTGCACACATCGCGATTTGATCTGACAGGCAACGCCAGAACACGCGCCAGGCGACCAGGTAGAACCGGCCACTTGCTGACGGCCACCACTCAAAACTCAGCACCGCATTGCAGACATTAATCTTGACCCAATGGCATCTCTCAATGTAGGTTGGCGCTGAGCGTAGCGAAGCCCAACGCTTGTAGCACCTGTCCCGAAGATGTTGAGCTTCCTTCGTCAGCCTAACCTACGCGAGCAAGACCACCAAGTTTGACCCCGAAGTTTCCTAGCATGCCACACCGAGACCCCGACCATGTTGATCAGGACCATCATGCTCATCAGTTTCGCGACCGTTGTACTCAGCGTCGGAGTCATCTGGCTTTGGAAGAGCCTGAACGGCGATGAGCCATACGACTTCACGGAGGACTTCAGGCATACCTTCCTCACGCCGCGCTGGACCTATTCCGCCTTTCTATACGATGGCAAACCCCGCTGCATCGCCCCCGCGTTCCTCATCATCGGCGGGTTGTGGCTGTTGGTGGTCGGCTTGCGTAATCTACTCTGATCCTTGAGGAAGCGGATGCAAAAGGCGTGTGGGTTGGCCCTCCTCCACTGTCCTATCTGGATTACAGCCGGGGTTCGGGCAGCGCAGAACTCGCGGGGTGCATTAACCGAAGGGCAATGCGCCGCATGTGTGCTTGGCGACGCCACATTCGGCGCAATGCGCTGCGCTTATTGATGCCCGACAAAACGTGATGCCCGACAGCAGACAGAAGTGAAAGACAGCAACGGGTCGAAAGTGCGGATACCAGAAAATCCGGCTCACCATCACCCGCTGAGGTAAAGAAAAACGGCGGAAAATCCTCTCCCCGCCGTTCGCCCCACACAGCAACCGAACAACCAACCACACCGCCTACACCCGAATCTTCACCAAATCCTTCAACACCCCATCAAGTCCACCGAACACCGAAATCTTGTCGAACTTCTCGGTGAACTTTTCCAGGGTTTCTAGCTCCTTCAGGCGGAGCGCGGTCGGGTTCTCTTCCATCACGCGCGCGGTGCTGAGCAGCAAGCGGGTCGCCACGGTTTCTTCACGGCGGCGAATCACGTTCGCTCGCAGTTCGGCCACTTGCGCACTTAGGCGTTGTACTTCATCCCACAGTAGCCGGATCAATTCGTCCTTCTGCTCGTGGCTTTGCTGGGATAGGTCGGGCAGCGCTTGAATCTGTGCAGCATACGATGACGCCGCTTAAAGTACAATCCCCGGCGCACTGAATAGACACAAATACAGTATTGTCCGGACGTTAATCGAATAAATTCAATTGGTTAGCGGACATGTCCGGAATTTCGTCGGCGACGATTTTGTTAAGGAAGCGCTGAATAAGTCCCCGATTGCTCTGTAAACGCGAATTCCAGTGGTACGTTCTGATTGGGAGGACGTATTCGCGAGCCACGAGGCAAGACATGAAACAAATGACG
>Ga0194132_10004371_pt1 | contig 24076 bp, 23 predicted proteins | sample TA2KigOf80mmetaG_FD_148612 | JGI IMG/M metagenome (GOLD analysis project Ga0194132, IMG submission 148612) | Freshwater microbial communities from Lake Tanganyika, Tanzania - TA2015054 Kigoma Offshore 80m | ecosystem: Environmental > Aquatic > Freshwater > Lake | place: Tanzania: Lake... | reverse complement strand
GTTTTGATGGTTTCTTTGTTGGCTCCGAATGAGTTGTTTTAGGCGGCTCAATTTTCGGCCTTGCCTCTTGCTCTGCTTTGTGGGCGGCAGCACGACGCGCCCACTCTTGAGCAAGTATTTCACCGTCACTAATGATTTTTTTCAATTCATCTATATTATTTACAAATTCATATGTAACCATTATACGTTCGTAGCCAGGTTGTCCCCTGTTAAAAATATTTGAGCCCTCCGGGTAATACTCAGTTTCAACCGTAGGAATTGCTATAGTTATAGGCGGCGGTTTCACCTCGCCAATAAAAGAAACGTAATCCCTCTTATCTGCCCAATTAGGCGTATGATACGTACCCGCTTGACGCGTGCGCTCCATACCTATGAAGCGTTTCCCCGCGGGATCCCAAACCAAATTAAAAAAAATTTCAGGGTTACCTTTGTTTCTTTCATATCCAATAGTCATATCCATCATAAAATTATGCATATTTGCATCAACTAACTTCGCTATTTCGGGAGAAATAGTTAATGATGAATCAAGAAATCCTAATCTCGTCAGCGAGGATCTCTGTGTGTTTTTTATTGCTTTAACAGCCACATCCAAAGAAGTTTTGGCCGCATTCAACTTCCATTCATCTGGTAAATGGCTCCGAAATCGTTGGGCGGACCTAGAATCACCCTTTGCGATCATAGCAATCTCCCCCTGAGGAATTTCCTTCCATGCATTATCAGATATACTAAAATATTCAAAAACAGGAAGTCCTTGCTTTACTACGGGATTACCGTCAACTCTTTTAGGACGTACATCCCGTAAAATAACCTCCCCTATTGTGCTTGCAGCATCCGTAAATGGATCAGTAGTTGCCGGCCCTTGTGCGGGCTGAATTTTTTTTGCCGCGTCTAAAATAGACTGATTCCTATTAATAACATCCTGTTTTTTTCTGACATTCTCTGCCGTAATTTCAAATTCGGTTTGTAAAAAAAGGCGCTTTGTTTCAAATTCCCTCCTTTGCTGCTCCGTAATCGAGGGATCTTTAAGAATAAGATCGATGGCATTCAAAGCTTCATCTAAATTTTTTAAATTAACCATATCACGCCCAGCACTTGCCTGCATGGCACGCAAACGCGCCTTAGGAGTAGATGGTTCTTCATTAGCATAAACGGGCAAGGAAAAAATACTTCCCACAAAACCAGCTATCACAATGAAAAAACGAAGCATATAATAAATATATCTCATCTGGATATACTACGTAAGAGTATAGTGTGGATAACTCACGAAGAGATTGACAAATTTTTAAAATATAGTACTATAGAAAGAGCCTTTTGAAAGGAGGTAATAATGTACAAGCAACAGCTCTATGCGGATACAGACAACCTCGTCAGTGCTGGCGTAGTTGCAATTCCGCATCAAAAAAAAGCGCCAAAAATCTTTTACAGCCAACTTACACCCGGATACAACCTACGCATGGAAACGGGCGTAATGGCGGATGACCTGGAAAAACAAACGGACATAGCCCTTCAAAACATCGATGCAGCCTTGAAGCAGGCGAATGGCGGATTGCACAACATTGTACGACTTTCAGTATTCATCAAAGACGACCCTAATGCCGACTCCTATGCCGTAGTAACTACTGTCACGGAAGTAATCCAGAAATTCTTCTCTTTCGCACGGCCCGGCAACATGATATTGCCAGCGCAAAGCATCGTCTTCGTAAGCCGATTGCCATATGACTCTTGGGGCCAACTGATCGGCATCGAAGCAACAGCACTGATTGAATGAGATTATTTTGCAAACAAAATCCCCGATATACCATTGGTATATCGGGGATTTCTTTATCCAAAAAGCTTTATTAATTTTTCTCATGCTTTTTAGTAATTAAATCGTAAACTCTAACGATATCAGCTTGCTATTCCTACCATCCATATCATGTCGGATAGTGTTCGTATTATACCGATAGAAAGTTTTTTCATTAAAACGCCCTTATTTATAAAACATTCTCCCTTTTATGCGCAAGTCAGCATATTCAAGGGTTGTAAGTGGCGTAGTCTTAGCAAGTTCTCGTAATGCGCGGATATGCTCTGCAGGATCCATATCTAACGCAAAATATAAACGCGTTTCACTATCGGTAAGTATAACGGTAAGTTCGCGCTCCGCACGAGCAAATACCATGCGATGTATAGATAATTCATCTTTTACATACGCAATAATTTCCGCCATATGGCGCCATGTATCTGCGTCCGTAAACATAGCACCAAGCACTGGCTTAAATTGAGATGCATCGTCCACACGCGCTATTACATCGCCAACCACCATACGCGCGGAATCAAATACAACACCCTCATTATCAAATACATAGCAATCATCCGCACCCGTCTCATGTGTTATGCACAACATCCCAAAATCCTCACGCCGAACAGCATGTAAAATAGATGCGATATCCGGTTTTTTAATAATAAGCCATGCAGTTTCGCTATAACGCATAATCTGCGCACGAAATCGCACGCAAATAAAAATACCACCGAAAAGAATAGCAAAAGAAAGAATGGAGCGGAGCCAATTCTTCTTTTTTTTCTTATGCGGATGGAGCATACATATAGTATACGCCAATTAACGCACGAGTTTTTTGTGGATAAGCGGATTAATACGAGTAATTACTTCATACGGAGAAGCATTAATGTTCTCTGCAAGCATAGACGGATCAATACGCACTGTATCGCCCACCTTACACGAAACATCGGTACAATCTACAACAATCATATCCATAGAAACGCGCCCGACTATTTTTACCTTATGCGTACCCACCATAATACAACCAATAGAAGATGCTGCGCGTGGTATGCCATGCCAATAACCAATAGGGATAACTGCAATGCGTGTATCGCGCTTCGCGACTTCAGTTAAGTCATACCCTATACCCTCACCTTTTTTAATAGTCTTTATCTCACTAATACAAGAATAGAGCGCAAGTACGGGAATAGGTGTAAGCGTAGCGCCTAATTGTTTTTTAAGTTCAGACGACGGCCATACGCCATATAAGCCAATACCAACGCGCACCATGTCCATATGAAATTCTTTTCCTAAAAGCGTACCTCCTGTTGCAGATACATGACGCATAAGGCCATTACAACCCGCACCTTCAAACAACGCGCATACTTTTTTAAATACATCGAGCTGATGCCTTGTAAACGCAGTATCATCAGCATCTTTTGCCATAGCACAATGCGTATATATACCTTTTACATAATCCTTACCTATCTTTGATTTTGTAAGTAACGCAATACAATGAGGAACATCTTCCGGCTGAAAGCCTTGGCGATGCATACCGCTATCTATTTTGATATGAAAATCTGGGCGCTGTTTTGCTTTTTTCCATGCAATAAACGCTTCCCTATTTGCGATAGTAACGGTAATATGATGCTTTTTTGCCACAGCATAGAGCGCTGGTAATGTATACCCTAAAACAAGAATCGGCTTCGTAATGCCGTTCATACGAAGCTTAACGCCCTCAACTACCGAATCAACGCAAAAACCATCCACACCACACTCGCTTGCAATCTGAGAAAACTGTACGAGCCCATGACCGTACGCATTAGATTTAACAACAGAATATAACTTCGTATTTGTATTTAAAAATGCACGGAAAATACGTATATTCTTTCGTACAGCACTTTTACATATCTCAATCCAAACTTTATACCGCCGCTCCATATACCCCACAACATACTAAAATAAAGATTTTTTGAATACTATTGACTTTTTATAAAAATATATGTTATACTATATTTAATAATCCAACGAGTTTAACGCACTCCCAGCCCGAAGCCTGATCACGGACATTACGTGATTGGGCTTCTTTTTTTGCTTAAAAATACATTTTTAAAACATCGGGAATTTCAAAATCCCCTGCTTCGGTTTGGTAGTTTTCAATAATAGCGATAATAATGCGGCCAATAGCAATGCCCGTAGCATTTAACATGTGCGCATATTCACCTTTATTTGTTTTGCAATTAATACCACGTGCTTGAAAATCCGTAGTATTGGAACATGAATTTGTTTCGCGATATTCACCATTATGAGCATTCTGCCCTGGGAGCCATGTTTCGCAGTCGTATGCTTTTGCATCCGTCCACCCCATATCACCACCACAAATTTCCACCACGCGGTACGGTAATTTAAGATCATTTAAAATCTCTTCCTGACATGACAGTAAAAATGCGTGCTCTTCAGTAGATGCGTGCGGTGCAGCAAATGAAAACATTTCTACCTTATCAAATTGATGTACGCGTAATATCCCCTTTGTATCCTTGCCATACGAACCGGCCTCACGCCTAAAGCAAGTAGAAAATGCAACGTATCGCTTCGGCAAATCCTTTTCGTTTAAAACCTCGTCCATGTGTATAGGCCCAAGCGTATGCTCTGCACTGCCTACAAGATATAAATCATCAGCTGGTAAATAATATCGTTCATCTTTCTGATCTGCAGCTAAACGACCCATACCCATAAATACATCAGGGCGAATCATAACCGGTGGCACTACAGGCGTAAAACCTTTTGCCGCCAATTTTTTCATAGCAAATTGTACTAACGCACATTCCAAAAGCGCCGCCTTGCCTTTTAGATAACCAAAACGACTCCCCGCAACTTCTGCAGCCTTTTTTACATCAATCACACCAAGCCCTTCGGCAATGGTCATATAATCTTTAACTGGAAAATTAAACGTGCGCTTTATACCACATTCACGCACAACAATATTGTGAGAGTCATCACGCCCCTCTGGTACTTCCGCCATAGGAATATTAGGGAATTTTTGTAATAACCCATTGCGCTCTGCCTCAAGCGAGGCAAGCTCTCCTTCTAAATTTTTAACTATAGTTTTTTGCGCCTTTGCACCCTCTACATTACGCGCCTTAGATAATTCATTCTGTTCTGCTCGCGCCTTATCAAGGTTGGTAGAAACTGCACGCCATCGTACATCAAGCGCAAGAAAATCATCTACAATAGAAATGTCTTTATTACGCTTTGTGAGTCCTTGGCGCACTACATCTGGGTTATCCCTCAGTATCTTTATGTCTATCATAATTATTTTTTAGGCTTCATAAGAGGAAATACTACTGCTTCGCGCACTGGCTTATCAATAAGTATGGCGAACATACGCTCAGACAAACCAAAGCCTGCAGCTGGTGGCATGCCATACTCCAAAGCCTCTATAAATTCCTCATCCATTTTTTGCGCCTCATTATCACCTGCTGCACGCAAACGCATCTGCTCCTCAAATCGCCCGCGCTGATCCACCGGATCATTTAATTCAGAAAATCCATTACCAATCTCCGAAGCACATGCTACTACCTGCACACGTTCAACAATACGCCCATTTTTTGCATTACGCTTTGCAAGTGGCGAAAGCTCTAACGGATGATTAATAAGGAAGCATGGCTGTATTAATGTAGGGCGTACTGCCTTTTTATATACCGCATCAATTAAACGACCACGACCCATTTCCGGCCACACCTTAGCACCATATTTTTTACCAACCTCTAAAAGTTCATGAATAGGTGCTTCAAGCACATCAAGACCTGTTTTTTCTTTAAAAATCTGGCTGTAGTCAATCTTTGGCCACTTACCACCCCACTCTATCGTATGACCCTGCCACTGAGTGGTACTACCACCAGTTGTTTTTTTAATGATTGCCTTATACGCTTTTTCTACAAACTTCATTAAATCCTTATAGTCCCAATATGCAGCGTAAAATTCACACTGAATATAATCCTGCAAATGCTCACGATCTATACCTTCATTACGAAACACGCGTCCAATTTCAAATACACGCTCAAAACCACCAACCAACATTTTTTTAAGCGGTAGTTCAAGCGATATACGTAAATTAAAATCCGTATCAAGAGCGTTATGGTGTGTAATAAACGGCTCTGCGTCTGCACCACCCGCAACAGATTCTAAAGCAGGCATATCAACCTCTAAGAAATCTGCTTTTTTAAGAGTAGTGCGCAATGCATCCCAAAAGGCTGCTTTTTTTATAAAAATCTGTCGCACTTCAGGATTTGCAAGCGTATCTAAATAACGCTTACGCAAGCGCAATTCAACATCTTCTAAGCCAGACCATTCATCTGGTAGGGGGTGTAAACCTTTTGCAAGCAAACGAATTGCTTTAGTGTCTACGCTTTTTTCGCCACGATCAGTTACAAATACTCTTCCAGAAACTTCTACAAAATCACCTAAATCTAAGTTATCTCGGAATAATACATAATCAGTGCAACCATCTTCGCGCGCCACAGATTGGATTTTGCCACTGTCGTCCCATACATCCAAAAACATAACGCCTCCCTGCCCGCGCTTGCCACGTATACGACCAGCAACAGTCACAAAGCCATCACCAACAACTGTGTCAGCTGCTTTTATAGATCGATGCGAAACAGAAGGATAAGGATTTTCTCCTGCCTTACGAAATGCTTCGAGCTTTTTTAGGCGCTCGTTAATTAAATCCTGTTCTGCCATCAGCGTACTATAAGCTTACTACAAGAGAAGGTTTTTACCCTATTTTTACAATAGTGTACTGCACCTCACCTTTTGGTGTAACTACTACAACATCATCACCTGGCTTCTTTCCTAAGAAAGCCCTGCCGAGTGGCGACTCATTAGAGATATAACCATCTTCAGGCTTTGTCTCGTTAGATCCTACAATATGGTATGTCATTTCCTTACCACCCTTTTTAACCACTACGCTTGATCCGATCTCTACTAATTTGGAATCTGTTCCGTGCTTAATAATAACAGCGTTCTTGATCATGTCCTCTACTTCAAAAATACGGGACTCAACAACAGCCTGTTCTTCGCGTGCTTCAGAGTATTCGGCGTTTTCAGACAAATCGCCCAATTCCTTTGCGCGCTTTAAACGATCAGCAACTTCTAAACGACGGACCGTCTTTAAAGTAACGAGTTCCGCTTTTAATTCTTCAAAACGCTCTGGCGTTAAATAATATTGTTCTTTCATCTCATTAGAGGCAGGCCGGTATCAACGACCGCGCTCGTGTTTATTTGATATACGACTTATGAATTATTTGAGTATAAAGATTTCTTAAAAATAAGCAATTATGAGACTTCTTAAGGGCTCAGCCATCAAGTACACGCGCGGCAACAGTTGTTTGTAAGCGTGTTATAAATGATTCCATTTTTCCGCGTGCGCTTACACCCAAACGGACTGTAATGCGCGTAGAAATACCGTCCCCCACCTCTTCTCCGCGCGCAATAAAGGAAAGGTAGCGCACCAGCACATTAGACGCTGTAAGGGCCTTACCATTACGCTCAATACGCCCACCTACTATATCGTATGTCACGAAATCATCTGTTGCGTTAGTAAACGAAAGTCTACTACCACTTATTTTAAATGCTGTGCTTGTACGTATTTCACGCGTCATCTGTTCCAATGCTTGACTCGCATTATCGTTTGCCGCCATAAGCGCCACCAACGATCGCTGAGTGCGCAATGATCGCACAAACACGCCCGAAGCCACGCCCACCACAATCACAAACAAGCTCATCGCAACCATCAACTCGATAATAGTAAACCCTTTAGTATGCTTCATAACTATCTCCAATGAAATAAATGATCTTCGAGATATATATCAAACTTTCCACCACCTCGCGTCACCCATGCAACACGCGAACCAACCGTAATATGTTCGCCATCTGCTGAATTCGTAATAGCAATTGTACGTTTAAACGGAGTAGGTACGAGCTCGGCATAACCATATGCGCCCGTTTCATTGTTTATATATATAAATCTATCACTTACAGCAGCAAGATCTGTATCCGCATAATCCGCCTCATATGTTCCGCTTGATAAACCGGCATTCCACGGCTTACCAGCTAAAATATTATTATCAATAAGATTTTTAACAATCTCGATACCTTCTGCTGCAAGATATGAGGCAACAAATCGATCTGCCACTACACGATTTAACGATAACGAACGAGAAAGAAGTGAAAAAATACCTAAAAGCCCCACAACCGCGATAGTTATCGCGACCATTGCTTCGATTAATACATACCCTTTATTTTTGCGATACCTGACCTGCATTGTTTACGATAATAGTTGCTTTTGTTTTTCCATCAGCACTTACCATTATTATATCAGCTTCAGAAAGCACCTGACTGCCATCTAAAAATGCTTCTGGCTCTGGTGGCACAAACATAATATCGCGCACACCCACATCACCAAATGCTACCTGTCGTGGCAATACAACTTCCGTACCCGCCACTATCTCATCTGATGCCTCAGTATATATACGATCACTGGTGCGGCAATTAATAGCCTTATCACGATATATAAAATAACGACTAGGCGTACTACCAGTAGAAACAGTAATATGCACGCCGTACCCGCATGCAGGAACATCTTCAATAAGCGTATTTAAAGCAAGCCCTTTTGCACGTATTACCGTACTAATTAATTGTGCCTGCTCACGTAATAAAACGATCTGCAATTCACCGGTACGATTATATACGAGCAAAAATGAAGAAAGCACAGCCACAATACTCATTACAACAAGCATTTCAATAACTGAAAATCCGCGTCGCATATATGTAGTATACTCTATAATCCTTGTAATAGATCCTCCTCAAACGCCATGACACCCGAAAGATCTTGAGAGTATTTAGAAATGTCGGGGAAATCGAGCGACTGGATTTTATTCCATACAACACCAATAAGCTTTTCGAGTCGCGCAACTTCTGTAGCGTCTATCTCCAAAGAAAGATCTACAATCCCTTTTGTTGTATGTGGTTCAAGAAAATGCAAAACACCATGATCCATAGATCGGTCACCCAATGTCGTTGCATTTTCTATAAGTAATTTATAAAACAACAACTGGCGACGATAACCATGTAATTGAATTTTTTTACGCATATCATCACCCTCCCAATCAAGCGATGCCTTGCCCGTTTTTAAGTCATATGCAATCGCCTCGTTATCACCAATGTATGCAATACGATCAATCTTTCCGGTAAGACGCGCACCCGAAACAATAACGCCTTCTGCTTTAAAATTCATTTCGACTATATCGCTCTCTTTAAATGTATGCGCCTTTGCCGCATAAAATGCCGTAAGTGCCTTTGTGCCACGCGCTGTATACATTTTTAGATCATGTAACGCTAATCGCTCCGCTCCTAAAGCACGCACAAAAAAGTGCACCATATCATCTACCGTAGGCATAACCCCTCCCTGCTTAAACCGCGCATGAAATGTTTCGAGTGCAGCATGCATAGCAGACCCATAACATGCAGAAGGTGATTTTGCTTTTGGAAAATGCAATAAACACTGCTCAAGAAACGTATGTGGCCCACCTTTAGTAACATCTAAAAACGTATTAAGGTGCGTGACGCTTAATTGATAGTGAGGTAGGAGTGATTCTAAAAACAGTTTTTCGCGTGGCTCAAAAACAGAAACCGTATCGCGAACAGATAGCATATGCTCCACAGGCGGACATTCAGCATGCGCAGATACAACAGGAATATCAGCAAGAAAACGTACACGTTGTGCAGATCGCCCACTTTCTGTTTGCTCGTACGACGTTATATATAAGGTATGTTTTGCGCGCGTCATCGCAACATACAGTAAACGCACATGATCATCTGGCGTATCTGGCGTTGCTGTTATAGGTAAATTAATAGGAAAAGGTAAAAGAGCACCGCGACCAGACGCAGTCCACACAGATTCAGTACATCCAATAATACATACCGTATCAAACTCTAAACCCTTTATTTTATGAACACTTGCCATATGCACGGCATTTTTTGCAGAAACAAACGGACTTTTATCAGGGATCGCAATACCGTTTTTTTCATGCAAAGCAACGAATGTAAGCATATCGCTGAGTGATATATATTCCCCTGCACGATACTCTCTCAATGCCCGCATAAAAGCGCGCACCGATGATAAAAATAAAGCGTATTCAGATCCATTATGCTCTAATTTTTCGGCAGAAAAATAATATGCGCGGAATTGCCCATTAATAAGAAAATCCATTACGCTATCCGCCGTTTCTTTTTTAGCCCGCGTTCCTGCCTCTATTAAAAAATCAGCACATGCAACTACTTGAGGGTCTTCACTGTGTCGCATAGCAGAAAGCCACGAACCGCGCTCACTACGCGCCGCAACAGACACCTCCCACACCGTTTGCCGTTTATATTGCCAAAAAGGAAAGCTTAAAATCTCAGGCAATATATAATCAGCTTCTTCCATAGATTTTTGCGCAACAGAATCTGCAAACCGTGCCATTGCAAGTAATTCTCGTACACGCGGATCAGCTAATGCATTACGTTGGCGTTCGTATGCCACCGGCACGCCCACCGCAGAACAAAATGGCGCCAGCGCTTCAAGTTGTTTATGTTCGCGCGCAATCACCGCAATTGTTTCGGCATTCACACCACTATCAATTAATCGCTTTAATTCGCTCGCAACCCATGCATATTCATGAGTAGGTGTAGAAAATGATTTACTGAGTATCACCCCACCTACACCACGCATTGCCACCGAACCTTTTTTAACAAAACCTTCAATCCCCTCTAATCGACTCTCGCTATGAGCAGCAACTCGCCTTGCCGCATCAACAATACCATCATGAGAACGGTAATTAGCTGAAAAAGTAATAACGCGCGCTTCAGGAAATCGTTTTTTAAACCCTAAAATATGCGCGACCTCCGCACCTTGAAATTTATATATAGCTTGATCATCATCACCCACCGCCATAATATCCCCTTCTAGTATCTCTAAAATACGCATCTGCGCCTCATTCGTATCTTGAAACTCATCTACCAAAACATACGCATATCGCTCAGCAATTGTTTTACGCAAACCTGCATGCATAGCACATGCAGAAAGCACATCTAGTATCATGTCATCAAAGTCATACAGGGCTTTTGCGTGCATCGCCGCACAATATTGTGCATATACATCTGCCAATGCCTCCAATTTTTCTGTGTATGCACTGTCTTTAAAAATACGTACACCGTTATCATCTTTACGCGTCCATCGCTCCTTCCATGCCGATAGTGGCGCTGTTGCACCCTCTTCTTGCGCCATATCAAGTGCATGCAAAAGAGATTGCTGTATTACTCGTATAAGTGGTGCATGGCGACTAGCTCTAGTATTACTATCCACACTCAGTGATTCAGCATATGCACGAATGACCGGTATACGTTTTACAGATAATCGCTCATCAAAAACAGAAAGTCCGCTATTAATAACTCCGAGTTGCACTGTATTGTCCGCAAGGAACTGCTTGAATTCATCAGGCATGATACCCGCTTTTTTTAAATCGGTAATAGCTTTTTGAGTAGCTTTTATATATACAAACCCTTGCTCAGGATGTTCAGTACGAATGGGATTATCATGTGAAAGATTTTTAAAAATATCCTCAAGTAATGCGATACGCGCTAAATCATCTGCTGGCTTACATGCAGCCTGCTCATAAAAATATTCAGGATTACGATTAATAATCTCCGTACAAAAACTATGAAACGTATGTATAGGTACGCGGTATGCAACTGCACCCACAAGCCCAAAAAGGCGTGTGCGCATATTAGCAGCAGCTGCTTCGGTAAAGGTAAGGCACAAAATTGCCCCTGGATATGTTTTTTGCGCCAACAAATACGCAATACGAAGCGCTAAAGTTTCTGTTTTACCACTCCCCGGCCCTGCAAGCACAAGCGCATGACCATAGGGCAATTGCACTGCCTCACGCTGTTCAGTATTAAGCGATTCTAGACGTTTTTTAAATGCATCTGCATCCATTCACGTATAGTATCTCTATAACAATGCGAAATACCACCCCATTATTTTTTCTATATAAAAGATATGAATAAAAAATCCTGCAACCATAAAGGGGCCAAATGGCACCATTGTTTTCATTGTTGTGTGCCCCCTACGAAAGCGCATAGCAAGTAACCCTATGCTCCATATACCACCTATAAGAAAAGCGAGTGCAAGTGCAAATAGGATATCAGGAAAACCTATAATCAATCCCATAGCGCCTGCAAGCTTTACATCCCCCATACCCATAGCACGCCCTTTACTTGCGATAACTATAAACCCCAACAAAAACAAACCGAACACCGCTCCTAATACATGATTTATAAAAGGATTCATATGCTGTGGAAATAATGCTATATACGCACCCAAAAAAGAATCTTGATATGATGCAAGTGCTAATCCTGCAAGTGAAAGCCCAATAACCGTTTCGTCCGGTATAAGCATAAGGCGCATATCAACACCCACAAGAATAATCATCAACGTTATAATCACAAACCATAATCCAGCCATAACAAGCGCGTATGGATGCGCTACAGGAAACGAATAGTGCGGGTAAAAATATAGTGCGGGTAATAAAAAAGCTAATCCTGTTATAAGCTCCACCAGTGGATACTGTACAGAAATACGCGCCTTACACACACGGCATGCACCACGAAGCCACAAATAACTCACTATAGGAATAAGGTCATACCATGCAATACGCGCTCTACATTGCATACAATGCGATCGACCACCTAATCCTTTTAAAGAAAATAATGGTCGCTCACCGTCGTAACGAAAAATAACAACGTTAAGAAAGCTCCCGATAGCAACACCGAAAGCAAAAAGGATATACAAAAGCATTAACTAGAAACGTAAGCAATAATACTGGTCGTCTGTAGGCGAACCGCAATCAATACCAAATACTTCCACACCTGAACCATCCACATCATTCTTTAATACTTGATTGTTTACATCTTCAAGCTTTGCGCCTAATACATAGCTCTGACCATTCGATGCATATTTATAATGATTTGAACCACCAAGTGGATCATCAGAGATACCTGCAACGCCAATTTCTGCTTCTACCAAAAGCCCTTCGAGCCCCTCCCATGTTACTAAAGGATAACTACCAAATTTACCGTAATATAATTCCAAAGCATTTTGTACTTGGCGTAAATCCGCTACGCGACTCGCATCACGTCCGCGAGCACGAAAAGTACCTAAGCCTACAAGAACGATAGACGAAAGCATTCCAATAATAGAAACCACAACGAGGATTTCAACAAGCGTAAAGCCCTGTTTTTTATGCATAATTTTAAAATACTTGTACTAAATTATATATCGGAATAAGTATTGAGGCAAACAATAAACCAACACTAAGACCGATTACAACCATTAAAGCGGGCTGAATTAATTCCACCAAATTACTTACCATGCCATCAACTTCGCGCGTATAAAATTGCGCAACGCGCGAAAGCATATCATCTAAACGCCCTGTACTTTCGCCCACCGCCACCATCTGACTAACGAGTGGAGGGAAATATTTCTCCTCTTGCTCCAAAGCACGGCTTAAAAGCTCACCTCCACGAATTTTTTCGGCAACTCCATGCAAAGCATCACGATACAACAAACTACCCACTGTATGACCACTTATTTCTATTGCCTGTGCAATCGGTATACCACCTTTTATTAAAACGCTCATTGCTTCACCAAAACGCGCTACGTATGTTTGGCGCAATAACTTACCAATAACAGGCAAAGAAAGAACAATTTCATCAAACACCACACCTCCCTCATCACTCCGTATATATTCAATAAAGAAAGCGATGCAAGCGAGCACAATAACAATCAGCGCCGCCCACCAATGAGCAATAAAGTTACCAATAGCAAGGAAAACGCGCGTGATAGCCGGCAAGGTAACATTCGCATCCACAAAGATTGGTTCTATCTGAGGGAATACCACACCCATCAAAACACCCGCAACGATAATAAAAAGCGCAACGACAAATATAGGGTATATCATCGCGTTTTTAATTTTCCCCATTAACGTATTTTCTTTTTCTAAATAATCAGCAAGGAAAGCTACCGATTCCTGCACACGACCTGTTACCTCAGCAGACTTTACGAGGTTGATATAAAATTCAGAAAATATTGCGGGGTGGCGCTCCAATGCTTGCGACAAAGCAAGACCAGAATCAATATCACCACTTATTTCAAATGCTGCATCTCGCAATACAGGATTACGCGTTTGACGATACAACGCCTTAAAGGTATCGCCCAAAGGAATAGCAGCCTCAAGCATAGCTGCAAATTGACGGGTAAAAACCATTACATCCGCCCGCTTTACACGATTAAAAAAATTAATGATCCCCGAAAATAATGAATCTTTATCACCACCTTCGATAGATAAAACATATAAGTCATGCCCGTGCAGACTATTTAATGCCGCATCTTTTGTAACAGCATCAACAAAGCCGACTTGCAGCTCCCCTGCTTGTGTGCGCGCACTATAACGGAATTTCATCCCGTTAGAGACAGGAAGCGCTTAACACGGTTCTTAATATACCGCTTGCCCATTCCTGATTTAAGATATTTTTCACGCGACCTTGCGTCATATGCATTAATGCAGAATTCCCCATAAATTAACTCGAATGGGCCACGGTTCTTGGTCCAGCCATACACATTTGAATTATGCTCCCTAAGGCGCTTCCGTACGTCATTCGTATATCCAGTATACCACTTCCCATCTTTCTTGCTGCGTAGCACATATGTGTAATACCACATCGGTCTCTAACGGGATTCATCACGCTGAACGTTCCACTAATACTTTAAGCTCCGCCGGATTTTGCGAATAAATCAGCGCTTGCTCTAAAGAAACAATACGGCGATCAATAAGAGAAGCAAGTGATCGATTAAGGGTAATCATACCCTCTTGCGAGCTCGTTTCAATAACAAGATCTATCTGATACGATTTGCGTTCGCGAATAAGATTACGGATTGCCGGATTCACAAACATTATTTCCATTGCTGGCACACGACCACCATCTAAGCGCGGGACAAGTCGTTGAGAAATAATAGCAACTAATGTTGCTGCAAGCTGACTCGTTACCTGCCCTTGTTGCTCTGCAGGGAAAGAATCGATAATACGATTAATAGTTTGCGCCGCAGAATTAGTGTGGAGTGTAGCGAATGCCAAATGACCTGTTTCTGCTGCAGTCATTGCTGTTGCCATCGAAATAGGATCACGCATTTCACCGATCATTAAAACATCAGGGTCTTGGCGCAAAACCGAACGAAGCGCTCGATGAAAACCCAATGTATCCGCACCTACTTCACGCTGAGAGATTATTGCCCTGTCTTGTGTAAAGAGGTATTCGATAGGATCTTCGATAGTAATAATATGATCCGTACGTGTGTGATTAATTTCGTCGATAAGTGCGGCAAGTGTTGTGGACTTACCATGACCTGCAGGACCCACAACCAACACGAAGCCTTGTGAGAGCTTTGTTAAGTCATGCACGATAGGCGGCAAACCTAATTCTTCTACAGTACGCACCTTTATAGGAATTAAACGAAGTGCTGCAGCTGCAAAACCTTTTTGAGTAAATACGTTTACACGAAAACGTGCTTTATCTTCGAGTGAATATGAAAAATCTAATTCTCGACGCTCAGCAAAAATCTTTTTTTGCTCGTCATTTAAAAGCGCTTGTGTAAGACCTTCTGCACTTTCTGCTGTTATTATCTGTTCGCCTGTTAAAGGAATTAACGCTCCATCTAAACGCAATGTAGGTGGCTGACCAACACCGATATGTAAATCGCTCGCCCCTTGGCGTGCCGTTGCAAGTAATAATTCTGTAAGCTTAGCCTGAAAGTCCATTATAAAAAGTATAGCATGTTAAAAATTAGGAATAATTAATGGAGGAAAACTAGACTCATCTGGACATCCTCCATTTACCGGAAAAGCCCAATTAAAAACCTTTTTTATTACCTTTCCTTTCGTGACAAAAGGACAACATAACATCGTCATTTGATTTGAACCAATCCTACAAAAAGCAGTAGCAGTGGAAAAAGGATCTATATTAGTCTCACATGAACGACCTCCAGAAACAGGATCTTCATCACCTAACATTTTACATTCAGGAAAAATTATTTCTGGGGATTTATTCTTTTCCCGCACCATTACAGTTGTATGAGTATTTTTTTTCATATAAGCTTTTTTATCACCAACAACCATCGAAGCATTTGCTTGATTGCCAGTCCATTGTAATGTCTGACCAGGTTTTAATGTACCCTGTAATTTCTTAGCCGCAGATAGAAGCTCTTCATAATTATCAAAAGTACTACAACCATGTTCAGTAAGAGATAAATCTTTCTCAGTAATACTAAAACAAATTTTAATTACATTAGCAGAAACCGCTAATGATCGCCCATGACCAAAATAATTTACTTTTGTAGATTTACACTGATTTATAAAAGAATTAGGCTTATTTTTAAAAAAATTTAATAAAGACACATCGAATGGAGCCTTTAATTTATAATCACAAGAAGAAGAATTAAGCCATTGATCACACAATAAAGACCCTCCCTTCTTAATAATCTCATGGCTTCCGTCATAATATTGACAAATACAGCAGCTATCATACTTTGGTGGTGGATTTACTAGAACAGACGGTGCAGGAGAAGAATAAATAATTGGTTTGCGAGGCTTAGGAATATCTGATTGCGCATTCACAAAAAAAAGTGGCGCACAAAATAGTAGCCCAATATATAATACTGTTTTTATATTACGACGCATTTGTTTCACGGAGTACTTCTTCCACCGAAATAACACCCGCCACAGCTTTTAATAAACCGTCTTGCCTTAATGTAAGCATGCCTTGGCGCACGCCCTCCTCTGCAACATTTCCTGCTGATGGATCCTTACCAACTATCACGCCAAGTTCACGCGTCATTGCAAATACCTCAAATATTGCCACGCGACCTACAATCCCCTTATTGCGACATACCTTACAGCCCTCTGCGCGCCATATTTCATACGGACCTTTTTGGAGAGCGCCTATTTCTTTTTCTAATAATTCTTCTATTTCTTTAGATGGCTTTTCTGCCTTTTTACATGCATCGCATAATCTACCCACTAAACGCTGAGAGACCATAAGATTTAAAGCCGAAGGCAATAAAAATGCATCAACACCCATATCAATAAGACGCGGGATAACTCCTGCCGCATCATTAGTGTGTATTGTTGATAAAACAACATGCCCTGTAAGTGCGGCGTGTACTGCAAGCTCTGCTGTTTCTTTATCACGAATTTCGCCAACCATAATAACATCGGGATCTTGGCGCAAAATTTCTCGCAAACCAGATGCAAAATCATATCCAATTTCTGGCCGTACCTGCGATTGGTTAACACCATCCATAGTGTATTCAACCGGATCTTCTAAGCTCACCACATTAGCCCCTTCAGTATTTAAACCACGCATCAGCGCATACAGCGTTGTTGTTTTACCTGAGCCTGTAGGGCCACTAATAACAATCATGCCGAATGGCTTACTGAGTGCCGCATTAATCGCCTTTTCGTTATGACCTTGCAAACCTAAGTCTTCAAGTTTTTTTAAACCTGTTTGTGGATCAAGTACACGGATAGCAATTTTTTCTCCTGCAGGCGTGGGGAATGTAGAAACACGATAATCAATATCTCGTCCAAATAAGACAGTGCGGAAGCGACCATCTTGTGGTGTACGCGTTTCGTCAATTTTTAAGTTCGCCAAAATTTTAATACGCGAAACAATCGGTTGATGTAAATCAAGCGGTACTGTTGCAACTTCTTGCAACATACCGTCTAAACGCAAACGAATACGCAAACGATCACGCTGTGGCTCTATATGAATATCAGATGCCCCAGAGCTTACCGCTTCTTTTAATGTAGAAGAGACAATTTTAATAACAGGCACATCTTCGTTTACCGAAACCGCCTCTTCAAGAAGTCGTACAGTGCGCGAACCCTTATCGGTGCCACCACGTGAAACAGAAAGACCTTGCAATGCATTTTCAACCGTTGCTGAAAATGGCGAATATTTACGCATAATCAGTTCTAAATCTGATGGCGTAATAATATATACGCCCAACGAAACGCGATTACGCTTAGCAATAAATCGCAATGCTTCCTGCGCCTTTACATCATCAGGATGCACCATACCAACAATAAGCATGTCGCCTTGTCGCGACAAAGGCGCTGCTTTATAGGTGGTAACGGTTTCTTCCGGCACCATTTTAATAAGCTCGGGCGTAATGCCTTCCGTAGAAATTTTTGCGTACGGAATATTAAGAATAATAGATTTTGCATGCGCTACCTCTGCCTCAGCAACAAGCCTGCGATCGTAGATAATATCTTCTACACGCTTACTAATAGAAGCAGATTCGCGTAACAATGCATCGCCTTGGCTTTGCGAAAGGTGTCCTGCGTCTACGAGCGCTTGGATTAATGCATGCTCGTCCATATTCTTTTTTTACAAAGGCGAAAACGGATTTGACCGACCAAGATTACCCACACCAACATCTGCCCCATACTGCTTAAATGACTTTAATATAGGACTTTCGATTATTTTGCCTGCATCAAGTTTAATGCGCGCAATTTTATCTGCCGTACCAAGTTCTACAGGAGCGATAATTTCAATAACTGGCGTTGGCCCAAAGAATAAAAAATATCCGCCGAACAAAATAACACCTAAAAGAAATATAAAAACAAGAATCCCAAACCAATTTATACTGCGTTTATTTTGTTCAATGATAAGTGCCATATAATTATTCTGCTTGATAATAGGTATCGGCGACTACTGTGTAGGTGAAAAAGTCACCACGACCGCCAGATTCAACCTTTAAACTCACTACATCCATAGCGCGGATATTAGTTTCTAAGCCTCGTATAAAATCTTTAAATGCAGCATATGTTCCCCCAAGGCGCAGTGTAAGTCGCAATGTGCCCAAAGGTTGCACTAATGATTGGCTTGATGGCTTTGTTGAAAGCGGTTGTACATTAAATACCTGCACCGAAAGACCATTCGCACTTGCTATTGCCTGCAACTGATTAAATACCGACGAAACATCTTCACTTACCGGCAAAGACATAGAAATAACATCTTGCAACCGATCCGCACCCTGATACTGCTTAATAAGCGCTTCTACTTTATTTACTGCCTGCTTTTTTTCTTCAAATAAATTTTGTTTAGCTATTAAAGTACCGCGCAGTTCCGCAACTTTGTTGTATGCTGGCCGTACATATGTTGCATAACCTACAAGCGAAGCAATTAAAATACCGAGCCCAAAAAACAGACTCATTGCACGCTTACCGGAAGATTTAAGTGCCATAGTATTATTTAAAAATTCCTTCACGCAGGGTTACCGTTATACGAAATTTAACCTTGCCTTCAAGAGCGTTTGAATCATTAATAATAATGCTCTCAACTTCAGGTGCTTCGGTAAACGACTGTAATTGTTCCGCAAACCTTTGGTAATTTGCCGCATTGCCCTCAAGCACTATTTTACGCTCAGGTATACGCGCTTCCATTGCTATATACGAAACAGCTGTGTTTGTGCGTGATTCCAGCAAACCAAACAGAGGTGATGCAGACACATGCCCACCAAGTAACGTTTCGAGATTGACGAGCTGCGAATAGAAACGAACAAACTCCTCTTGCTGTGCTTTAGGAATAACCTTACTTAAATTAAGAATATTTGCCTCTTGCTCTTTTAATCGCGCATCGAGCAAAGGCCCGTAACCAAAGGTAAGGCCAAAAGATCCAACAGCTACTGTTGCGCTAACAAGCACAGAAAACATTAAAAATCGCCACGGCCATCCAACCGGAACATCTTCACCTTTGATTCGTTCATCCATTAAAGGAGATACCATTTTTTTCTTTATGTAACACCGCGCAATCCTGCGCCTATAGCAACTGCAAGGCTAGGACCTAATGGCGTAAGTGCAATTTCTGATTGAGGTGGAAATTGCACGCGATTAAAAGGCATTGCCTTTTCTGCCTTCATTTCTAATATCTTGCTCGCGTACTCCGTAATACCAGGGAGATTTGCTCCGCCACCTGCAATAAGCACGTTTTTTATAGGCACGCTATATGCAGAAACATAGCGGTCACGGAGCCGCTTAGCCTCATTAAATATAGCATCGAGAAGAGGTAGAAGTAGTGTGGATAACTCCTCTTCTGCACCAAATCCCACATTTACCACACCACGCGCACGCTTTAATTCTTCTGCGCGCCCCTCTGCTACATGCAAACCTGCCGCAATTGCATGTGTTAAGGTTGCGCCAGAAAAATCTGTCTGCCCTGTAATATACGCCATACCACGCGACACAACCGTTAATGCAGTTGAACGCGCACCAATATCTATCACAAGCACGGGCGCATCATTAGCATCAGACGGAGTGCCAAATGCCCGAGCAATTGAAACACCTTCAGCTTCAAGCGCTATTAATTCAAGCCCTGCAGTTTTAAAAATCGCTTTATATTTTAAAACGATATCGTTGGGTATAGCGAAAACCAACATACGTTGTGCGCTAATACGAGTAAAATCAAGTGAAACAGAAGTAATAGGAAGCGGAATATATTGCCGCGCCTTAAACTGCACTGCCTGCGTAATTTCTTTTTCGGGCATGGGCGGCAAATCGATAATAGTAGAAAATACAGAAAATGATGGAAGTGATGCTACCGCGCGGACCGTATTAGTATGCATACGATCTTTAACGATCTTTAAATATTGCCCAACCTCCTGTTCAAAAATCTTAAGTCCACTCGCCTGCAATGCAGTATTACCGCGCACAAGATAGCCAAGCGTTTCGAGTGTTCCATAGTTAGCAAGGCGAATACCTGCCTTATCAGGTATTATCTCAGCAATTTTTATAGATGTTGTGCCAATATCAACTCCTAAGCACGGTCCACGAGACCCATCAAAAAACTTTTTAAAAAATCCCAGTGCCATGTATGCTACTAGTATACCCTATATCATGCTTACCCGCGCTAAAAACCTATTACTCGATATACTCTTCCCTCGCACATGTCTTACGTGTGCGAAACATATTACTACACATGACGCACATACACTGATATGCAACGCATGTATGGCAACAATCCCTGTATACAACAGTCTCTATTGCCCGCTCTGTATGCGACGTATTCCAGAAGGCGGAAAACCTTGCCACCCCGAAGCGCAATATACACTGGCAAGCGCAACACATTACACACATGCGCACGTGCAAAAGCTTATTTGGCAAATGAAATACCAACATTGGCAAAGTGCAGCTACACCTCTCAGTACACTGCTTGTTACATACTTCAACGCCCTACCGCATCATTTTACTGATTACCATATAGTCCCTATACCACTACATAAAAATAAAGAATGGAAGCGTGGCTTTAACCAAGCGGCTATTATTGGAGGGCACATCAGCACACATCTACACATACCCACCATTACTAAAAATCTTGTACGGATAAAAGATACATCAGCGCAAGCAGATCAAAAAGATTATACACTCCGCGAAAAAAACATAGAGGGAGCCTTTCATATTACTAGACCCCACGAATTTAAAAACAAACATATATTACTTGTAGATGATGTAACTACTTCAGGTGCGACACTCCGCGAAGCAGCACGTGTATTAAAAAGCGCTGGCGCAAAGAAAATTGTAGCGGCGGTGGTTGCCCGCGCTCAATAAACTGAAAATATGTAATAGTCAAAGCTTGTCTGTATATTTCTGCGTGCTAGCATGCACATAATGATTATTACGAGTCTATCCGGCATTCGCTTTACCACCGACGAAAATATGACGGATATTGCCTTGCGATATGCAGCAGCTTTTGCTGGCGCACATAAAGGGAAAATAGTTATCGGACGTGATGCACGACAATCGGGAAAAATCATCACTAAAACACTTATTAAAACTCTTACAGCGTGTGGATGTAAGCCTATAGATCTCGGGATTGTCCCTACACCAACACTCACCCTTGCTATCAATCAATTAAAAGCAAAAGGTGGCATAATGGTGACCGCAAGTCATAACCCTATAGAATGGAATGGATTAAAACTGTTTAATGCAGAAGGTGATTACCTTGATTATGTTATCAGCGCCTGATTATCACATTAAAAAAATACTACCGCTTGTTCATGCAAAGCATATCCGCAAGCGTGCTTTTCGCGTAACATTAGAAACTATTAATGGCAGCGCAATAGTCACCGCAAAACCTCTATTAACCGCACTGGGATGCACAGTAATAGGACTAAACACAAAAACAAATGGTAATTTTGTTCATCCACCCGAACCAAACCAAAAAAATCTCGCCACATTTACAAACTTCACTAAAAAGAAAAAAGTTGATATCGGCTTTGCTTTGGACCCTGACGGCGACCGACTCGTTGTAGTATCCCCCACACGTGGTGTTGTATCTGAAGAATGCACGCTCGCACTCACCGTACGACACGTATTAGAAAATATCGAAAAAGGAGCTGTTGTTATTAATCAATCTACGAGTCGCATGAGCGAAGATATTGCCCGTGAAAATAAGTGCAAACTCTATCGCGCACCTGTTGGCGAAATACATGTAGTACGAGAAATGAAAAAACGCGACGCCGTAATAGGCGGTGAAGGTAACGGAGGTGTTATATATCCACGCCTGCACCATGGCAGAGACGGCATGGTAGGTATGGCATTAATTCTTGACTATATAGCGCGCACAGAAAAAACAATCGATGCATTAGTCGATGCGCTCCCCCATTACGCGATAGTAAAAGATAAAATCACTATTAAAAAAATAGATTTTAATGCGATCAAAGAACTGCTTAAAACAATCTATACCGATGCAACACATACAGAAACCGACGGTATACGATTTGCATGGAAAGATGCATGGCTTCACGTACGCACTTCAAACACCGAGCCAATTATACGCTTAATGGCCGAATCCCCCATGCATAAAGAAAGCGAAGCCATGATAGCCCGCGCACAAGAAGTGCTCGCCAAACACAATACATAACCACAACACCCCCACCCCACTCACCCCATCAAATTACTATACGTATCTCCTGTCGGAGATACGTATAGTGGGTTTATTGTTTTTTATTTTTTTCGTTTTTATCGTTGTGGTAGAGGGGTTCGATAAGGCCAAGTTTTTCTAAGCGAGCGCGAATACCCCCCTCTTTACGCCCTAATAGTTTTGCAAGTTCGGGAATACCTGCATCACGCTTAAATAATTCTTGTAATTTTCTTTCTTCTTCGGGCGTCCACCGACGAAATGCTTGTGGTGATTCTTTACGCAACGTATCTATCGGGCGTTCATCTACTGCATCTGCTTTTTCAACTTCAACTACTTCTTTACCACCAGAACTCCTCACAAAATTTTTATGTAGCTCGTGTAACTTTGCTGTATCTATACCGCCAAATAAAGCATCTGCCTTATCTGATTCAATGCGGAATATGCCATCTTTTTCAAATACTTCTGGGTGCACCTGAAATGCACGCTCATTCCAACCTAGTAAATGTAAGCCCGATAAACGCTTAACACGCGAAAGCGCTACATACCCCTGCCCAAACTCAAACACATCACTTAAATCCATTACCGCTTCATCTAGACTCACACCTTGGCTTTTATGCACAGTCATAGCCCATGCAAGACGTAACGGCACCTGCGAAATACGTGCCCGCTCCTTACCATTTTCTTCTATCGCCCAATCCATTGGCTCTGCTTCTATACGCCTACCATCTCTTGTTTGCACAATCGGCAATCCACCTGCACCTGAAAAATTAACCACCGTACCCAGTGTTCCATTTACAAAATGTTCTTGCGGATTATTTTTGGTAAACATAACCACCGCACCTTTTTTTAACTTTAAAAATTGCGGAGATAAACATCCTTTTTGCAAACTCGCCACCATAGCTGCCGGACCACGCTCTACCATAGCAAATATCTTCGCCTCGCCTTCGAGCTTCGCCAAAATAGCTTCGTTGGTACTATCTACATCTGCGTTATGCGAAAAAAGACGCGGTACACTATCCGCAACTACACCGCGCGCCACACGACGACGTTCTATATGCACCATATGATCATTATCAAAACTATTGTTACGAATAGCAGACAATACAGACAAAAAAGCATCGTCGTCTTGCCGATGTTGTTCCGTTACATAACACGCCACAGGCTTTGCCGCCTCCCATGCAGGCGATTCGTATGCAAAGGATATTTTTTCGCGCTCTCTGCTTACTGGTGGTAATTGGAAAA
>Ga0194132_10004370_pt1 | contig 24079 bp, 23 predicted proteins | sample TA2KigOf80mmetaG_FD_148612 | JGI IMG/M metagenome (GOLD analysis project Ga0194132, IMG submission 148612) | Freshwater microbial communities from Lake Tanganyika, Tanzania - TA2015054 Kigoma Offshore 80m | ecosystem: Environmental > Aquatic > Freshwater > Lake | place: Tanzania: Lake... | reverse complement strand
TCTGCAGCTACAAGACTAGTTCCCGAGCGCACTCGACCCTGCGCATCGAACGTTACTTTAGTCGCCGTGCCAGGCGTTGCAACAGTTGCCAGAGTTGCAGTGCCAGTACCCGGGCCCGTTGCCACGACATCGCCGGTTAGTCCCGTTAGGTAGTTGCCAGACGCCGCCGCTAGGGGCAAGCTTGCCGCTACCCACTTGCCGCTTTTGTACGTCAGCACTTGATCAGCTGCGGGCTCTCCGCCGGCCTGGGTTTTGGCTGTCAGGTTAGTTGAGCTAAGGCTGTCCCACTTGATGCCACCCGTGCCATCGTTGACAAGTACGCTACCGCTGGTGGCTGTCTTCGCATTTTTAATTCCAAGCTGTCCACTCGACGTGTCAAAGGACAAGGTCTTATTATCAACGGGGATCCGCATGGCGAGCGGGATGTAGTTAAATTTCTGCCGCGGATAGGCCTTACCGCCCGACGAGATTTCGATAAATACTGGCTCCTTGCCATCGCGGAAGATGTCCTGCACCTGGGTGGCCATAAACGGGAAGTAAAGTGAGAATACCCCCTGGTTCAGAATCACACTGGCGAACTCGAATGTCTGCCCGAGTTGTGTACCGTCAATTTCTGCGGTCCAAAATGTTGCCTCAATCGCGACAGGCCCGTCTTTTGGCGCACCAGAAGATTCGGTTAACCTCCCTGAGTAGGTCATTGGTAGACTGCCAAGCCCTTGAGCAATCGCTTGGTTAAACGTAAGAGCCAAAAACCCGGTTAAAAAAACACTACTTGCAAACGTTGCACTTCGTTTGCGCACACTAATTTTGGTTGTATTTCTGACCTTGCCCATGGGACCGCCCTTAATGAATGATCGGACCCCTCTCTTACCAGTCTTGCAACGGCATCGTCATGGCCAGGAAAAAGCTTTAGGTGATTTTTTGAAAGGCTGTAATTTCGGGTGGTTAGGTACGGTAATTAATTGCCGTTTTTTTGATGGTATTTCGGCTTGTTTGAAAAACACCAGAAAAAGTATAAATTGTAGATGGTTGCACTAAATTCGCGAGATGTGGCGTTAAAATAGCCACAAAATCGACAGCTTGGCTGTATCATGTGCTCCTAGTGAACGCTCACGGGGATGGGGGGGCTGGCCCTCAGATGAATCGCCAAACTTCACCTATACCAACAAAGACAAGACAGCATCAGCGCTTGCGATCAATATGTTCAGGCCGTCAATCTCTCGCCTCTGCCAAATGCCTGGCTTAGCCACAATCTGAATGTGATTGGTAATACCAATCTGGCCAGCAAACTTAAGTACAGAGGGATCAAATCGGTCATCGCTGTACTTACACTCAAACGAGACCACTGGTTTATTCTTATTCGTTAGGAGGAAATCTACCTCAAATTTATCTTTGTCGCGCAGATAACGAAGGTCCCACTGGCCACGTCCGCAATCGCTCCAATAGTCACATGCCTTAAGCAAATGTGATGCCACGAGGTTTTCAAATCGAGCTCCATGATCTTCAACTTCGGACCAGTCATACAGGTATATCTTGGGTTCTTTTTTTAAAGATCGAGCCACTCGAGTTGTGAACGGACGGATGGTAAAGTGAAAATATAGATTTTCGAGGTAGTTTAGCCATCTTTTGACGGTATCGTATGCAACCTCCAGCTCCTCGCGCAGAGACTGAACGCTCAATGGGCTTCCGATTCTGTCTGGCATTAAAAGAGCCAAAGCTTCTACCTGACTCAATTCGGGCAGACGACTGAGATCGCGAAGATCCTCGTGAATGATTTTTTCAAGCCGACCGCTTCGCCAGAGGGCAGAAAACTGATCGTTCTGGTTCAAGTAAGGATCGGGGAATCCGCCAAATTTCAATAATCTTTCAAACTTTGTGACGGAACCTGCCTGTAGTGCTGGCGGACTAGGGGACATAATTGATTCTATAAACGACGTAGGTTCGTCTGCTCTCTTCCCTAAGATCTCTGCTTGGCTTAAAGGGTGTAGACGAAAAGGAAAATAGCGTCCGAGAAGACTATCACCGCCTCGTCGGTAGATGTTTAATCTAGCACTACCCGTCACTATAACGTCAAATGAGGTACCGTAGAGATCGTAAAATCCCTTGAGGTTTCCCTTCCATCGTCGATCTTTGTGAATCTCGTCTAGAATCGCTATAGGTTTCTTAGTGGTGGTTCCTCCATTTGACTGGAGAAAGGTCCTAAGGGATGCCGGTCCTTTGTGCCAAAGCTTCCGGAAGTCTTTATCGTCCCAAGTCCCGTATTTGCCGGCCCCTCGTTTGGCGAGTAGATCCTTCGCCAAGGTTGTCTTACCGACCTGCCGCGGGCCCGCAACGAAAGCCATTTTGCCGAATCCGAAAGCCATTTTAGAAATAATATTAGATAGATATCGTTCTTCCAAAAGGCTCATCAGCAGCTCCTGAAGCTAGGCACATAAAAGAGTCAACGACCATTTTCGTGACTTACGCGAAAATGGTCAATGACCAAATTCGTGCCACCCACGAAAATGGTCAAAAACGGATTTTGTCCGAGTGAGACGTCGGTAATCTTGGACCTTTGGGCTACCGAAGCGATGACACACTCAGACGGGAAACCACTAAATAATGGAATGTTACCTAAAACCTGCACGGATCGTACAATTTTTAAGTGATTGATGGCTTATCGGTATTTTCTGCTGCAGCCCTCTGATGAGCCGCTAACAAAATGCTTAAAAATCCCTCACGAGTGATTGGGCCGTTAGATTTTGCGTACTTCAACCTCAATTGCTCGAGCTTTTCATCCGTGGTCAGAGATTGCTCTTGCAGTGTCAAGATGTGGTCTTCTGTAACTAGAGATAATGCCAGTGAGATGATCGAGCTGGCGGTGATCCTTTGCCCTGTTTCTTTTTTGTTAGCCTTCTGGACTAGGCGCTTTATCTTTTTATGAACATCGGCATCGCAAGATACAGCCCAATGGCTGCGTTTTTTCGTTTTAACTGATTCATTTTGTTTGTTGCTATCTGAGTTCATAATGACCTCCTCGGTTCACGTAATTAAAGTGACGGCAAATCAACAGATCTGTCTCGCCCGAGACCGCGCTCTTGCCCAATTTCGAAGTTGAGCGACAAGCCGCGATATCTCTCCTTTAGGTTGTTAAAGATTTCCAGTTCGACCTGCCTGTTGGCTGAGTCTGATGAAAAGAATATCTCCACACTCCTCACCGTTCGGTTGTTCAGTATGAACCTATCGATCAGTTTGGTACTAGGGTCCATCAGGCACAACGTCGCCACTGGATGAGACTTTGGGTTCATGGCCTTTGCACCAAAGGACTTCAGAAAATTAATTGGGTCCATAAAGATGCGGGCCTTGGTAGAGTTTTTGGACGCTGAGAACAATGGCTTTTTAAAAGTTCCTAAATTGCGTCTAAGCCATTGCTTGTCGGTTCCGCGCTCAAACTCAACAGTGCCACCCTCGTCATCCTTGGCAAAGAATCTGATGATATGAGAAGGGGTGGCATTATTGGTTGGTAGGGAACGTGGCCGAGATCCAGGTCCAGCAAGATCATCGATGAGGTCACCGATACGTTCAATTTTGTCTTTGGCAGTAGGCGTCGAATCTTGGTCCGGCTGGTCGACTAGTTCGGCAGGTTTTGACTTGGATGCGATGTCATTGTTAAGTGGTGTTTTTTCAATTTCCAGGTTTGGCAAATTCCCAGCATTCTCGTATTCAAAATTGTCACCAATATTGTCGGGAAGATCATTTGCACGTTGCAAATCCTCGTCGCCCTGTACCCTGGGATCGCCGACTTGCACCTGATTGCTCGCCAATAACTCCTTGGCCAAAGACGGATCAAGATCATGGGCCGCAAGCATTTCCTCTACATATTCTTTCCCTTTCTCAGGTGGTGCTTGACGATCAGTCGGTATATAGAATGACTGATATGGCTTAACAACCTCGCCAAAATGATCTTCGAGCATTAGGAGACGCTGGTTTCCAGTGATCTCGACCACTGCTTGAAGAAAAGTCATGTCTTTATGTGCAGCGACTAGCTCTATCAGGGATCCACGCGTGTTGTTCTTGGTGTTGGTCCACTCGTAGTCACTAATTTCTACATGGGGCCTACCATGCAGCGTAACCTTGCCGCCGTCGTTCTTTTCCAGCGTGATGTTGTGGGTACGGCAGTACTCGGGAATATTTGATAGCCTGGCTCGTCTTAAATCTTCGATGGGGATGATACTGCTTGCGATATCTTTTTGATGGGGGAAGCTTCGGTCGCTGCCTTGGCGAGCTTCTTTGGTGTATGCCTTATAATCCCGCTGGCCCTTCACGTAGGTTGAGTTGGGGATTTCTTTAAGGGTCTTTCTGGTTTCTGATGTGGGCGAGCGCCCCTCGGCATGTGCATCGAGAGCACTCCGTATATCGTCACGAAGACCCGGGACTTGTGCAAAACGGACGTCATTTTCCTTGAAAGCTTTCTCAAGGCCTTGCTTATCGTAGACGATACCTAACTTACTCCCCCGCTTGCCTCTTGTGTTCTCCTTGTAGAAGTATGATATCGACTTCTCCTCAACCCTTGCCCTGACCCCCATCTCTGCCAGTATCGCCGTATACTCGTCGTAACAAGTGGCGTAGGCCCTGGCGAAGTCGGCTTTCTGACATAGATCCACAAGCCACGAGGTGCCGCGGTCACGTTCAATTTTGCGGACCTTATCAGGTAATTCGGCCGATTTTTCATGATCTTTGTGCTTTATGACTGATAGACCGTAGTCCTTGCAAAGGTGGTCACTGATTTTCCGCAGATCATAGAGATGCATCTTCTTATCCACGATCTTTTTTCCGGTTTCGCTGTGCCACGGACAGACGACGATGTGATTGTGGACTTTGCCAGTCTCAGTATGAGTGACGCAAAGGAACAAGTGTCCGGGGAATTTTTCTTCGACAAGCTTCCGCCCCAGCATATTAAAGTCCTCGGGCCGCATCTTTTTACTGTCCTTATCCGACCAACTTTGCCGGATATGGTAGGCATTGATTCGGTCGCCCTTGCCATGAAGGTTTGCCATCAGCTGAAACGCAGGCAGCGGGTTATCCAGACTACATCCCTTCGCATATGCTGGATCGTCAGGTTCTTTGGTTAACAGCGCATAATTAATTAGCTTGGGTGCGTGACTTATTGGCTTTATCCAGACGGTTGCCACGGTGTCCTCCTACAAGTGCCATGATTTCGGTAGCTCTAGTTCTTGCGCGCGCAATTTCGGGATGAAAGCCCTCGCGAAAGCCAGAGTCCAAGACCGTTGAGACTTCGTTCCATACGGTGTCAAAGTCTTGCAGCAGGAGTCCGATCTTGATGGCCAAGTCGTGTGGCACCGGCGGTACAACAATCGTGCGCTTAAAGTATGAATCCCTGAGCAGCGTTGACACTGTAGTGCCGAGAATCTCTGCCGTAGCGGTAATGGAGGCATACTGCTCTTTTGAAAATCGGACGAAGCAGTATTCCTTTCGCTTCTGTGTTCTTGCCATGGGTTACCCTTTCTTGTGGTTTTAACTTCATTGATCGAATAAGCGGCGGGACCGATTCCCCGTGAATCGGTCACGCCGTCGCGTGGTGTTGAGGTAGCGGCATGCAATAAATTCTGGACGATTGGCTTGTAGTGGTTGCGCCACCGGATGTTGATCCATCCGGTGCGGCGGTATGTTGTGCGCAGGCCGTGAGATCCAACATAATTTGGGTCGCTGACGTGAACTTTTGCGCCCGCACTATTTGTGTCTTGTGCTCGGTGCTTCATGGGATTGGCCTGACGGCTGCCGTCACTATGGGGTGAACCGATCTGCGGTTTCCTGGTCAAGCAATTCGCGTTGCGACGGCTAGGAAATGTCATCACATGAGCGATCCGACTATTGTTGCCAAGTGCCTGTGGTCCCCAAGCATTTGCCTCGCGGTCGCTTAGGGTTGCTGATGGCATATCGTGTATTCCCGTCGGGCGGGTTTCATAAAAAGTCGACCGGCGCTGCCCGTGGTCTTGCGGCTCTTTTGCACAGGGTCCCGCGGGGCTGGTTCTATAGGAAGCTGCCTCGCGGCCACTTAGTCGGAGAGTTGCCGTGACCCCTACATTTTTTCGGCGCTGCCCAACTTTTCTCGCTGCTCTGTACCTCTTTCCAACCCCCTCTCGAAGGCGAGGGCAAGCATGGGCGTGGCACGCCACGCCCCCCAAACAGGTCGCTTCGCTCCCTATTTCTGGCTGCGGCTCCGCCTTTGCCAGTTGGTGGGCTGCGCCCCCCAATGCCCCCGTAAAGGCCCTGATGAGATCGGCTTTGAGGGGAACGGAGCACCCCTTTAGTAAGGGGTGCCCCTGAGCCACTGATATAGGAGGAAGGAAGGCTCTCATCAGATCAGCGCCTTTGCAGTGGTCGTTGCGACTTGGTTAGCCGTAGACAAAAACTCCGGTGCGTTGTCCTCGTCGTTATCGGTCAACATCGGCCGTAGGAACCAAAGAACCGAGCCGGTGAAAGCTCCCCCGACCAGCAGCTGCAACCACGAGTAAACGGCGTACATATAGTTGATGCGGGAGGAGACTAGGTTGGCGCTATAGAGCGACACACCATCACTGAGTCTTCCGAGCGAGTCGAGCGTTTCGGTCGATAGAGTGATGCCCGTTACGACGTGATAGAGAAGCGTCCAGATCGGGGCCCAAAGGAGGACCGAGAAGTAGGCCGTAAACCACCAAAGCAGTACCCGCCAGTAGCCAGCTACTACCGGGAAGACCAACCACGGGAATATCGCAATCAGCATCAGTTTGATAAACCCAGCTACGTGCGGAGCCCGGGCAAGGTTTTCGCCAAACTCGTCGGCACGATTGGCCGCCATCGAGGCACCACGGTACTTGTCTCCCACCAAACTTAGGAGGCCGTCCCAGCTAAAGAACCTATTCACATACTGGAGGACGCGAGCTGCAGTCCCTGGGGGCTGCGCACCTTTTTGTACCCCGAGCGTGGACTCTGTCTCGCCGTGGTAGTGCTCGAGGATAGCGGACGACACCTTGAGATTGCGGTAGGCCTTGTTTGAAAACTGAGGCGAGAGCACATACGCGAGACCCTCCTCAACCTCATCACGGCCATCCGTTGCATAGTGAGCGAGACCATACTCAACCCGCTCCTTGAGGTCGAGGCAGGTCTTCACGCCGCCGTCAGCCGCAGGCAGCATGATACCACCTAGGGCCCGTGCTAGAGAGTCATCTTTGCCGAAGAACGTATCGAGTCGATCAATACCCTCGCGCCCACCCAGCTCATGAATGACCCTCGAGATACAATTATCCGTATAGCTTTTGACGTCAGCGCGCACTTCGGGATCTTGGATACTGGCAGAGCCTGCATACATGATGGCTTTGTAGAAAAATCCTGGTGCCTCGATTTCGCTGTTGGATACTTTGAAGACCCTGTCGATCACCTGATTGATGAGGCGACTCAGCTCTTCAGCGGTGCGGCTCAGGATATTGAAGACGAGACTGACTCGGTACTCGGGCTGGACGCCCTGGACCTTGGCCGCGATGTAGGGGTTACTCTCCCAGCTCTCACCGTTAAACCGTCTCACGTCGGTAGAGGCGCCGACACGGAGGATACTGAGCCCGGCCACGAGGCAGATGATGATCTTGAGGTAGCGAGTGATCGGTACGCCGCGACGGGCAGTCAAGGCGCCGGGCATGTAGCGGGAGAAAAATTGCACCGTCGTCGTGAAGAAAACGCAGCCAAAGATCAGCAGCATGGCAGCCATGAACACCCGCTGCGAGGTTAGGACTTCAATAAACCTCGAGTGGAGTTCTAGGCCGATATATTGATAGAGGGCTTCGTAAGCAGTGCTAGTAAACATGCCTTCATCCTCCCTTGCCGCAAAGGACACCGTCCGAGCAGTCGGTCAGCGTCGAGCGAGCCCTGGATGATCCAGCCGCACTCTCGTCCTCGCGCAGAGCCTGGCGGGTGTACTCCCCGCGAAAGCCTTCGCCCTGCTCATGGATCTCGCGCAGCACTTCCCTCAGGGGCTCATTGCGCTGACGCTGAAGCTCGAGGGTTAGATCGATAGATTCTTTGAGGCTCCGGCGTTTGGCTTCGAGTTCCTCCTTGCGACCTGGTGGAAGATTGGGGTTCTGGGTGGCTACAGTCAGGACATCCATCGACCGGTTAACGTCCCGTGTGAAAATGCTGACAGCGGTCGTGTCGCTAAGCTTCTTACAGGCAAGCCGTCTTTGGGCGGGAGGAAGCTGGCGCAGGGCATCTACCGTGTCACGGTCGATCGCCACCTCGGGAAGTCCCTTGCTAAGTTCCCTGAGCTCTTTGTCATCAACGCCAGAGTAGCCAAAGCGCCCCGACGTTGCCTTGACTAGGATCTCCTCGCATAGGCGTTTATGGAGATCCGCTTGCAATTCCTTTAGGTGCGATTCCGGCGTGAGTGGCTTCCTGCGGCTACCATACTCAACCCCGATGCTGCCTTTGGAGAGCACGGTATCGCCCACAAACGCCTTGGTTAGATCTGTTACGCGGCTTGCCTCTTCGCTAGTGAGTCCTGCCCACTTGGCTGAGGACTCGACCAACTTATTGACCCCGCCGCTACCACCAGATTTTCCACCCCAGCTTGCCAAGGTCGCGTCAAAGCCACCATCGCAGCGTTCCATGGCAGTCTCTAGATTGCCATCGGCGCGTTTGATGGCCGAATGCACACAGGACTGTCGCTCGCGGTAGTAGTCCTCCGAGCGTGAATCCGTGTACTTGTCGACCATCGCGCATTGATCGAGACGCATCTGCGACAATAAATCGGCGCTGATTTGGCTGTGTTTTAGGATAGCACACCAAGTAGGCGAGGCGTAGCATGCCAATAGAAGTGGAGAGCTCGCAACAATGTTTTTCCCGACATCGCCGAAGTATTTGGCATCCAGAAGATTACTCAGTGTGGCCTTCATCGTGTTTTCGAAGTTGATGTTGCCGCAGTCTGAGCTGATACCGAGGTTGAAGTTCATGTCGACGATCTTCGGATTACCGTCAAAGGCAGCGTCATGTTTCTCGTCAAAAGACTTGAGCATATAGTCTTCTGACCGAAGCCTTTGGTTTGATTGGTAGCGCTTTAGGTTGTCGGCTAGGGCAATACCAGTCATCCCTAGTGCTACGAACACTGCCATGAGGATCCATAGGATCGGGGCGTAGATTGCTTGTATCTGGGCCGGACACCTTTCGGTGTCCAGTCCAAGTGAGTGTTGCATGGTCGTTCTCCTCTTGTTTAGGTGCTGCGCCTCTGGTTTCTCATCGAGGCTCAGCCAAGACCGTAGGGATGCTCCCTGACCAGCTCCTCCAGAGCCTTCCAGCGGTCACTTGGGTACTTGGCCCTTGCTGCCTCGGCGGCACTGGTGGCCGCGGCGTTGGTCGGTGCAAGCCACCTGTCGTAGGGCGTTTGAAAGAAGCGGAAGGCCCCCTGGCGCGTTCTCTTTTTATTGACGTAGTAAACGTCCGCGTGGCTGCCGCGTACAGTCCTTAGCGACTTGACTATTTGGGTACCGGCTTCATCAAGAATCGAAGACCTCTTTGCCACATAATCAACATTGTCAGCCGACATCTGGAGGAAGACGTAGTTATCGGCTACGCCCCACATGGCCTTGCCCACTTCGGTCTCAAAGTAGTTTTGCGGCCTCGGAGTTAGGCTTACGAGCCAGACTCCGAGCTTTCTAAAAGTCTCTGCTGCATCAACCACAAACTGCCCACCGACCGAGTTGCCACGGCCTAGCATCTGCATTTCTTCTAGAACCACTAGACCCTGTCGTCCCTGACCTCGATGCTGCTTGATTGTTTGGCGGATCTCTTCGATCACGGCCATAGTCATCAGGCTCTGAAGGACTGGGTCCTTATCAAGAGCGTCTAGGTCGTAGATGTAAAAGAGCTTGGTTTTGTTAGACCCCGGTGGCGTCGCATTGAAGTAACGGGCATAGATGCCGTCGCCGTAAAATGGGGCCAGCTTTTGCACTAAGGCATCAATCACGGGCTGGAATTTTTCAAAACTCTCAAGTGCCGATAGTCCTGCCATCTCTGCCACTACGTCGTTCATGGTTAGGACTGCTTCCTCAGCAAGCTCAAGCTGGACTAGGTCAGCGCCGTCGAAGTTCAGGCTGGCCTCTCGCATCTTGCGTTCGTGAGCAAGTCTCACTGCCTTCGTTAGGACGGCGATGTGGTCACTTTCTAGCTCAAACGAAGGCGACATGAGTTTAATGCCGGTCGCCAGTAGCTGGGTGAGGAAGGCGACCTTTTCCTCGTCAAAGACGCCGCGGAACGGCGAAAATGGCATTTCGCCGTCAGAAGAAAACTCCGTTAGGTCAGCGTCGTAGTAGTCAGCTAGGGCCTTATAGCGGAGAGTAGGCCATGGGAGTTTCACCCCTAGCCTCTCGCAGAACCGTACTTGACACTCTCGCGTCATACGGCTCCCATCATTCAGCCATTCGCTATTCACCGTCCGTCTCCCAGAACGCAAAGAGTTTTGGTTCACGAGCTTGAATCTCGTTGATCCACTGCCCCGCATTGGTTCGACGACGATTGAAGTGCTTGTATTTCCGCATAGCCCATTTGGTGAGAATCTGATGCCACTGCGTTCGCAGTGTCCGGAGTTCCCGCGGGTAGAATTTTCCGAAGTAGCCGACCCAACCACGGATGACTGGATTGAACCGCTCGGAAATCTCACGAATCGACAGGTGGCTGGAGCGTTGAACGCCCCAGTGCTTCATCCGATCCCGGATATTCTTGCGCGAGGTTTCGCTGATCGCCGGCATGAAGCCGTCGAACCGCTTCCCGTTCGGACCTTTGGCCGTACGCTGCCGAAACGTGAATCCCAGGAAATCAAAGCTACTCGCATAGCCAGGCTCTCCAGTCTTCATACGATTTTGGCAGAAGACGAGCTGCGTCTTCTCGGGATTGAGCGCCAGTCCGCACTCGATCATCCGGCATTCGATCGCGCCCTTAAGCCGCTGCGCCTCTTGCAGGCTGCGGCAGTGCACGATGATGTCGTCGGCGTATCGCTCGAACTTGACGCCTGGAAACGCTCTCCCCATCCACGCATCGAACACATAATGCAGGAATAGGTTCGCAAGAAGGGGACTCACGACTCCACCTTGTGGAGTGCCCGTCAGCCGGTCCGTGACAGTGCCATCTTCCGCCATCGTGCCGGCTTTCAGCCAGCGTTCGACGTACAGAAGGATCCACTCGCATTTCGTGTGGTGTTTCACCGCCCGCAGAAGAAGATCATGGTCGATGTTGTCGAAGAAGCCCTTGATGTCTAGATCAATCACCCATGGGTTCCGCCAGCAGCGCTGCTTCGCAGTCTCCACAGCTTGATGCGCAGACTTTCCCGGGCGATAGCCATACGAATCCTCGTGAAACAGAGGATCTAGGACTGGCTCGAGCTCTTCTTTGACAACGGTTTGCGCGATGCGATCAGCGACCGTAGGGATGCCGAGCATGCGTCGACCACCATCTTTCTTGGGGATGGCAACTGTTTTCACTGGTGGCGGAAAGTAGGTCCCAGAGGACATCCGATTCCAGATCTTGTAGAGGTTCTTTTTCAAGTTCCTCTCGAAGTCCGCAATCGTTTGCCGATCCGCGCCAGATGACCCGCCTTTCGCTTTCACCCGCTCATACGCTCTCCAAATGGCTTGTTTGGAAATACTGAATGACTTTGCTTTACTCACGGGCTCCTCCTGCTGACGCAGTTGACTCGCGAGCAAAGCCGAATGACGCAGCCCCTTCGCTCCATCTGGTTTCCCAGACTTCATCACTACTATGGGCTGCTCCGAACCTAGGGCCTGCATCGGTACTTTCACCCTTGTCAGTCTCCACTGCTTGGGCTTTTCCCTTGGCATCAGACCCGTAGGGTCCCACGTTCCATACCAGAGCCAGGATCATGTTCACGCCATCTCCACGCCGGACGCCGTCCAAGTCGGTAATCAGGAGTCCCTTGGACTTATCCCCGGGTAAATCAAAACCCCGGGTTTTGACGTCATTTGTGACATCTCGACGCTTCAACGATGATTCGGGTTCACTCGTCTCCATGATCCATACCTGCCCTCTTTTGCCTGAGGACTTTTCCGGCCTGCTTACCACCATGGCTTTTGACCACAGCGGCGGACGGTGGTTTGACATCAGTGCCTGAACACCGAAGTCGGCGGGCCTACCGCCATCTCTGATACAGCATTGCTTCGACATCAGGCTGCGACCTTCTGTTGTTGCATTCGTGGCACACTAGACTTCTTATCGACGACAAAAACTAGAGGCTCGGGCGAGAGTCTTTTGATCGACGTGACGGCATCGATCACAAAAGAACTCTTACCCGATCCACTGTCGGCTAATACCACCGTGTGGTGGGAGGTTTCGTTCTCAAGAAGTGAGAATTTTACTAGGTTTCGCTCGCGCGAGAGATAGAGCTGAACAGGGTCACTTAGGCCGCTAAACGAATTAAAGATCGGCAAAAACTTGGCCGCGTCCGAGCGCAGGACCTTAATAAAACGCCGTGCCGAGAGGTCGCTCCTTGGATCGTAGAATAGAGGCAGGCTTGTAAGAGCAAGGGCAGCACCGATGTCTTCTTCGACGATGGCTTCGGCCTCTAGCTGATTTTGAAAGACGTTTAAAACCTCTCGTGTCATGCGGTCGAGATCGTCCGTCGTCTTACCCTCGATCGTCATATGAAAGCTCAGGTGAACACAGCGGTCCTCGTGCGCAAGTCGCTCCTGTACTGTAAGCAGTTCCTCTTTTTGCCGGCGGGCCTTTGCTGACGGAGTGTTTTCTAGGAAGAATTCCTTTAGATCGAGGTACTTTTTAACCGAGGCCTTAGTCGGGAAGGAGAAGTTCAGAGTCATGCGAAATGGAAACGAGAGGCCCGTGAAGTAGGCCATCCCACCAGGGTAGGCGAAGCTGGGACTGGTCTTAAGCGAGATGGTACGGGTTTTGACTCCCTCTCTTTTGATCCCCGAGAAATCAAGCGTTGGCGGTGAATAGACGACTTGCTCTGAAAGTGGCGTGGCAGGATTTAGCGGAGCGAAGGAGCGCCGGTAATACATCTCTGGATTAAAGAACTGGCGGAGGATGTCCAGAAGCTCATCGCCTGACAATCTCGTTAAAGGCAGCGGTGAGCTGGTCTCAAGCGTACTTAGAGTGGAGAGAAAGTGCGCAAGCTCCTGTTTGACAGCGGCATCTTCTCTGTCGAGTGTGGCGTTTTCTCCCGTGTAAAAAGACCAAAGACCTGAGCGCGATCTTGAGGCGGGAAACCACCTCACCGTCAGGTAAGCGCGTCTTTCTAGCGGTGTCTCAACCTTCCCAAGGCCGGAGGCGTTTTTGATCACCGATAGACGCTGCTCGAAGAGGAACTTCGACACCGGATGGCCACCCAGATATTTGTTGGCGTAGTCATCTAATCGCTTATCTAGAGGGGAAAGTGGCTGCTGTTCAAAGATCACCTGCATCACAGCATTCTCTGGGAGCATAAACCACGACTTGAGCGAGGTGACTGCTCCGACAATGGCAGCTTCACTTAGAGGCTCATGCTCGATTAGGTCGATCTGGTAGACCACACCGAGGGAACCGTCATGACAAACTACGATGCGGTCTTCGGGAAGCACTTCGTTCCACGGAAACTCGCGACTGAGTGATTCAGGCCGTGTGATGAGTGAGCCTAGTGGCCCAGGTAATTTATTTTGTCTCATGAGTTGAGCCCTTACCTTTGGTGTTTAGGTCGAGTTTCTGCGGGACAGGTTGAGAGTCATTCGGGAGGCCCGTTTGCCAACGGTCCCCTTCGACTACGACCGAGATCCAGCCACCCCAGAAGTATTCTTTGGTTGGTGTTTCGTGCGGGTAGATCCAGATTTGGGCCACTTTGGGCGGAGTTCGGATGGGAATCCCGGTGGTGGGCTCGCGCTTAACCTCGGCGTCTGTGAGCTTTAGAGATCCGGCTTCGGCCTTTTCTCGGCTTCCGTAGTCGGCGCGTTCTTCGAGTAGATTTTTGGACTCGGCACGGTGCAAGCAACTTGCTGCACTGAGACTAGTCGAGCAGACGATTAGTAAACTTGTAATCCTTGTCATGGGAGCCTCCTTCTTGTGTTAGGCGAAAATAGGTATGGGGTAGTGCCACTGTGTCATTAAGAACTATCCAGACATCCTGGCCGCTACCGACGTTGATGGTGGGCAGTAGGTTTTGTGCTTCCTTCAGGTACCACTGCGTGACTTGGCTTGCTGCAGAGGCGGCACCACCGGCGGCAAGGTAGCGGCCCTGATTACCGCTAATGATTTGGGTTTGAGATCCGTTTGGAAAAGTTTGGTTTGAGGTCTGCGCTAACTGCACAGACTTTCCGATGCCGTCCACCACGGCAGCGAGAAACGCCATAGCAGCCACTCGGTCCTGTTTGGTGTTGACTGTGCCGGTGACAGAAAAGGAGTTATCCCGAGCGTCGGCGACAAAGCCGTTGATCTCCCGCTCAAACATCTGGCCATTGCGGGCCACGCAGCTAAGCTTGGTCGCCTGCATTTGCACCCGCTCGGTGCTGAGATCACCCTCGGCCTTGGCAATGACAAAGCAGCCTTTAAGGTCGATTGATTTGTTGTTGGGGACGATGTGGGCGAAGTCGAGCTGAAGGAGTACGGGATAGGTGCGTCCCTCAGGAGCTTCTACGCCGGTGAGTAGTTTGGCCTTCACGTAGCTGCCTGCTGGGAGCACTACCTCGGCCTTTTCTGGCTGAGCGGTCCCTTGGGTCGGGAAGGATATGACTGATTCACCTCGACTCGGTGGGCTGATGACAACCGGAGGTAGCTGCGGCACCATCTGGCCCTGATATTGTTGAGCTGGGAGCGCAGTGGTGGTCAGGCTCCCACCAGAGATACTGGCATCTGTGGGAGGTGTCTCTTGGGCCTGACTCGTATTCGGTGGGCGTCCCTCTAGCGTCGCTATGCGCTGATCTAGTTTGGCGATGCTGTCATTGACGTCCTGAAGCGTAGTGGTCAGATCCTTACTGTAGCGCTCTAGGCGGCGCTCTTTACTGCGGCTAATAGCCTCTACAGACGATGTACCAAGGACACGGGAGGGCTGATTGGCAGCCGTCCCTGGCGTTGTGGAGATTTGGGCCTTGGTGTCAGACAACTGTATGACCCAGTAGAGGACGACTAGAAGCACGGAGACACCGATGGTCTTTACGAGCTTTTGTCTGGGTTCAGCCCAATCCCTCAGGGCTTCGTACTTGTCTTTGAGGTGGTCTAGGAGCCGTAAACTTGGCTCTGGCTGCGCGATTAGTTGGGTCATGGCTATTTCCCTTACCCCTTAGAGTTTTGGTTACCTGGTTTAGTGATGCGGATGGGGAGGAGAGCTTCGGAACTAGAAGCAGTCGGCTTAGTTACCATAACCAGCAGTGTCTTATTTGAGGATGATTTTGCGCCTTCAAGTATTGACCGTTCGGTGTAACCAAGCACCGCCTGGTTGGGCTCACCGAACCTAGCTCCCCTGACATCGATCTCGAGCGACCGGTCTGATGCGAGATTTTCTACCTCGTAGACAAAGCCCTTGAAGTCGCCTCCCGTGTATGTCTTGAGCAATGTGACCTTGGTCTCGGGGATGCCACTTGCGATTTCATGGCTCTCCTTTTTCACCTCGTACCCAGTAACCTGATCGCCGCGAATCATGGCCGTTATGAGTTCAAGCCGCCCGATATAGGGCGTAGCGGCTGCGCGGTTTTCAACCAAAGCCTTTTGCGACTTGATGTCGTAGACAGATTCAACCTTGAGCTTTGCCTCCGCCGGTACGGACTTAAGGCGAAGCGTTGCCATATCACCACTTGCCAGTATGAAGACCACGTCGGCCTTGGCTAACTTTTGACGGGGCTCCACACTGAGTACCGCGTAATCAGGTGTGTCTGGACTCACCGGCCGGATCATAAAGTCAGCAGCGTTGCTGACTGTTTTCACTGGCTCCTCAAACCTGACGATCGTCGCTGCGCCGTAGGCAACGGGCACGGTTTCGGGGGCGCTACCGAAGTAGACATTTTTTGCTAGGGCAACCTCGGTAATGTAGATCGTGGCTACCCCGATTAGGATCAATAGGACTTTATTTTTCATTGGTCTTTCCTCCTTCTAGGGATTTGCTGACTTTGTGGGCTTCTTCGCTTTTGCGGCTAAGCGACGTGATCTGCAGGCACCAACGCTTTCCGAGATCTGGTGGGACGAGCTTTAGACCCATCTCGATCACCTCGCCGCGCACCCCGATCGACTCGCTACCGATAAAGGTCTCGACTCTAGTTTTGACGGTTGCCTGGTAGTGGCCTGATGGATCCACCTCGATTCGCTTTGAGAGGACAGTGGTGATCTCCGAGATATTGTCGGCAAGGACGCGCTCCATCCACTCGCTGCCTTCGCTATTAAATTGCACCTGCAGCGCTGGGCTCATCACACTAGCGATTTGGGTATAGCGCTCAGCTATGTTGGTGGGGTTGACGTTGCCGATGGCATCGACAAAGTCAGACACTGCATGCTGAACATAGCTATCGGGCACTGTGCCTGGAGAAACTGGAAGGTAGTCTGTCACTCCTGGAGCTAAGATAAACTCCTTGGTTCTTAGCCTTTGATTGAGGCCACTGATCTCGATGCGGCTTTGGATAAATACGGTAAGTAGCAGTAATGCAAGGATCAGCGAGACATGCTGCATCATCAGCTTCTCTCGAATCAATGCTGCCTGGTACGAGACATGATCAGGGAGCTTACCTAACTTAAGCGAATCAACCCCTTTGGCTGCAGCGAGGCGGCCCCGAGCAAATCCGCGCTCAATAGGGCCTATGATTTTGGTTTTAAACCAGTGTGGTGCGGGACGATCTGGATCCTCTGAGAAACCCTGAATGTGCTCTGGAATTAAGATATCGTTTTGAAACTCTGTCATGACGTTATTCCTTTATGATTTAGTCTGAGTAGGTGCGGCGACCTCGGGGATTCACCAGCCCGGGGAGCGACATGCCCCAGTTGCGGTAGGGCCAGTGAAAGAAGACTCCCTTTTCGCAGTGCTTTCTAATCGCCGGCACAGCCACAACCACGATGCAAAGCCCCACCAACATAGCCATCCACTCGTAGAAGATGACACCAAGCACTAAGATGACGGCTAGGGCTAGGAAGACATCGGTGAGTTCCCAGTAGTCAAAGATCATGATGGGTTGATCAATGGTCTGTACGACTTGTGTGCCGTGGCGACTTTTCATGGTTTCATACGAATGCATTGTGACCTCGATTAACTGCGAGCGTGTTAGTTAACGATCAAAGATCGAGTCACCGCCCGAGATGCTAAAGATGTTGTGAACCCAAGTTGTGGCGGTGCCGAAGATAAGGGCACCAAGCACCGCGACAATGGCGATACCAACGCGCTGTTCTTTTAGAGCCCAGGCTGCCGACATGATGCAAAGCCCGGCGAATAGGCGAGCGCCCCATTTAAAAAGGGCAGTATCGATGAGACGTAGCAGTGTGCCTGCGACTTCCAGTTTGGACGCTGCGTCGGCATCGCCTCCTGATGGCAGAGACACACCCCGGCCCGCTGCAAAGACGTCAGGCGAGAACAGGTAGACACTGAGGACGGCGAAAGCGCCGGTTATTAATAGGGCCTTAAGAATAAAGAGCCAGTTGATTGTTTTCGATGTTTCCATAGTTAGGAACTCCTTTAGTGTTTTGATTAGGTGGCTGAGTTATCAACCTTGGTTGCAATGCCTACTTCTTTTTGATGATCTTTCGCTGATTGCGCGGTCCTGATGAGCGATGCGACTGCCATGCTGACAAAAGCTAGAAAGCAAATGGCGATGGCAAGTAGCAGATACTTGAAGTCTCCTCCTCCGCCTGAACTTACGAAGCTATAGTCTTTAGTTTCCATGTTTCCTCCTTCTCACTGTTTATGGAGTTCACGAAATAGTTGCTCTGTTTCGACAAAACCTTTTTGTCTTAGGACTGTTCCGGATTTGAGATCGGCAATGAGCAATAGGGGCACTGCATCGACGCGGAACTTCTGCACGTCGCCGTCGCTCGCCTGAACCACAGGAACCTGCGAGCGAATGCCCTCAAGCGGACCACGGTCAATCTGCCTTGCCTCGACAAAGTAGCCACGGCTGACTAGGTCGTTCACGGTGCCAAACATCTTTCGGCAATGTGGACATGTGGAACTAAAGTAGAGCCTAAATCTATAACGTTGCACGTCTGGCTCTGCCTTAGCTGAAATAGGGAGCGAGGCGAGATTGACTGAGCCGCCCGGAGCCGGATGAGTCTTAACGTACTCGGCTATGCGCTGGCTCAGGCGCTCGGTGAGGGTGTTCTTTCTCTCGATGTAGGAAAACCACTGACGGATGTTTTCGTCGCTAGGATTGCGAGCTACCTCCATATAAGGCTCTGGTGGGGTGTAGTCGCCTTCTTTAAAAAACTCCTTATTCTCGGGTGAGCTGTACTTTTTCCAGTCGAACTGCTTTTTCTCTTCGACCTTTTCTTGGGGTGATTCCCTGATAGCTTCTTTGACTTCAGGCAGTGATGCGTCCTTCATCGACCAGTAGTCAATGCCACTATCAAAAAACCGGTTACCATCCGCTTGAGAGACGGACGAGACGAGAGCAAGCATGGCGGAGCACGCATAGTTGCGCGCTTGTCTACGACACATAGATCACCTCCCGAACATCGATCAGTCCTTCGCAGGCGAGATCGAGAGTTGCGTTCGTTAGGTTTAGAGATAAGAAGGAGAGGTCTTCTTCGTCGTTGATGACAGCTTCAACGTCCTCGTCGCCCAGATACTCAATCACTGGGAGACGGCCAACAACGCCCCCTTCGCAGTGCGGGCAGCCACCATCACAGCGGATTCTGAGGTTATCGCACTCGTCAAAAGTAAATCCGGCAACCTTACTAGCCTCCTCTATGAACTCTTCATGTGCCGGCATTGAGCAGTGACTGCAGAGCTTTGGCACTAGGCGCTGCGCTGCCGAGAGGCGGAGGTTACTGCAGATCGAGTCATGATCGACTCCAAGGTTTTGGATGCGGCTAATCACCTCGCGAGCGTTATTGGCGTGCACCGTCGATAGGACCAAGTGACCTGTCGCCGCAGCACGGAATGCGAGGGCCGCTGTCTCTTCGTCCCTGATTTCTCCAACCAAGATGACATCTGGGTCTTGCCGTAGCACTGCTCGCAGAGCATCGCTAAAGCTAACCTTCGGATTCACCCGAACCTGGCTAATACCCGGCATCACGTATTCAACGGGGTCTTCCAGGGTGATAATCTTTTTGCGGCTACGGTCAATCTCGCCAAGAAGGCTAAATAGCGTCGTAGTCTTGCCACTACCCGTTGGGCCTGAGACGAGCACCACTCCGTTTGGTTCATTTATGGCACGGCGCAGGCGCTTCACCGTATAGGACGGGACCTGGAGTTGGCTTAGGCTAAACTCCCTGGTGCTATCAAGTAGCCTTAGGACGATGGTCTCGCCAAATAGTGTGGGCAGCAGACTCACCCTCAGGTCTAGGGGCAAGCCTGGGACGTTACAGCGCGAGTCTTGCGCCTTGCCGCTCACACCGATTTCTAGGTTAGTGGCAGCTTTGACGGCAGCGAGGAAGCTGGCCTTGTGCTCAAGATCTACAGTCTTCCAGACGGGTTGCATCTCGCCGTAGACGCGAAATCGGATATCTACTCCCGTCCGCGTTGCTTCGATGTGGATGTCGCTGGCGTTTACCTTAAACGCTGCGCGTACTGCACTTTGATAGAGTTCTACAAAGGGTGAATTAATCATTTGGGTAAACCTCCTAAACCTTGACATGCCGACTTAAGACTGGCGAGCGTGGCTGTGGCGACCGCCACATCTGGGATTTCGTGACAACAACTCCGCCTCTCCCAGACGACGAAGACGTAGTTTTTAAGATTCCCCGAGAGCCGTCCGCGGTCGTTGACGAGGCCTGCGGTCTCAAGGAAGCTGACGTTTTGACCCTCGCGAAAGCATTGCGACTGCGAGGGACTGATCATTTGCCATTTCTCGTCGATGGAAGACGGAGCCGAGAGGAAGACCTCCGAGGAAAGGCTCTTCATGCGCGAAGCCACCATCAATGCGGCTGTGGTTTGGCTGGGGCCGTCATAGATACCGACCCGTGGGTAGAATAGCCCCCAGCCGTTGCAAGCTTCGTGCATGGAGGGTGGGAATGCGGGGAGCCGAGCTACAGGTAAACTGCACGCAGGACTCCCCGCACTGACGAGGGAGCTGCCGCCACCAGTGGCGGACTTGGCGAGACCTACCGCGAGACAGGCTTTGGGGCTGGTAAGCCAGGCGAGGTGATTGGGCTGGAGGCGGTCAGCAATGCCCGAAGTCCAGAGTGGGCCTAGGTGCTCACTCATGGCCCCGAAGCAGGCAGATTCACCGATACCGCCCCGGCAAGGAAGCCCTTGAAGGATTGCGTCTGAAAAAGGCACCGCTAAGGTCCGCGCCTGGAACGCGGCAAAGTCATCCCCCTCGGTACCAAAGGGAGCAACCGATCCTGCCATCGTTGGTAGCTGCGCTAAAACTCCTGGCAGGCCACGGAACGCGGTCTCTACACTTTGGCCAGTGACCTCTACAAAGGTGCGCGGCACATAGTAAGTGAAACTTGCACATGGATGCGGCTTTGGCAGCGGACATACACACTGCCCCACGTGGTACTCGAGGCAGGCGTTAAACTCTGGTGCTGCTACAACATCGCAGATGTTGGGAAAACTATTGGCTGGCGAGGCCAAGAAAGCGGCTAGAACTAAAGACATGGCTTGAAGGCCTTGCCTTAGCATCACCGTCAACTCAGAGTGGGCAAGGCGCTTTTCCGCGAGGAAGTAGGGCTTAAGCAGTAACTTTTTGAAGAAGCGCGTTGTGTGGCCATCGTAGATCAGAGCGATGGCTTCAAACTTACCAAGGCTACTGAAATCGATCCCGGTGACTACGGCCTCTTTTTGGACCGACTTAGTGACGGACTCTGTCCGATTAGACGGCTTTTTTGAAAGTGCTTCGCTCTCGTCGCGCGTTTGCTCCGAGTAGCCACGACTGATACGTTCTCGTTCCTCATCACCCACCAGTTTTTCAAAGATATTGATTGTGGTGGTGTCGGTGGACTGAAGACAAATCATGGTCCTAAAGTTTTGCCGTAGCTCTTTCACCGCTGCGCCGCTACCGAGCGAGGTCTCGAGCGAGGATACAGACTGCGTGGCTACGATAGTGAGCGCCCTACCCTCCCTGGCTTTAGCTAGGAAGCGCTCATCGCCAAGCGCCTTCCCCGACCCTGTCGTAGCAACGTCTTGGTACTCGTCGATAATGAGCAGGGCCACGCGATCAGCCGGGCGGGAGTCATTAGCAATCCGGTTAAGAACCGACTGCTGGTACAGCAGTTTAATAAGAGTTCCCATGGAGCGCGCGAGGCCTTCGTTGCGGACATCGAAGAACAGCAAGAGCCCCTGATCAACCACCTCGTCCATCGAGCGGATGGTGCACTCTTCTTCACTAGGGCAGAAAAGCCGATTTGCTTGGTATTCTTGGAACTGGTGGAGGAAAGCTGTAGCCGTCGCGACGATGCCGCTTCGAACCTTTTCGTCATACTTCGAGAACTCACCGCTAAAGTAATCAAGGGCAAACGAGATATTCTCCCGAACCTCCCTGTCTAAGGGGTTTTCAAGAACCTTCTCCAGCTGGTCAGTGAAGTCAGCGTCCTGACACCGACGCATGGTGTCGTGAAGATCCTTAAGCGTGTAGTAGGACTTCATCGCTGCTGCGTAGATGAGGCTGTACTTGATCAGGTTAAAACCCGACTGACTCCAGAAGGGGGATTCCTTGTGACCGCCCGAGTAGTTGGTCGCTGCAGCCTGAATCATCTCGGCAATCTGGACGCACCGGCCACCTTTTAGAACATCCGGCATGTAGATCGGATTGATCGAGACAGAGCCGTTTAACTCTAGACGCCTAACTTTGGCTCCTAGGCCTTTTTTCTCCGCCATGGCTACGGCCTTTTTGATAAAGCTGCCTTTTGGATCAATGGCGAGTACTGCTGGCGTCGGCTCAAAGTTATCGAGGATCTGAGAAAAGTACGGGAGGATCGTCCCCTGAGTCTTTCCGGTGCCAATACTGCCGGTGATCAGGACGTTACCGCCAAGAGCGCCCTCGGTGAGGATTAGGGGTTGCTCTTCCCGCCTAGGGTCAGTGGACGGCACTGAGCCTATAAAGATACTGTTTGGGAGGCGGACGATGCGCTCTAGGCCAGATTTTTTCTTCCTCTGCTTCTTTTGGCCGCGGCTAGCAAAGTGAAGGAAAACGCTTGAGAGAGTACCGAAAGCAAAGGCCCAATTTAGGATAAAAGGCTCTGCTAACTCTCTCGGCAGCATGGATAGGCCACATTTAGCGCCTAATGCTGACCTTGAAAGAAAGAGCAAAATGCCAGCAACTGAGCTCCATCCTGTGACACTCAAGAGTAGAGGCATTAGGTCCTTGGGCGGTTTAACCTCATCGCTGGCGAAGTCATCAAGAGACTTTGCTTTCCTGATCGACTTCAAGAAGTGATCTAAAATGTAGCCAATCAAGGCTAGATTGATGCAGAGAGCGATCACCGAGATATTAATCGTCATTGGATAGGCATTAGCGAAGGCCTCTAACTTCGCTGCCATCGCCTTAAATGCGTCTCCATGCTTCATGGCAATTAGGCCAACCAGCACTGCAGCTAAAAGCGCGGCTGCTATAGGTACAGGAATGTCATTATTTGCTTTGACTGCTTGATTCATAACCATTTAAACCTCTGTTTTGATCACTTGCAGCCTTATTGGACCTAAAGACTTCAGTGAGTCTTAGGAGCTGCAAGATGGACTTTCCTATTTTTCTGAGTTCACGGTTTCTTGTGGCCTCTTCGACCGAGACGTGCTCCATAGCGGCAGCAAACTTCGTCTCGACGTCGCAAAGACGGTCGACAAAATTCACGGCGTCCTCCTTCAGGCACTGAGGCGACTAACCGATTTCAGCAGCTCCTCAACGCGACGTGTAAGCTCGACATTCTCGTACAGCTCTTCGACGCTGATCTCGCCGACCCAGCGACAGATAGCGTCCTTGAGCTTTTGTAGGTAGCCCGCAAAGGTGTTCATAGGTCGAGTCCTTCCGTAAGGCGGAAGAACGGATCAACCTTGGTTTTTGGCATGCCACAGAATACTGAGATGAATTTTTTAAACAGGCGTTTGATGCCAGTGACAACATCGCTCCAGCGGAACATAGGCTCCGAGACCACGTAGCTACGGCAGTTAAGACAGTGGTCCGACATGGTGACGGAATACATCACTGGTCCACCGCCGCACCGGCGGCAGCGGGAAAAAGAGTCCGGGATTACACTTTGGAGATACTCGTGATGAAGGTAGGGATTTAATGGCATGGTTACTCCTTTTGAGAGCGGAATCTTGTTTAGTGCTCTCGAAATGGAGTAAGGCAGGAATCGTGCCAGATTTTGATTTCGATTCTTTGATAGTTATTTTATTGTTTAGTTATGATGAGTTGGATGTATCTTGGTCAGGATGTAGGCAAGGTAATTCAAGATCCATGGTCCTCAAAGCCTGGCAGTTTTTATGGCCATTTTTAAAGCTGCATTTTGGCGCCAGAAGAAATTAACGGCTAGTTACACTCAATCGCGTGTAATGATTATCCAACGATTCTGATTATGTATGGTTAGCGGCGAAGGCTGAGACAGGTAAGACCAAGCATAAATCAAGGTGGCTACAAAATGTTGCCAATGCTCAGCTACATCAATCATGCAGCAAGTAAAACGAAGCGACCCAGTACTCGAGTAAGTATTTTTAAATGACGCGTCCAACCACCGGCCTTCGGACGATAAACCGGGTCGAAATACAAATTATGCTCTATCCATATTTGTACCCTTTCGAGCATAAACTACAAAAACCAATAAGCACTCATAATTATTGATATAAAATGCCTAATGGCATACTCCGTTATTCTTAGACGATGCTCTTTTGACATCCTCCCCGGCGTGAACACCGAGGATTCCCTATGCCTCAGAAACCTTGCGGTTTCCAGGGTGGGTCAGCGCCTCACGTCCGAGGCGGAGAATGTTGCGC
>Ga0194132_10004368_pt1 | contig 24085 bp, 27 predicted proteins | sample TA2KigOf80mmetaG_FD_148612 | JGI IMG/M metagenome (GOLD analysis project Ga0194132, IMG submission 148612) | Freshwater microbial communities from Lake Tanganyika, Tanzania - TA2015054 Kigoma Offshore 80m | ecosystem: Environmental > Aquatic > Freshwater > Lake | place: Tanzania: Lake... | reverse complement strand
GGCCGGCGCGCCACCGGGGTGGCCGCCCGGTCCGCCGGCACCCGGCGGCGGGCCCATCGCGTTGAGCTCCTTCATCAGCACCTGCATCCGCTTGGCGGTCGGGATCACCATCCCGTGCGAGATGCCGAGGGCGACGATGTAGAGCAGGATCGAGAGCCAGATCCAGGTCTGGTCCCAGTCGTACACCTGCACACCGTCGGTCTTGCTCATGAAGACGAGGCCGATGCCGAAGACCGGGATCGCGTAGATGAAGTACTCGGCGATCATCGACACCCGGAAGTTGGCCTCGGCGATGGCGAGGCCCTCGGGCCCCTTTCGGGCCTTGGCCTGGGCGCCGTAGAGGCCGTTGAGCATGACCGCGCCGATGCCGATCACCACGGTGAGGATGTGGATCGTCAGGACGATCTTGTAGGCATCGCTGTCGATGGCTCCGAGAACCACGGTTCCCCCCAACTCGTGCGTCGTCGTCCGGTGGGTTTCCGCCCGGGTGCGTGACGAATCGTACGACGCCGGCGCGGCGGGCGCGTGGACCGGCCCGCGCGGGGACGGTCGGGGCGCACGTGGTACAACGCCCGACGTGCGACTGCTGGTGACCCGCTGCTCGGTCGAGTACCAGGGCCGCCTGGGCGCCCGCCTCGCCCCGGCGCTGCGCCTGATCGTGTTCAAGGCCGACGGGTCGGTGGCCGTCCACTCCGACGCCAAGGCCTACAAGCCGCTCAACTGGATGAACCCCCCCTGCACCGTCACCGAGGCCGAGGGAGTGATCACGGTGGCGACCCCCAAGGGCGAGCAGCTCGTGATCGAGCTCCACGAGGTGCTCTCGGACCAGACCTTCGAGCTCGGCGACGACCCCGGGCTCGAGAAGGACGGCGTGGAGGCCGAGCTCCAGCAGCTCATCGCCGCCCGGGTCGAGGCCCTGCGGGAGGGGTTCCGCCTGGTGCGACGCGAGTACCCGACCGACCTCGGACCCGTCGACCTGCTCTGCCGCGACGCCGAGGGCAACGCCGTGGTGGTCGAGATCAAGCGGATCGGCGAGATCGCCGGGGTCGACCAGCTGCTCCGCTACCAGGAGCGGCTCGACCGCGATGGCACCCTCGCCCCGACCCGGGGCATGTTCGTGGCCACCCGCATCAAGCCCCAGGCCCGGGTCTACGCCGAGAGCCGGGGGGTGGAGTGCGTCGAGGTCGACCTCGAGGAGCTCCGCGGCGGCGCCCCGCCCGATCTGAAGCTCTTCTGAGGCGCACCGGCCGCCCGTGACCCCACTTCGGCCCGCCGGGCGGCCAGACTGGCGGCCTGCCGGACCCCGCACGCAGGAGCGAGGATGACCCGCAACCAGATCTGGGCCACCGTCGGTGGCGTGGCCGCCGCCCTCGTGCTCGGTATCGCCGTCGTGCTGGTCGCGACCAACGGTGGCGCCAGCGACTCCATCTCCACGGCCAGCACCCGGCCGACCGTCACCTCCACCACCACCACGACGGTCCCGCCGACCACGGTGCCCCCCACCACGGTGCCGCCGACCACGCCGCCCACCATCCCGCCGACCACGCCGCCGCCCACCGCGATCATCGTCCCGCCGACCACGCCGCCCACCGCCCCGCCCACCGCCCCGCCCACCACGCCGACCACCTCCGCGCCCCCGGTGACCACCACGCTCGGGCCGCCCACCACGACGACCACCGTGCCGACGCTGGCGCCCACGATCACCAAGGTCACGCCGCTCAAGGGCGCCGTCGGCACAAAGATCGTCATCACCGGCACCAACCTCGCCGCGGTCGACACGGTGGAGTTCACCGGCACCATCGACCCGATCGAGGTGCCCGAGGACGACGTCACGATCGACAGCGACACCCAGATCACCGTCGTCGTTCCCGCCGGCGCGATCACCGGCAAGATCACCGTGATCAGTGCCGAGGGCACCGGCGTGAGCCCGAAGAAGTTCCGGGTGCTCCCGGGTCCGCCCACCACGACGACCCTGCCGCCGGGGCCGACCCCGACCAGCGGCGCCGTCGCGCCCACCACCACGACGACCGATCCCGACGACTGATCCCGACGACTGATTCTGCGGCCCGCGGGGCCGGCGGCGAACCTCAGAGTCCGGCGGGGACCTCGACCGTCACGGTGTCGACGCCCGACCTGAGCAGCGTGCCGGGGCGCGCGTCGGTGGCGGCACCGTCGGTGACGGTCTCCACGCCCCCGACGAACACGTGCTTCACCCCGATGGCGTCGGCCACGAGCCGCTTGTTGTCACCGGGGAGGTCCTTGGTCATGCGCACGGGGCCGGCGCCGACCGTCTCGGGGTCGAACACCATGAGGTCGGCGATCATCCCCTCCGCGATCGTGCCGCGGTCGACGAGGCCGAACACGCCCGCGGGCACCGCGGTCATCATGCGGATGGCCTCCTCCATCGGGAGGAGCTTGCGCCCGCGGATGCAGTCGGCGAGCCACATCGTCGGGTACGGCGCGCCGCACATCCGGTCGAGGTGGGCGCCGGCGTCGGAACCGCCGATCATGATGCGCGGGTCGCGCCACAGCTCGGCCCGCATCCGCCAGCTCTCGGTGTCGTTGTCGTCGGCGCTCGGCCACAGGACGGTCTTGAGCTCGTCGGCGATCACGATGTCGAGCAGCGTGTCGAACGTGCTCGTCCCCCGCTCGGCCGCGATGGCGGAGACGGTGCGGCCGCCGAGTCCCTCGTTGGCCGGCGAGAACGTGTCGCCGATCACGTAGCCGCCCCAGCTCGAGAGGCGCCGCATCACGCCCGCCTCGGGAGACCGCGCCTTCTCGTCGAGCAATGCCCGCACTGCGGGGTCCTTCAGCTTCTCGATGCGCTCGGGGATCGGCAGGTCGTAGACCTCGCCCCACCCGGGGATCAGCCAGAGCGCGCAGAACGTACCGAAGCTCATGTTCATGCCGACGATGGTCGGCATCGTGAGGGCGACCACCCGGCCGCCGAGCTCGTCGGCGCGGTCACAGGGGCGGAGCTGGTTCGCGACGCGATCGGGCGCGTGGGAGTCGACGGTCAGCACGTTCCAGTTGAGCGGGCGGCGGCCGGTGTACGACATCTGCGCCATCCGCTCGACCTCGTCGTCGTCGAAGCCGTTGAGGCAGCCGTCGGTGATGTACTCGAGCGTGGTGCCCGGGTACTCGCGTACGACCCCGCACAGTGCGAGGACCTCCTCGAGCGTCGCGTGACGGGAGGGCACCGGCTCCCCGTCACCGTCGGAGTGCGTGTACGCCTGCGACGACGAGAAGCCGAGTCCGCCGGCCTCGATCGACTCCGCGAGGAGCTGCTTCATCTCCTCGAGCTGCTCGGGAGTGGCCTGCCCACCCACCGCGTCGGGACCCATCACGGTCCGCCGGATGGCGCAGTGGCCCACGAGGAAGCCCGCGTTGACGGCAAGGGTGCCCTCGAAGCGCGCGAGGTAGTCGCCGAACGAGCGCCACGACCAGTCGACGCCCTCCTCGAGCGCGCCGAGCGGCATGCCCTCCACCCGGGCCATCATGCGGCGCAGGTAGTCGGCGTCCTCGGCCTTCAGCGGCGCGAGGGTGAATCCGCAGTTGCCGGCGATGACGGTGGTCACGCCGTGGACGTTCGACGGCGATGCGGTGGGATCCCAGAGGAGCTGGGCGTCGTAGTGGGTGTGCGGGTCGATGATGCCGGGCGCCACGACCAGGCCCGCGACGTCGACCGTGCGCGCCGCCTCCTCGTCGATCGCCCCGATGGCGACGATGCGCCCGGCCCGGATCCCGACGTCGGCGCGCACCGCGGCGTTCCCCGTGCCGTCGACCACCGTGCCGCCCTCGAGCAGAACGTCGAGCATGTCCGCACCCCCTCGATCTGACGTCACACCGGACGCGGATCGGATGGACCGACCCGGTGCTGAGCGTATCTGACACCCCGTCAGATACGACGGGTCGAAAGCCCCATCATTGCCGACGCGTGGTAGCACTCCTGCCGTGGACGTCACCGCGCTGGAAGCCGCCGCCGTCGAGGCCACGGGCCTCACGGACTTCGGGAACCCCTCCTACCGCGAGGGCCTCGAGGTCTACGTCGACTCCCTCGACCGGGAGGCGGGCCTGTCGGAGATCGGGGTGCTGGCCGTCGAGGGCAACCTCGTCGCCAGCCTGCGCAACCGGCTCCGGGTGGTCGACTGGCGGGCGACCCATCCCGAGGTGGCCGCCGAGCGGGTCCACGCGCCGCTCTTCGTCATCGGTCTGCCCCGCACCGGGACCACGCTGCTCAGCGCGCTGTTGGCCGAGGACCCCCGGCGTCGTGCGCTGCGGCGATGGGAGTCGGGTGACCTGGTCCCGCCGCCGGAGGCCGCGACCTTCGACACCGACCCGCGCATCGAGGCCACCCGCGTCTCGGCCGCGATGCTCGACACGCTCAACCCCGGCTTCAAAGCCATCCACCACGAGCCGGCCGAGGGCCCGACCGAGTGCGTCACCCTCCTGGGCCAGCACTTCGTGTCGCTGCTGTGGGAGACCATCGCGAACGTGCCGACCTACGGCGAGTGGCTGCTCGCCGCCGACCAGCACGATGCCTACGCCTACCACCGCGACTGCCTGCAGCTGCTCCAGTCGCGGGCGCCGGGCCGCTGGTCCCTCAAGAGCCCGCACCACGGCCTGGCGCTCGACGCCCTCCTCGCGCACTACCCCGACGCGCGCATCGTGGTCACCCATCGGGATCCCGTGCCGGTCATCGGATCGCTCTGCAGCCTCACCCGCTCGCTCTCGGGCACGTTCACCGACGTCGACCACACGGCGTACATCGCGGAGCACTGGCTCGACGTCGCCGAGCAGATCGTGCAGCGCACGATCGACGCCCGGGCGCGACACCCCGAGGCGGCCTTCCTCGACGTCGACTACGCCGAGCTGCTCGAGCGCCCGCTCGACGTGATCGCGCAGATCTACGCCTTCGACGGACTGGAGGCGACCCCCGAGGCCGAGGCGCGCATGCGGGCCTACCTCGCCGACAACACCCAGGGGAAGTTCGGTCGCCACTCGTACTCGCTGGCCGAGTTCGGCCTACGCGAGCACGAGGTGCGCGCGCGGCTCGCGCTCGCCTGAGCCGCCGTCCGTCGCTCGCGTCGGGAGCGTCAGCTCTTGACGATGATCTTGGCCTGGCCGGACTCGTTGAGGGTGCAGACGCCCTCGAGCGTGCCCTCGTCGCTGAAGCTCATGCTCAGCAGCCCGTTGGGGTCGACGAGGAGCGGGCCCATGTGATGCTGCACGTCGTCCTTGTTGCGCAGCAGCAGACGATCGCCGACGCGGACCACGAGCCGGGCCGGGACGATCTCCACGTCCTCGCCGGCCGCCACCCGGTCGCCGGTGCCGGCGGGGATGACGTACCGGAAGGTCTTCGGCTCGCGCGCTCCACCTCCCGAGAAGACGACGACCGCGAGCACGAGCGCCGCGAGGAGCAGCGCGAACGCCCCGACCAGCGTGACGGTGCGGCTCCGGTTCATCGGGTCGCTCCCTGATCGGCCCGCGCGAGCAGGATCTGCATGTCGCGCGCCATGGTGTCCGACGAGGTGCCGAACGGCCACTCGACGACGACCGTGCCGGTGTCGTCGAGTGCGTAGGTGACGGCGGTGTGCTCGAACGTGTAGGTGCTGCCCTCGGGGATCCGGTTGGCGACGACTCGGAACGCGTCCTGCGCCGCCTGCTGCTGGGCGGGGTCGGTCGTGCGCAACGCGACGCCGCCACCCTTCACGAAGGTGTCGAGGTAGGACGTCATGAGCCGCCCGGTGTCGCGGTCCGGGTCGACGGTGACCATCGCCACCTCGACCCGCTCGCCCGCGGCCGCGGGCATCTCGCGCAGGGCCCGGCCGATGTCCGACAGCGTCGTCGGGCAGATGTCGGGGCAGCTCGTGAAGCCGAAGTAGACCACGAGCAGCTCGCCGGGCTCGGCCTTCATGGTGAAGGGGGTGCCGTCGCCCCCCACCGTCTCGTTCGGCAGGGTCACCGACGCGACCTGGAGGGGCGGCTGGCGCACGGCCCCGGTCAGCGGATCGGAAGCGGTCGGCTCCGAGCCGCCCGCGTCGCGCGCCGAGTCCCCGTCTCCCCCGCCACAACCGGCGAGGGCGACGGCGACCAGCGCGAGCGCCGCGAGGAGCGGCACCGCGCGCGACCCGACGCGCCGGCTCACTTCTTGACGACCGCCCTGACCGTCATGGTCTTGCCGCTCTCGAACTCGAGCGTGACCCGGATCCTGCTGCCCGTCTCGAGCGGCTTGGCCAGATCGATCAGCATGATGTGGTAGCCGCCCGGCTCGAGCTTCACCACGGAGTCGGCCGGGATCATGATCTGGTCGACCTCGCGCATGGTCATGGTGCTTCCGCCCATGCCGCCGGCCATCGTCGTCGAGCTGGAGCCCATCCCACCCGCCATGGTCGTGGGCGTCGAGCCCATCCCGCCGGCCATGGTGCCGGTCGAGTCGCCCGAGCCCATCGCCGTCTCGTGGATCTGCACCTCGGCCGCGACCGAGGCCGGCACCGAGGCCCCGACCAGCGCCTGGTCGGAGCTCGACCCGTTCTTCAGGATCATGTACACGGCACCGTTGCTCGCCTCCATGGGCGAGGTGCGGGCCCAGGGCCGCTTCACCTCGATCGCGTTGGTGCCGGAGGCGCTTGCCACCCCCACGCCGAGGGCCGCCGTCGTCGCGACGACCAGGAGCATCACGCCCACTCGCCGTCCCGTGCGCCTGGTGCTGCAGTGCATCGAACTCTCCATCTCGTCGTCTCGCAATCTCGTCGCCGGACCCGGCCGTCCAGTCCACCTCCTCAGTCGATCCGGGAGCAGTCGGGGTTCCGGGTTTCCGAGTGCCATGGGGCACAAATGGACCTAGGTCCCGGCGCGCACCCGGGCCCAAAGGCCCGGTCGCACCCAGGACGGTCGGCCGCGGGACGACGCCGCGGGCCGTCGGGCGCACGTCCGTCGGTCAGGGCGGCGGGGCGGCCGCCCGAGCGGCCTACGGAGGCGTCGACTCCTCCATCGCTTCGACGACGTTGCCGTCGGGATCACCGAGCAGCGCGCTGCGCACACCGGGCCGCAGGACGGTGGGCGCCATCGCGACCTGACCGCCGGCTCCGGTCCAGCCCGTCACCAGTCCGTCGAGGTCGTCGACCCAGAGGGTGAGGTACCGGAGCCCGGCGCGGGCCCAGAACGGCGACGCCGGACCCGGGTCTTCGGGAGGGTCGGTGGGCACCATCACCTTGAGGACGACGGGCCCGCAGGCGAGGCGATGCACGGTCGCGAACGGGAACACGCGGGGCTCGAGCCGTTCGGCCGACAACGCGCGCTCGTAGAAGCCGACGAGCGCGTCGGTCGAGCTCACGAGACCGACGTCGACGGCGACGACGTTCACGGGCGGGACCGTCCGTCGCCCCGGGCCAGGCCGTCGAGCACCACCCGCACGACCGTCGTCCACTCCTCGTCGGTCAGCGGCGCGTCGCGGTTCATCACCGACAGGGCCAGCGGACTGGACAGCATCAGGACCACGAGCTCCGTCGGGAGGCCGGTGACGAGCTCGCCGCGGGCGCGGGCCCGCTCGACGACCTCGACGTAGGCCTGGGACCGCCGCTCCACGTACCGGCGGATCGCGGGCCCGTGGTCGGAGCGGCGCCGCTCGGCGAGCAGTGCCGGCAGCACCTCGGCGAGGTTGGAGCGGTCGACCACGTCGAGGAGGTGGCGCCGCAGCTCCCGCAGGTCGTCGACGAGGTCCCCGGTGTCGGGTACCGCCAGCTCGGGCAACGACTCCAGCGCCGCGAGCACCAGGGCGATCCGGTCGGGCCACCGGCGGTAGACGGTCACCTTGCTGACCCCGGCCCGCAGCGCGACCGCCTCGATCGTCAGGCCCGAGATCCCCCGGTCTCCGATCTCCGCGAGGGTGGCCGCGAGGACCGCGGCGCTGCGATGCTCGCTCCGGGGCCGTCCTCGGCTCGGCGCGGCGGCCACCGTCGGTGCCGTTGCCATGCCGGTCAACTTAACATACGGTACGTTGCGTTTCGTAAGGGGGAGCCATGACCGAGACCACTCCCGGCGCGGCCCGGGACGACGACGCCGTCGCCCGGACCATGCGGCTGATGGCGCCCCCGCGCTTCGAGGATCCCGCCGAGGAGCGCCGCCACCGCCTCGAGCGCCTCGCGGTCGGCTTCCGCGTCCTCGCCCGGCGCGGCCTCACCACCGGGATCGCCGGCCACATCTCCGCGCGGGACCCCGAGCATCCCGACCGGTTCTGGGTCAACCCGCTCGCCCGCCCGTTCTCGCTCATGCGCGTCGGCGACCTCGTGCAGGTCGACGCCGACGGCACCGTCGTGGAGGGCGACGCCGTCGTCAACGCCGCGGCGTTCGCCATCCACTCGCGCATCCACCTCGCCAATCCGGACGTCGTGTCGGCCTGTCACTCGCACGCGCCCTGGGGCCGACCGTGGTCGGCCACGGGCCGGCTGGTGGAGCCGACCAGCCAGGACGCCTGCGCGTTCTTCGGCGCCCAGACGGTCATCCCCGGCTTCTCCGGGGTCGTCCTCGGTCTCGACGTCGGTGACCAGATCGGCGCGGCGTTCGCCGAGCCCACCGCCAACCCGAGCGGGATCACCGTGGCCGTCCACATGAACCACGGCCACATCACGGTCGGACGCTCGGTCGATGCCGCCGTCCACCGATTCGTGCTGTTCGAGCAGCTCTGCGAGTCGCAGATGCGGTTGGAGGCGACCGGCAAGCCGTACGTGGTGCTCGACGAGGACACCGCAGCGGCCACCGCGATCCAGACCGGCTCGGAGTACGCGTCGTGGATCGGGTTCCAGGGCGCGTACGAGGAGATCGTCAGCCGCGAGCCCGACGTCCTCGACTGAACCCGCTCGTCCCACCCACCAGAGGAGTCCCGCCATGGACCTGCTCGGCCTCTCGTACCTCGGTCTCGACGTCACCGACGTCGGCGCGTGGCGCCGGTTCGGCACCGAGGTGATCGGACTCATGCCCGCGGTGCTCCCGCCCGAGACGGAGTCCGCCGACCTGGCGTACCTCAAGGCCGACGACCGGCAGTGGCGGATCGCGCTCCATGCCGCCGACACGCCCGGACTGCGCTACGCCGGCTTCGAGGTCGGATCGGAGGCCGGGTTCGCGACGGCCGCCGAGTCGCTGCTGGCCTCCGGGGGCTGGACGCGGGGCACCGACGCCGAGTGCGCGCACCGGGCGGTGCGCGACCTCGTCTGGGCGGTCGATCCCTCCGGCGTGCGGGTGGAGGTCTGCTGGGGCCCCACCCGCGACGGGGGCTTCGTCTCCCCCGCCGGCGTCCCCCGCTTCGTCACCGGCGAACTCGGTCTCGGCCACTTCGTCGTGCTCACGCCCGACCTCGACGCGTCGTTGGACTTCTACGCGGGAACCCTCGGGCTCCGGCTGAGCGACTACGTGATCATCGGCGAGGGGATGTCGGTCCAGTTCCTCCGCTGCAACGCCCGGCACCACTCGGTGGCACTGACGGCGGTCGGCCCGATCGCCGCGACCCACCACATCGCGTTGGAGGTCGACGACATCGACCAGGTCGGCGCGGCGCTGGAACGGGCGACCCGGGCCGGTCATCCGATCACGGCGACCCTCGGCCGGCACAAGAACGACCGGATGCTCTCCTTCTACATGCGCAGCCCCGCCGGGTTCGAGGTGGAGATCGGCTGCGACGGCCGGCTGGTCGACGAGCGGACCTGGGTGGTGAACCACTTCACGGGGGGCGACGACTGGGGCCATCACGGCCTCACCGGCGACTCCCTCGCCGAGTCGGTGGAGGCCCAGTGAGCGTGCAGTACGACCCGTACTCCGATCAGGCGATGCTCGACCCCCATCCGCTGTACGCGCAGCTGCGGGCCGAGGATCCGGTGCATCACCTCGCCGAGTACGACGCGTGGGCCCTGGCGTCGTTCGACGCCGTGTGGCAGGTCTGCTCGGACACCGAGGCGTTCTCGGTCCGACGCGGTCAGACTCCCAACCAGGTGCTGCTCGGGGAGCCCGCGCTCAACCTCACGTTCCCCGAGCTCGACCCGCCCGAGCACCGCCTCCGCCGGCGGGTGCTCGCGCCCGCGTACACCCGGGAGGCCGCCCTCGCCGACGTCGACACGCTGCGCGCGCTCGCGCGGGCAACCCTCGCGCCCCTGCTGCGGCGCGGGTCGTTCGATGCCTTCGACGAGTACGCCAGCACCGTGAGCGCGCAGTTCGCGGGAGCCAAGGCCGGCATCCCCGCCGCCGACGTCGACACCGTGCGCCGGCTGCTCCACGACGCCGTCGCCCGCGAGGCGGGCCAGAAGGGCACCTCCGAGGCCAACGCCGCCGCGATGGGCCAGGTGTTCGGCTACCTGCACGAGCGGGTCGCCATCGCCCGGGCCGACCGGGCCCAGGCCTTCGGGATCCTGGCCACGCTCCTCGACGCGACCGTGGACGGGCAGCCCCTCGACGACGCGCAGATCGCCGCGGAGCTGCACACCCTGCTCGTGACCGGCTCCGAGACGGTCGAGCTGGCCACCGCGGGCGCGCTGCTCCAGCTCGACTCCCACCCGGATCAGCGGGCCCGGCTGCTGGCCTCTCCCGACGAGGCGATCTGGGCCTTCGCCGAGGCCGTGCGCCACGATCACCCCACCGACGTGCTCTGCCGTGTCGTCCGCCAAGACACCACGGTCGGCGGTCGGGAGCTGCGCGCCGGCCAGGGCGTGCTGCTCCTCTGGGGGTCGGCGAACCGCGACGCCCGCGAGTTCCCCGACGCCGACCGCTTCGACATGACCCGTCGCCCACCGCGCTCGCTGCTGTTCGGCCACGGCCAGCACAAGTGCATCGGCGAGCACGTCGCGCTCCAGATGGGGGCGGTGCTGCTCGGCGAGCTCCTCGCCGCGGTCGACGACTTCGTGGTCGACCGTGACGGCGTGCGGCGTCGTCGGGGCGAGTTCCTGAAGGGCTACGACGCGATGCCCGTCACGGTCACCGTCGCCTGAGCCCGCTCAGGCGCTGCGGGCGTCGGCCACGCCGAGCGCGGTGAAGATCTCGAAGCGCTCGGCCTCGTAGGTCTCCTCGTCGATCTCCTTGGCCGCGTACCGCTCACTGAGGATGCGGAACCGCTCCATCAGGGCGTCGGTGTCGACCTCCTCGACCGGCTCGGACTTCCGGGTCTCCTGGCGCTCCCGCTTCTCGGCGGCCCGCTCCTGGCGGCGCTTCTCGCGTTCACGCTTCTGGAAGCTCTCGGATCCCATGTCAGCTTGCCTCCGCTCGTCGGGCCTCGACCAGGGCGGGGTCGGGCCACTGCACGTCGCTCACCCACCCCCACCGCTCCATCCAGCGGATGATGCGGGCCGAGGTGTCGATCTGCCGGGGCAGGAGCCCGTGGCGGGCCGATCGGGGGAACGCGTGATGGTTGTTGTGCCACGCCTCGCCCATGGTGACCAGGGCCAGCGGGGCATAGTTGGTGCTGCGATCGCGGGTGGCGAAGGGACGCTTCCCGAACCAGTGGCAGACGGAGTTGACCGCCCACGTGCCGTTCAGGGTGATTCCGATGCGCACGAAGCCGGCGCACAGGAAGCAGGTCCAGGCCCCGGCCCACCCGTTCCAAAGGTAGCCGAGCCCGAAGGGGATCGCGAACGTCAGGACCGCCAGCGGCACGAAGAGCCGGTCGATCCAGACGAGGTCGCGATCCGCGAGGAGGTCGGGGGTGTACTTCTCCCGAGAGGTCGGGTCGACCGAGATCGTCCACCCGACGTGAGCGTGCCAGAGGCCGCCGACCCCGTGGAGCTCCTCGTCGCCCTTCCAGTAGGGCGAGTGGGGGTCGCCGGGCCGGTCGGAGAAGCGATGGTGGCGGCGGTGGTCGGCAACCCAGCCGATGACCGCGCCCTGGAAGGCGAGGGTGCCCAGGATCGCCAGGGTGTTCTTCAGCCAGCGGACGGGGACGAAGCTGCGGTGGGTGAAGCCCCGGTGGAAGCCGATGGTGATCGCGTGGCCGAAGATCACGATCAGCACCAGGGTCAGCACCACCGCGAACCACGGGAACGGCTGGTCGGCCGCGATCAGCAGGCCCAGGGCGACGAACGGGGCGATCGCGAAGGTCGCGGTGAGGATCTTCTCGTATGGCGGCAGGCCGGAGCGGGGCCCGGTGAACCCCGACGGCGACTCGCCTTCCACCGGCGGAGTGGCATCGAGGTCGGGCGAGGGGAGGACATCGGTCGTCATTACGTACCTCGGCTGGCGTGTGGCCACACCAGGAGCAGCGCAGCGACATCGGGCGGCCCGCGGACGATGCCCCGGGTCGGCTCACCCCGAGGCTACCGGTGGACCGCCGCGACGGGGCGCGCGGGGCGTGGTCCCGGCCCGGGACGGCCGCCCCGGGACGGCCGCACGGTGGGGTCCGGGGCCGGAGGGTCTACTCCCGGGCCATGTTGGCGAACTTGGTGAGGTGGTCGAGGAAGGCGAGGCGGGCCATGCCGGTGGGACCGTTCCGGTGCTTGGCCACGATGATCTCGGCCGTGCCCCGCTGGTCCGACTCCGGGTTGTAGATCTCGTCGCGGTACAGGAAGATCACGACGTCGGCGTCCTGCTCGAGCGATCCCGACTCACGGAGGTCGGCGAGCATCGGCCGCTTGTCGGCCCGGTACTCGAGCTGGCGGTTCAGCTGGGAGAGCGCGACCACCGGGCAGTCGAGCTCACGGGCGAGGATCTTCAGGCCCCGCGAGATCTCCGCGACCTCCACCTGGCGGTTCTCGCTGCGCTTGCCGGAGGGCTGCATCAGCTGGAGGTAGTCGACCACGACCAGGCCGAGGTCGCCGTGGCGGGCCTTCATGCGCCGGCACTTGGCCCGCATCTCCATGACGGTGCAGTGCGGGTTGTCGTCGATGAAGAACGGTGCCTCGGCGAGGCGGCCCACGCCGTGCGACAGCCGGGTCCACTCGGCCTCGTTGATCTGACCGGTCTGGAGCTTGCGGGCGTCGACCCGCGCCTCGGCCGCGAGGAGCCGCTTGGTGAGCTCGAGCGTGCCCATCTCCATCGAGAAGAAGACGACCGGCCGGCGCGCCTCCATCGCGACGTTGGCCGCGGCTCCGAGTGCGAACGCGGTCTTCCCGGCCGCGGGACGCGCGGCGAGGACGACGAGGGTCGAGGGCTGGAACCCGAGCAGCAGGTCGTCGAGGTCGTTGTAGCCACTCGGCACGCCGGTGATGCGCTCGGTCTGGCCGTAGATCTGCTCGAGCTGGTCGAGGGTGTGCTGGAGCGCGTCGGAGACGCCGACCATCGAGTCGGAGACCCGTCGCTCGGCCACCTCGAAGACCAGCGACTCCGCCCGGTCGAGGGTGTCGGCGACCTCCGTCGCGTCGTCGTAGCCCATCTCGGCGATGTCGCCGGCCACCCCGATCAGGCGCCGCAGCAGCGCGAGCTCGTTGACGATCTTGGCGTAGTGGCCCGCGTTGGCCGACGCCGGCGTGTCGGCCTGGAGGCGCAGGAGCGCGGCCCGGCCACCGACGAAGTCGAGCAGGTCGGCGCGGCGCAGCTCGTCGGAGACGGTGACGGGGTCGACCGGCTCGCCGACGCTGTACAACGCCATGACCGCGTCGTAGATGTGGGCGTGCGCCGGCTTGTAGAAGTCGGAGGTCTCCACCCGGGCCTCGGTGGCCGCGCTGATGGCGTCGCGCGACAGCAGCATCGCCCCGAGCAGCGACTCCTCGGCCTCCAGGTTGTGCGGCGGGACGCGCCCGCGTTGTGCCCGCCGGACTTCGTCGATCGACTGGACCACTCGTGCGCTCGCTCCCCCGGAGAACCCGGATCCCGCTGCCCCGTTCACCCGCCGTTCACCCGCCCCGGCAGTCGCACGGTTCTACGACGGACTGCCTGTGGAGCGGAAGGGGAAGACCCCCGAAGTTCTCCACAGATTGGTGGCCCGAGCTCGGGATATCCGCCGCGATCCCTGTGCACAGCGAGGCTGCGCCCTCCACAGGTTCGGGCCGAGGATGTGGACACCGGTGCCATGCCTTCACCATGACAGAGGGGTGTGACACCCGACGGAGCGCCTCAGGGGCCCTCCGGAGTGGCCCTGACCAGGGAGAACTCCCCCGCCTGGGTGTACGTGACCTTGCCGATCGGTGAATCGCTGTCGAGGACGATCCGCTGGCGTCCCTTCACGATCAGGCCGTCGCCGGTGATCCACAGGTCGAACGACTCGGTGCCGATCTGGGCGCCGGAGATGGCGGCGCGCCGACGGAGGTGCATGGCGTCGAGGCGGTCGTCCCCCACCCGGACCCGGTCCCAGCCGACGAAGCGGTGCACGGAGTCGGTGACCGTCGTCCCCGAGATGGCCGAGTTGTCTCCCTCGCAGCGGGACTCCCACCGGTCGCCCGGGACCATGTCCGCCGCGATCACGACCGCCGGCGGCGCGCAGCGGGTCTGCGCGAGCGTGTCGATGGTGCTGACCACGAAGTCCCACTTCTGGAACACGGACCCACCGGTCTCCCGCAGACCGGTCTCGTCGGCACACAGGTTCCAGACCCGGTAGTGGTTGGTGCTGTAGTCGAGTCGGAACGCGTAGCAACCGTCGGTCCCGTGGGTGACCGTGCCGGGCATCTCCGGGCCCTCGGCCTGCGACTTGGGGGGCGACGAGAGCGACTCCGACCCGGAGCCCCGGTAGACGTACACCCCTTCGGGCGGTGTGTACGGGCCGTCGGGACCCTCCGACGCGACGCGCTCCTCGAGGAACCGGCGGCGCGCGTTGTCGAGGTCGACGGGACGGGCGCCGCTGCGCGACCACAGGTAGGCGAAGCCGCCGAGTGCCGCCGCGAGCACCACGACCAGCGCGAGCCCGGTCAGCACCAGCCGCCGGAGCCGTCGGTGACGGCGATCCTCCTCGGGAGTGCGGAACTCGGCCACGAGGTCAGTCTGGTCCGTCGGCGGAGCCGGAGGCCGACGCGCGGCGCCCCGGCCGACGGCCGGGGCGCAACGGCTGACGCAGGCGGGGCCGCTCAGTCGGCGGCGACCACCGCGACGGTCAGGGTGGCGGCGACGTCGGGATGGAGGGTGACCACGACCTCGACCTCGCCGATCTCCTTCACGGGCTCGTCGATGCCGGCGATCTTCCGGCGGTCGATCTCCACGCCCTGGGCGGCGAGCGCCTCGGCGACGTCGGCCGCGGTGACCGAGCCGAAGAGCTTCCCACCCTCGCCGGCCCGGGCCGGGATCTCGACGCGGATGCCCGAGATGGTGCCGGCCGTGGCCTGCGCCGCCTCGCGCTCGCGTGCGTCGCGGGCCGAGCGGTTGCGGCGCATCGACTCGGCCTGGGCGATCACGCCCTTCGTGGCCTTCATCGCGAGCCCGCGGGGGACGAGGTAGTTGCGGGCATAGCCGTCGGCCACCTCGACCACGTCGCCCTTGCGGCCGAGGTTCTCGACGTCGTCGCGCAGCACGATCTTCATTCGGCTGCCTCCGTGTCGTCGGCGGCCACCACGAGGTCGAGCTCCTCGACGGCGTCCACGACGTCGACCTCGAGCTCCTCGACGCCCTCGGGCGCGGTGCGCTCGCCCGCCTCGGGCGCGCGGTCGTTGCGGTCGCCTCGCTCGTTGCGGCGCTTGCTGCGGTGCGTGACCTGGCGGACGCTGTAGGGGAGCAGCGCCATCTCCCTCGCGACGCGGATGGCCCGGGCCACCTCGCGCTGCTGCTGGGTGTCGTTGCCGGTGACCCGGCGGGCCCGGATCTTCGCCCGCTCCGACATGAAGCGGCGCAAGAGGTTCACGTCCTTGTAGTCGACGTAGACGACCTGGTCGCTGTCGAGGATCGAGATGCGCTTCTTGGGCTTGCGCTCGACGCGGTCGTCGCGGCGCCGCGTGCGGGGTCGTGCCATGGTGGGGATCTCCTACTGGATGTCGAAGGTGGGGGCGAGGTCCCTAGAAGGGCTCTTCGCCGAAGTCGTCGTACGAGGGCGGCGGGGTGCCGCCGGACGGACGGCCGCCACCGCCACCGCCCCCCGAGGGGCCACCGCCCCCGGAGGGACCGCCGCCGAAGCCGCCGTCGCGGCGCTCGTTGCGGGTGACCGCGGCGGTCGCGAAGCGCAGGCTGGGTGCGACCTCGTCGGCGACGATCTCGACCACCGAGCGCTTCTCGCCGTTCTCGGTCTCCCAGCTGCGCTGCTCGAGGCGACCGGTGACCACGACGCGCGTGCCCTTGCCGATCGACTCGGCGATGTTCTCGGCCATCTCGCGCCAGGCGACGACGTTGAAGAAGGAGGTGCGCTCCTCCCACTCGTTGGTCTGGCGGTTCATCCACCGCCGGTTGACGGCGACGCCGAAGTTGGCGTTCGCCTGACCGCCGGCGGTGTAGCGGATCTCGGGGTCGCGGGTCACGTTGCCCACGACCGTCACGGTGTTGTCGGCCATGTCAGCCTCCTCGTACGCATCCGGACCGCATCCGGATGTCAGGCCTCCGCCGGCTCGGGTGCCCCGGCGGTCTTCGGCGGTCCGTAGACCGCCTCGGGGATCCGGAGCACCTTGTGGCGCAGGACTTCGTCAGCCAGGGAGAGGGTCCGGTTGAGCTCGTCCATCGCCGCGGGCTCGGCCTTCGCCTGGAAGACCACGTAGTAGCCCTCCCAGCGGTGCTTGAGCCGGTAGGCGAAGCGACGCTTGCCCCAGAAGTCGACGTAGCCGAGCTCGGCACCCTTGGACTGGATGAGCTGAGTGGCTCGGTCGACCGAGGCGCGGACCTCTTCCTCTTCCAGCTCCGCGTCGAAGATGACCATGACTTCGTACGGCCGCATCGGCCGGTACCTCCTTCGGACCACGGGCGCCGAACGGGCCCGGGGCTCCCCGGGTCGGACCCGGTGGCACCGGGCGTGCGGGGAGCAGGACTTGGGTTGTGAGCGGGAGAGGCTACCAGGGACCCGGTGGCCCTTCCCCTCCGGCACGGTCACCGGCGACGGGAGCTATCGGTGGTGACCCTACGCCACGGGTGTGACGCTCATCCCCGCCGCACCCGCAGCCGCCCGCCGGGCATCTCGCCGGGGGCGGTCTCGAGCGTGAACCGGAAGGGCGCCGACGACTCGTACACCGGGCAGGTGGCGTCGGTCCCCGCGCAGGGCTCCATGCGCAACGCGTCCACCCGCCGCCCGCGGGAGTCGAAGAACGCGATCTCCAGGGCGTCGGGCACGCCGGCCATCGTGAACGCCGTGGTGGTGTCGTCGGGGAACACGAAGAGCATGCCCGCGTACGGCGCGGCGTCGGCCCGGCCCCGCAACCCCTGGATCCGCTCACCGAGGCGGTCGGCCACCACGACGTCGAGCGGCCGTCCTCCCACCCGGATCGTCCCCGCGGTGAGCCCGGTGAAGGGGCTGGCCGCCGGGCCGATTCCCGACACCACCGAGGCCGCGCGGCCCTCCGACCCTCCCGACGTGGCCGCGGCCACGCGCCCGTCGAGGGCGCGCCCGCCGAGGTGCACCGCCCCCGTGACGACCAGCACCACGCCGGCGGCGATCGCCGCCGCACGACGCGCGCCGGTCACGCCTGACTGCCCGCCCCGACGCCCGGCGCCTCCTGCACGGCGCCGGTCCCCCCGCCACGGCCGTAGAGCGCGATCTCGTCGGCCACGGTGTCGGCGGCGTGGTACGTCTCGTCGCTCGACGGGAACCGGCCGTTGCGGACGTCGCCCACGAACGCACCGAGCGCGGCGCGCGCGTCGGCGCCCAGGTCGGCGTAGCGACGGACGAACTTGGGCGTGATCCGCTCCTCGAGCCCGAGGAGATCGTGGAACACGAGCACCTGGCCGTCGCAGTGGCGGCCGGCGCCGATCCCGATCGTGGGGATGTCCACGCTGTCGGTCACGAGCCGGGCCACGGCGTCGGGGACGCACTCGAGCACGATCGCGAAGCACCCGGCGGCGGCGATGGCCACGGCGTCGTCGACGATGGCCCGCGCGGCCTCGAGGTCGCGGCCTTGCACCTTGAAGCCGCCGAGGGCGTGCACCGACTGGGGCGTGAGGCCGAGATGGCCCATCACGGGGATCTCGGCGTCGAGGATGGCCTCGATCGCCGCCAGCCGCTTGCGCCCCCCTTCGAGCTTGACGGCACCCGCGCCTGCCCGCACGAGGCGGGCCGCGTTCTGCACGGTGTCGGGCACCGACACGTGGTAGCTGAGCCACGGGAGGTCGCCGACGACCAGGGCGTGCGGCCGGGTGCGCGCGACCGCCCCGACGTGGTGGGCCATGTCGTCGATGGTCACCTGGAGCGTGTCGGCGTAGCCGAGCACGACGTTGGCGACGGAGTCGCCCACGAGGATCACGTCCGCCCCCGCGTCGTCGACGATGCGCGCCGACGGCGCGTCGTACGCGGTGATCATCACGATCGGGGAGCCGGACCCCTTGCGGCGCGCGAGCGCGGGTGCGGAGATCGAACGGACGGACGACGCCTGATCGGCCATGGCAGTGCCTCCGCCGTCCAGGGCACGTTCGGCTCCCGGCGGCGCGCGCGAGCGTACAGAAACCGGGGGCCCGGCGCTATCCGCGGCCAGCTCGGCGCTCCCCGCCGGAAGCCGGGGCGCCTGGCGGGCCTAGCCGGCGTGGCGACGCCCGTGGAGCTCGTGACGCTGGAGATGGTTCCAGTGGCAGTCGGGGCAGACCTCCACCACGTAGCGCGAGAACTCCTGGTAGGTGGCATCGAGCTTGGCCAGCTCGTCCCCGTCGACGCAGCGGCCGTTGACCCGCCGCAGCGAATCCCCGTACACGAAGGACACGAGGACGAGGCCGGCCGAGCCGCACACGGGGCAATCGGCGTCGAGGGGCTCGCCGATGTTGCGGGCCGCCCGCAGCAGCTCGGGCTGGGCGTCGCACACGTCGAGGCGGTCGCGCTTGCCCGTGCGCAGGTCCCGCAGGACGGCCCGCCGGGCCAACGCGTAGTCGACGTGATGGCGCACGTGCGGAGTGTAGGTCGCACGGTCCCGCCGTCCCGACGGGCCGCCCCCCCATCCAGGCCGCGGCGCCGGGGAGCGCGCGGGCCGCGTGCGCCCACCGCCCGCGACCTGCTACGGTGTGCGCCTCGATATATCGAACCGATATATCGGGCCACACGTTCCGCCCCCACCCGCCCCTCACCCCCGACCGGAGACCCGATGCTCGAGATCGCCGTCCTGGGCCTGCTCAAGGAGCAGCCGCTCCACGGGTACGAGCTGAAGAAGCGCCTGAGCGAGACCCTCGGCTTCCTGTGGGGCGTCTCCTACGGCTCGCTCTACCCGGCGCTGCGCCGCCTCGAGCGAGAAGGGGCGATCGAGGTCGTGGCCCAGCCCCTCGACGCCTCGCCGGTGGGCTTCGCGGCGACCGGCTCCCTCAAGGGAGACCTCGCGGCCGCGCGCCGAGCCGGCGCCCGACCCGCGAAGCCGTCCCGGCGGACCCGCAAGGCGTACCGGATCACCGAGATCGGCAACGCCCGCTTCGAGTCGCTGCTCCTCACCGACGACTCCCACGCCGACGAGGACAAGGCCTTCGCCCTCAAGCTCGCGTTCTGTGCCGAGGCGCCGCCGGCGGCCCGCCTCGAGCTGCTCGAGCGCCGGCGCCTCGCCCTGCTCGGTCGTCTCGACCGGGCCCGGCGCACACCGGGCACGCGCGACGACCGCTACAGCCGCTCCCTCGTCGAGCACCGCACCCGGTCGACCCAGCGAGACCTCGAATGGATCGAGGGCCTCATCGCGAGCGAGCGCATGGTCGAGCCCACCGCAGCCGCCGGACCGGGCGACGCCCCGGAGAGCGCCGAGAACACCGAGAACACCGAGAACACCGTCGTGCCGAATGCCGGCGACGACCAGCAACGGCACGTCCAGGAAGGAGCCTCCCGATGAGCAAGAAGGTCCGAGTCGCGATCGCGGGCGTCGGCAACTGCGCGAGCAGCCTCGTGCAAGGAGTCGAGTACTACCGCAATGCCGCCCCCGACGAAGTTGTCCCCGGCCTCATGCACGTCGTGCTCGGGGGCTATCACGTGGGCGACGTCGAGTTCGTGGGCGCGTTCGACGTCGACGCCGACAAGGTCGGCCTCGACCTCGGCAAGGCGATCTTCGCCGGCCCGAACAACACGGTGAAGTTCTCCGACGTGCCCGACCTCGGCGTGACCGTCCTGCGGGCGCCGACCTACGACGGCCTCGGCGAGTTCTACCGCGAGGTGGTCGAGGAGTCGCCGGCCGAGCCGGTCGACGTCGCCCAGGCCCTGCGCGACTGCAACGCCGACGTGCTGGTGAGCTACCTCCCCGTCGGCTCCGAGGACGCGCAGCGCTACTACGCCCAGGCCTGCCTCGACGCCGGAGTGGGCTTCGTGAACGCCATCCCGGTGTTCATCGCCAGCGACCCCGAGTGGGCCGCGAAGTTCGAGGCGGCCGGCGTGCCGATCGTCGGTGACGACATCAAGAGCCAGGTCGGCGCCACCATCGTGCACCGCATCCTCGCCCGTCTGTTCGAGGACCGGGGCATGGCGCTCGACCACACCTACCAGCTCAACTTCGGCGGCAACATGGACTTCAAGAACATGCTGGAGCGCAAGCGCCTGCAGTCGAAGAAGATCTCCAAGACCCAGTCGGTCACGAGCCAGATCACCCAGGGGATCGACAAGAACGACGTCCACATCGGCCCGTCCGACCACGTGCCGTGGCTCGACGACCGCAAGTGGGCCTACATCCGCCTCGAGGGCCGCAACTTCGGCGACGTGCCCCTCAACGTCGAGCTCAAGCTCGAGGTGTGGGACTCCCCCAACTCCGCTGGCGTGATCATCGACGCGGTGCGCTGCGCCAAGATCGCCCAGGACCGCGGCGTCGGCGGCCCGCTGCTCGGCCCGTCGGCGTACTTCATGAAGTCGCCGCCCGTGCAGTTCCGCGACGAGGAGGCCCGCGTGATGGTGGAGGACTTCGCCAACGAGGGCTGAGCCCGGCCGCTCACGAGCACGACACCGGCCGGGTGCAGGAGCACCCGGCCGGTCCGCGTCCGAGCTCGGGTCCGCGACCGGGTCGGCTCAGCGCGTGCCGGCGGGCTCGATCCCCCGCGCCCGCGCCCACTCGTCGAGGAGCCGGTACGCGTCGTCCTCGTCGATCGGGCCCTCGTCGAGGCGCAGCTCGAGCAGGTGGGCGAGGGCCTCGCCGATCACCCGCCCGGGCGGGACCCCGAGGTACGTCATCACCTGGCGTCCGTCGAGCGGCGGCCGGATCGCGTCGAGCTCCTCCTGCTCGCGTAGCTCGGCGATGCGCCGCTCCAGGTCGTCCATCCGCCGGGCGAGCGCGGCCGCCCGCCTGGGGTTGCGGGTCGTGCAGTCGCAGCGCTGGAGATGGTTGAGCTGGTCGAGCAGGTCGCCCGCGTCGCGCACGTAGCGCCGCACCGCCTTGTCGGTCCAGCCCATCGCGTACGTGTGGATGCGCAGGTGCAGGAACACCAGCTTGGTGACGGCCGCCACGACGTCGGTGGGGTACTTGAGCGCCTTCAGCCGCTCCTCGGTCATGCGGGCCCCGACCACCTCGTGGTGGTGGAAGCTCACCCCGCCCTTGCCCTTCTCGAACGAGCGGGTCTTGGGCTTGCCGATGTCGTGGAACAGCGCGGCGAGCCGCACCACCAGCTCGGGGCGGGTGTTGCGCACCACCGCGATGGTGTGCGCGAGGACGTCCTTGTGGGTGTGGATCGGGTCCTGCTCGAGGCGCATCGTGTTGAGCTCGGGCAGGAACTCGTCGGCCAGCTTCGTCTCGCACAGCAGCCACAGGCCGGCCGTGGGGTCGGCGGTCAGCAGCAGCTTCGAGAGCTCGTCGCGGATCCGCTCGGCGCTCACGATCTCGAGCCGCTGGCGCATCTCGCCGATCGCGGCGACCAGCGCGGCGTCGGGCGTGACCCCGAGCTGCGACACGAAGCGCGCGGCGCGCAGCATCCGCAGCGGGTCGTCCTCGAACGAGATCTCCGGCGCGAGCGGGGTGCGCAGCACCCGGGTGGCAAGGTCGGCGGCCCCGCCGAACGGATCCACGAACGCCGGCTCCGGGATCGCGAGCGCCATCGCGTTGACCGTGAAGTCGCGCCGCGACAGGTCGGTCTCGATGTCGTCGGAGTAGCGGACCTCCGGCTTGCGGCTCTCGGGCCGGTACACATCGGCCCGGTAGGTCGTGATCTCGTAGGTGACCCCGCGCTTGATGGCGCCGATGGTCCCGAAGTCGCGGCCCACCGTCCAGGTCTGGTCGGCCCACTCGGTCACGATCGGCTCGACGACATCGGGCCGCGCGCCGGTGGCGACGTCGACGTCCTTGCCGGTCAGGTCGAGGTCGAGGAAAGCGTCGCGCACGGTGCCCCCGACGAGGTGGCACTCGTGACCCTCGGCGGCGAGGCGCGCCGCGAGGTCGCGCACCGGTGAATCGTCGTCGTAGAAGGGCTGGAGCCGCGCGGGAACGTGCACCGGCCCATTGTCGCGGGTCCGGGCGCCCCGGCCCGGGGTCCCGGGTCGAGATCGCTCGCTCAGGCGCCCGGGGAAACGAGCGGCGGCAGCGCGGCGGCCGCGCTCCCGGGGCCCGGCGGAGGGACGTGGGGCGGGGCCATCGGGGCCACCGCCGGGGCCGCGTACGGCGACGGGACGGGTGCCGTCGCCTGCTCGCGCTCGATCCGCTCCAGCTCGACCCGCAGCGCCGGGGCCGAGGTCGCGTGGTGCAGGGCCGCCTCCCGCTCGATCACGCCGCGTCGGTACAGCGCGCTCAGGCTCTGGTCGAACGTCTGCATGTCGTAGTACTCACCCTCGTGCATGATCCGCTCGAGCCGGTCGACCTTGCCCTCGGCGAGCGCCTCGGCCGCCACGCTGTTGACCACGAGGACCTCCACCGCCGGGACCCGCCCCCGCCCGCCCGCACGCGACAGGAGGCGCTGGCACACGATCCCGCGCAGCGCCCGGGCCAGCAGACCCCGCACCTGCGGGCGCTCGTGGGGCGGGAACATCTCGATGATCTGGGTCACCGTGTCGGTCGCGCTCACGGTGGGCAGCGACGCGAACACGAGATGCCCGACGTCGGCCGCCTCCAACGCGGCGCGGGTGGTCGGGGCGTCTTGCAGCCGACTCACGAAGAGCACGTCGGGGTCCTGGCGGAGCGCGTGCAGGATCGCCTCGTGGAACGACTCGGTGTCGGTCCCCACCTCCCGCTGGGTGACGATCGAGTGCTTGTCGGGGTGGAGGACCTCGATCGGGTCCTCGATGGTCACGATGTGGCGGGCGCGGTGCTGGTTGATCTGGTCGAGGATCGAGGCGAGCGTCGACGTGCGGCCCGACCCCGCGAGCCCGGTCACGAGCACCAGGCCCGAGGCCGAGTCGGTCAGGCGCTGCACCCCCGGCGGCAGCCCGAGCGCGTCGAACCCCGGCGGCGACGCGATCACCCGACGCATGACCAGGCCCACCCACCCGCGCTGGCGGAACGCGCTCACCCGGAAGCGGCCCCGGCCGGGAGCCGAGTAGACGAAGTCGGCCTCGAGGCCGTGGCGGAACCGCTCGGCCCGGCGCGGCGGCATGATCCCGAGCGCCAGGCGCTCGGTCTCCTCGGGCTCCACGACCTCGAAGGGCGTCTGGCGCAGGGCGCCGTCGACCCGCAGGAACGGCCGCGACCCCACCTTCACGTGGATGTCCGACGCCCGCTGCTCCACGGCGTGCTGGAGGAGCTGGTCGAGATCGAGCATGGTGCCTCCGGGCCGACCGAGGAGCGCTCCCTGGTCCGGCTCGATCCGTATCGGCAGGCCCGACCGGCCCCTGAAGCGCTGTCACGGGGGCGGCCCGCCCCCGGGCCGCCGACCGCGACCCCGGTCGGCGGCCCGCTCGGTAGCCTGGCCCGATGGCCGTACGGACCAGTCCGGCCGGTGGACAGGCCCTTCCCGGCTGGGTCCGGACCCGTGCGGGCGCCGATCCCGGGACGGTGCACCTGACCGTCGTGGAGCCGGCGGCCGTGACCGCCGACGCCGCCACCCGATGCTGCACGCTGCTCGCCGCGGCCGGCTACCGCCGCGCGATCACCAACGCCATGGCCGAGGTCGACACGACCGCGCTGACGGCCGCCGGGTTCCGGGTGGCCGAGCGACTCGACCTCCTCGGCCGCGGCCTCGAGGACCTCCCGGCCCGCCC
>Ga0194132_10004367_pt1 | contig 24092 bp, 20 predicted proteins | sample TA2KigOf80mmetaG_FD_148612 | JGI IMG/M metagenome (GOLD analysis project Ga0194132, IMG submission 148612) | Freshwater microbial communities from Lake Tanganyika, Tanzania - TA2015054 Kigoma Offshore 80m | ecosystem: Environmental > Aquatic > Freshwater > Lake | place: Tanzania: Lake... | reverse complement strand
CTACGAGATCCACAACGGCTGAGGACCCCCCAACCAAGAAGTAGCGGAAGAACTGCACATGCGCCCCATTGGCGCGGCCGAAGACAAAGTGGCGCATGGAAACGAGTAATTTAGGGTAAATCGTGCGTAACTTTCACAAGGGAAACTATGATGGGGCGAAGCCACAACGATGCCAAGAGAAGATCCACTGTAATGGGAATGACAAAAATGATGGGATGCAGCGCATAGAGATCGCGGAATTCCAGAAAGAAATACAGCCACTGAAAATGCAGCGTGCCAAATGCCACCGGTATCCAGATGGGATAGCGGATCATCATGGGAACGGCTGCAAAGATGAGCAGGTAGAGACCTGACTCCATGTAGTAGTGATCCATGTGATCCAAAAGAGCATTGAGTCCGAATGCCATGATGGTGCCGTACAGCAGCGGCAACCGCGGGAAGGAAACATTTGCGTCACGCGCGGGGATCAACAATGCAAATAGGGCCAAGAATACGAATATCGGCGTTGTATGCATCATGTTGCCTGCACCCGTTAGAGATGGATCAGGGAAATAGTAATTGTGCACGGAAAAGAGAATTTGAGCAGCATGTGCAACATTCAGGACGATACGTCCAAATCCTTGAATGACGTTCGACTGATTCAATTCCGCATGCGCACCGACAATGATGTGACCGACCTGCATGTACTGCAGCAATACATATGCTGCGGCAAGAGCAATTGCGACGACTACAGGAACCCCCCGCTTTGTGGAATGGGTGACATCGCGCCGGATCCAAAGGAGGAGCGGCACAAATGCGATCGCGAAGGGCTTTGTTGTGATGGCCAGAGCCAGGAGTACTCCTGAGAGCCATCCGTAGCGCTTTGCGCTGGCAATAGAGGCAAAAGAGAGAAAGGCAAATGATGCTCCGGTCCACCCTCGCAGACCTGCAAAGAGCACGAATGGCATCATTGCTACAGAGAGCATGAACAGGACAGCTCGTTCTTCATCTTCATACACGGTCCTCGCTGCCAAAAAAGCTGCGGGGAGGACAAAAATAGCAAAGATGATCTGTGCGTAAATCTGGGAAATGGCGGAATTGGTGAGAAAGTGAACGGGAACGCTGAGAAAATCACTCCCATGAAAACCCGGTATGGAAAGGTCTATACGACCTTGCGCCAGTATTGTGATGAATCTCTGATAATGAAAATGGTCATCCAGAGGATGGGGCGTTGCGCCCAAAAAAGCGAGGGCAACAGCCAGGAGCAACATCAGCGGACTGAGACGAATAAGCGCATGGCGCATACGGAAACTGTACGGGAGAAACGGTAGGGAAGGCAAAAACCTCTGAGACTCCTCCCTTCCTTCTTTTCTTCCTTTCCCATCCTCCCGTACACTCCAGGCCGTGAAACCTCATCAAACGATTTGCGTCGTCGGCCTCGGGTACGTGGGCCTTCCCCTGGCACATGGCTTTGCGAAGAAAGGATACCCGACGATCGGTTACGACATTGATGAAAAGCGCATCGCCGAACTCAACGCGGGTCACGACAGAACCAATGAATTGAGCGCGAAGGAGCTCCGGGAAGTGACGATCAACTTCAGCGCAAGCCCGAAGGTCATTGCGGATGCCGACATCGTCATCGTTGCGCTGCCGACGCCCGTCGATGAGAGCAACACACCAGACATCGCAATTCTCAAAGCAGGTACGCAGGCCGTTGGTGAACATATGAAAAAAGGCACCATCGTTGTGTTCGAATCCACTGTCTGGCCGGGCACGACGGAGGACATTTGCGGGCCTATTCTCGAGAAAGCTTCGGGCATGGTCTGTGGCAAGGACTTCTTCCTCGGCTACAGCCCCGAGCGCATCAACCCGGGAGATAAGAAGCATCGGCTGCAGACCATCGTAAAAGTGGTATCCGGACAAACGCCGGATGTACTCGAGACACTCGCTGCACTCTACGGCTCAGTCGTGGAAGCAGGCATCCACAAAGCACCAAATATCAAAGTTGCGGAGATGGCCAAGGCTATCGAGAACGCACAACGCGATCTCAATATTGCCTACATCAATGAGATCGCCATGTTCTGCGGCAAGCTCGGTATCGCTAGCAAAGATGTGCTGGATGCCGCATCGACAAAGTGGAACTTCCTTCGGTTCAGCCCAGGTCTTGTGGGCGGCCACTGCATCGGCGTTGATCCCTATTACCTTGTCGAGAAAGCAAAGGAGCTAGGTATGGAGACGCAAGTGATCACGGCCGGGCGTGCGGTCAATGAAGCTGTTGCGCAGTTCGTTGCGGACCAGGTGCACGCCGCACTGGGACAGGGGGGCACATCCGTTCTCGTCCTCGGTACGACCTTTAAAGAAGATGTTCCCGATACCCGAAACAGCAAATCCGGTGATGTGATCGTCGCGCTCAAAAAGCTCGGCCACACCGTCGCTGTGCACGATCCATACATGCAGCCTGCAGTGATTGAGCGCAATGGTTGGACACCCGGCACATTGGAAGGTGGCCCCTACGACGCCGTTGTCCTTTTGGTGCCGCACAAAGAATATCGGAGTGTGGGGACAGAAGGGCTGATAGGAGCAACAAAAAACGGGGGGTTGGTCTATGATCTGAAATCGATATTGGATGGAGCGATGATCACCAAAGCGGGGAGGAAATATCTAGCATTGTAATCTTTAGGAACAACGCGCACAGACAAACGTGCGCTGGATTTCTTTGTCGGCGGATAAAGCTGGATATCTACTCCACCACCACCAATCCCCCACTTCCCTCCAAAGCATTCACCGCGTTATCAATAAACACCGTTCCATTCGCGACGATCGAACCAGCACCAAATGCTGCAACTCCACCCTGCGCAGAGAATCCAACTCCATTTCCTACAAGTGTCACATTCTTAGCCACAACGTGTCCTCCATCCATCGCCCGAATGCCAATCGCACAATTCTGCAATCGGGAAGACTCCAGGAGTGGAGCAGCACGCTCCGCGGCCTGCACGCATGCATCTGCACTGCCATCGACTACGACGTCCCTCAGGACAATGGGTGACCCAAGCAGTGTGATTGCGGCACCCGTCGATGCGCTCACCGTCACAGATTCCATACGGCCAGCAAGAGCATGTTCAATGAGAACGCCTCCATGGTGACTGCCGGTGATCATGCTATCGCGAATATCGGCGAACACTCTGGAGACGCCGATGGCTGATGCACCTTGTGCATCGGCAACCGTCACCTGCGTGATGCTTCCCGGACTCCCCGCAAACATGAGAGATGCAGGAAGCACCCGTGTACCGACGATGGCACCCCGACCACCCTCGATCTCTACATTGCGCACGTCACTTGCTTCGGCAGCATCGACGATGGCAACTGTTCCCCATGTTCCTCCCGGCTTAAGAGGCTCAATATGGATCGGACGCTCCCCATCGGCAAGCATCGTCACCGGCGCAAACGAGACGATCGATGCGCCGCTTCCCATGCGAATGCGGGTACCAGGCGCGACGATCAGAGGGATCGTTGGAGGGATGAGCACCGTCCCTTCGATCACAGGACTTCCTGATAGCAGGACACCGCTGCTGCCCGCTGCACGAAAGGCAGGAGATCGCGCGAGAAAAGTTTTCCGATCTAGGCGAGGCACGAGGCTGCCAAAGGATGCAGTTTCATCGATGAGCGCAGACCCAAGCACCTGCCCTCCACCTCCTGTCACGGCATTGCCAATGAGCAAGGGGAGTGGGAGGGTGTCGAGTGTGAGAGGAGGGACGTCCTTCTGCTTCATGAGAAAGAATCTATGACGACGGTGTGGCGGGCGCAGCAGATCGCCTTCTGGAGAAATCGCCGGGTTTCCCGGCCACAGCAAACGCGCGTCACCTTTGGAAAGCAGCAGTGTCCCACCGGATGCGACGATGGAAACAGTAATGTCGGCACTACTGGGCATGCCGTCGCCCGTGTCGCGCATCAGGCGTACGGACCCATCGGCGAGGAAACGGCTGAAGCGCAGTGGGAACTGTATGCCGAGAAGTTCCGCGGCTACGGGTCCGCGTGCATTGACGTCGATTGCCAGAAGGAGATCCGGGCTTTCGGCAACCATGCGCTGATCCACGAGCACTTCAGCGGTGGAGATCTGCCCAAGGAGATCCGTGCTGATCCCCTGCAAGAGACGCACCTGCTCAAAGAGCGCCGCGCGCACCATGCGATTGCTCGGGAGCTTCGCGCGGTCAGCGAAGGATACCGCCTCAAGGTCACGCGCTTGCTCGGCAATGAACTGCTCGTCGTCATCGGCTCCTGTGAGCACGTCGCTGAGAAGTTGATGCGCTTTGCTGCGGATGGAAGGAACGCGCGCAGCAACGTCGATGAGTGGGATCCCGGAAGGGGCCAGGATGGATCGCGCATCGCTGATCATAAGTCCGCGCGCCATCGGCTCGAAGCGGCCGGTATCGCGCCGGTAGAGCAAAAGCAGCTCTGAGGCAGCCGCAGGAGGATTGCCAAGGGAAAGTCGGAGCGCGAGGTATGCAGCGAGACGATCGACATCGATGACGTGCCCGAGCTTGCTTAAGTACCCCGGGTCGCTATCGGCTCCCGGGCGCGAGAGCTCGAGGAGTGTAGCGAGAGCGTCGGCAGGCGCGCGGGTGGAGGAGGCGCCATCCTGCCTCCAGTAAGAGGGATCATTTGTCGCGGGCAAGGCGTTTCCGGCATCCGGAGAAACTCCGTAGAGCACGGTTCCCCCTCCTCTGCCCTGCCGCGCACCCAGATCCGGTCCCCATGCTTCCTCACGAAGGTAGACCATCGGGCGGCTCCCGTTGATGGTGACCGCTGCAAAATCGACCTCGGGGTGTACAAGACCGAGCGCTCGGCTCCGCTTTTTGACAAGCGCGTCGTTGAGCCAACCATGGGCATCGGGCAAGAGCAGAAACAGATGTTGCGCATGGTGAAAGGACTCCCCCTCGGCGAATTTCAGCTCGTACGACCGCTTCGGCCGGGACCAGTCGGCATCCATAGTCCCCACCGTGCGCAGATGCACATCCCATGTTCTCCCCTCCGCAGAAAGTACGGCAGGCACCCAGGGGATAGTATCGGGATCGTACGCTCCACGTTCGGGCAGGCTCTGTATCAGACGATTCTCATCCGCTTCTGCGATGGTAATGTGCATCTCCGGCAGTGTGTGCATGGCCACTGGAGGCTTGAGAAAGAGGCTCATGGCGCGATCGACACTGCGGCCAAACTCCAGAAACGGCGAAAGGCGCCGCGCAAGCTCCGCATCACTATCTCGTGCGAGTTCGGTGCGTAGGAGAATGACGGCATAACCCGCAAGAACAACCAGCTGAACAAGAATCAAAGCCGTAACCCCCCCGATGATCGCAGTATTTCGGCGCATCGGAAAGAAGCTTATAGCTATCGGCTATCAGCTGTCAGCTTCTGAAAGCTGAAACCTGATAGCTGACAGCTACCGCAGATCTATTCCTGCTACCTGCTCCCTGTTCACTTCCCGATCCCCTGCTCCCTGCAATCCGCTTCCAGCATGATCCTCGCTAGATCTTCCAGACTCGTCTTTGCCTCCCACCCCAGCTTCCGCTTCGCCTTCGAAGCGTCTCCGAGGAGGAAATCCACTTCCGCCGGGCGATGATACTGGGGATCGAGTGCAACAATCGTCTTGCCCGTCTTTGTGTCGACATACGTTTCGTCCTTTCCTGATCCTTTTTTGGTATAGGCAATCCTCAGATGCTGAAGGCAAAGCTCAAGAAATTCCCTCACCGAGGCCGTGCGCCCGGTTGCAAGCACGTAATCCTCCGGAACATCCTGCTGAAGCATCATCCACATTCCCTCGACGAACTCTGGGGCGTACCCCCAGTCACGCTTGGCTTCGAGATTACCGAGGTACAAACACTCCTGCTTCCCCGCAAGGATCTTGGCGAGGCTCAGGGTGATCTTCCGTGTCACAAAGTTCTCCCCTCGTCTGGGCGACTCGTGGTTGAACAAAATGCCGTTCACCGCGTACATGCCGTAGCTCTCACGGTAGTTTTTCGTGAGGTAATACGCATAGGCTTTGGCACATCCATAGGGACTGCGAGGGTAAAACGGCGTCTCCTCGCTTTGGCGCTCAGATGTTGCTCTTCCATACAGCTCAGAGCTGCTGGCTTGGTAAAATTTCGCCGGAATCTTGCTCGTGCGTAGTGCCTCGAGAAGTCGTGTGGTACCAAGCGCAGTAATGTCGCCTGTGTACTCTGGCATTTCAAAGCTCACACCGACATGGCTCTGGGCGGCAAGATTGTAGATCTCGTCGGGTTTCACGTCGTGAAGAATTCTGAGCAGCGAATTGCTGTCGCCGAGATCGCCGTAATGGAGGGAAATCGCCGCATCCGGGTGCCAGGCATCGGAAAAAAGATGGTCGATGCGCCCACGGTTGAACGTGGATGCCCGACGCACGACACCATGAACCGCATACCCCTTTTTAAGCAGCAATTCAGCAAGATAGGAGCCGTCTTGACCGGTAATGCCGGTAATAAGTGCTTTCTTCCCCATATAGAGAACATTGAACCGTATTTCCGAAGAAGTAGTAAGGGGGAAGGGGGAGAATTCCGCTACCATGGAATGGATGCAATTCCTGACATCCTGGGATGACGGCTACCTTCTGGATCTGCGCGTTGCGGATCTGCTTGATCGTCATGAAATGCAAGGAACCTTTTATATCTGTCCTGCCGCACAGCATGCAGCGGAAATGCTTACAAAGGATCAGATCAAAGGATTGAGCTCCCGCCATACCATCGGCGCTCACAGCATGACCCACCCCAAGCTCACGCAGATTCCTCCAAAGGAGACATCCAGGGAAATCCACGAGAGTAAGCAATGGGTGGAAGAAATCACAGGCAAGCCCTGCACAATATTTTGCTATCCGTATGGAGCAGTGAACGATGCAGTACAACAATGCGTGCAAGAAGCAGGTTTTACCGATGCACGGACAACGAACGATCTGGAATTTTCTGCTGCCGATCCTCTACTTCAACCCATCACTTTGCAGATAGCCCCCTTCCCCGTACGCATGCGCTTTCATCCACTCTGGAAAGTGCTCGATCCGCTCGGACCGCTACGCGCGCGCTACGCGCGGTTGCGAAAACTGAAAACGCCGCACAGCGCAATGACATCATGGCTTTCCCTTGCAAAATATCTGTATGCATACGGACTAAAAAATGATCTTCCCTTCTTCCATCTGTACGGACACAGTCGTGAAGTGGAGAAGTACAGGATGTGGGGGGAGTTGGAAGAGTTTTTAAGGTATGTCAGAGCAAACAAGTCATAAAAAAAACTCTGCATTCCTCAGATGACAGACTCCAATTCATGTGCAAGTCTTGTTGTCTCAGGAATCAACCTGTTCCGAGCCTCACCGAGAGCGGCAAGGAATCCTGCTTCGTCTTCCAGAATCGCTTTCGTGCAGCGTAATCCCTGGTCGCGATACTGGTTTGCCTGAGCCTGATCCTGATTTGCCAGCGCTTCGTTGGCAGCCCACAGGCATATCTGCGCCTGTGTGAGATAAGCATTACTCACCCAACGCTTTGCCGTCGCGGGTCCGTCGGGTGCCGATGCAATTGCCAGAAGCCCACGCGTGTATTTATCAATTTTCCCTGCCCAATCTGATGCAGAACCAATATGTCCGCGCACGGCAGCATCCGCTCCCGTAAGACGGGCAATGAACACGCCTACAGCATCATTCTGCTGCTCGGCAACAAGAGCAGATTCTTCCTGACAGGCAACGGCTTCATTCCATTCCCCACGTTCAAAGTGCACATAGCCTATTTCATACAAAAGTCTTTTTTGCGTAGTGAGATCTCCGGCACCACGTCGCAACATCAAAAGTTTTTGAAAGGTTTGCAGTGCCTCCGCGACAAGGGGTTCCCCGGCAGTAGTGTCTTTGAGATCCTTGATGCTGTGAAATCCGAGTCTGCGACTGCGATTGGCATCAAATTCTTCCGCAAGCAGCCGTATATGCTCATGCTCCGGATTTTTCTCTTCACCACTTTGCATGAAGTGCTGCATAAGAGCTTCATGGAATTCCGGCGATGTAAAATCCGCCACGATGGTTTGATGTGCGTTCTTCAGTGTGAAGTTATCAGGTCCTTCCGGAAAGCATTCACGCTCTGCAAAATGGGAAAAAAGCCTGTCGAATTCCGGTTGCAGCTCTACATCACGATTCAGTGCATGCAGAGCATTCCATGTTGCCTTGAGCTCCTTAAACGCATTGCGTGACTGCTGTTCGTAGGATTCGGCCGCAGGTTCCACCAGCTCCGCAGATGCGGTATCACCACCTAACAGAACATGAGCACGAGAAACTATATCCTTCATCAGTACTGTATGTGCTTCAGAACCGGAAAACCCGGCTTCAGAAGACCCTTGGAGTACTTCAGATTTCATCTGAATAATTATAGTATAATTATATTAAAAGTCAATATTTTCTCTGAAGAACTCTTTGAAGAAACTCCTTTTCTCGACATATCTACACATTCCCCACCCGCAATTTTTTCAGCCTCTCCGCAATCGCCCCCCCCATCAAAACCGCCTTTTCATCTTTGGTCAGGGAAATATGCGGATCATCGGGTGAGCCGGCATACGGACACGTGCATTCTCCAATCGCCATAAGGAAGAGCCGCATGTCCCGCAATGTATGCACGGTCCGCCGTTCGAGAATGGTTTTCACGGCGCTTGCGCATTCTTCCTGGTTACGGACTGGGAAAACGCCGGGCGCATACTGGAAGTAGAGGTGCCCGAACATGATCGCGGGCTTGCAGCGAAAGAGCCCCTCTAGCATCGCGGTGCCTGTGACTGACGCGATTGCCAGCGCGTCGTGGGTAAGGCGGAAGGTATCGAAGTGCCGCGGAACGAGCGTAACCGACGGGATTTCCTTCAGGGATTCGTAGAAGGCCGAGCTTCTGCAGAGTTCGCTCTGCCAGGGATGCTCCTTCACGTAGATCTGCACTCCTTCGGGAATCGACCTGCTGAGCATCTGCACCACGAGTGCCTGGTCCGTGTAGACCCCGCCAAGCGGATTGGTGCTTGCTTCCGGCTGCAGGTGAAGCGGTACATAAATGTACGGCTTTGTGAGGTCCGGAAGCTTCGTCGATCGGTCATAGAGGCGAATGGTACGGTGTTGGTCCAGTTTTCGTTGCCAGAATTCTGGACTGAAGACGGAGCGGAAGAAATAGCGTGGCTTGTGAATGAGAATGCGAGCGGCGATGGCAGCCCAGTTCTGAAGAAAACTTTTTCGCTCCGGGATGAGCTTGTGCCCTTTCATGTACCACGGACCTCGGTCGATTTCGGAGTATGTTTTGAAATAATTTTCCAGGGACGGCGAAAGCGGCACGTCACGACCGTCGGCGTACTGCCTCCGCAACTCCTGATAGCGTTCGGCAATTTCCTCCCCTGCTTTCTCCCAGTCGCTTTCGATTGTGCAAACGCCGAAGTGCACCATGCGCTCGATATAGTGGACGGGAATATTCTTCTTCTTGCATAGGTCGTAGATCACGATGTCGTAGCACTGATGCGGAACGGTGTTCATCACGAGGACATTGATTCTCTTTGTCTCGAGAACGTGATTCCAGTACCGCAGATGTTCAAAATATTGACGAAGCCGTTCTCGGTAGGGCATTTCGGTATAGCGCGCATAGCGTTCGACCATGGAAAGGAAGACGCACTCCGTATTGCGCATGCTCTGGACCAGCTCCTCGTCGAGTGGCGTAATCTGCGACCAATCCACATCCGGATATTGCCCGGCGCGTAGAAGCTTTGCCGACATCCAGATATGCTCCTGCGTTGCGAGCTCCGGCCACTGCTTCTTGTCATTGAGGATGGAAATACAGGTTCCGATCTTCAGACCATGAAGTGCCGTCTCGATAATCGGCTTACCTTTCCCGTCATCAAATCCCTTCAGGATGATATTCATAAGCGCAGTATCGCAAAGGAATAGAGGTAATGCATCCCATATCCGTCCGATTCGTGTGGTAAAGTTCTTTCACATGGAACTCTCCCTTGTCCGCTGCAGGGACACACAGGCGTGGGATGCGTTTGTCCGGTCATCTCCCCAAAGAAACATCTTCTGCATGTCTTCGTTCATCGAAGCCTGTGGTGAGGAATGTGCATATGTTTTTGTGGAAAGTGATGGTGCACCGATGCTCGGAGCAATGCTGTTCCCTGAAAAGAATGGGAAGCTCCGCAGTTCCCCGCGACCGTTTACGATGTATCAGGGTGTGCTCTTTGGCGGAACACTGGATGCACTCAAGCCGCACACGCGCGTCGGCAAACAGCTGCAGCTCACGGAATTCCTCCTTGCAGAGCTGGAAAAGAATTATGAAAATATGGAATTCTGCCTGCATTGGAACTTTCCCGATATCAGGAGCTTCCTGTGGTTTCACTACCATGAAAGGGGGAAAGGAATGTTCAATGTGACAGTGGGGTACACCGGGCTCTTTGACCTTCGATCCGTCGACAGTGCAGATGACATTACAGAACAAATTCGATTGAATCGGCGACGAGAACTTCGTAGCGCAGATGCGAAGGGATGGCGAATCGAGGAATCCACCGATGTGAAACTGCTCGATGACCTCCACAGGCACACGTTTGACCGCCAAGACATCGAACGCCCACCGGAAGCTAGCTTCCATATCCAGTCCATCGCACGTGCAGCTCTGCAGGAAGGATTCGGAGAAATGCTTGTAGGTAGGAATGCCAAGGGTGAAGCAGGAAGTGCTCTCCTCGCCCTCTACGATGACAAGTGCGGATATTACCTGATCGGCGCAAACGATCCGAAGTTCCGAAAAGACGCTTGCGGCACCATGCTTATGACGGAAAGCATGCTACGTGCAAAGAGGAGGGGTTGCACTTATTTCGATTTTGTCGGTATCAATTCCCCAGCTCGCGGTGATTACAAAATTAGCTTTAATGCGATCCCCACTCCGTACTTTACCGTGCGTTGGAAGACCCCGAGAACTTCCTAAGGATTGCAGTTCGCTCTCAAGCGCGGTAGCCTCGGTCGGCTGATGGCAAGATCTCCTATTCCGAGCATTGTGCGGTGGTACTACTCAATGGAAGACAGGCTTTTTGATGCCATGCACGGATTGCGCACGGGTGGCGTGATTCCGACGCCGGAACTACATCCGGATTCGCAATTCGCAATGCATGGAAATCCTTATCAGGCAGCGTGGTGCAGCACCATCAGGGCGCTCATGAACCTCGTGTTTCGCAAAAGAATCCATCCCACTGTTTTCATAGACATAGGCTGTGGCAAGGGAAAAGTTTGTTTTTATGCTGCAACAACAAAAAAATTCAAAAAGATTATCGGCATAGAGTACGAACTCTCCCTCGTACAACAGGCAAAGTACTTTCAAAAACGATTTGCGAAATACCCCATCGAATTTCTGCATAAGGATGCGACTGAGTACGCATTGAGTGATGTGGAACAGTGCATGGTATTTATGTTCAACCCCTTTGATGCGACGGTGATGCGACTTTTCCTCACAAATAATCTCCCGAGTTTTCGGTCACAGAAGCATGTTTTGGCATACGCAAATGATATGCAACATGAGGTCTTGAGGGAGCTGGGGTTTTCTGAGCTCTTCCGCGATCCTATTCGAAAAATGTCGCTGTGGCAGTACGCATAGGAAAAGGCATCATATCTTCCCGGACGCATTGCGCGCCCACTGCCTACGTTCCACTATAGCCGCATGGGAAAGACAGTAGCCGTCATCTGCGTGCGCATGGGATCGGAGCGGCTTCCAGGAAAGATGATGCGCAAGACGTTGGGCACCCCCATGCTCGGGCACCTCATCGCACGGGTGAAACAAGCGAAGAACATCGATGGCATCGTGATAGCCACTCCGAGCTCACCCGAGAACGACGCAATTGCAGCATACTGCGAGACTGTCGGCGTACCTCACTTCCGCGGATCCGAGGATGACATCACGGGACGCATGCTCGGCGCCCTCGAAAGCCAACAAGCAGAAACGGGTGTGGAGGTATACGGCGACAGCCCTTTGATTGACTCTGCATTGATCGATGAGTGCATTACGGCATACCGTGAGGGAAACTTCGACTGGGTCGGCAACGATGTCACTCCCGTGTACCCTTCGGGAATGTACAGCGAGACTTTTTCGGTATCTGCTTTCCGCGATGCGGCAACGCGCAATACCGATCCTGCTATCCGCGAGCACGGGACGCTCTACCTCAGGCAGCATCCGGAACTCTACCGGCAAAAACATCTCTCCTATGAAGGACCGCTGAAGCGCACGGATATCCACCTCGATATAGACACGGAAGAAGACTTCATGGTCTTTGAACATATTCTCAGGAATTTCGCACCGCGTACGGATTTTTCCCTCGGCGAAATCATTGCCTTTCTCGATGCCCATCCGGAGATCATAGCAACCAATAAAAATATCCATCGACGATGGAAGCAGTACCAGAAACCAAACCCATGAAAGCACTTCGCGCCGCGATTATCGGCACGGGATCATTTTCCGCCTCCCATGCAGAGGCACTTGCAGCAAGCCCCGATGTGAAGCTCGCTGCTGCGTGTGATATAGATGCAGTGCGCCTCGCAGCATTCAGTACAGCATGGAAATGCAAAGGGTATGGCGACTGGGCCGGGCTTCTGCAGGAGGAATCTCCCGATATCGTGACGATCGCCACGCCGGATGAAACACACGCTCGCATGATCAAAGATATAGCCTCGCATACTCATGCACCACGACTCATCATCGTGGAAAAGCCCCTATGTATGTCGCAAGAGGAGCTCCATGATCTGGAAGCATTTGTACCTACGGTAAAAACGGCAATCGTCGTGGAGCACAGCCGGCGTTTCAACGCGGGATTTATGGACCTGAAAACATTGATCGATACCGGTGAGCTGGGAACGCTGACTGGCACCGTGTGGCGATACTATGCAGGATGGTTCCATGTCGGCGTCCACGCAGTCGATACGCTGCGGATGCTCCTCGGAGAATTACAATGCGTATCCGCAAAAACACAGGGGGTGGACCGTTATGAGCACGATCACCTGGTGCGGGCCCAACTGCAATCCGTACACTTCCCCGAAGCAGAGATCATTCTGGAAGGAATTCCGGAACATCCGTATAAAATCTTCGAGGCGGAGCTGCGATTTTCCAAAGGACGCATCCGGATCCAGTGGGAACATATCGCCATCGACCGGGCAAAGCAGGATACCTATGCTCCGGCACTGTTCCCGAGTGAGACGAAAAAAGCCGAGCCGGTCGAAAAAGCACTCAACACGCTCTATGCCATGAGCACGGCCTTCCTGCACAGGAATGATACGAAACTTCTCGATATCGCAGGATTTGCAGCGGCGCGCGGTACAATGGACATACTTTTTGAGGCCAAACGCCTCGCATCTCTATGAGCAAAGACACACTCGCCATCAACGGCGGAACTCCTCTGCGCACAAAGCCGTGGCAGGAAAGCAATGCGCTCGGCGAAGAGGAGAAACATGCGATGCTGCGGGCCATGGAGAGCGGGCATCTTTCTCTGTTTCAGGGTGCATACAAACCCGCTCCTCCGTATAACTTTCTCGGTGGACCGGAAGTACAGGCACTGGAAAACATGGCAACGGAGATGACCGGAGCAAAGTATGTTGTAGCGATGAACAGTGCCACCTCTGGTCTCTATGCCGCAGTCGGCGCACTCGGCCTCGGGTACGGCGATGAAGTCATCGTATCTCCCTATACCATGAGCGCCTGCGCGGTTGCCCCACTCATCTACGGAGCGATCCCCGTCTTTGCAGATATCGAAGAAACGACGGGATGTCTTGACCCCGTATCCATAGAAAAAAATATCACGAAACGGACTAAAGGCATCCTTGTAGTGCATCAGTTCGGCATCCCTGCAAACATGAAGGCAATTATGCAGATCGCAAAAAAACACCATCTGAAAGTGATCGAGGACTGCGCGCAGGCATGGGGCGCAACGATCGGCAGCCAATGGGTAGGCACCTTCGGGGACATCGGCGTGTTCAGTTTCAACGTTCACAAGACTATCCAATGTGGTGAAGGGGGCCTCTGCATTACCAATGATGAACATCTTTCTCTGCGCCTCCGTATGATCCGCAATCACGGAGAGGCAGTGGTGGAGGCGGCGCAGTATGAGGAAATTGCGAATATCATCGGGTTTAATTACCGCCTTACAGAACCGCTTGCCGCCGTTGCACAGGAACAACTCAAGAAATTGGAAAGTTTAAATGACGCACGCCTTGCCATGGTTAAAGCGCTCCATGCAGGAGTCGCCAAACACCGCTGTCTCATGCCCATGCAACCAAACACCGGAACACAAGCGACATATTATGTTTGTCCTATGCGGTACTTTGCAGAGCACTGCGGAGGAACATCGCGGAGTGCATTTACGGCAGCGCTCAAAGCCGAAGGAATCCCATTTGTGGAAAGTTACGTGAAGCCGCTCTACGAGCTCCCGCTCTTCAAAACACGTACCGCATTTACGAAGGGCTACCCGTGGAGCGCACCCGAAAACAAGGATTCCAGCGCACGGTATGAAACCGGTATGTGCCCTACTGCTGAGCGTTTGTTTGCAAAGGAAATGCTGCTGAATATGCACCTCTGCCATCCTCAGACTGTGGATGATGTTACAGACATTATTGCGGCAATCGATAAAGTTGTTGCGGCATGCACATCCTGATTTTTCACCTTCCTTCTCATGATACTTTTTTGCGCGAGTGAAGCGGGAGGAGCAAGGGAATTGATTCCTGTAATAAAGAAGGCACTGTTACAGAACATTCCCTGCCGCCTTTTCGCTTCATCGGTTACAGCTCCACTTTGTAGTGCAGCGGGATTGTCACCGGAAATTCCGGCAATCACATCTCAGACACATGCAACCTCTCTGCTGAATACCATACGTCCGGAAGCACTCATTCTCGGTACAACCGGAATCATCTCCGGCGAACGGTATCTCACTGCGGCTGCGCGCATAGTGGGAATACGCAGCATCGCCATCCTTGATGAGTGGTACAACTACGCTCTGCGGTTTCGAGATGAACAAGGCATGATCGGAACCTATCTTCCGGATGTCATCTGCGTACAGGACGCACTTTCCCTCAAGCTCGCCGAAGAGGAGGGAATCCCGCAGTCCTGCATGCGTATCACCGGCAGTCCCGCGCTTGCAGAACTTCACAAAAAAGCCGACGAACTCCGCAAGCATCCTCCCGCGGTACCCGAAGAGCTGCAGAATAATGCCAACCACCCTTCCGTTCTATTTCTCTCGGAAAAACTGAAAGCTGCCTATGGAGAACGTGCGGGGCAGAAGGGTACGCACGGATCTTTTTTGGGATTTCACGAAGACATCGTGCGCGATGACCTTGCACACGTTCTCACAATGATCGGTACGCCCGTACGTGTGATAGAAAAACTCCACCCTGCCGAGAGCAAGAAGGCTCCGCCCGCGTGCGGCAACAATGTGGAGTGGCATGTGCTTGCGGGAGCTGCTGAGCTTCTTCCCCTGCTCTGGCATTGCAATCGCATCGTGGGGATGTGTTCAAAAACGCTGCTTGAAGCGGCGATGCTCGGCAGACACCCGCTCTCCTACCAGCCGCAGGCACTGCATCCGGAGAAGTGCACCGCAGTCCGCTTGGGGTTGGTATCGGTATGCATGAACGCGGCAGAACTGAAGCATGCACTGGAGAATCCCATAGAGAATGCACGAGAACCGGTAGACCTGTTCTGTGCCGATCCTGATGCTGCCGCGCGGGTTCTTGCTCTGGCGAAGCACAAAAATAAGGCTGAAGGATAGCCAAAGGTCATGAGAACTGTGTTAGGATGCCGTTCAATGGATCTCTCCAATGCCTCCATCCTCGTCACCGGCGGAACAGGGTCGTTCGGCAAAAAGTTTGCTGAAATCGTGGTGAAGGAATGCAACCCCAAAAGACTCGCAATCTTCAGCCGCGACGAACTCAAACAGCACGATATGTACGCGGAAGGATTTGATGCGCCGTGCATGCGGTACTTCATCGGAGATGTGCGTGATCAGGGGCGTCTCCGCCGCGCTATGGCGGGAGTGGACGTCGTCATCCATGCGGCCGCTCTCAAACACGTTCCTGCCTGTGAATACAACCCCAATGAAGCCGTGGAGACGAATATCGGCGGAGCACGCAATGTCGTGGAAGCGGCACTCGATGCGGGCGTACGCAAAGTTGTCGCTCTCAGTACGGACAAAGCAGTGAACCCTGTGAATCTCTATGGCGCGACGAAGCTCGTTGCCGAAAAAATCTTCACGCAGGGCAACGCCTACAGCGGCAACAATTCCCCCGCACAATTTTCCTGCGTCAGGTACGGCAATGTCGTGGGAAGTCGCGGCAGTGTCATTCCCGTATTTCTCAAACAACGCGCAACAGGAACCATAACCATTACCGACGAGCGCATGACGCGGTTTTGGATCACGCTGGAACAAGGCGTGCGGCTCGTGATGCGCGCCATCGCGGAAATGGAAGGCGGCGAAGTTTTTGTGCCGAAGATTCCGAGTATGCGTGTCACGGATCTCGCCGATGCGGTCGCACCGGAATGCAAGAGGAAGGTGATCGGCATCCGCGCAGGGGAAAAGCTCCACGAAGTCCTGCTCTCGGAGGATGAATCGCGTCACGCGGTGGAGCTGAAAGATTCTTTTGTCATTCTCCCGGAGTACCCGACATGGACCGCGAAGAAATGGCCGAAGCCCAATACCAAAGAAGGTTACCGCTACGCCAGCGACACGAATACCGCATGGCTCACTGTAGAACAGCTGAAAAAGATGCTCTGAAAGAAACCCGATGCCCGCCACTCTCGCCATCGACGGCGGCACACCCGTGCGAAAGACTCTGCTGCCCTACGGGCGCCAGTCGGTCAGCAAGGAGGATATCGCAGCGGTGACAGAGGTCCTTCGTTCGGATTGGCTCACAACCGGCCCCAAGGTGAAAGAATTTGAAACCGCTTTTGCGGATTTTTGCGGTGTAGGCGAAGCAATTGCAGTAAATAGCGGCACAGCTGCTCTTCATGCGGCCATGTTCGCTCTGGATATAGGAAAGGGGGATGAAGTCATTGTTCCGACCATGACCTTTGCTGCAACAGCAAATGCGGTCGTCTTTCAGGGTGGTACGCCTGTCTTTGTGGATAGTGAACCCGCTTCGCTTCTCATCGATCCTGCCTGTGTGGAAAAAGCGATCACTAAGGCAACAAAGGCGATCATTGCTGTGGATTACGCCGGACAGCCTGCGGATTACTCAGCACTTGCCTCTATCGCACAGAAGCACAAGATCGCGCTCGTCGCAGATGCCTGTCATGCACTCGGCGGAAAAGACGGCGATCGTCCGGTGGGATCACTCGCGAACCTCTCCACCTTCAGTTTCCATCCGGTGAAACCGATGACGACGGGCGAAGGCGGCATGATCACCACGAGTGATGCGGACTGCGCCAAGCGGATGCGGCGATTTCGGAATCACGGCATCACCAGTGAACATCGTGATCGCCATGAAGCGCGCTCGTGGTTCTATGAAATGGAGGCACTGGGATACAACTACCGCCTCACGGATATGCAGTGTGCGCTGGGTATATCCCAACTGCGGAACGTACCCGCATGGAATGAAAAACGCAGAGCCATCGCCAAAAAATACGACGCTGCTTTTGCCGGCATCCCGGGAATACACCCGCTCCAGGTACGCAAAAACGTAACACACGTATACCACCTCTATGTGGTACGGATCGTTCCGGAGAGACTATGCGTAGGACGCAAAGAGATATTCCGTGCGCTCGGCGCCGAGAACATCGGCGTGAACGTGCACTACATTCCCGTACACCTGCATCCGTTCTACAGAAAAGAATTTGGAACGAAACCCGGTCTGTGCCCCATGGCGGAGGCGGCCTACGAAGACATACTCTCGCTGCCGATGTTTGCCACAATGAGCGAAAAGGACTCCGATGATGTCATTGAAGCGGTGCGCAAGGTCTGTGCCGCCTACGCAAAATAACATGGAAACACCCAGCCACCACGGCGCGTTGGTCGTGGGAACCGGTTCCATCGGAGCGAGGCATGCGAGAAATCTCCGGGCAAGCGGCATAAAGCAGATCACTCTTTGCGATCCTGCTGCAAGGTCGCGGGAGGCTCTTGCACGCGAACTTTCTTGCGACGAGTGCTCTTCATTGGAAGAGGGATTGAACGATGACGCCATCGACATGGTATTCATCTGCAGCCCGACAAAATTCCATATCGCCCAGGCGATGATGGCCGCGGCACATGGCAGGCATCTCTTCATTGAGAAGCCGCTATCGCACGCATCGGAGGGACTCGATGAACTTTCAGCGATCGTGGCGCAAAACAACGTTACCTGCATGGTCGGATGCAACATGCGGTTTCATTTCGGGCCTGCAACCGTGAAACGTCTCCTCGACGAAGGAAGAATCGGGACGCCGAGACAGGCAACGGTGTACACGGGATCGTATCTCCCGGATTGGCACCCAGGGACCGACTATCGCAGAAGTTACAGCGCGGACCCCTTGCAGGGGGGAGCAATTCTCGACTGCATTCATGAAATCGATCTCGCACTGTGGTTTTTAGGACCGGCAACACTTCGATCGTGTGCCACGCAGCAAGCGGATACGCTCGGTATTCCGGTCGAGGGAACCGCCGACCTGCAGCTGGATCATGAGGGGGGCAGCCGCTCCGCCGTGCACCTCAGTTTTATGGAGAAAGAATACAAACGCTTTTGCGCGATCGAAGGATCCTCGGGGAAACTGTTCTGGGATTTTCATAAAAAGAGTGTTGAAGTGCAGGACGCAGCGGGAACGGTGCGAGAACGCTTCATTCAGGGGGATCCGTACGACATCAATCGAATGTACGTCGATGAGTTGAAACATTTTTTGCAATGCATTTCCTCCGGAAGCGATCCGATGGGAAATCTGCATGAGGCGATTTCGGCTCTTTCGATCGCATTGGCGGCCCGAAAAACGAAAAAACGCTAGATTGAGCAATTCCTTGTGTTACGATCGCACCATGGAATCGTGTACCGCGCTTGTGACGGCAGGATCGCGAGGGCTTGGCGCGGAGATCGTCCGGACGCTCGCGCGTGACGGATGGGACATCGCCCTGACGTACCTGGAAGACGAAGAGGCTGCGCAATCAATGGTGACAGAGGTGGAAAACATGGGGCGCAAAGCGATGATGGTACAAGCGGATGCCGCCGACTTTCCAAAGGCGCACGCGGTGATAGATGCGGTGATGAAGAAATTGGGAAGGCTGGACGCTCTCATTTGCAATGCCGGCTTTGCTCGCAAAGGCCTGCTCTGGGAATTGTCGGAAACGGATTGGGATGAGGTGGTGGACGTGTGTCTGAAAGGGGCATTCAATTATCTGCATGCGGTCGCACCTCATTTCATCAAACAACAACGTGGGAAAGTGGTCGCGATCGGCTCCATCAATGGACTGCGGGCACGACGGAGCACCGCAAGCTACAACGCTGCGAAAGCCGGACTCACGGGGCTCATCAAAGCTGCGGCGATCGAGCTTGGAGAGCACAACGTGAATGTGAATCTCGTAGCACCGGGATTCATCGAAACGCCGTCGCAAGAACATACGCCGCAATCGATGCGCGACCTGGTGCTCAGCGAGTGTGCCATCAAGCGTTTGGGTACTCCGCAAGATATCGCACCCGTCGTTGCCTTTCTCTGCAGCGAACAGTCGAAGCACATCACCGGACAAGTGATCAAAGTGGATGCCGGGCAGTACATCTAGGATGTTGGTTTCCGTGAAAGAAGGGTATATCCTCAATGCGTATGCAAAACCCACGCCGCATGGGCATGATCTTGCTCGGGGTGCTTGTCGCCATCGTCAGCATGAAATCGGTGATGGATCTCTTGGGTATGTTTGCGATGGAAGCAGAAGGCCCTATGCACTCCGATGCGGGAACATATGCGTTGATCGGGCGTGCACTCCTGAATGGTCTGAAGCCATATACGGATCTCTTTGACGCGAAGCCACCGGGCATCTATCTCATCATGGCTGCTTCGCTGTGGCTCACAAACGGCGAGATGCTTGCAACGTGGCTGCAGATGGGAGCGTTGCTCTCCCCCCCCCTGCTCCTCGCGTGGTGCACGTACATGCTGACGCGCAAAAACGACGTGGCACTCACATGGATATGCACGATGCTTGCATTCATCGGCGGGACCGTCCTGACGCTCTACGCCGAGGAGCGCAGCGGCGCACTGCAACCGGAAGGATTCGGATTCGCTTTCAGTATGGCGTACGGCGTCATTCTGCTCAGGACGGATTTGCGTTCGCGCGGGAGCATGATTCTCGCGAGCATCGCCATGCTCCTCTCCATGGGAATGAAGGAACCATTCGTGTTCGCCAACCTTGCGATTGCGCTCCTGCTCGCATCCTCATGGAAAGATTTGCCGCGCACATTTCTCCTGCCGCTCGGATTGGCCGCGGTAATCGGATGCATGGCCTTAGGAGCACTCGGACTCCTCTGGCCTTACATCGGCGTGCATCTGCCGAACATGCTCGTCCATCGCGTACAGGAAGTCGTCGAGTACAGCCCCTTGTGGCTGCGCCCCCTGCGCACCGGTCGCATCTTTGCGGATATCGTGGCGTACTATCCTTCTGGAAAATTCACGGGGTGGATGATCATCCTTCTCTGGATGAGCACTCCGCTCTTTCTGCTGCGGGAACCGCGATCCTGGAAGGGTGTTTTTTGCACGTGGATAATCATGTGGAGCGCTCTCTTCGTCATGAACCTTCTCTTCATTGTGCTCACACTGAAGGGAATGTACCCGGATGCTCCCGTCTCCACGATCATCGGCCAGAATTTTGCAGGAAGGGAATATGCATGGATCGCTGCCGCATTCGTTGGTGTATGTGTGCTATGGCGGATCGATCGGAGCTTGTTGCATGCCATTGGATATACCCTTGGCATTCTCTACTTGGTAGCACTCGCCGTCGCCGCCGGCGTTGCATATCATCCGAACTTCTTTGTGTTCGCGGTGCCTGCATACGGAGTATTGCTTCTGCTGGGCATGCGTGAAGCTGGCGAGAGGCGACTTCCTCCTCTGGCATACGGCGCCTTGGCGGCAGTGATCCTACTTGCCGGCACGTTCTATCACCCCAATCCCAAACACGTCGAAGGGCATGCGGAGTTGGTGCAGTCGAACTATGTACACTCGCATGAAGATGCGAAACGGCTGGACGCGCTTCTGGAAGCATGTAATGTTCAACGTGCGAATGTGAACGCTCATGGAAGGAGTTTTACGTTCTCCAAACACTCTCCGTGGGGACCGCTCATGGGCCTTGCGATGCCGGAGTATTTTCCAGCGGATCATGCGTACGGTAAGCGCACCGTGGAAAATATTTTGGAAAACGCAACGATAATGATTTTCAACAACGATGAGTTCTACACGCGACCACTGATTCAGCCGATCATTCCGCAGGTACAAGACCTCTTTACGCAGGACGCCCCTCCGTGCGCAATGCCGCATCTGCCTTTCTTCGAATATACCGTGCTGTTCCGCAAAGGAGCGGTTTAACCGCCATGCCGTACCGACTTCTTTTTCGCACAGATGCAAGTCAAGCAATCGGCACAGGCCATGCCATGCGCTGCCTGGCCCTTGCCGAAGCCATTCGAGAGCTGGGAGACGAGGCAACCCTCGTCACAAAAGAGATGCCGGAGGGGATCCTGAAGCGTTTCCAAGAGGAGGATGTGAGGATACAGATGACTCATGCAACTGCTGGAAGTGCCGAAGATGTGAAGGAGACCATAGCCATAGCAAGCGCGATTGGAGCGAGCTGGGTCATTGCCGACGGGTACGCATTCGGAGAGGAGTATCAAAAGGGCGTCGTGGATGCTGGGCTGCGGCTCCTCATAATTGATGATTACGGCTCAAGTAAGCATTACCACGCAACGATTGTTCTGAATCAAAACATTGGCGCAGCTCCTGCTCTCTACGAAGGAAAAATTTCGCACTCTGCACTGTTGCTCCTCGGCCCTTCCTATGCACTTCTGCGCAGAGAATTCCGCGAATGGAAAGGTGAGCCATCGGGGACTTCAGAGATGGCATCTCGAATTCTTGTAACATTCGGTGGTGGTGATCCGCCGAACGCAACGGCCTGGGTGCTAAATGCATTGAAAGAAATGCCTTCGCTTTCGATTACGGCACTTGTCGGCGCAAGCAACCCGCACGGGGAAGAACTTGAATCACTCACGAGAGACCACATGCATATCTCTCTTAAGAGAGACGTGCACAACATGCCGACTGCACTAGCAACGTCCGATATCGTCGTAAGTGCCGGCGGTTCCACAACCTACGAATCTGCCTTCATGGGAGTGCCTGCTATCACGGTGATCATTGCGGAGAACCAAAAGGGGCTTGCGGAAGGCATCGCAAAGCAGGGCGCAACGGAGTGCCTTGGATGGCTTCAGGATTGCAAACCTGGAGTACTAAGAAAGCATGTGCAAGCACTCATCGAAGATCAAAAAAAGCGCGACGGCATGGTCATTGCAGGGAGATCGCTCGTCGACGGTTGTGGCGCTCCTCGCCTGCTTCGAGCGATAACCGGAGACAAAATTTTTCTCCGAACCGTGCGAATGAGTGACGCGAAACTGCTTCATGAATGGACGAATGATGCTGACGTACGGAAGGCATCGTTTTCAGCGAAGCTCATCCCCTGGGAAGAACACACAGCCTGGCTCCACAAAAAATTGTCGGAGGATACGACTCGGATTTGGATCGGATGCGACAGTGATGATGTGCCTACAGGGGTGATTCGGTTCGAGGAGAAGAACGAAGAGACGATCCTCTCGATCACCGTGGCACCCTCACACCGTGGCAAGGGATTTGCGAAGGAGCTCGTCCGGCTCGGAGTTCTGGCTTACCTCAGGGCTTTCCCCAACGCGGCAATTCATGCTTATGTAAAGCCGGAGAATGCGGCTTCTGCAGGACTCTTTAAAGGGATGGGTAAAGAACAATCGCCCACATCCGACGGTGCGCTGCATTTTCTGCTCAATCGGCATACGATTACATCATGAAGAACACCATTCTCATCCATGGCAGGGAAGTGGGGGCGGGGCAGCCTGCCTACATCATCGCGGAGATGTCGGGGAACCATAACCAAAGCTACGAGAAAGCAGTGGAGATCATCTATGCGATGAAAGATGCAGGCGCCGATGCAGTAAAAATTCAAACCTACACCGCCGATACCATTACCCTAAAATCGGATAGACCAGAATTTCAGATTGGTGGTGGGACACTCTGGGACGGAAAGACCCTGCATGACCTCTACAGCGAGGCCTTCACGCCCTGGGAGTGGCAACCGAAGCTCCAGAAAGTGGCTGAGAATCTCGGGATGGATTTCTTTTCGACGCCATTTGATCCGACCGCTGTGGTTTTTTTGGAGAAGATGAACATCCCCGTCTACAAAATCGCCTCATTTGAGGTGACAGATATCCCCCTCATAAAACAAATCGCCGCAACGAAGAAACCGGTGATCATGTCGACAGGCATGGCGAGTGCTGAAGAGATCCAGGAAGCAGTGGATGCAATCCGCAGTGAAGGAAACGAACAGATTGTCCTTCTGAAATGCACGAGTGCCTACCCTTCTCCACCGGAAGCGATGCATTTGCTGACGATTCCGGACATGCAAAAGAAATTTGGTGTGCCGGTCGGCCTTTCAGACCACACGATGGGAACAGCCGTTCCAGTCGCTGCCATAGCGCTTGGTGCATGTGTCGTAGAGAAGCACTTCTGTATGTCGCGAAAAGAACCAGGGCCGGACTCCGCCTTCTCCCTCGAGCCTCAGGAGTTCAAAGCCATGGTGGATGCTATCCGCATTGCGGAGAAGGCGCTCGGCAAAGTCTCGTATGGAGCCGGCATCCATGAAAAGGCAAACGTTGCCTTCAGGCGTTCGCTCTTTGCAGTGGAGGACATTGCGGCAGGCGAAGTATTCACCGAAAAAAACGTCCGTTCGATCCGGCCGGGGCATGGACTTGCTCCGAAGGAGTTACCGAAAGTGATTGGCAGAAGGGCGAAGCAAAGGATAGCTAAGGGGACGCCGCTTGCATGGGATTTGCTTGCATGAAGTTCGCTAAGGCATTTGATAGATCCCTA
>Ga0194132_10004365_pt1 | contig 24099 bp, 11 predicted proteins | sample TA2KigOf80mmetaG_FD_148612 | JGI IMG/M metagenome (GOLD analysis project Ga0194132, IMG submission 148612) | Freshwater microbial communities from Lake Tanganyika, Tanzania - TA2015054 Kigoma Offshore 80m | ecosystem: Environmental > Aquatic > Freshwater > Lake | place: Tanzania: Lake... | reverse complement strand
ACGGTTCCCGCTCCTGCAAACACACCCGTTCGATCGACATGGGAACGGCAGACCAACAAGCCGCCGCCACCCATCGCTACCAACCCGAAACCTCAAACTCAAAACCCCTCAACCATCATGCCCAAATCCAATCCATCGAATCCCCCAAGCTCGGACAGCGCCGGTTTGCTGTCTGAACTGTCCTTAACAACCCTCCACTACATCCGGGCCGGTTATCCCGGGCTCTACCTCGTGTCGGCCGAAGAGCTGCGTGTGGAGGCTGAGTTGAAGCAACTACTCACCCGCCTCCCCGGTTACACGCTCCACTTCTGGTCCACCGTTGACGGACTGGTCGATGTGAAGAACCGCACCATCCTCAACGCGAACGACCCGCTGGAAGTGTTGGAAGCGGTCATCAAGCTTCCTGAAAAGTCATTGGTGCTGCTGAAGGACTACCACCTCCACTTCGCTGAACCCAACCCCATCCTGCTGCGGAAGTTCAAAGACACGCTGCTGCACGCGAAGGTGAAGCAGAAGACGTTGGTTGTTCTCGGCTGCCGTCTCTGCCTGCCACCCGAACTGGAGCACGAGTTGACCGTTGTTCACCTGCAACTGCCCGGTAAAGTTGAACTCAGAGCGATCCTCGGCGGCATCATGCAATCAGCCGGCATCCACAGCCTCGACATTGAGACGCACGAGAAAGCAGTGGAGGCAGCAGCCGGTTTAACGACGATTGAGGCCGAAAACGCCTTCTCGCTGTCCTACGCTGAAACGAAAACGATCAACCCTTCGGTGATCGCGAGGGAAAAGGCTCAAGCGGTGAAGAAAAACGGGCTGTTGGAAATCGTTGAGGTCAAAGAATCATTGAACAGCATCGGCGGGTTGAATCTGCTCAAGGACTGGCTGTTGAGGCGCAAAGATGCATTCAGCCAGCGTGCTCAAGCCTACGGTCTGCCGGCTCCAAAGGGTCTGCTAATTGTTGGCCTTCCCGGCACTGGCAAATCACTGACCGCCAAAGCGACAGCAGCCGTGTTCAACATCCCGCTGCTGAAGCTCGATGCCGGCAAGCTCTACGGAGGAATTGTTGGCCAAAGCGAAGCCAACATCCGCTCGGTCATCCAAACAGCTGAAGCGATTGCGCCGTGCTGTTTGTGGATTGATGAGTTGGAGAAGGGTTTTGCAGGTTCGAAATCCAGCAGCTCAACCGACGGAGGAACATCAGCGAGGGTGTTCGGTTCGTTCCTCAGCTGGATGCAGGAGAAGGTTGCCCCTGTCTTCGTCGTCGCCACTGCCAACGATGTCAGCCAACTGCCGCCCGAAATGCTGAGGAAAGGACGGTTCGATGAGTTGTTCTTCGTCGACTTGCCAAACGACAACGAGCGCGAGGCCATCTGGAAGATCGTCGTTGAGCGGCGGAAACGCAAAGCTGCCGACTACGATGTTCAACAACTGAGCCGTGCATCCGATGGGTTGACCGGTGCTGAGATTGAAGCGGTTTTTGATGAAGCGTTGTTCAGTGCGTTTGAACGGTCCAAAGAACCAACCGATCTCGACATTGCGGCTTCGTTGTCCGGCTTCGTGCCGTTGTCGCGCTTGATGGCCGAGCAGATTGTTGGGTTGAGGCAATGGTCCGTCGGCCGTGCTCGCCCATCCACCTCGATTCCACATGCTGAAGAGCGCAAGCTCCGCAAGCTGGGGGTGTGAGGAGGAGAAGGAATCGGGTTGAACCGATTCCTTTTCTTTAGCTATGAGCCGGTGAGCGGATTGCTCTGACCAATGACTGGGTGAACTTCCTTGCCTAGGGATGTAACTCAAACCGCCGAAGTATAGCCTCTAACGTCGGCCGAACGGCAATCGGGGTTGCCCTTTCTACTCTCCGGCTTTCGATCCAGTCCCTGAAATGATCACCCACGTGAAGCTCCGCAAGCATGGCCTTCACTCCAATGTCGGACACATCTTCAGCAAATCGCCCCAACCCTTCATCTTCGATCAATCGCAAACCTTGCCGTCCCGTGAACCGCGCCAGTTCGGGTTCGCTAAAGTTGCTTCGGATATCCTCGAAGATGAAGCAGGGGCGCACGCGGATCGCAATTCCGGCCAGCACCGGTTTGTCAAAATAAGCGGGCCAAAGTTCGCGGAGCAGGGTTTCATAATATTCCCCGCCAAAATGGAACCACACCATCGCTGCTCCCGTCCTGACGAGCGGTGCTTCGGCCAAGTCCAACCCGCAACCATCGCGCACCTGCGCCGCGAAGGTCTCGGTCACGCGCCGGCGGCGGCCAGCGTATTTTGGTGTGTCCTCACCTTCTTCGCGCCCTTCACTCGCCACCGGTGTCACCACAATTTCGGCCTCCTGCCGGATCACCCGGTGCTGGCGTCCGCCAATTGTCATTGTTTCTCCTTCTCCCCCTGCAGTGACATGGCCGATGATCTCCCCGGTCATTTCATTGCGAACCACCAACCCCACCGGACTAGACCGGATGTTCGAGTGGCACGATTTTTCCTGATCTTCCTCTCTCTCAAATCGCTGCCATTCCCCGCCCAAATGCAACCGCCCCCGCAGCTCGTCCAAGTGACCGTTGGTTTGCCACGCTTCCAGGAGCACGTTTGCGACCGTTGCGGTATCCTCCTGCTGCCACACGTCACTTGCCAGCTCGGACAAAGATCGCTGACTGCGCCCCTGGCCTTGATTCTGACGGATGTAGCTGATGACTTGTTGCGGAAACACATCCCACCGCCGGAATCGGCGCTTCACTTCCAACCGACCCGCTGCCGCGTTTACCAGTTGACTAGCCAATGCTGCGGCTTCCACCGGATTCCGGGTCAACGGCAATAGTCGTGTAAGCCCCGAGCGTCTGCCACCGCGTCCAATGCGCTGAAGCAAGCTCGACGTGTCCGGCGGAGCACCGACCAAGGCCACCACGTCCACGTCGCCAATGTCCACTCCAACTTCCAGCGTGTTTGTCGCCACCAGAACAGCATCACGCTGCGAGTGGAATTCCTTCTCGACTCGCAGCCGATGCTCGCGGCTCAAACTTCCGTGGTGCGATTCTACCCACATCGCCCGATGCGCGTGCAGAAACTGCCGCAGTTCTTTTCCCATCATGTCGCACTCACGCCGCGACGGCACAAACATCAACACCTTGCGGCACTCCGCGGCTTTCAATGCCGCCCACACCAGTCGGCCCACGGACTTTGCGTCCGTGACCCGTGGCAGACGACCTGTCAGTGCGACCGGAGCAGTGTCCTCCTCCAGCCGCAACCAGTCGTCGTCCTCTGTCAGCACGTCAATCGGACGCCGTCCCGGACACACCACCACCTTCGCCTCCGTGCCCAACAGCCGGGTGGCCAGCTCTTGGGGTTCATGCACTGTGGCGCTGGCGCCGCACAGTTGCAGGGCGGCGTGGTCGCACCACCCCTTATCGCGGGCGAACGCCCGCAATTTGCGCAAACGTTGCAGCAGAAACCGGAGCTGGTCTCCGCGCGCTGTGCTGTCGAAAGCGTGCGCTTCGTCCACAAACACCGCGCGGACATGGCTCAGAGCGTGGCCGGATATCTTTCCATCTTCGCGCTTGAAACGGCGCACTAGCATCGAGTCGAGCGACTCTGGCGTGGTCACCAGCAGTTCGGGCGCGGCTGCCGCACCATCGAAATCGCTCGTCTGCGCTCCGCAGCGCCAGCCGATCCGCGCCAGCGGGACTTCCAGACGCGAGGTTAAGTCTGCTACGAGAGCCCGCGTCGGCGCGACGGCCAGCAGTTGGATATGCCGCCCCCGAATCGTCGTTTGTCGCCGCACTGTCCAAACCAAGGGCGCGATCACAGCTTCGGTTTTGCCTGCCGCTGTTGCTGCACAAACCAGGGTGTTGTGCCCTTCCGCAATGCTGGGAATGGCCCGGCGCTGCACCTCAGACAGTGAAGGAAAATTGAAGAAAGCCAGCCCGACATCTCCGAGCGCACGGCGCAGGGCACGATCAGCTTGGGCTTGATTGCTGTTGTCAGGCATACAGCACATCCAGCTTCTCCAGCAGCAGCCTGATGAATTTGCGTGGATTCCGCCCCTCAGCCTGTCTGCTCGTGAATAGCAGGCATTTTTCCAACACTTCCGCCGCTCGCTCCTCCTGTTTGCCCGTCACTTCGTAGGCGCGCTGATACAGTTGAACCACTTTCTTGCCGAGTTCCAGCAGCTCGCCCGCACTCAACTCGCGCAACCGGACCACTTTCAGATGTTCGCCAAGCTCGGATTTGAACTCCTGGATCGGATCGTGTTGGCTCGCCCCCGGTGTGATGGCCACGGCGATCAGCAGCCGCGCAAAGCCGCCATCACCCGGCGGCGAGTTCGCAATCGAGCGAAATGCCCGCAACAATTCCGACCGCTGCTCCATGTCCTTTTGATGTCGCCCGCGCCGGGCGTAGTCCACGTCCGCTTCATCCAGCAAGACCACCAGCCCGTTGCGTGCTCCCATTTCGCCGACGGTGCAGGCGCTGGCCCATTCCCGCAGGATCGTGCTGCACCGCGCCGGACGGTCCTCCCGAAACCGCGCCTTGAGCGATGGAACTTTGATTCCCAACTCTCGCCTCAGATGGGAGGCGGTCGCATCGAGCGAAAGGTAATCCTCGATCAGCTCCCACTTGTCCGGGTTGTCCACACAATCCCGATCAATCGCCATGAGCAACTGATGGAGCATCTCGCCACCCGTGATGCTCAACCCCCGCCCGGCTCGTTGCGCGAGTCGTTGGGGCAAGCCTTCGTCTTTTCGCTCGTCGGGAAATTCAATCGCGTGGGCCAGTCCGGTCACAAGCGACATCGGTTCACACAAGGACACGCCTGTCCCATCCAGCGTGACCGTTCCCACCGCCATTGTTTGCTTCAAGGCAAGCTGCTTGAGATGCGCCAGCGCATGGCTCTTCCCCATGCCATACGGGCTTTCGAATAGCAGAAATGAAAGTTTGCCCGATATGGCTCGTCCCATACCCCAGCGGCAGGCCGATTCAACTTCCGCCATGCCCACGCTCAAATCGCTGACGCTTTCTGCGGTGGATTGTCCTAGGCGCAGCGCCAGCAATGTCTGTCGTGCCTGTTGCCAGCTCGGCGTGCCAACAGGCTTGGGCAATGGGGTCGCCGGTCTCGTCTCCGGCACTTTCAAGTTGATGGGCCGGCCGGTCTGTCGATCCACCAGTTCATCAAGATACTCTGGCTGCCGCCGCAATCCCAGCGCGGGATAATCCACCAACACCTTCACGCGCAACCCCCCGGGAAGGACCTCCCGGATGATGCAGTCTCCGCTTCGGGGATGTCGCGCCGGGATTTCCATCACCCCAAATCCTCCTCCCTGCCCTCTTCCTCGGCTTTCCGGAATCCCGAGTATGCCCCTTCGATCAGGTTCGTCAGTTCCGTTTCGCTTTTCTCCGACTCGCCATTGCGCGCCTGCTCTTCCAGCAGGCTACACCACGTCTTGACGAACAAACGTCGCGCATTGACTTCGAGTCGCCGTGTGGCGGTCAGTTCTGCCAGATTCCGCAAGTTGCGCCGTTGCAGGTCGAGGTTGAATTTCCAATCATGCACCTGCAGCCCCAGTTGCAACAGTTTCTCGCCGATCGCCCGCAGCATCTCGTTCTGGCTGCCCAGCTCGCTCAAATCCAGAATCGGCGCATATTGTCCGCCTTCGTGAAAGGGCACAATCACTTGGTATCTGCTGATGAGAAATTGAGCACCTGAATTACGAATTAACGTCACAATATCTGGCACTGCAGCGAAGATTCCAAACAGAGGCATTTTTTGGTCGGGGGCATCGGTTAATACCCGAATTGACACAAATACCTTTTCTAAGGCTTTCCCCTTCACGTTCAGCATTGTGTCCATTTCATCGAATAACAAAACCAGCCCGTTCACCCCCGCGAGCGGGATGAATTTCACCAGCGAATAAAAAAGCGTCTGACCATGCTGTGTCCTTACGTTTGCGGTCAGATTGCTCAGATGCAGTTCGCCCCGCTCCTTTGCATTCAGCGATCCCGCTTGACCCTGCAACCAGCGTTCGGCCGCCTCACCCACAACCGGGTTGGCCTTCGGATTCCGCAGGTGGTGCAAATAGGCCATCGCCACCGTCGGGAAGGAGCTGTGCGGCCAGTCTTCGTCTTCAAGTGCACCGATCATCTTGTCCAGTGCGAACTCCGGTTCGGGCGCGGATTCCGCGCGCTTCTTCATTTGGTCCAGCGCCGCCTGAAACACCAGCTTTACCCCGCGCCGTTTTGATCCGGGCAATTGGACTGACTTGGCCACATGCTCGTAAAGCCCATACCAATCGCCGAGAGACACGTTCAATTTGCATTGCAGGTAGCATGTGGCCCAGTTCTCCTCCGTCGCCCTGGCTGCCAGCGAAAGAAGAAAGTGCGTCTTGCCGCCGCCATACGGCGCGAGCGCCAGTTTGAAGTGCGAGTTTCGCCGACAATAATCGCGCAGATATTCTTTGGTCAGACGGTCGAGCCAACGATCCAACCCCACGGACCAAGCTGGCAGCACTCGCCCGGCACTTTCCGAATCGGGCGGCGTGCCGTAAGAGGCCAGAATTCTCCAAGCATCGCGCAAATCGTCTTTTAGGGAATTGTCAGGTGTTGGTTCCATAGTCGTCTCATTCTTTTTTAAGTAGGTTAGCCGCCACGATTTTGATGAAATCACGCACGGCGGCTTGCGTTAGGTTTTGGCTGAATCTTTTCGCGAGCGTCGGCAATTGGCTTCTCACTGCGGCAAGCCGGTTTTCAGAAACTCCAGCATCCCGTGCCAGATCCACCAACTTTTCTCCCAACCCGATAAAAAACTGTTCCGTTTCCGGCCCTGGATCAGTCAATTCATCCAGCCTGCACCAGATCGCGCGCGGGTTTGCCACTGCCTCACCAAAGGCCGTCAATTCCTCCCGCCGTTCCACCCGCTGGGACAGTGCTGGATAATCTTGTCGCGCAATCTCCACCAAATCTCGCGTGGTCGCGTAAACGACCGAGCAGCCCGGCGTCCCCCCGGTGGCCAGTTGATCCACCAGATTTCTCAGGTTGGCCAGATGCCGCTGGTGATCGCCAAGACTCCTAAAGTGCGATTTGAAACTCAAATCCGCGCCAGTCTCGTCAAACAGCACCACCAGTCCCTTGTAGCCCAAACGTCGCGGCAAAGATAACAGCGAACGCAACCACACCGCCGCGTTCCGTTTGGTGATCTTTCCAAGCGGGCGCGGCACATGCACTCCCAGTTGGCTGGCCGCCGCAAACAGCTCGCGGAACGTCACCCGGCGGTTGCTGTCATTGTGAAGCAGCGCGCGCAGCCCCTGCGTCACCTCGTCATGCCGTCCACCAAATCGTGCACGTTTCGCATAGGTCAGCACCAGATTGCGATACGCCGGGTTGCCCCGAGGGGAGCTTTGGAAATTCACCAAATGTGCTTCGGGCAATCCCGCCAGAATCCCTCCGAGTCCCGCCCCGCTGCCGTTTCGTTGCGGCACGCCCGCTCTCATGTTGTCCGCCACCACGCGATACGTTTCTTCCAGCGAACCGAACGGCTTCTGCTGCAAACCACACTCCACGCGGCTCGTGACAAACCCCGCCCGCTGGGCCGTCACTTCCAGCGCTTGCAGAAAATGAGTTTTCCCGCGCCCATAAGGACCTTCCACAAAACGCAACTCTGCCCCACCCGCCGCCACAAACGGCAACACCTCGATTTCCCAGCGGGTGAGAAATCCGTCCAATCCGGTCGAGAGCCGCAAGGCCACTTCGGGGTCATCCAGCGTCCCGTATTGCGCGAGGCGTTGCAGGATGTCTCGATACCTTTGTCTGTCCTCTGGATTAGGCATCGCCCCTTCGCATTATTGTTTACGCGGGCCGGATGGCCAGTCGCGCCGCCGTGGCTTCGCTGCTCGTAGGGTTGTTGAGATTCGGGATGTGGACCATCTCCTTGCTCTCCCGCATCGCTGGGGTCTGCGTCAAAATGCGCTCGCTGCCCACCACCGCGCCATCGCGGATCAGTCGCGCCAGATCGTAAATGAATTGCGGTAGCGGATAATCCTCGATGCTCTTCACCTCTCCCGTCTTGCGAAACCGGTCCGAGTTTCGCGCTCGCTCAAAGACCATCTCCCGGTGCAGCTCGCGCACCGGCACAAATTCCTCGCCTCCCGGTTGCGCCTGGCGACAGATTCCATGCGCCCGCTTCAACAGCTTGAAAAAAGTCTCCCGCTGAAATGGAACTTGATCCAAACCCGCTCGCATTTGCCTGAGCTTCGCAAAGACTTTTTCGCCGTCCGTCTCCGCAATGCGCTGGAACGGCACGCCCCCGAGCTTCACCGCCACTGCTGTGCCCTCATACAGCACTTGGAAAATATCAACCAGGTCGAACTGGCTGCCTTGCTGCACCGCCATTCGTGCCGCTGTGGCCGCCTGAAGAAGCTTCTCCCTCCGGCTGCCCAGGTTCGCTTCATTCCGGTCGCGCTCGCCTTTGGCCTCGCGCTCAATGTTGCCCCGCACTTCCGTCCAGTTGATTTGCGCTGCCAGCCGGTTGGCTTCCTCGATTTGCTTGGCAAAATCCGGCTTCCCAATCGCTTTGGACTTCACCGCCGCCGAAAGCGCTTTGGCCAGCTTCTCGATCTGACGCGCGTCGTTCTCCCATCCCGGAAACATCATTTCCGCCGTCTTGCTGCTCTCTGATTTCTTGTTGGCCATAATTGGGAATTGGATTTGTCGTTCGCCAGAGGCCTCGCATGGTAGCGAATGGCCGTCGATTTGGAAAGCCTTTGCTGTCATCACCTTTCGCCAAACGGCAGACAAAAACAATGTGCCATTTTCCCCCGCCTTTGTTACTCTCCGCTCACGCGATGAGTGCAACTAGGAAAACAGTCGCTGACACGGAGCAGGCCGAGGCCACACAGCTTATAGCCGAAGGGATGATCACCGACTTCATCACCGGCAATCCAGTGAAAGAGACCGAGAAAGAAAAAGTCCGCCAAGAGATTGCTCGGCAGCTCATCGCCGAATACCAGATTGACCCGGCCAGCATGGAGGCCGATTTTCCCGTCAAGGTGGATGGCAAGCGCAAGAAGGTGGACATCGCCATCTTCGAGGCCGGCAAGGAACACACGATCGAGAACCTTCGCCGCGCCATCGTCTGTCGGCCGCAACCCAACGTCGGCAAGAAATCCGTCATCAAGATTCGCGACTACGCCCAGGCCGAAAAAGACCTGCTCGAATTGAAGGGCCTGATGACCGCCAACGACGGCTGCGAGTGGGGACACTGGACCAACGGCCTCGAGCGCTTCTTCCTCCACAAGGAAAAGCGCCGCTTCGAGGATCGCTTCTCGCCGCGCGGTGATTGGCCGATGGCCGACGGCTCGATGACCACGCCGGACATGCACGCGGAGACCTACGTGCGCCCCGGCGAGGAAAACGCCCTGCGTAGCGCGTTCCGCCGTTGCCACAACTTCATCCACGGCAACGAAGGCATGCCCAAAGATGCCGCGTTCTGGCAGTTCCTCTACCTTATCTTTGCCAAGATGTATGACGAGCGCACCCATCGTGGCAAGGAGCGCAAATTCTTCGCGGCGGCGGACGAGCCGTTCACCGATGAGGGCCGCATGAAGATTCGCGGGCGCATCCAGGACCTCTTCAAGGTCACCAAGAAGCAATACAGCTTTTTTAAGGATGCCGACGAGATCACCATGTCCGACCGCGCGCTGTCCTACATGGTCATGGAATTGCAGCGCTACAGCTTCTCGCGCTCCGACGTGGACGCCAAGGGCGCGGCGTATCAGGAAATCGTCGGCACGAACCTGCGTGGTGATCGCGGCCAATACTTCACCCCGCGTCGAGCGGTGGACTTGGTTGTCCGCATCTTGAATCCCAGGGAAAACGAGAAAGTGTTCGATCCGGCGGATGGCACGGGCGGATTCATCGTCGCCACCATCGCGCACCGGTTGCGCCAGTTGCGCGCCGAATACAAGCGCGACGTCAGCGATGCCACCCAGGACAGCATCCTCGATCGCTTGAGCGACTACGCAAAAAAATATGTATTTGGGGCGGACTTCGATCCCTTTCTCGTCCGCGCCGCCACCATGAATGTGCTCATGGCCGCCAATGTCGAGGGCAACATCTTCCACATGGATTCCCTGGCGTTTCCTCGCGGACACCTGCCCGGCAACGATCTCGCCAAGAAGCACGTTCCCTTCGGCTCGGTGGACGTGCTGATGACCAATCCCCCGTTCGGTTCGGAGATTCCCATCACCGAAAAAGCGATTCTGGACAATTTACAGTTGGCCAAACGCTGGTCGCGCGATGACAGCGGTGGCTGGCTCGAACAGACCTCGACGCAAAACGCCGTCGCGCCGGAAATTCTGTTCATTGAACAGGCGCTCAAATGGCTGCGGCCCGGCGGACGCATGGGCATCGTGTTGCCCAACGGCATTCTCGGCAATCCCGGCGACGAATACATCCGCCGCTGGATTCTCCGCAACTGCTGGGTGCTCGCCTGTGTCGAAGTGCCGGTCGAAGCGTTCATCGTTGAAGCCAACGTCGGCATCCTCACCAGCCTGCTGTTCCTCAAGAAGAAGACCGACACTGAGATGGATGCCGAGGCGCAGGGCCATGTGAAGGAATATCCCATCTTCATGGCCGTGGCGGAAAAGGCCGGCGTGGATCGCCGGGGCAAACCGCTCTACAAACGCAACCCGGACGGCACGGAAAAAATGCGCACGCGCGTGGACGAAATTAAGGTCAAGACCAACGGCCATTATGAAGTCCGCAAGCGCACGCTGGTTGAGCCAGAGATTGACGATGATTTTCCGGCGATTGGCGACGCCTACGAAACGTTCCGCCAAAAGAACCCTGAGCCCGGCGCATGAAAACCACCGTGATCTGCAGCTCGTGGTTGTCCGGTTATGGTCACCGGCTGGACACGAAGCCTTACGTTGGCGGTGCGCTTGAAACAAAAGTCTTTCTCGAACAGCTACCTCTCACCAAGGAGCTTGTTCGTGATCTTGTTCTTCCCGATTTTGGCGGCATATATTTTGCAGGACGCGAAAGCGTCACGTGGGTTGACTCATCGGAATACGGCATCCCGTTTCTTCGCGGCAAAGACATTCAATTGGCCGACCTCTCCGAATCACCGTGGATTTCAAAGCGACAGGTTGAGTTGAATCCAACATTCCTGATTCGCAAAGGCATGACCCTCATCACCCGGTCAGGGACAATCGGGAAGACCGCCTACGTTCGCGCGGAAATGGACGGCATGGCGACCTCTGATCCGCTGCGCGTCGTTCCCGATCCTCAAAAAATTCCACCTGGCTACCTCTACGCGTATCTCAGCAGCAAGTTTGGTGTGCCGCTGCTTGCCTCCGGTGCTTACGGTGCAATCATTCAGCATCTTGAGCCGAGCGACATCGCAAGTATTCCCGTGCCCCGTCTCGGCGATGCCCTCGAACACGAAATCCACGAACTCATCGAGCAAGCAGCAGAGTTGAGGGCAGAAGGGCATAAGCTCATCGTAGAAAACTGTGCAGAACTAGTCAGCTTTCTGCGCTTTCCTCCCCTTAGGAAGGGATTCGTGTGGAACTGCGGGTGGTCAGTTGTGTCCTCTGCAAACCTGAACTTGAGACTGGAAGGGCACTACCATTCAGCTGTAGCCAAAGAAGTCGAGGACTTGATTCGTGGTTGTCATTGCGGCTTCAAGACGATCCGAGAGGTGGCTGCGAGATTTTTTAAGCCACCGATGTTTAAACGCCTACGGGTGGATGATGAAACACAAGGCAGGCAGTTTGTTAGCGGCATAGACGCCTACGGCTTTCGTAGCTCCGATGTTCGCTACGTAAGCAACATAACACCGAACTTCGGTGAGTTTATTTTGCAACGGGGCTCAGTAATCTTTCAGGCTGCGGGCAGTATTTACGGCCTCTTTGGCCGAGCACTATTCGTCCGCGGTTGGCTTGAAGACAAGTTTTGCGCAGACGACATGTATCGAATCGTTCCTCAAAGCGAGGAAGATGGAGCGTATATTTTCACATTCCTGCGCACGCCTTACGGGCGAACCCTGATTCAACGCGCGTCAGCCGGCCACGCGATACCTCGAGTCTGGGATCCGCAAATGTCCCAACTCATCTTGCCGTGGCCAGAACCTCATGAGCGAAACCGTTTCGCGAATCTAGTGTTTCGCGCACACGACATTGTCGAAGAAGCGCGGCAAAAGGAGGACGAGGCAATTGCCCGCGTCGAACGTTCTCTCGATACGGCTACCCGCAGTTGACCTATGGCCCAAGTCATCAAAATCGGCGAGCCCGCAAATGAGCCTGAAAATCAGGCCATCCGTTACCTGCGGGATCATCTCCCCGCCGATTACCGCGTCATTCACAACTTCGAGTTGCGCAGTGATGACGGCCAGTGGTTCGAGATAGACATCGCCGTCGTCGCCCCCCACGCCGTTTACCTCGTAGATGTCAAATCCACCTACGGCGAAATCCACGTCGCCGGCAGCCGTTGGCATCCTGAAGGCCGCACCCCGTTCGCCTCGCCGCTCGGCAAACTACGTCATCACACCCGCCTGTTGCATGGTCTGTTCTCCAACGCGTCCACGCCGCCGCATCAGGCGCTCCGTTATGTCTGGTGTGAAGCGGTCGTTTTGCTAACCACCCCGGATGCTGTCTTGCGCGACCCCGAGGGCCGCGACCGCGATCACACCTGGCCGTTGCAAGGTTGCGAGCGCCAGTTCAAGGATGTGACGCGCCTGCCGGATCGCAATCCGCCGCCCGCATCCACCGCGCCACACCTTAGCCACATCCTGTCCACCATTGCCGGCAAAGCCCGTCCGCTACAGGGCCTGCCCTTGCTCCGTTCGTGGCAGTGTGAAGAGCGGCTTACGGCCAACGATTTCTACACCGAATACCGCGCCCGGAACACCTACGCCAGCAGCCCGGAGCGCGTCCTGGTCCGTGTCTATCGGGCCGATCCCTATCTGCCCGCCGACGAGCGCAAGGCCCAGCAGGAACGCATCGCCAATGCTTACACGGCGTTGAGCCGCCTCGCGCCTCACGCCGGCATCCCCCAAGCCCGTGATTTTTTCCAGACCGACGGTGGCGATGCTTACGTGCTCGTGCTGAATGACACCAAAGGCACATCGCTCCGCGTCCATCTCACCAAGCCCGGCCTGCAACTGACCATGGATCAGAAGTTGCGTGTGGCGCGGGACGTGTTGGCCGCATTGGCGCATTGTCACGCCAGCAGCGTCCTGCATCGCGCCGTTTCGCCGGATACGTTGGTCGTGGGTCTGGACGGTCAAACGCGCCTGCTGGATTTTGATTTCGCCCGACCCGGTCCGCCGCGCGAACGCACGCTGGCAGGCGAGTTGCCGGAGGTGGTTGAACCGGCCTACCTCGCGCCGGAATTGAAGGATGATCCGCTCCAGAGCAGTGCCGCGTCCGACATCTATGCTGCCGGCGCGACCCTCTACGAGCTATTCACCGGCAAGCCCACGTTTGAGAAACTCGATGAAGCTCTGGCGGCCACGCAGGTCTTTCCCGAGAAAGTCTCTTCGCTTGTCGCCGGCCTGCCGGAAGGATTCGATGCGTGGTTGGAAACATTGTGCCGTTTCGAACCCGCCGAGCGACCCACGGCGGCCCAGGCTTTGGCCGGCTACGAGGCGTTGTTCGCTCCACCCGCCCCATCCGCTTCCGAGTCCGCACCTGAGCCCGCCCCCATCGGCACGCCGCTGGATTATGCAAACCTCGCGGTGGGCACATTGCTCGCCAACCAGTATCAAGTGGAATGTTCGCTCGGCAACAAGGGCGGGTTCGGCCGGGTTTACAAGGTCATTGATATCCACGCCGAGGCCACCCGCGCGCTCAAGATCATCACCACGGATCGCAGTTCCACCCTCGAACGGATGCGGCAGGAGTATCGCACCCTCGCCAATCTGCGCGAGCATCCCAGCGTGGTTCGCGTGTTCCACGGCGGCTGTTTGGAGGGCAACTCCGTGCCGTTCCTCGTAATGGAATACGTCGAAGGCGCGAGCCTCGACGGCTTGATCGCCGAGAAGAAGCTGTCCGTCAACGAGGCGCATCAACTTGGCGTGCAGGTGGCGGAAGGTTTGGCACATCTGCATCTCAACCGCGTCACACATGGTGACATCAAGCCCGCCAACCTCATGTGGACCAACCAGGCGGTGAAGATCGTGGACTTCAACGTCTCCATCCGCGCCGGCGATCTCGCCGCTCGCGGCGGTGGCACGTTGAAATATCTTCCGCCGGATTTGGACCGCTCCATCGAGCAAACGGATGCCGATCGCGCCGACCGCGACATTTACGCTCTCGGCATCACGCTCTATCAGGCCGTCACCGGCGAGTATCCGTGGCCGGATGATAAGACTCCACCGAAGGACAAGCCCGCTCGTAATCCGGTCGAGATTTCCGGCTTTGAGGACCTTGCGCCCGCGTTCGTATCGGTGTTGCTCAAGGCCATCGCACCCCAACGTGTGGATCGCTACCAGACCGCTTTGGAATTTGCCCGGGCGCTTCGCGCTGTCACCACCTTGCGCCAACCCAACGCCGCCAAAGAGGCGCAACTCAGCACGCAAAGTCTCGAAGCCCTAAAACCCGCGGGCGAGCCCAAACCCAATACCAATCCGTTCGTTTCGTATCTGCTGACCCTTTATAGCCAGAGCCGCAGCACCAACGCCGGCACGCGCGGTTTGGACGCGATGGGCCGGTTGATTTACGTCCCCACCGCACTCGATCGCGCGCTCCAGTCCGCCACACTCGCCGGCGAGTTCAGCCTGGTGCTCATCAGCGGCAACGCGGGCGACGGCAAAACGGCCTTCATCCAGCAGGTCGAAGACGAAGCTCGCAAGCAGGGTGCGAACGTGCAGACCTACGGCACGGGCAATGGCACGCGGTTCGAGATCAAGGGGCGGAAGTTTCAGACCAATTACGATGGCAGCCAGGACGAAGGCGAAAAGGTCAACGACGATGTTTTGACCCAGTTCTTCGCGCCTTTCGCCGGAGCGGACACGTCCAAATGGCCCAAGGATGAGACCCGCCTGATCGCCATCAACGAAGGCCGGTTGATTGACTTCCTCGAGCAGTTCGGCGCGCAGTATCCGCGCCTCAAACAGATCGTGCAGCGCGGTCTGCGCACCGGTTCACCGGAGGATGGCATTGCCATCGTGAACCTGAATCTCCGCAGCGTGGTCGCGCCATCAGGCGATGTGTCCTCCATTCTCGAACGCTTGGTCAAGCGGTTGGTAGAGCCCAAGTTCTGGGCAGCGTGCAAGAGCTGCGACTTGCGGGACAAGTGCTACGTTCATCACAACGCGCAGACCTTTGCCAACTCGACTGCCGGGCCGCAGGTCCTCGAAAGGTTGGAACTGATGTATCGCCTGGTGACCTTGCGCGCCAAGCTGCACATCACCTTGCGCGACCTTCGCTCCGCGCTCGCCTTCACCATCGCCGGCACGCGCGATTGCGACGAGATTCACGCCCTCTATGAGCGGGGCGATTCCGAGGCGTTCTTGAACGGCTTCTACTTCAACAGTTGGGCCGGCACGGGTGTGCCCGATCTCAAAGACCGCCTGCTTCGCTTGTTCCGCGAGATCGAGGTCGGGCAGACCAGCGATCCCAAACTGGACCGCATGTTTGATTTTCATCCGCCCACTCCCGCCCCGGGATTGATGGATTTCTCGCCGCGCGGCACTTACGACGCAGAACTGCTCAAAACCACTTACGAGGCTTTGCCGCCCGAGATCACCACGCACCACAATGGCCCGCGCTTCAAACAGCATCGCACCTATGTTGCCATGCTGCGTCGCCGGCACTTCTTCGAGGCGCGCGACGATTCGTGGCGCAATCTCATTCCCTACGGCGCGGCTTCCCGGATGCTTGCCATCCTGACCCAGCGGCCCGATCCCAAGACCGAGGCGCTCAAGATCATTCGCGCGGTGAATCGGGGCGAAGGCGTCTTCGACAATCGCCGCCTCAAGGGCAAGCTCGCCTTGCAAGTGCGCCAGGTCGAGTCGGCCACTGTGCGGAGTTACCGCGTGTTCCCGGCCGACCGCTTTGAACTCGTGCCGCAAGAACCGGCCCAGTCGTCGCCCTATCTCGAACACTCGCCCACCGCGTTGCTACTCCGCTATTCCGACGGCTCGGAATTGCAGGCCGAGTTGGTCATCAATCTCGACGTGTTTGAAATGCTGGATCGATTGAACCAGGGCTACCGCCCCACGGTGGATGAGTTGCAGGGTTATTACCTCACGCTCGCTGTCTTCAAGAACATCCTCGGTTCAGCGCCCTATCAGGAAGTGTTGCTCACGCCCACTGGACATGAATTCTATGCTGTGACCCGTTATCCCGGAGGCCAGTTGGCCATGCGCCTCTCCGAAGAATCGCCACCCTATGGCACTCAAGAGTAGAGACAAACATTTTCGCCTGCCCAAGATCAGCCTCTTGGATTTCAAGACGCTGGAGATGGATCGTGTCCTGACCCTGCTTTTCGCCCGCATCCACCACAAGGGCGAGGACAGCCGCCTGTTCAAGAAGGACAACACCATTGACACCTTCGCGGCGCACTTCCTATCGCAACCGACGCGCTTCAAGGATTTCAGCAAGTATCCCGACATCACCCGTGGCTGGCTCGAAACGCATCTGCTCGATCTCGTGAATCGCGGCAAGGCGGGCAAGGAGGCGGTCGCCGCTCCGCGCCCGCTCCACGGTTACACTTACCGCTTTCGCAATCCCACGCATTGCCGCGCCTACGGCGCGGATCAGCACATTTACGAAACCCTCTGGCACGCGCGCAACAATCTCGGCCAGCAGGCGCTCGCCGGCCTCAAACGGTTCTTTTTCGAGGGGGTTGACCCCAATACCCAGTTGGAGGACACCACTGCGCTGGTAGACGTGGAAACCCAGGCGCTCCTGAGCCTGAACACGTCCGAAGTCACCCAGGACGCCCCGCTCAAGGATTCCCGCATGCCCACGCCGCCGTTGTGCATCGGCTCGGCGGATTTGATGGCCGACGACATCGTGCGCCTGCTCCAGTATCGCACCAAGATTCCGCGCTCGGTGATGGTGGAGTATCTCAAAATCCTGCTCGCCTTTCATCTCGCGCTATATCACCTCCGCCTCATGAAGCTCCTGCCGGAGCTCGTCAAACGCAAGGGTGTCGAGCCGATCTGTCAGACGGCAAATTGTCCGGTAAAGCCCGCCAGCGCCGACCGCCCGCAGGGGGATTGTCCCTACCAGATTGCCCTGTTCTTGGATGTTCAGAATCAGCCCGGCACGCGCGTCAGTCAATTGGCCGAGATCAGTGCCGAGCTGCACTACAACCTCCGCATCCCTCGCTTCGTTCGCGCCTATTTTCTGACCAAGAAGCTCGATGAATTCGCGCTGCATTTGCTGCAATCGCAGCGGTTGCCGGGCGGTGCGAACAAGCAGTTGAGCGTCAGTGAAGTCCTTCGCTTGCTCGAAGAGGGTTACAAGTTGGACCGCGAACAGTATTTCGGCGCGCGCCTGATGAGCTTGGAGGAGGACACCGCCGTGGAAGATAACACACTTGATCCCGAGGTGCAGGCGGTGAAGAACATGCAGCTAGATCCCCTCAACACGTATGTGGAGTGCCTGATGGCGTTGCGTGGCGATTATCAGCGCACGTTCATCGTTCGTTCACTGGATTCATTGCTACTCAAGAATCGTCCCGGCGCGTTGCTGGCCCAGCAGCGGTCCAAGAATTCCCCCCGCCGGTTCATCCTCGACAGCCGCCTCTTGGAAGTGTTGCTCCAGATCGCCGTGCTGCGCTTCGATGACCAGACCGGCCGCTATCGCTCGGAAGAAATCCAGATTGATCGCCTGCTGACCTTCCTCCGGGAGCGTTACGGCCTTTACATCGATGTCCTCCCGCGCGGCGAAGGATTCGGCGAACCTACCATCGCGGACTGCGAAGCCATTCGCCGCAACAAGGCGGCTTTCAAAAACAAGTTGCGCGAAATCGGCTTCTTTCAAGATTTGTCGGACGCCTACATCACCCAGCACGTCACACCACGTTATCGCATCAATCATCAGCCGTCTGGTCCGGTGGGAGGTGCAGCATGAGCCAGGATTTCCGCCGGGTCACCGCTAACGAGGTCAACACGGCCTTGCAGCGCATCCTCGAAGAGCAGTTGCGTGCGATTCTCACCAATCGCCAGCCCGGTCACTGCATGCGGGTCGGCGATCTGGACACCTCCGTAATGCTCGCTGTTGCCCGCAACTTGCAGCAGTCGGTGGGCTCAAACGCACAGGTGCATGTCCTCGTCCGCGAAGCCCGCAAGGACGATCCCCTTCTCATTACCAGCAGCAAGCTCATTGAGTTACGCAATCCGCTCGCCGAGGGCGCACTTCGGCCTCCGTTGCTCGTCTTCGTGCCGAACGATCTCCGCACCGCCGCCGAGGATTCCTTCGCGGAAGCCACCTTCGAGCAGGTTTCCGTCACCGATGCGTTCCAGCGGCTGCGCGCCCGCCTCTTGGAACATCTGCCCGAAAGTTTGCGCCAGGCCGTCCCGGAGATTATTTCCTTTCTGGAAGGGCGCGGCTGGCGTTGGGCCGACGCGCTCGCCGCCGTTCGCTTTCTCCTCAGCATCCGGCTCAATGGCAATGACGCTGAAATCGTTGGCGCATCCCTCTGTGAACTGGGCCTTGCCCCGGATTTCCACCTCTTGGACGATCTCGCTGCCGTTCCCAATCGTTTGGCCAAAAACTTGGAGTGTGTGGACAGACTGACGTTCTCCACCAAGTCAGACCGTGGACGGGTGCTGGATCTAAAATTGAGCGACCGTGCCTTCCGCTCCCGACTGAGCGATTTTCTGGCGGAGACCGGGCTTGAAAATCCTCTCGTCTGGACGGCGCGCATCATTTCTGAAAAGGCCAACTGGCCGCTCTCGTTCGACAAATGGCAGTTCGAAGCCGGCGCGGGTGTGACCCAACAGCTTCGTGTCGAGGTCACCGAACTGGGATTGCCTGTGGTGAAAGAAGATGAAACTGATCCCCGCCTGCAACCGCTGATTGGTCAGCAAGTCTTGGTGGTCGGCCGGGGGGGAACAAAGAGTTTCAAGGTCAAATTTCACTGTGACCCTGCGCCTGAAAACGTCCCGGCAGTCCATCACTTCCGGCTGCAGGTTGTTTCGCGCGAAAGCGGTCCGACGGCGTTCACCAAGAAGAAGACCTCCTGGACCGGGCATCGGCGCGACGCTTCCGTGAGCTTTTCCAAACTCTCCACCATCGACTGGGAGGATGGCTGGCATTTCGTCCGTGTCCTGCCCTGCACGGAAGATGGTGATCCCATCCCCATTGTGGATGATCAGGGCCAGCCCGTTCCCTTAGTCAGCGGGGCTGACGACGGCCAGTTGCCCAATGAAAGCGATCTCTTTTACGTCGTTAAGGCCGATGATGTCGAAGTGGAAGTGCCCCAGCGCGCTGTCCCCAAGTTTTCGAGCTTCAGCCACGCGCAAATCCATTTTTGGTTCAAGGCACTCGCGGACGGCCACGACCCAAAGGAAGTCGCCTGCCAGCATCGCGCGTGGGTGGAAGGGGATGATTTCCGTGGCAAGAGCGAATTGCTGGAGTTCAAGTTTGCCGGCGAGGGCATGGTTCACGTCCCGGTCTCTCGCGTCTTGAAATTGCTGGAGCAACGCATTCTCACCGCACCGGACGAGACCCTGTCATGGCGGCTGGCCATTTCTTCGGCCCAAGTTGCCGAAGTGTTTGCGGACTCGGCCTCCTGGCCCGCCTTGCCTGAGATCGCAACTTTCCGCGCCAGCCGTCGCGCGCTGCTGGCCAAAGTCAGCGGCTCGGATGGCTTGCAAATTGTCCAAAGTGCCGATCTGTTTCCACTCCGCGACGAAATTGCTGCCTACGCGGAGCAATACCTCACTGTGCTTTCGCAGGCCCTGCGCCACGCTGAGTCCGCCCCTCCGGACGAACAGCCCCGCGCGCTGGCAGCCTTGCAGGCGTTCCTCGCTCTGGACACGGCGAAAATTGATCTCGCCGATCACCGCGGCAGCCATCGCAACGCGCTGCTGGTCAGTCCCACGCACCCGTTGCGCCTGCTTTGGATCGCCACCTGGCTCACCCTCGCTGATCACTGGCTTGAAAAAACGGCCCAATCACCCAAGGAGTTCATTGCTCCCACCCGTGACTCTATCCTGGAAAGGCTGAATCCGGTGAACTTTCCGGCCGTATTTCCTTCCGGTTCAGGCCAACTGCTCACTTCGATTGACAATCTGCATCCGCTTTGGACGGTTTACGGCGCTTCGTCTGAGCTCGATCCTCGTGGTTTGATCGCCGAACTCTGCACCGCACTCGGTCTCGCTGAACCGAACATCGGCAGTTTCAGTCTCGACGGATCGTTCCTCGCGGATCGCGCGCGCCGCTACCTCGTTCAGCACCCCTATATCGAAACGCTCGTCTTGAATTGCTTCAACGCAGGACGCGGGCGGTTGCTCGTCGAAATGCTCTTGGAACTTCAGAAGGAACAAGACTTTCGCGATTTGCGATATGATCTACGGCTCTTCGTGCCCGATCCCGATGCCCCCGGGTGCGGCGAAGACCTCGCCGAACTGATTTCCCCAACCAGCAGCTTGGCCGCTCCCGAAGCGGACGCGTTCGCCACCCCCACCGGCAATCATCTCGCCCCCAAACTCACGTTCTCGGTGCGAGATATTGCGGAGTTTCGCGCTAGCGCCGCTGATTTTCCCGCTCACCTGAGTTTCTTGTTCGACGTTTTTCCGGCTCAGAGCGTTTGCGCCCAACCTCCCCGGCGCGAGGACGAAAGTGCCCCGGTCCATGGACTGTTGCAGGATTTCACGGTCAACTACATCGAGGAGGCTGAGGTGGTTGCTTGGCATCGACGGCCTCGCCACGGATTGCCCGTCCCCATTCCAAATGCCGAAGACCTGCCCAAGCTGCTGGCCCGCCTTGCGGAAACAATTTCCACTGTGGCCGCCTGCATTTCTACCGGCCAGGCCGGCCTTGTGCTCCGACCGGTTTCCACTCTCGTATTGGAAGCCGATCAGAAAGCACTGTTGCATCAGGTTCATGAAGTCAGTGACTGGGTCTTCACGGTGGACAAGAGCCTCGGCATTGAGTTCTTCGACCATCATCCCGCCAGCCGTCGCCCGGAGTATCTGATTGATCACAGTCCGGACCTGACCGGCTTGAGTGGCCGGCGCGTCGTGATTACGTCCCGCTCGCAGACAGAAATTCGCCGTTTTTTTGAGCAAGTGCTTCAGGACTATGACTTGGCGGCCTACCGTAACCGGGCGCACGCACTGCTCGGCGAACTCCGCTCCCTTTCGGGACGCCTCGCTTTGAAGCTGGCTTCCTCACCAACCCAGCGGGCGGAAGCCCTCGGACTGGCCCTTGCCAAACTCTATTTGGAATTTCAGGACGTCTTCCGCGATCAAGCGGTCGTTCCGCTGGATGCCCACCTCGATTTGTTCCGCGCTCTGCAAAAAACGGACGAGTTGGAGGACGAGATTACACTCCGTCGCACGGACATTGGTTTGTTTGACTTTGACACATCCGGGCCTGTCCCGGTCCTCACGTGCAGCCTGGTCGAGGTCAAATGCTACAGTTCTGCGGGGGGACTCGACGGTTTTAACCAGCTCAGTCAATCGATTGCCGAACAAATCCATCAGAGCGAACGCACGCTTCAACACCACTTTGATCCCGATCGCGCCGGTGCGGTGGATCGGCCAGACCGCATCATCAAGACCCAGGAACTGATCAATCTGCTCGAGTTCTATGTGGATCGCGCTCACCGCCTCCATCTCCTTTCGCCGGAAGCGTATCAAGAGGCCAAGTTCTTCCTGCGGACTATGGAAGGCGGTTACAAGCTCCGCTTCACGCGCAGCGCTTTGGTCTTCGATTTTGACAAGGAAGGCACTGAGGAATTCGTGGCGGAGAACGGAATTGAATACCATCGCATTGGCGTGAACCTTGTTCGCACTCTCTTGGAAGCGCTGCCAGCCCAGTCTGCTGATCTGGAAACACGGCCCTTGCCGGTCGTCGAGCCTGCCGCATCGCCCGCGCAGCCCGAAACCTCAACGATGCAATTTCTGGCGAAGGAAATGCCCAAGCTGGGCCGTGCCGCTTTCATCCGCGAGAAACGCGCTCGCACGGTCTCATGGGATAAGCTCACGGCTCCCTCAGATAACTTTGCCAATACGGAAGCGGTCGCCACTGAACGCTCCCCGGTCGTCCCAGCGCATCCGCGTATGGAATCATTGCCGCTGCCACCCGCTGCCGAGCCGCCCAGTCCGGCCGCCCCATCCACTCCCCGGCCAACTCTCGTCCCCGCGCCGCCTGCCAGTCCTGGTGCGGCATCGCTTCCGCCCTCAGACATCCAGAGCCAGCCGCCCACGGCGCCTCCGCCCGCCGCTTCCGCCAGCCCCAGCCTGGATGTTCTTTTGGGGGTGACCGGAACGTCGCCCCAATTTGGTATTCTCGGCAAGGTCATGGGCCGCTCCATTGGCCTCGACCTGAACCAGACCCACACCATCAGCCTGTTTGGTGTCCAGGGTGGAGGAAAGAGCTACACCCTCGGCAGTGTCATTGAGATGGCGTCACTCTCGCTTCCCGGAATCAATTGTTTGCCCCAGCCGCTTGCCACTGTCATCTTTCATTACAGTCAGACGCAGGACTACAAGCCGGAGTTTACCTCCATGATCCGGCCCAACGACGATGCTGCCGCCGTTGCCGCTCTGGCGTCCGAGTATCACGCTCATCCGGCGGCGTTGAAGGACATGGTGCTCCTTGTTCCCGCCGGCAAACTCGCCGCTCGCCGAGCGGAGTATCCCGGCATTGAAGTGTTGCCGCTCAAATTTGCCTCCGCCGAATTGCAAGCCGGCCACTGGCGTTTTCTCATGGGTGCGGTCGGCAACCAGGCCACCTACATTCGGCGGCTGAACCAGATCATGCGTGCCATGCGGGACGGCATGACCCTCGAAGGATTACGTGCGGCCATCAATCAGGCGGGTCTGCCGGACAACCTCAATGAACTCGCCAACATGCGGTTGGACTTGGCCGCCGACTACATCGACGACGCGGTTCGCATTAGCGATTTGATTCGGCCGGGCCGCCTCCTGATTGTGGATTTACGGGACGAGTTCATTGAGAAGGACGAAGCGCTTGGCCTGTTCGTTGTCCTGCTCCAGCTCTTTGGCGACGCCACGTTCAACGGTCAGTCCTTCAACAAGCTCGTAGTTTTCGACGAGGCTCACAAATACATCGGCAACCCCGACCTCGTGGATGGATTGGTGAGCGTTGTTCGTGAGATGCGGCACAAAGGCACTAGCATCCTGGTCGCCAGTCAGGATCCGCCTTCAGTGCCGGTTTCACTGATCGAGCTTTCCTCGCAGATTATTTTGCACCGGTTTAATTCGCCTGCTTGGTTAAAGCATATCCAGAAGGCGAATGCGGCGTTACTCAATCTAACGCCCGAGCAATTGGCTCGTCTCCATCCTGGTGAAGCCTTCGTCTGGTCCAGCAAGGCCACGGACCCCCTTTTCTTCCGCGAAGCCGTCAAAGTGAAGCTCCGTCCCCGCGCCACCCTCCACGGAGGCGCAACCAAAACCGCGATCTCACCGTGAGCAGCATCTTTAATCCTCGCCTTCTGGTTTCAGTCGGCCTGTGTGCTGATCGATGGCTTTCACCCGGCGCACTTCAACCGGCCGTTGGCTCAACGGCTCATTCCCCGTGACGGTTTGCGGGGCGATGAAGGCGAGCGCACGCAGTTGGCCGTTCTCTTCGTCGAGGATGATGCGGTAGAAGGCGGTCGGAACATCCACTACACCCTTTAGCTTCTTCACCTCACCACTGAACACCGGGCCGGTGACAACCCACACGCGCTCTAGCCGCACGGCGAAGTCGGTGGCTTCCATCTCTTCGAGCACCCGCCACCAACTGCGGTTTAAGTCAGGAGCTTGCGGAGAGATGTTGGACATCAAGAACGTCTCGCGTCGCGCGTCGGGCTTGTAGCGCCAGCCGCCGGTGTCGCGGCGTGTCGACTTCGCTGCTCCTTGGGCCCCGAGGATGAAGTTGCACCCTGCCGCCGCCTTGCGCCGAATAAGTTCTTCCTGCTCAGGAT
>Ga0194132_10004364_pt1 | contig 24102 bp, 29 predicted proteins | sample TA2KigOf80mmetaG_FD_148612 | JGI IMG/M metagenome (GOLD analysis project Ga0194132, IMG submission 148612) | Freshwater microbial communities from Lake Tanganyika, Tanzania - TA2015054 Kigoma Offshore 80m | ecosystem: Environmental > Aquatic > Freshwater > Lake | place: Tanzania: Lake... | reverse complement strand
GTTCGACGCGTGGGCGCGTGAACTTGGAGAGTTCAAATTCTAACAATAGTTAGGATTGATTCGTTCAGGCTGTGGTTAAATTCACAGCTTGACCGAAGCAATTATGCTTCAGTAAAGGAAAGGATTATCCAATGTTACCAATCGAAAAAATGTGGTTGAACGACTTGGTGAAAGCGTACCAAGACGCAAAAAGGAAGGGTAAGGAATTATCCAAACTCGAAAGGAAGTGGTTCGTTCAACTGTTGTTGCAAGAACGAGAGGAGCGAATTGAGCTAGATAAGGATATGCAGACCGAAAAGCATATCAAAAAGAAAGTGGATTAGTCTTTCAATATCACCAACATTGAAAGCTGAATCTCTGACATTAGCGGGCACGAATAATGCCCGCTAAAGTCGTGGATTGAGTGATTCACGAATTAAACTCAACAAAAGAAAGGACAAATAACCAATATGATTCTACATATTGAATCTCCAAGTGGCGAGCAGTGGATTTGTAATCCAGCACCTGCTACGCGAAACCAGTTAATTAGATGGTCTAAAAAGGTGAAACTGCCGCGAGAGGCGTTTGAACCTTTAAGCACACTCAAGTGTGCGTCTCTTCCATGTGTCCCCGTAGGAAGAGCATTGGCAGCGAAAAGCCGAAAAGGATGGATCGCTATGCTAGTAAATCGATAAAGGATAAACAGATGCAAAAGCTAGCATTCATCAGCCGTCATCAGCCAGACAGCGAACAGAAACGGCTAGCCGCCAAGGCGGGTTACGAGCTTGTCCATGTCGGCGACATGGACGCTTTCACGGTAGACGCTGGTTTCATCGAGAAAGAATACTCTGGCGCTGTCGTGGTTCATCCCGCCGCCGCGCTTAGGCTTATTGCCATGAGCGGTGCGGGTTTTGTGGTTGGTGTGTTTGAGAACAGCAATCGCGCCCCGGAAGGGGAAAAGCCGCAATTTGCGGCAAAGCGGCTGCACTTGTTCGGTATGGAAGTTAAAAGCTGGTGGTATTCTAGTTAGAATACCACCAAAAACAAAGGACAAATATGCAAAAAATCACAGACCCACGCATTGCGTGGAGAATAGTCGCTTTCTGGTTTAGGCGTTATGCCCGGACCGGAAAACATGTATCTATCTCAATAGATAATGGGATGGATACTGGGACCACTTACAAATGCAGTGTAACAACAGGAGGACTTTGCTGGGCAGCTAAGCTGTTCACAAACTGCAAGTTACGCATGAAACAAGACATCAGAACCGAATGGTCCTTCGATATGGACTATCGATGGGAAACTAGTAGCGAAACGGCTTTACTCCGCGCCGAATGGGCGGAGAGAATGTCTCGATATAAAGATTAAATGAAGATTAAAGAACTAATAGAAGCTCTATCGAAGCACGACCCAGAAATGGAAGTAATGCAACATGGGTATGAAGGCGGATTCGGCAACGTGTCCGGAGTCATGGAAGTAGAAATGGCCTTGAATGTCTATAATGAATGGTATTATGGACACCATGAATCAATAGACGCATCTAACAAGGAGCAATACGAAGGTAAGGAGAAGATTCAGGCGATTATCATCTTATGAAAATAAATAGTTTTTGGTCCGAATTCGCATTCGGACTATTAGCAGGGTTCTTGATGCTAGCCCTGCTGATACTGTTAATGATAGCATTATAAGGAATAATATGACACTAACAAAACTACGAGCAAAACGTAACACAACCATCACAAAGATCACAGATATACTGCATTTTGCACCGAAATTAGATGCGGCGCAAAACATGGAGTTAATACATGCGTATGAAATGCTGGAATTATTGGACGCATTCATCACATACAAAGAAATTGTAGTGAGGAGACAAAACCAAGGATGGGAGCTTGTTGAGAAAGTAATAGCCGAACACATAGCCGAACTGAAAGGAAACTAAAATGAAAAACCTAATCTGGACCAACCTAACAGAACACGTCATACGAATTTACAATTCGGATGGCGAATTAGCAGCGGAAATCCCGCCATCGGGCATGGTTGCACGCATATTTGTAAAGCGGGAGGCTGCAGGCACTATCAACGGTGTGGAGATTTTCCGCCCCATGAAGGTCATTCCCTTCGTCGTGCTGAAGTCTGACGGAGAAACTAAAGCTCCGTCAGAGGTTCAGGGGAACCTTATCGTCTCCGTAGCGATTAGGGAGGCAATGGCAGGAACGGAGATCAGTTCTCGATTGTTCTCTCCGGGAGTACTTAAGCGAGACAACAAGGGTCAGCCTATCGGTTGTATCGGACTGGACGAGAGTTAAAAGGACGGACAAAAATGAAATTCAAATTCTTAACTGGACCAGGATGGAATTGGCCAAAGTACGGCGGCAAGTTCATTTCGCCTAAGCTGCGCAACAGCGACTTCGACTATTGGCTTGTGATCGAAGTAATCAACTGGCTTGACGCCGTCGGCGAACGGGAGGCGCCGGCGAAATATTGCGTCTCATTGTATGCGGTTTCTCCGTCGGAAGCTGGCGAGAAAAATTTGCAAGCTGCGCTGGAATCGTGCGGCTATGACGAAACCGTGCACTCGCTTAGCGATGAAATGAAAGTTGAAATGCTAAGCGAGTACGGAGTTCAAGCTCAAGTTCATAGTCAGAACGGCGACAACCTACAGGAGCTTTTGAAAGAGACTCGAAAGCTAGCGGATCTTCATTCCATACATTTCGGCTTTTGGATGGACCGCGCGCAGAATCGAATTGGATCATCTGGCTGGGATTTTCTGCGCGGAGATTTTTAATCTGGCATGATACATGCCTAACACTTTCCTGTTGAAGCCAATCGTGCTCAGCTCTTAACAGGAACTAACAAAACAACCAAAAGAGCACAGAAAAAACTAGTAGTATGTTCAAAAAAACAAACATCAGTATCCTCCTCATCGCAGACGCAGCAGAAGGCAATGTTGCCGTAGCAGAAGAAGAGCAATCTACGGACATTGAAAATCCAATCGATATCGCAGGACAGAACTTCGTGCTGATTGAGACGGAGATCAAGAAAGGGAGAGGCAAGGGGAACGTCGCGTATTACCTGAAGGCAACCGAAGAAGGTTTCATCGACAAAGTCCGTAAGGCTGTTGGCGAAGAAAACTTCATCCGCGAAATCTACGGCATGATTCGTGAGCGTTGCGCAGATGCAACGCACGACGCGAAAGCGAAAGCCAAAGACGGTATCTTCACTGATACCGCGTGGATCAGTATGTTTCTTGAGCAATGGTTACCTGGTGCGCGCCGCGCAGGTAGTGGTAAGAAACAATTGCTGGAGAAGCAGAAACTGATCCTCTCCGAACTCAATCCGCTAATCATGCGTCAATGCAATGGAGAGAAGCTGCCGGAGGAAGTGCAGAACCGCATGCTCACGCTCATCGTGGAGTATGGCGAAGTCAACGAGAAGTTGGAGAACTCCGCGCGCAAGGGCAAGAAGAACAGTCAATAGTCAAGCCTAAGTCCAACCAAATAAATCCGCCATGTGGGTAACACTGCATGGCGGATTTTCTTTTATGTTCAAACGTTCAACAAAATAATATATCAACATGCCGTAGTATATGGCACAATAAATGCTTATGTCTATCAAATATAATAGCAAACAACTCATAACTCCACCCGGAGAGGTAGTCATCCACGCCACAGCAGCAGACTTAGAGTTCACCATGGTTAGAAATGGCATCCCAATATGGGAATTAACAGTCTGCGCGCCTATAGGTATAGAAGAAAAAGATGGTAAAGACACGCGGACTATTAAAAAGTTCATGCTAGACGCAGAACAAGCATGTGCGGTAATGGCACTATTCGTTGATGGTGATAAGCTAGAGGAAAAGCTGATGCACCAGTTATACGAAATAGCAGAACCTGTGTTTGTAAATGAGAATTCAACATCACCATTCAGGATCATACCATGAGTGAAGAACCAACCATAACTCTGCCCTTGTCCTTATTCAGTAGTGCTCTATTCAAAGAGTTCTCTGATAAGGATTTCCCAAAGGTGCGCACACCTTTGAGTAAGCATCCGTCAGACCTAGCGAGCGTTGAGATTCAACGTTACTTGGTAGGTTTCCTACTGAGGTGCGCACACCTTTAAGTAAGCATCCGTCAGACCTAGCGAGCGTTGAGATTCAACGTTACTTGGTAGGTTTCCTACTGAAGTCTATTGACCCTGGAGAAACTTACTTCCACGTTGAGTTATTCAAAGACGAGAACTATAACCATGCAGAAATCTGGCTAACTTTCGAATGGAAAGAAAGCTTAGCCAAACAATACAGGTTCCGCGCGAGACAGGAAGAAGATAACAAGAAGCGCAGAGATAATAATGAGCTACAAGAAGTGCTGTCCGATGCGCTAACCGCGTGGAAAACAGAGCATGGTGCACACTTGCCCGAAGTGTTCTGCAAGAAAGTAGCTGCACAGATCGTGAGCAACTACGAAAAGCACGACCTGTCAGCGTTAATCAAGACGTTCGACTTAGTAGAAATTATGGCTAAACATGCCCAACCAAACCAACCAATTCAAAAATGAGCACATTCCAAATGACCCCGCGCGTCCTCAAGGAGGCGCAAAACCAAGCTAAATTGTTGTCCACGCGCATTAGCACGGCGTGGCAACAGAACAGACTGAAAGGATGGGAAGATATAGAGAAGATATTCTCTATCCAAGTGCCTGATTCTTTCAAGCTCCTGCCGTGGACTTACAATAGCATCTTGACGTTCAAGACGTATTGGATCAACAACGTTGAGATGAGGTTGAAAGTAGTAACCGAATCTCAAGCTGCGCGCCAACCTAGATTGGTGATAGCGAAGAAAGGCACAACATTCGGCAGCTTCACATTATATGCGGAACAAGAAGCAGTGTTCCGCGCAATACACGATAACTTCACCAGAGGCACAATAAAAGCTGCGCTCCAAGATGGTTATACAGGTTCAGGCAAGATGATCATGGGCGCTGCTGTGATAGCAGAGCTAGTCAAGAATGGTTTACTTGATACGCCTGAAGCTAAGTTCAGATTGCACCCTATCATCGTGTTCACACCTAATGGTGTGGCAGAAGCATGGCGGCGCACACTGGAAGAGTTCGGATTAGGGAAGCTTGTTGCGCAGAGAAAAATCTGTGTCTTGAACGATTCAGTGTTCCCTTTCACAGAGGGACGTATGTTTGTTCAGCAGATAGAAGACTTGTCAACCGGAGAGGAGACCTTAGTTTGGAATCCGATCATGTCTCCAATATTCGGTTTGCTGGATGAAAGTCACAGGTATGTTAACAGGAAAACATACCGCACGCAGTGCATAGAAGCACTGATCCTACAGAAACTCACGAAGTGGTTGCTATTCATGAGCGCCACACCCATGGAAAAAGTGAATGATAGTTACTTGTTCTGCTTAGCCACGGGTGCAGAATTGCTAGGCACAAAGGTAACACCTGATACATTCAAGTTCTTCGCAGGATTACTGGACTCTGAGCCAGATAAACCTAATCGCGAAGCAATGAAGAGACTAAGGTCTGTCATTAGTCCATTCATCTTCTCTGTGCCATACGTCAAGCCTAAGCACAAGGCGATCAACATGGTATGGATGGTGGGCTTCCGGTGCGATGCGCACAGAGAAATTTACAGTTCTGCTCACAAAAGATACATCGATGCCTGCATCAAGGCGGGCAAGAACACAATGTTCGGCGCATTTGAGAAGCGCATTGCATTGCAGAACTACCGCAAAACAGTTGAACCACTGCGCGCTGATGATTTAGCAGATCGTGTTGCTGCTAACTACAAGTCAGGCTTAAGAGCAACTGCATGTGGATGTGCATTTAAGGAGACAATAGTTAACATTGCCTTCAGATTAGTGGATAACTACAACATTCCGCGCGATAGTATATCCATAATCTGGGGAGGTAAGAAGGAATACAAACCGGCGGACTTACTATCGCGCGAAGAATTGGATAGAGTCTTAAAAGCGCCGGACATAAGGAAACTTATTGTCAATGACAAGGTTCTGCGTAAGAAGATACGGATTACCTTGCGCTACCTACAGGATCAGGATGAGCATTCTGAAACTGTGGAGCAACAAGCATCCAGACATAACAGGCTAAGGGAACTTAAGCTGGTTGGTAAGCAATCAGACAATCAGCGACAGATTGAGATTGACAAGTATCAGTCTGGTGCGTCCACAATCTGCTTATTCACCAACGCATCCGGAGGCATTGGTCTATCCTTAGACTGTAATAAACCTACACTCCTGCCGCGCGAAGGACTATTCACACCAGTCTATTCGGGCAAGGAGTTTCAACAGGTGCTCGGTAGGTTAGTGCGCCGCGCATCAATAGCAGATGCAGAACAATACATTTGCATGATGCGCGATACAGTTGAAGAGTTCCATGTAGCGCCAATCCTAGATGAGAAGTTGAAGTGCATTGCGGAGATAACCAACCGCAACTTCGACATAATTGACTTACTGGCGCGCGATAATGTATCATCACATGTCAATGTGCGCGAAAAGGATGAAGCATACACCGATGCGGAACAAGACAACACAATTGTATCTGACTTCGTAAGTCAGGTAGAAGAGAACGAAGAAGATGACAGTGAAGAACTAGACGAAATACTAACATGAGTGAAAAAGAATATGTCCGTGCGCTACCCCAACCGCGCATGGTAATGACACGTAACCACGATGTCGAGATTAACGAAGAGCGCATACTAGCTCTTAATAAGATGGCCGCCATGGGTTACACCATGCAGCAGATTGCTAACAAAACCATACAATCCACCTTAGAAGAATCCTTAGAGAAGTGGATAACTGAGGATGAGAAGATGCGCAAGATCAAGGAGAAGATACGTCAAATCTATGCGCGTGATATGGAATCACCAGTGTTGATCATCGGTCCAACTGGCACGGGAAAGGAGATGTTAGCGCGCGCATTCCAGATACGCAACAGGGAAGGTGATGCTTACCCGTTCGTAGCTGTTAATTGCGGAGGCATACCAGAGACACTAATAGAATCAATCTTCTTTGGCCACAAGAGAGGGTCATTCACTGGCGCATCTACGGATCAGCCTGGGTTACTAGTTAAAGCGGGCGAAGGAGTAATATTCCTAGACGAGGTAGGTGAACTCCCACTAAACACGCAGGCTAAGTTACTGCGCGCCATACAAGAGTTAGAAATCTACCCGGTCGGAGAAGCAGAGGCTGTGCGCATTAAATGTAGGTTCGTAGCCGCGACGCACAGGAACCTATACGACATGGTAGAACATGGGAAATTTCGAGAGGACTTATACATAAGAATCTCTACCCATGAACTGGAAATCACAGGCTTAAAGGAGCGACAAGATGATATAAAACTAATCGCACAGTCTCTTGATTGGCAAGAGGAAGTACCAGAGCATGTCTTACCGGACATCTTCAAGTATAATGTGCGCGGAATACAAAGATACATCAAAAGAATGAGAACATATGGACAATATTGAAGACATAACCGGAGCATTGATAAATGATCCGCGTATAAAGAAAGGCCTAGAAGCTTATGCTAAGACCATGGAAAGTCAAGCAGCGGGCACTAGGAACTTGGTTTACTACAACAAAGAGCAAGCTATATGGGTCAAAGAAATACTTGACACCCTGCACAAAGACAGACAACCAATCAAGCTGTCCGCGCAAGGGATGAGTATCAATACCTTGCGCTTGAAATACTACCAAGGTTTGAAATACCTTAAGGAAGTAATTGACCCAGAAGGTAGGTATAAACTACTTTCACAAGCTACACGATGTGTCACATACTGTGACTACGTGGAGCTGCATGTAAAGATAAAGGCGAAAGCTTTCGTATCTGTTGTCACGGACTGGAAAACTCCTTTATTACAATGGTTAGAGAAACCTGACCTTAAACTTGGTGAGAAATTCTCACCGGTTGGAGTTGTACTGTCCGATGACGAAGTCAACTGGGTCATCACGCAAGTAGAACCTTTGAAAGAAATCTTTCTTTACCGGGTAACCAACACAGAAATCCTAATCGTTAGATACAACACACCTACAAATGACAATACAAGAACTGACAAGCCTGCCTCCTGAAGAGATAGCTAAGCTGTCCAACGAACAACTTAAAACTATCCTAGCGCCGTACTTCACTATAACCAGACAGGCATTACTGCCACCCGATAAGCCTACTAAGCGCGGACTGGATGTAAAACTAGTCGAGCAATTCATGAGGAATAACGCAGACAAAATAGCGCAGATAAAGGAGGCGAGGAATAAATGAGCACAGACATAGTATTAGACAACTCAGCACTAAGTTTATTGTCATGTCGGCGCAAGTTTCAACTTACCGTTATCGAAGGTCTCCACACACCAGCATCAACATTAGCCGCATTTGGTGACGCATTCCACAAAGCTGTGGAATTGATCGACAAAGGTATGCCCGCAGATGAAGCATATCATGAATCTGTAGCGCGCGCAGAGACACCATTCGACAAGTTGAAACTACTTACAGTCTTAACTTGCTACAAAGCTACGCAGAAACCTGTGGATGCTATCACCATTAACGGTAAGAAAGCTATTGAATATAAATTCAAGTGGCACTATGGCACGTATGTTACTGATACTGGCAAGCGCATCAATGTTCACCTAGCAGGAACAATAGATCGCATCTATTTAGATGGGGACATATTAGTTTTTTTAGATTTCAAAACAGCAGCAGACTATTCACCTGACAAGCAGAAGGCTAAGGTAGATGATTATGCTATGGCTTTTCAGCTACCGTGGTATGTCTATAATATGTGGAAGTCAGGTTTGCTACCTACTGAATATCTCAAGAAGCTAGAGAACCACCTGTATCGCACGGAGATTATATTTGCATTCCATACTCCATCTCCGCCGATGTTCAGACGGTTAACACACGGACCATTCAACGACCATTTCATACACCACGAAGTGCCGTTAATTATCAACAACAAGATCGCAGATGCGATAAAAATTTCCCAGTTAGGTAACGCAAAAGCGCCGCACGATGGTATGTGCGTTTACAAAGCGTGCACATACTGTCCTTATAGGCCAGGTTGCCTATCCATGGGAAGTGAGAAAGAAGAGGAATTCGTTTCTCGGTTTGAAAGAAAACCATACAACCCACTAATGTTCAGATGAAGCTCCGCAAATATCCATTGTTCACAAACAACCTGCTATCATTAGCATCATGGTGTCAAGATTACTACCTTGAAGATACGCGCTATCCGGTCAAGTGCCCACTGCACAGATTCGCAATAGGTGTGTATCAGATTCATCAAGGTATGGACTGGCACGACAAAGGTGAGCACGGTGTGAATGAGTATGAATCATTTGCCTCCGCAGCTGTCCACTTCGTAATCACATCAGAGATGTGCAAGTTAATGGTATGGAATTCTCCATATTGGGATTTATCCAAACTAGAAACTGCAGAACTCAATCACAAAACCACGCTCTATAACATATCAAAAGCACAACAACAATTGTCCTACTCAATACAACCTACACGTGTCTCACGTAAATCAAGATACAAACCCATAATACTAGAAACTTGCCTGCGCACATTAGCATTTGATTTGCTCCGTGCAATTCCATCTACTAAGCGCGCAGAGGCAATAGAAAATGCAACAACAATAATGACTGGAAGATTATGATAACAGAATACAAAGTTCTCGACCACGGTTATGTGCGATACATAGATCACATGGGAAGCGACAAGTCCATATGTGATGCTGCGCGCATTAGCGATAAATCAAAAGCTGAAACTCAAGACAGCGACAAAAAACTAATAGCTTATTTATATCGCAATAAGCACACATCACCATTCGAAATGGCGAAGATTATCTTGAATGTAAAGTTACCTATCTTTGTAATGCGACAATGGGTTCGTCATCGTATGCAAAATATGTATGAAGTATCAGCAAGGTATACACAACTGCCTGCTGATTTTTATATTCCCACATTCTGGCGCGCACAAGATATCAAAAACAAACAAAGCAGCGCAGCATATGGTGCACATGGTAGTCATGAAATGTTTTCAGAAGAGTTGGAAAAGCTTTGCGAAGACGCCTACAAATTCTATGAACAAATGTTGTCGTTCAATGTCGCGCGTGAAATGGCGCGCATGGTATTACCACTTAACATCTACACAGAAATAATATGCTGTTGGGACTTGAAAAATCTACTACACTTCATAACTCTGCGCGAAGATTCACACGCACAAGCAGAGATTCAAGAGTATGCAAAGCCTATCAAAAGCATGCTTAGTGAACTATTTCCACTTACAATGGAATGTTACGAGAAATATAAATTCCCCTGCACAGAAACAAAAACACAATAAGGAGATTATGTTCATACCAAAAGAAGCCATACAAACAGAACCGCGCGCCAAGGAAATCATAGCATTACTAGGTGCGCCCGCTAGTGGAAAGACTACAGCCTGCCTAACATTCCCCAATAGAATATGGTTAGACTTTGACCATAAACTTCCAGCGGGTGAAGTGTCCATCCCATTCTGGGACGCAACATTCTGTGATAAGATTGCGCGCAGATTTAGTGATAAGTGTCCAGCTAATCAGCGCGACGCATTCAAGAAATGGTTGACTGAGAATTACTCTAAATTTACAGGAGAGCAGACTGTTATATTGGATAGCTACACCAACATGCAAGCTGCATTCAACCAACAAGAACGCTTAGAGAATGATATGATAGCTGATGAGAAGAAATCGGGCTTCACATTCTGGGGTAATAAGATGCGCTTCTCAGAAGAAATTTCAAACTTCATTAAGTCCATGCGCTGTCGCGTAGTAGTAATATTCCACGAGCGCCTAGAACGTGATAATGAAGGAGAAATAACTGGCAAGATAAGTCCAGTATTAGACGGGCGTTATAAGGATGAAATTCTAAAAGACTTCACCGACGTATGGCGCCAGATATGTTTCCCTTACAAGAAGGACGAGCGCGGAAACTTTGTAATCGTAAACGGCAAGAAGGTTGTCGAAGAGCAATGGGTCTGGCAACTTATGTCCGATGATGCATTTAACTGCAACATGAATCCAATCTTAGGCGCACTGGCCCGTAAAGCTAACATCCGGCGCGTCAAAGCAGACTATAATGAAATTGTCAAGATATACGAGACAAAACAGGTATAGTTCCTGCTTACACAATCTTGCCCTCAACGGGCAGGTAACAACAAAAACAAAACCACATAACACAAAACAAAGTATGAAGATAAGTAGATCAGACGTAGTATTCGGCGGGCGCATTGAGTTGCCACTACAACTCTACCGCGCACGTGTAGTTAACACTGATGCTGGTAAGTCATCATCGGGCAACCCAATGACAACGTTGGGTTGTGAAGTCATAGAACCGGAGTCTGTTAATGTTAATGGCAGCGACTTCAAAATAGCAGGAAAGACATTTAACCTCTGGTTGGTTCATGTTCCGCACCTGATCGGTAAGCAAACTCAAAGTTCACAAGCTTCGGTATTGGAATTCTGTTCCAAACTTAAGCTGGATATTGGTGAAGAGTATGATGTTGACTTGCACCGGGAGTATTACCTCGGCCAGTGCTTCGATATTGTCCTGCGCTCCGAAGAAGACTTCAAGCGCTACCCAAAGAAACCCGGCGAAAAGATTGGGGAGATCATCAAGGATGGTGATGGCAATGCCATTAGTAATGGCTTCCAGCTGCGCGCCAACTTGTCGGATGTTCCGCCGAACTGCCGACCATCGCGCGAAGAACAACCATACTAACTAACATTTTGCGGTGCGTTCGCCTGCTGAGAACAGGCTTGGATGTAAACGTTAACACAGCATCCAAAGAGGCAAGAACATTAAATCGTCGAGTGTGCTAGACCGACAGCCGCAAACTAAAACCAAACTATGAATCAAGAATCAACATGCGCGTGCAATTTTATGTTAAGCCCAACCGACAGCAAACTCATACTAATCGATGTAGCAGCCGACATCTTGATACATGCGCTAGAACTGCGCAAAAAAGCTAATAGATTAGAAGTCTCTCACGAGAAGCTATATCAGGTGGCAACAGTTCATGGCATGCTCGAAGCATGCACAATAATACAAAACAGAATCAATGCAATAGGGGAACCAAAATGAGCCTAACCTCTCACGTATACCAAAACCACTTATGCTCTCCCAACCAACGACTCAGTATTCAGGACTAACCATAGTCCTATCTAAACCTTCGCGCTTCGACGTGGAGAATGGAAAGCTACTGTCTGGTATGGCCGGACAGTGGTTAGAAGATGAATGTTTAGATGTAAAACTCTCGTCAGTAGATGTGCGCGAAGCTAATGTGAAACTACCACTATTGCCGGGCACTAAGAAAATCTTACTGTCGAATATGAATACCGCACCAGCGGGCTATCCTTGTATCTACAAGTCAACATTAGCAATAAATGTCTATTCAATTCAGGATTGCTGTGATCATCGCTCTATGGAGGATGAAGATGACGATGATAATGATACATTCTCTGACCGAGATACGAAGGACAGTTACCCAACGCGCAGATATAACTACAGATTCTGGACGCGCTGGCTCATAATGAAGTTAATGCGCGCCTATAAACTAGAGCCGCAGATTAAGCCAATCATATGTCCAGATTATGATTTCGTCACGAAAACCTTAAACAACATACGAAATGAGAACCTATATCTGGACATTGAAACGTCACGTGAGCACCGCTGCATCACTTGCATTGGATTTTCTAGTGATTCTATATTCCCTTCCGTGGTTGTGCTTCCTATGTATAGGTATAATGGGACTTTGGCCTACCCAGTATTCCAAGAGATTTACCGCGCACTGGCACAGGCGCTAAAGAGCAATACGGTAGTCATCCATAATGCAGCATTCGACCTATGTGTGCTGCATGGTTTCTATAAATTCCCACTACCTGATAAAGTTTACGACACTATGTTAGCGAACCATAGGATATTCCCCGAAGTGGAGAAGTCCTTGTCACATTTAATCGCACAGTGGACGTGGCAGAACTACCATAAAGACGTAGCCACCGAAGTTTTCAGCGCAGAGCAAGAGCTACGTATGCATATGTATAATGCGCGCGACGTGTTCAACTTGAAACTTATCAAGGATGCGCAGACAGAATACGTGCGCACAGATAACATACTAAACTTCCATAATACAAAAAGAGGATTAGCTGAGTCAATAGAAGAAGTCAATGAACAGGTAATCCCATACCTAGAAAACACTCTAACAGGATTGCGCGTGAACCAAGCTTTGCTCGCGCAGACTGAGAAGGACCTTACCCTAGCTGCGCAGCAATATGCGCGCATAGCGCAGATACTAATAGGTGACATGGACTTCAACCCAAGTTCAACTAAGCAGTGTGTTAATTTCTTCCACAAGAAACTCAACTATCCAGTTGTTAAGCGCTCAGAGAAAACTGGTGAGCCAGGTCTTGGGCGCAAACAGCTGTATCAACTCCAACTAAAACATAACAACCCCGCAATACTGCCGATTATAAAGCATAGAAGAGCAGCCAAAGATGCGTCTATGCTGGAAAGCGAGCTACTAACCTTACTCTAACAATGAAATACAAACGAACTATACAAGATGTATCAGATGATCTTGTGCGCATGTCAAAAGGCGACAAGAAAATAGAAGGTTACCTAGAAGGTGCGCGCAGATTATGCCGCGAAAAAGGAATGCCTTATTATGAGGTATTCGGCAGCGCATTCTTCAACGGTAACATTAAATACCTAGTCAAGAATGAAGCAGATGGTTCAATGTTAATACTAGACTTGGACACAGGAGAGGAGTGGCGCGTATGAACCATCCTTTATGGTCCATGGATGCGGTTAATTATGATGATGTGGAATGGATACCATATCCTGTCATAGTGCAACCAAAGCTTAATGGTGTGCGCGCGAAGTGGGACAGCGAGAAAAGATTGCTAATCTCGCGCCAAGGTAAAGCTTGGAAGAGATCATTACTTCCGCACATTTACGAGCGCTTGGAAATACACAAGACCTTGTCATTCGATGGTGAACTGTATAACCATAAGCTCTCTTTGCAGGAGATAAATGCGCGCGTGTCCATCAATGCTAATGAGCCGCACGAAGATTGTGAGGACATTGCTTTTCACGTGTTCGATGTTATAGACCACAAACTAGACACGATAAAACGACAGCAGTTAGCTGAACAATTGTATAGTATCATTGTGCCTCACTTTATCTGCGCAAATGAAGAAGAGCTGATGATGCGCTTGAACATATTCAAATCCTTAGGTTACGAAGGTATGATGATAAGATTGCTAGGTGTGCCATATCGCAATGGGCGCACAGAAGCGCTCATCAAACTGAAGCCTTGGTCACATGCTACCGCTACAATCACAGGCTTTATAGAGGGAAAAGGCAAATTAGAATCATCATTAGGCGCACTAAAACTGCAATTGGAGAATGGTGTTAAATGTAAAGTTGGAGGCGGAAACATAACTGAAGTAGAAAGGAAACACATATGGACGAACAGAACCGAATACTTATCCAAGAAGCTAACAATAAGATTTCGAGAGTTGTCGGACAATGGAATACCACTACAGCCGCAGATAGACAAGCTCTGATAACGTTACTGTATACCTTATCCCAACATCTTCCTGCGCGCGTGCACGATGGTCCGGAGAAACTTACGTTCAAAGAGTTCCCAGGATTCTGTTTCGTTAAGGCGCTAGTGCACAGCGAAGAAGGTGCTAAATACTATGCGTATGTTGCGCAGTTTTCGAACGATCTATACATCCTACCCTCACCATCACCATGACTCATGACTACTTCGCGCTCAAAGATAGGTTAACAACAAGTTGGAAATCCGCAGGAACTAAGAACTTCAGGCTAGCATCTAGTAGGCTTCTAGGTTTCTATGGAACCAATCTGCAAAATCCATCACCATCTTTGATGCGCTGTGTAATTCCCGAAGATGGACACATATTCCTACAACCAGACCAAGCGGGCGCGGAGGCTTTAATCGTAGCTTATGAAGCGCCCAAAGGAAAGTTCAGAAGAACTTTCGAACTAGGCATAAAGATACATTCATACCTTGCGCTGCAAATTTTCACTAGCCAATTCAAAAATGAGCACCCAGAATCAAGATACAAATTCGTCGATCCGGACGTATTAGTTGCGCTGCCTGAATATGCAACCTTGTTCAACACAATCAAAGAATCAGGCAAACCATATGACCTCGGCAAGCGCGTCATACACGCTAAAAACTACGACATGGGGCCACGAACATTTCAAACTAATGTTCTCGAAATGTCCGAAGGCGAAATAGTTCTAACCTACAAAGAAGCTAAAGACTTCCTATCTGTCCATGAACAAACATTTCCGGAAATTCAGGCTCTTCTTGCGGAGATACGCGGACGGCTGGCTTGTAGAGTGCTACATAACTTGTTTGGTTATCCTCGTTTTTTCGGTGGTCTTTGGAATGATAGCCTTCTTCGTGATGCTTATGCGTTTATTCCTCAGAGCACTGTAGGATGTATAACCAACAAGGCATATGTTGCAATCTGGAAGAAGATCCGCGCAGAGAAACTACCTTGGATGCTGCTCAATAACAAACATGACTCATTGTTACTGTCAGTGCCCGACGTGGCGGAACATAAGGAACATGCGCGCGCAACTGTGAAGAAACACATAGAAGTAGATTTAACCAGCACGCGCGGCGAGACATATCAAATGAAATCCGGTTTATCATGGGGATATAACTGGGCGAAATACCATAAACAACACAACCCACAAGGAATGAGAGAGGAGAAGTAACATGATCGTAGGCATACCAACCATGCTAGCACATTCAGGCGTCAAAGCTTGTATAGATGTTTTGGAGCAACATTATGATAATAGCATTATCATAGTCAACAACTCGAAACTTACATATAAGTTTTCATTACCAGAGCAAGTTGTCTTTATAAACATAGCTGACCACCTAGGCAAACCTTTAAGTGTTGGCGCCTCGTGGAACTATGTGATGCGCAGATACTATGCAGAGAGTGAATGGATGTTTGTAAATGATGACTTCATATTCCATAGTCTAGATGATTTTTATAAACTCTTGCGCTATGCTGCGCGCAACGATGACCACGACTTGATACTAACCAAAGCAGGGTTTGCATGTTTCATAATCCGCAAATCTGCTATAGCGAAAATTGGATACTTCGATGAGAACTTCTTCCCCGCATACTATGAGGACTGCGACTATATGTATCGCGCGAAGTTAGCAGGTGCCAAACTTTCACAGTTCGACGATTTTAATTTCACCCACTGTGGAAGCGCAACCATAAAGAATAACCCTAACTATAACCCAAATGTATTCCCATTTCCATTCTGTATTAAATATTATGAGAAGAAATGGGGAGGCGACAAAGGACACGAAGTTTTTGAAACACCATTCAACCTATGATTATTGATACCTGTATATTCTTCAACGAAATAGAGTTGCTAAAAATCCGTTTAGCAGAGCTATATGATACTGTTGACGCATTCGTAATAGCAGAATCATGCTGTTCACATTCCGGCGCGGAGAAACCTTACTTCTTAAAAAGACTCATGGCCAAAGAAGAGATGGCAAAGTATGCTATGAAGGTGCACGTGCTGGAAACCAACACAGGTTTAGGTGCTAATCCATGGATACGTGAGCACTTGCAGAGAAATGCGCTAAGTAATTATCCATTCAGACCTGATGATACAATCATATTCTCAGACCTCGATGAGATTCCAAATGCGCGCGCTGTTAAGGAGTTTGCAGGGATGAATCTGAACTGTATAGCTGGACTTGTCACAAATAATTACAGGTTCAAAGTAAACTTGTATGAAGGTGCGGGTCATAACATCCGCGCATTCTCTGGTGCATTCTTGCAGGCGCACAAGAGTAACTTCCAAGAGATAAGGTGCACAGAACCCACTATGTTTATAGGTCCTGCATCTTGGCACTTCACGTACCTTGGCACACCATTGCAACTGATTACTAAACTACAGTCATTCGCGCACTGCAATGATGATTTCATACAAGACATGATTGAAGCACTAAATAAAACAGGCGAATGCAAGTATGGTAAACAAACACCTGTTGTCATAGATGACACATATCCAAAAGCTATAACAGAAAACCTAGATTACTACAAGGAACTGGGATGGATACTATGACCAATTACAAAAAATGGTTATTATACACAAAAGACTTACCTTCTCCGCAATCATATATCGACTTTGGATTTTACTGGTTAATTTCAGCATGTTTACAGCGCCGCGTGTGGTATTATTCTGGTGACCATTCGCTGCGCGTTAACATGTTTGTGGTCTTTGTTGCGCCACCTGCGCTCGGCAAGGGCTTAGTGCTAGGGCGCATCAATTCCTTATTGCGCCATCATAAATATGAGAAAGGCAGACCTGTCCAGACTAATGCAGGTCCTGAATTTCCACCTTTATTCCCCGTATCCGCAGACTCAATCACATTCGAAGAGCTAATGGCGGACATAGCTTCGTCCATGCGCATGTGGTTAAGTCCGGATAAGCACGTTTTCAAACATACATCATATGCTTTCCTGCTCGAAGAGCTTAGCTCGCTGTTCAAAAGGAAAACAGAAGATGTAGTCAAGTTCTTGTTGAATGCTTATGATGCCAAAGAGCAGGGTTATGAGTATAAAACCAAGCACCAAGGTAAGGACATAATCCGCGCGCTGTGCGTGAGCTTCTTAGCGGGCACACAGTTTGACTTTCTGAAGGATGCGCACAAGTCTGGGCTATTTGGTGAGGGATTTTCATCGAGAACTATATTCTTATTCGAGAACTACAAGCGCAGTTCTAAGTTTCACATATCAGAGGAGACAGAAGATCAGAAAGTAGCTAAACATGACTTATTAGCATGGCTAAAAACACTGTCCAATGTATATGGCCAACTGACATATGGTGAAGAAACTTACGAATGGTTAGAACATTGGCATAAAACAGAGTTGGAAGAGCAGCGTAGCCGCGCATCGGAAAGGATGTTACACTACTTAGGGCGCAAACCTGTCACACTGCTCAAGTTAGCCGCGGCTATGCACTTCGCGGAAAACTTGAACATGGTAATACCATTAAAAACCTTTCAAAAAGCAGCCGCATTATTAGCATCCGTAGAAGTTCAGATGGACGCCGGACTGAACTTCACCGGGCGCAATGAACTGTATCGTTATACAGTGAAAATACTAGAGCTGATACGCAAAAGACCATCCGGCTTAAGCAAGTCCGAGATAGTATTAGAAATGGCAATAGATATGACCCTTGATGAAATAGAAACATGCCTAAAAGAACTAGGCATAGGCCATGGTGTGAAGATGAAGATAGAGAAAGGAGATGCTGTTTATTACATATGAACTACTATAGAAGATGTATCAAAGAATTCGTTAATAAGTTTGATCAGAAAATCTACCCGCACTTTTCACAAGTGCCTGATCATGTGCTAGACCTGCGCGCGAATCTAATTGAAGAAGAATTCAAAGAATATAGAAATGCACAATCTCGGCTAGAAGAGTTAGATGCGCTGGTAGATCTAATCTACGTGACAGTAGGCACACTAGTCATTGCGTCAGTGGGAGATGAAAAGATAGATGGCCACTGTAGTTCATTAGACGTAGCCATAGATGCAATCGTGGATGAGCTTTATTGTCCAGTGCCGTGCGCGAAAAGACTATCGCACTACGTGCACGAATGCGTTAGGCACATTGAACAGATAGCAGATATGCACGAGCACGACTTAACGGGCGCATTTGACTGTGTGCACACTAACAACATGGACAAACTGTGGGACCACGTACCCACAATAGCCGAATCAAAAGGCCTAGCTCTAACAGCAAAACCTAAAGGTGACAAGTTCTTAGTCACGCGCGAGGATGGTAAAATAGTTAAACCATTCAACCATCCTGCGCCAGACTTATCATCATTTCTGTAAGGTGCCCATCCTTTGAAGCGCGGAAGAGAATATGATATTCCTCTTTATAGTTTCATCTATATCGCGCTTCTTAGCTTTTTCTTCTGCTTCTGGTCCATGCACAGTTTTAATGAACTCGTAATAACCAATCCCAGGTTTACCTGTAAGTGGATTGATTCCTAGCTCATTACGAAATGCGCTAGAAGGACCAGCAATAGGTGAGCCTCCTAAAATCTTAAACTTCAGCGCGCCAGCAAGCCTATCAATGTCCCTATTCTGATACATTCTAGTTTCAGAAAATGGGGACATTCCAATACTTCCAGAGTATGGAGAAGTTTGCTCTTTAAGAAAACCTGTCCTGCGCGCTAAACGTTCTTCGCGCATACCAGTATTATCTTCTATAGGTGTCAACCACTTTAGCGTTTGTATGTTATCGCGCGCTAAGGTTGTAACCATAGCAAGGAAATCAGGGACAAAGTCCGCACGTTGATGTTTAACATCATCCAAGAACTGCCTTATGCGCACAATAGCATCTTCCGCTGCGGCATAAGTGACATTGTTAATTCCGCGCGGTGCTTCACCTGAACCTGTTTGGAAAGCGGCAAACGCAGCAGATGACAAAATACCAGCGTAAGACGCGCCGTTCAACTTAGCTAATACAGTGTGCGCTGTATCTCGGCCACCTAACTGTAAGTATTCTGACCATGTTAACTCATTAGGTTTCTTACTAGTCAGTTCCTCAGTAATCCAATCTAGTGTTTGCTTAGACAACACAGCCGCGCCTAATGATGCAACTAGCGGCGCAATATTACCTTCTTTCGCCTGTTTGTAGTTGTTCTCATACCAGCGGTTGAAGCGCTCAATAGGCCATCTTGACAAGGACAAGAAAGGCTTAACCATAGATGCAGAACCAGGTAGTACTGATGGTGGTAATCCGCGCGCATCATATGATCCTACAACATTGACTGTGAATTCCTGACTAAGGAAATCTACAAGATCATCATACTTCCACTTCTGCCAATCGTTAGGTCCAAACTTATCTAAGTACATGTTTCCACTTCTGCCAATCGTTAGGTCCAAACTTATCTAAGTAGGCTGTATCACCTTCATTGATAGCTTTTATTGCTTTCAAGCGCCCAACACTGTCCATCCAGATACGATGAATCTTGTTCAGTGCTTCTGCTCCTACGGTGCGCTGTGTAATCTCAGTAATCCTACTGATTACATCCGATGCTTCATCAATTACCGTGGGATTTAAGTTGCGCGATGGTTTCAAACTGCCAGATTTTATAGCTTTACCCGACGAGCCGGACCTAAAAGCTTCCTCCAAGCCCTGAACAATTATCCCATACTCAGAAGGTTTGAGCATTTCAGGCATAATCGCCAGCGAGCCTATAATATCGCGCGCATTACTAGGACCTTGCACCCAGAATGACTTCAATAAACTGTCTATTCTCTCCCAAGCTTGCGCATGCTCTGATCCGCCGTGCACAAAAGAGTTGAAAAATGCAGCTACATCTGAATCATTAGCAAAACGATCAGAAACAACACCACCAGATGAATCATATACAGTCTCTGGATGTTTGTTTCCGCGCCCATCTTCAATAATGCGCGCCCATCTTCAATAATGTTCAAACTGCGCGCAAGAACTGGATCGCGCTCGAATACTTTGTTAATTAGCACATCCGTTGCAGTCTTACGCGTATCCGCTTGCACAGATTCAACGTAAGATTGACGAAGTTCAGGAGGAAAGCCAAATCCTACTGGGCGGCGCAGTGCATTATACATCGCATTTGGCTTGGTCTCTATTGGCGCAGGTGACAATCTATGTGAAACTAATGTTTCAGCTTGCTCATGTGTTGCACCATGCGCGACTAACCATTTTCTGTATGTGTTCTTGATCCATGCTATCGTAGCTTCATCTCTATTCTTAGCTAGAATCTTGCGCCATTTGTGATCAAGCTCTTCGTGCACGAAATTAGGTATTTCTCTGCGCGGGCGGTAAGTAATACTACCATCTGGTTCTACTTCAGCAACCCACGGACCATCAGCGCCCATTTTAAGGTTGGCGCGCGAGGCTTCAAATATAGAATTGGCTAATCTTTGCGCATGCGGGGGCAGTTGTATGTCAGACTTTCCTGTGTATTTAATTTCTGAAACATATTGATCCACCTTCGCCTGCTCTGCTTTGGTAACTCCTCTTGCTGCGCTTTTAACGTGCTCGATAATTGGACCTGTTAGTGCGGTGCGCCGATTAAGAACTTCAATTGCAGCTTTAGCCATGCGCAAACCTATCCTACCTTTCTCTGCAATGCGCTGCACAGTTGACCTGAGCGGATTATTGAACTTTAATTCAGGCAGACCGAAGTGCAAGGGAGGATTACCAGATTCTGGTGTTGTAGATTCTTTATGCGTCCATCGTTCCTCTTTACCGAGCATCTCATTCAGCCTATTAAGCGCTTCAACATATTTACCCTGACTGGTAAGTATGCCGAAAGCTTCATCTTCTCTAATTTTTGTTCCTCTTCGTCTTCTTCCATCCGTATCTTGGATCATCTTAAGCGCCTGCTCGTTCGTAAGATTACCCATTACTTTCGTTTTGACAGTAGTCGTATCAGGCTCAGGAGGATTACCTGTTTTGACCAGGACACTTAGGTCATTCAATGCCTTTTGTCCTCGTGCGTGATCATCATGCAGAAGGCGGACCTGATACGGCATAGAGAACTGAGCGTCTATAACCCCAGCGGAGCGCAAGAACTTTAGTTCCGCATCAGTCAGTCCCGTTGTAGATTTTTCCAGCGTCACCGAACCGCTGCGCCTGATTCTATCTTGCAGCGCTGCAAACGAGGCGTGCGCATCCTCCTTGGATGAATAAGGGTTTGGCCATCCTTCCTTGCTGGCTTGCTCGTAGTAGTCGTCAATCAGTGCGGCGGGACCAGCTTTTCCTTTCTCGTTAAGTTCCGCCAATGCGGACGATGCCTTGCGTGGAGAATCCTCTGGAAACTGATAATGGAACTCACCTTCTTTGGTGACAAATCCTGGCACCATATCTTTTGGAAACCCGTGACGTTCCGCAATGGTTGCGTGGCTGTCTCCCGGTTTTCCCTCAATAACTTTTCCATTCCACAGCATTGCTACTGAGCGATATGGCGATGCCAACTGTGGGCGCAACTCAAAATCCTCACCAGTCATTCCAGACGGAGCAACCTTCTCATCCACCGGCTTCGGCGCGGTCGCTTCCGCCGGCGGTGCTTTCGGTGCTGCTCCGCCTCCTCCCGGATCATCCGGCGGCACGTAGAGGCCGCCTTCGCCGAGAGTTAGGCTTCTGCTTAGAATCTCAACACCCTCCGAATCGTATTTGCCGTGTCGCTTGATACCCTTAACCTGTCCGGTTGGGTTTCCATTTCTCCCTATCTCCTCCATTGAAACCGTGCCGCGTTTGGAAAATTCTACCCTCCACGTTATTCCGTCAGAATCTACAATCATATCGCCGTCTCTGAGGCTGTCGGCTATCTGGCGGGCGTGTGCAGCGTCTTGTTCGGTCATCAAAGGAGATTTAACCTGTTCTCCTGGCACGGCCTCCTGCTGTGCCTTTACGTCAGCATCATACCTTGTTCCTTTCTGCAACGTCATCTGTTTCACCGGCTTCTCAGCGGGCGCGGTTCCCTCGGCGGACGATGCCTTCGACGTCGTCTGCTCAGCAAGTAATGTTACCTTGCCAGGCAACCCACTCTCCACGTGGATGTAACGCGAATCTTGTAGTTCTTTTAAGACTGCATAAGGATCGGTGTATCCGCGCGCGCGCAAAGCTTCAACAAGAGTAACTCTGTGCATATCTTCGCCTTGTGGGTTCTTGGCGAAGATATCCTTAACGTCAGATAATGCTTTATTTGCGGGAGCTTTAGTTGTTGGATCCTCATCAATTAATTTTTTTTTACCTTTATTAGCATCCTCAGCAGACATTTCACGAGAAGCCAACGGATCTTGCAAAGGTCGTTCTAGGTTAGCTTTTGATTTTTCTACACGAATAGCTTTGTTTTTTACTCCTTCTAAGAGCTTTTCTACTGTATAGTTTACAGTCCTACCTGATGGCATCTTAAGAACCATACCACCATTGGGATCTTTTTTAACGATAGTGTAAGCTGGCTCTTTAGAGTCACGCAAATATATTGCATCGCCAGGCTCAGGATTAACTATGCGCTCAATAATCGGATTCTCAGCAGGTGTAACTGTAACTTTCGCTCCTGGCGGCGCATTTTGCTCTACAGCGTCTGCTGCCGCAGGCAGATTTTCCTGATCCGTCGCAACTTCCGTGACAGGGATTCCTTCTTTGTTCCGCGCGACCACTGCTTGCGTCGGAGTAATAGTTGTAATTTCTGGCACTCCATGACCATAAAGTAGTTCTCCGAGTTTATTTTCATTTATTGCCTTTACTATGACACGTTTGTCTATGCCTTTGTTTGCTTGATAAATAAATACTCCCTTCAAAGTTCGCGTCACTATTTCACCAGGAAGTGTAGGTGGAAGCCGCGTAGCACCTGTGGGTATGAAAACTACACGTCTACGTCCTGCGCGCATTTCTGCCATCTGCGCATCTATCTGCGCGGGAGTTTCAGGGACCGGTGCAGGAGCTGTAGGGTTAACTGGCGTTTCTGAAGTAGACGTAGGTAGCCGTGGCGGCACAGATGGAGATGGAGGCGGTGGAGAATCAGCAGGTGGTGGCGCAGCAGGAGGTTCCGGCGGAGGTTCATCTTTACCATACCTGTGCAATACATCCACATCGGAAGGTGGCGCGGCAGTATCACCAGCAACCAATTTACGCGTAGCAGAATGAAGCGTTGCAGCTTTGTGGGCAGCTAATGTTTCCTGCGCATTATACAAGGCACTAACCAAGTTTTCATAATCCGTAGACCCTGGGTCTGTTTTTGCAACAATACTCGTCAGCTTCTTGACAACATCTTCATGCTTTTTAAGCGCAGCTAATTCAGCACTTACATCTTTAATTTCTTCTTCACGTGCAACCATAGCTGCAGCTGATTCTGTCGCAGACTTAGGTTGTCCAGGTATAAGTTGTGCATCTATATTTGTTTGTAGTTCTCGTGCAGCTTGTTGTTCTCGAGCGAGTCTAACTTGCTCTTCATTCCTTGCTGCGTTAACCTCATTAACA
>Ga0194132_10004363_pt1 | contig 24110 bp, 24 predicted proteins | sample TA2KigOf80mmetaG_FD_148612 | JGI IMG/M metagenome (GOLD analysis project Ga0194132, IMG submission 148612) | Freshwater microbial communities from Lake Tanganyika, Tanzania - TA2015054 Kigoma Offshore 80m | ecosystem: Environmental > Aquatic > Freshwater > Lake | place: Tanzania: Lake... | reverse complement strand
CGCCATCCGGATGGCGATACGGCTGTCCGACGGGTAGACGCCTATCCCCAACTTGCCCTGTCCGGAAAAAACACGCAAGCGTGCCGAGTGCGGGGTATGAGTGCCATCCCTGACTTACCCTCCACTGCCCGGCGACGGTGGAGCGTCCATGCCGGGGTTGAGCCGCGTTGGATCGGGTTTCATGCTTTTGTACGGTTCGGGCAGTCCGTTTTTCGCCACGTCTTCCATCACGTCGCAGAATTAGTCCAATTCGGACGGGGCGGTATACAGGCTGACCGTGACCCGCACCCACTGCACCTCCTCGCCACGCGCGTAAATACCTCGCGACGTTCGAATGCGATGCTCCTCCCACAGATACTCTTGCAACCCGGTCATATCGACCCCGTCGATGCCTACGGCGGCAAGCCCCGCGCTCATCTCCGGAACCAACGACGTATACAGTTTGATTTTCGAAGTCTTCTGCAACCTGCCGGCCCAGTAGTTTTTGAGATACCTTAGCCGCTCCTCTTTTCTTTTTGATCCGATGGCGTTGTGAAAAGCAATCGCTTCTCCAATGGCAATAAGCGGCGCCATCGACTGCGTGCCTACGGATTCGTATTTTCTCATCCTTGCGTTCTGTCTGGGTGAGGGGCCGGACATAAGCGGTGGGATTTTTTCGATATACGGCTTTCGGATGTAGAGCATACCCGTGCCCTTGGGCGCCAACAGCCACTTGTGCAAACTTGTGCCGTAATAGTCGCAGTCGAGATCCGCGTGTTTGAAGTCCAAATGTCCGTACGCATGAGCGCCGTCCACCACGACCTCGAGACCACGCTCGTGCGCCATATCGCAGATTTTTTTGACGGGAAAGATCATCACGGTCGTGTAGCTGATGTGCGACACAAAGATAAACCGTGTTTTCGGGGTGAAGGCACGTTCGAAAAGCCCGACCACCTCGTCCATCGATTTGGGCGGCGCGGGGATGTCGATCTGGGTGAGTTTGATCCCGCCGCGCTGTTCGCGGTGACGTAGCGTGGCCACCATCGAGCCATAGTCCTGCGTCGTGGTAAGCACCTCGTCGCCCGGTTTGAGCGGAAAACCGTACAGAACGGTCTTGAGCGCTTCGGTGGCGTTGCGCACAACCGCGATTTCCCCGGTATCGCAACCAAAGATACGCGCCAACCCCGTTTTTACGACCGCCATTTTGTCTCTGGACTCCTGTACATACGGACCATACGGCACGGGTTCCTGTTCCCAGATATACCGAATAACGGCTTCGGTGACGACACGCGGGGCCGGACAGGTATACCCGTTGTCCAGATTGACCAGACTGCGGCTTATGGAAAACGCCTGCTGGACTTCGCTCCACAACGTTTCTTCGGCGGCGGCCTGTTGCGGAGTCATCCCAGTGGTTCCGGCTACTGCCGCCTCGACACCGCGTAGCGCATCCGCGCCAAATAACGCCGCCAGTCCCGCCGCTCCGCCTACCGTTTTGAGAAAATGACGCCGCTCCGGCGCAAATCCGGATTTGCCGTTTCCGTGCTGTCGTTCCTGCGGGGTGTCCATGATGCCTCCAAAGGAGAAAAAAAAAGAAAATAGCGCCGTCTTCAGACTTCTCCATAGGCGCAGCTTGGTTTAAGGCAACAACCTCTTATACATCCGAAGAGGGAAAGGCTTCATCAAAGCCCTGTGCACGGCCAAAAAGTCCTTGCATTTCGGCGGGGTTCGGGGCATTGATACACGGCAAAGCAAAGTAAACTTTATCCTTACTCAATCGTTGTACGGAAGGAGTTTTTTCATGAAACTGGTGCAATTCTACGATCCGGGGCGCGGTACGGGTGTCGGCGTACTCAAGGGTTCCACCGTCATCGACTTGACGGGCGACGGAGAGATAGGGTCGATCAACGACCTGCTCAACATCGCCATGACCACTCGGATGTCGCTTACCGAACTCGCCGGACGCATGATAAAAGACGATGCGGAGGAGTACGCCTACGACCTGCTCGACTGCGAACCGGATGCCGGGGTTGCGCATTTGGTGATGCCCGTGTTTCCACCCGAAGTATGGGGGTTTGGCGTCACGTATAAACGGAGTGCGCAGATTCGGGACGAAGACTCGCACCAGTCGATCTACGACCGGGTATATCATTCGCCGCGTCCGGAGGCGTTTTTCAAGGCTACCGCGTCGCGGTGCGCCGGTCCCAACGCGCCCATCGGCATACGGAGCGACTCGACGCTTACCGCCACCGAACCGGAATTGGCCTATATGCTCGGCGTGGACGGCGAAATCGTGGGTTTTACACTGTGCAACGACGTATCCGCATGGGATTTGGAACGCGAAAACCCGCTGTATCTGACCCAGTCCAAAATTTTTACCGGATGCTGCGCCATCGGCCCCATGCTGGTGACACCCGACGAAATCCCCGACCCGTACGGTATCGAGATCACCTGTCGGATTTTGCGGGGCGAGACCGTCGTCTACGAGGGAAGCGCCAACACGTCACAGCTTGCGCGCAAACTCGACGAACTCAACGAGTACCTGTATCGACACAACCCGATTCCTCCAGGGACGGTCGTTTCGACGGGAACCGGCATCATGGTCCCCAACGACCGGTGTCTGATGCACGGCGACATCGTCGAGATATCGGCTCCCAAACTCGGTGTGCTCCGCAACCCGGCGCTACAGCTTTAGCGTGCCGTTCAACGCAAACGTCAGTGTGTTCTCCGCCTCGTGAAAATCCACGTCTCCCCTCGGATGATGCTGTTGGCCGCCCCTTGTCTGTGGGGGCTGGGCGGAACCATCATCAAATCCATCGATTTGGATCCTGTCACGATCACCTTTTACCGTAGCATGTTTACCGCGCTGGTCCTCCTGCCTTTTGTCAAAAACCGTATCGTGATCCCGCATCCGCTGATGCTGGCGTCGGTGCCCTCGTACGCCATGACCACGTCGTTTTTTATCATCGCCACCAAGACCACCACCGCCGCCAACGCAAGTCTGCTGTTGTACACCGCGCCGATATATGTCTTTGCCCTGAGCGCCGTATATCTCAAGGAAATGCCCGACCGCCGCAGTCTCACGGCGCTTGTCTGCTGCGTAGTCGGCATGGCAGTGATTTTTTTTGGAGAAACCGAAACACACGACCTGTCGGGTATCGGCTATGGCGCGGCAAGCGGGGTCGCGTTTGCCGTGTATACCGTACTGATCCGGCGTCTGCGCGATTTCCATCCCGTATATCTCGCGTTTCTGCACCACGCAGGCATGGCGATCACCCTGTTGATCATCACGGACATTGTTACGGATGTAAGTGTGGGACAGTTGTGGGCACTGGCCGGCATGGCCGCGGTGCAACTGGCACTGCCGTCGGTACTCTACATTTCCGCGCTTCGCCATGTATCCGCGCACGAAGCCTCGATCATCATCCTGCTCGAACCCGTGATCAACATCGTGCTCGTGATGGCCATCATAGGGGAGATACCCTCTTCGGCGACAGCCATGGGCGGCTTGCTCATCCTCGGCGGATTGCTGTTCCGGTATCTGCCGACACAGCGCCGACAGCAAAACGTCAAATCCACATCCGGGTCATAGCCCTGCCGCATCGCCCATAATTCCCTTGCTCCCATCCCGCGCGCGGGTTTTCTTTTTAGTGGATTATACACGGGCATCAAGGTTCGATGACGGACAAAGGAAATTTGCTCCGTTATCGTGACAGCGAACTGGTAGGGGTTACAGGGCTCGACGCCTCGACACGCACCTGAGAACGATATACGTGTCATGGACCGCATCATGGCGATCCGGCCAGAATCTCTTCAATCCAACATCAAAAATCGGAGTCCTCGATGTCCCCTGCTTGGTATGCGCCCGATATGGATTTCAGCTTTGGCGAAATGCCACGCCCGGAGTATCCGCGTCCGGATTTTAAGCGCGGACAAACCGAAGGGATCGACTGGCTCAACCTCAACGGGGTTTGGTCGTTTGTCTTTGACCCGAACGACGAAGGGGAGCGCGAAGCATGGTTTCATACACCGCCTTCGCCTACGCGCAGCATTGTCGTACCCTTTGCATGGGAATCGCATCTGGCTTGGGAAGAAGGCCATCTCGCGTCAAATGACGACTGGTTTAGCCGTCACGCTTTTCTCGACCCCGATGCGGTGGACGTCTCCAACTATCGGACCGAGCCGCGTCATGAAATCGGCTGGTATCTCACCCAGACGGTCGTACCCGCGCACTGGGGCGATCGGCGCATTGTCCTTCACTTCGGCGCGTCGGATTGGGAAACCAAAGTGTGGGTAAACGGACAGTATGCGGGGGTTCATCAGGGTGGATACGAACCGTTTTCCTTTGACATTACGCCGTTTTGCACCGCCGGAGCCACCACCGCGATCGTGGTGCGGGTGTTTGACCCCAACGATCATGCGGCGCTTCCGGGTGGCAAACAACTGAGGTGGTATGCGCGGACAAGCGGTATCTGGCAGACCGTGTTTCTGGAACCCCGTCCGGTCGAACACATCGTCGGTGTGCGCATCACCCCGGATATCGACACGCAAACGGCCACGTTTGTCATAGATGCCGAGGGAACGCTGCACGACGGGCGTGTGCGGCTGACGATCTCTTCGCCCGCCGGGACCGAGATCGTCCAGGAAGCGGCGTTGACCGGGCCGATTGTCGTCCCGATCCCGAACCCCTTGCTCTGGTCCCCTGATACACCGCATCTGTACACCGCTGCCGTGGAACTGCTCGACGGCGGTCGTCCGCTGGACCGCATCGATACGTATTTCGGGATGCGCAAGGTCTCCATAGATACACTGCCGGGTACGACGACTCGGTATATTTTTTTGAACGACCGTCCTGTGTATCTCCTTGGTGCGCTCAACCAGTCGTTCAACCCGTGGGGGGTGTATACGTTCCCGTCAGATGAGGCGATCCAAGAAGACCTTCGCCGTACCCGCGTCTTCGGATTTAACTTTCTCCGGATCCACATCAAGATAGAAGACCCGCGTTTTCTGTACTGGGCGGACCGACTCGGCGTACTGTTGATGTGCGACATCCCCAATTTCGATTCCACCGGCTACGGTCCCGATGCGCAGACCCGATGGGAAAGCCTTTTGCGGGCTGTTGTCACGCGCGACTTCAACCATCCTTCGATCATTGCGTGGTGTTGTTTTAATGAGACATGGGGGTTGGGCGGTGATGCATACAAAGAGATGAAGGACCGTCAAGAGTGGGTCCGTGCCATGTACCGTCTGACGCGGCATCTTGACCCGACACGGCTCGCGGAAGACAACTCGCCGTGTCTGTATGACCATGTGGAGACACAGATCAATAGCTGGCATTTCTATATCAACGACTATGAAAAGGCGCGTGACCACATCGAAAATGTCGTACGGCAGACCTATCTCGGTTCCGGTTTCAACTACTGCGGCGGCAACGTACAGGACGACGAACCGTTGATGAACAGCGAATACGGCGGCATCAGCGCGGGCGCGGGTGACAAGGACATATCCTGGTGTTTCAAATACCTGACCAACGAACTCAGAAGACATGAAAAAATCTGTGGCTATATCTATACCGAATTGCAGGACATCGAGTGGGAACACAACGGGGTTATGAACTACGACCGCAGTGTCAAGTCGTTTGGCTACGACTATCGGTCGATCAATGCCCCGGATGTGGTGGTTCTCGACGGTCCGCCGGGACAGACGCTTCCCGGGGGCAGTCGTTTTGAGATCGACGCGCTGACCAGTCATTTTTCCGGTAAAACGGTTCGTGGGGCGAGGCTTCGCTGGCGTCTGGATGCCACGGATGCGTGGGGGAACGACCATTTCGGTTTGGACACCGGTGCTATCGAGATTTCGTTTACCCCGTACCGGGTGGAAAAGGCGCATCGCATCGGCGTTGCCTTGCCGGACGAACACCGGTTGTATACGCTTCAGGTGTGGGTGGAAGACGGTTTGGGTCGTGTCGTTGCCCGAAATTTTGTCCAAGTAGAAACCTTTGACACGCCGTTGCCCAGCGTCGAGATAAACGCCGACTACGCGGTGCTCCGGTTTGACCCGCATGCGCCGACCACATCGGTGTGGAGCGAGGATATAAAATCCGACGGCGACGTGGCGATTGCCATGGGGGCCGGGTTTTCGGAATACCGGATCGTGCTGCCGAAAGCGTTGGACTTGAACCGGGTCACAGCGATGGAGTTCTGGGCCGAGCTATCCGCCGGACGCGAGGAAATTCCCCAAACCGAACCGGACGGCTATCCTTCGGAGACGACGATTTGGGTAAATGATGTCCATTGGGCGGACGTAGAGCTGGCAGATGCCCCGGCGGACACACGCGGAGCATTGTCCTACATAAACGGTGTAGCCGGACGCTATGGAGAACTAATGCGGATCGTCATCGACGGTGAAGATCTGGACGAGTGGATCGCCGCGCCGCGGGACGGAGCCGTCGTTTTGCGCATCGAGACACCGGAAACGGCGCAACATCCCCATGGCACAGCCCTATACGGCGCGCGTGCGGGGCGCTACCCGGTTCAACCTTGTATCGTTTTTCGTTTTTAACACAAAGAGGAAACGCTATGGCCCGCTCGCTTGGTTCGGATACCACCACACAAGGCATTCGCGTACAGGTATTCCCCCGATACATGCCCGAATATTCGCATCCCGGACAGCCCCAGTGCGTATTTTCCTACCGGGTTGTTCTCTCGAATGAAGGTGATCGGTGGGCAAAATTGCTCGCGCGGCACTGGATCATCATCAACGCCGACGGTAAACGAAACGACGTCCGGGGACCGGGGGTAATCGGGCTTCAGCCGGAACTTCCGCCGGGGTATACCCACGAATACGAAAGTTTCTGCCCGATCGACACCGAGTGGGGAACCATGGAAGGGACGTACCAGATGGTACGCGAGGATGGGGACACTTTTGACGCGGTCATCGGCAGGTTTTATTTAGCCAAAACCGAAGACCCCGGCGATTCCGATGAAACACCCAATCCTGCCGGACGCACCTCATCTTCTGCTACCCTCGGTATAAAAGGGTAGCTTGACCACCTCAGCTGGGGCACATTTGCCCCGAATGTCGATATCTATCCGTGTTCCGGGAAGGGCGGTCTGCACCGGGACAAAGCCCGTTCCGATCCCATAACCAAGCGTGGGGGATATCGTGCCGCTGACGCACACACCCGCCGGGAGGCCCTCCACAAGAATCGGACATCCCTGACGCGGAATGGCGCGTTCGAGCATCCGGAACCCGACGAGTCTGCGCCGCAATCTTTCGGTTTTTATCCTCAGCAACGCCGTTTTCCCGATAAAATCCGGCTTTTTGAGTTTGGTGATCCACCCCAGTCCCGCTTCGAGCGGGTGGGTGGTCTCGTCGATTTCATGGCCATACAGACAAAGTCCCGCCTCGAGCCGTAAGGTATCGCGCGCGCCCAACCCGCACGGCTTGATCCCCAAGTCGGCCCCTTCTGTCAGCACGGCATCCCACACTTTTCGGGCCTGATCCGCCGGATACCAGATTTCAAAGCCGTCCTCGCCTGTATATCCTGTTCGGAAAATACGTGCCTCAATCCCAGCGACTTTGCCCTCGCAAAACTGCTGAAACCCCAGCAAAGCAACGGATCTATCGACGATCCGGTCGAGTGTTTGTTCGGCGCGTGGCCCCTGCAAGGCGATCAACGCTGTAGCGTCGCTCACATCTGTGATCTGCGCATCGAAACCGGAAAGATGCCGACACATCCAAGCCATGTCTTTGTCGCGGTTGCCCGCGTTGAATACGATCAACATACGATCCGGACAGCGATACACGAGCAAATCGTCTACGATGCCACCGTTTTCATCGCACGCCGCCGAATACTGGGACTCAAACGGCGCCAGACGCGTAGCGTCATTGACGGTAATATGGTTTACAAACGCAAGCGCTTCCGCCCCGCGTATCTCCGCCCGTCCCATGTGAGAAACGTCAAACAGTCCGACGGCGTTGCGCACGGCGTGGTGTTCGGCGAGGATGCCCTCGTACTGAACCGGCATTTCCCATCCCCCGAAGGGTACCATCCTGGCCCCCGTTTCGACATGACGGTCAAACAGCGGTGTGCGTCGGAGCGTTTCCTCGGCGTGACTCATCTATCGTTTCTCCTCGAAAAAGACCAAAGGGTAAAAGCGACTCCTTTTCAAACCTTGTCTCAAGATGCCCGTAGACCACAGACCCGTCAACGAAAAAAGCGTTCGAGGAAACGATGGTTTGCGCGACTGTGAATCCCGGAGGTAAATATGAAACATTGCATAGCGACTGCGATAGCCGGCTGGGTAATCGTTCGAGTGTTTCCGGTATTTGCCGAACCGCCGCAGGTGGTGCTTAACGAAGTCCTGGCCGATCCCATTTCGGAATCCACCGGCGAGTTTGTCGAGTTGTACCATACCGGAGAAACACCGGTGAATATCGCCGACTGGCGGCTTGCGGATACGGCGGATACCAACGATACCATCGTCGATTACACCGGCCCGCACGATGTGGGACTTGCCGGGACGATACTCCCTCCGGGAGGGTATGCGCTTGTCGTGGACCCCGACTATGCCGGAGAATATGACGAAGCGCTACGTCACTATGCTGATCCCGCCCTGCTGATTCTTGTGACGATCCGAGGCGACCGAACGCTCGGTAACGGTCTAGGCAACGCCGGTGATGTCGTGACGCTGTATAGCCCTTCCGGCGCATCATCCTTTGCATGGACACGAGCCACACCACCGGGGTCGGTCTCGTGGGAAAAAAGACGATCCGACAACGGCGACGGTAAAGACAACTGGAAGCTGTCCCGTGCCCCCGAAGGCCATACACCCGGATACCGGAACAGTGTCACACCGGCTCGGCAAGATGCCGGACTGACACCGTATATATTCGATATTTTTCCCCCAAAGCCCGAAGCAGGCCGCTCTTTAGCCTTTTCCGTGCGTCTTCGCAACGAAGGGCTCGACCGTTTTGCGGAAGGCATCGTGGATTTTTACCATGACGATGGCGACGGACACCCCACGGCAAACGAGCACATCGCGGGGCTTTCGGCTCCACCCGTTGCACCGGACGATTCTACGACGCTAACTTGTAGTTGGACACCCCAAACGGGCTGCAGACTCGCTTTTATCGCGGTGGCACGGATTGCCGAAGATGCCGTTCCCGGTAACGACACGCTGTATGTTACCCTCGACGTTTCTTTTGCCGAGAACACCGTGGCGATCAACGAAATCATGTTCGACCCCGGTTCCGACCGCCCCGAATGGGTAGAACTGTTCAATCGGAGCAACGACGTTGTAGACCTAACCGGTTGGAAACTTATCGTCGGCGATACGCCGATGCCACGTGGTATGACACCCGATACGGCACTGCCCCCTGACGGATATGCCATCGTAACCGAAGACGAAGCGGGGTTCCGGGCGCTGTATCCCGACGTGTCGTGTCCTGTTTTTGAACCTTCGCGTTGGGATGCGCTGCGTAACACCGGTGCGACGGTCTCTCTGCAGGATCTGACAGGGCGTTTCATGGATGCCGTCGAGTTTGCGTCCGAATGGAGCACAGCGCCGGGGGTCTCCGCCGAGCGGCTGTTTCCGGGGTATCGGAACGATGCGGTGGCGGGCTGGGGGCCTTCGGCAGACGCCGGGGGCACACCCGGCAAGCGCAACACGCTTTTTGCCGACAGAATCGCCCGACAGATGACCGTACACGTCACACCCAACCCGTTCTCACCCAACGACGACGGCGTAGAAGACGAAACCGTCATTGCCGTGGAAATCCCCGCGCCGTACGCCGCACTGACCATCGAATTGTACGATTTGTCCGGGCGAAGGGTCAGAGCCTTAGCGGATGCAACACTTACCGGAGCCAAACGCTCGCTGATCTGGGACGGCCAAGACGATTTGCGGCGCAGGCTTCACATAGGCCCTTATATTCTGCGTGTGGTTATGACCCGACCACAGACCGGAGAGCAGATCGTAAAAAAGCAGGTCGTAGTACTCGCCGAACCGCTTTGAACATCCCGTGATATGGTGCAAACGCCCGATACGCCGTCGTGCAGGCTTCCCCGTGTGACGCATGAGACAGCTTGCGTGGTTTATACTTGACGCCGAAAACACTGGACTCTTGATTGCAGTCGAATCCATTTTCACACCGGGAGACACCATGACGCACGATGATGTCACAGGCGAGGCATCAAGCGCCGTTTCCGAAATGGAACGCTTAAAGCAGGAAAACGCGCGTCTTTTAGATGATCTCGAACAGATCTATACGCAATTTCTTTCGCTAAAACGCGAGACTGACGTTTCCTACGGAGAATTGCGTGAACGCAATCGTCTGCTCGAACGCAAGATCGACGAACTCCAGCAGGCATAAGCAGCGTTGGAGACAGCGCGCGATCAGTTGATCCACTCCGAACGACTCGCCGCCATGGGGCAACTGGCCGCCAGTATCGTCCACGAACTCAACAATCCGTTGATGGTGGTCGTGGGGTATGTGGACCTTCTGCTCGGTGCGGGCAGAACACTCGACCCGAAAAGCCGTCAGTATCTTCAAATCGTATGCGAGCAGTCGGAGGCGCTCAGACGGCTGGTACAGGACATTTTAAATTTTTCCAGACGCCAGATGACACCGTTTGGCCCGGTGGACGTCAAAGCGGTCGTGACGACGGTGACGCTGTTTCTCGGCAACATTCTCAAACGAAAAATCGGTTCGATGCCGCTCCGACTTGCCGACGATCTGCCTGTCGTACGAGGCGATGCCCAGCAGATTCAGCAGGTATTCGCCAATATCCTCACCAATGCAGGCGATGCGATGGTTTCGCGTGGCAGCGTCACCGTCACCACCTCGTGTTTGGACGCCGCTGCATTGTGGGAAGACCTGCACCACCACGATGGCGTGACCGGAGCCACCTAAGAACAAGTGCGAGCGGCGGAGAAACGTTTCGACCGTTTTGTTCGGATTGTCTTCGAGGACAACGGCACGGGGATGACGCCGGAAACCATGACACAGATATTCAACCCGTTTTTTACCACCAAATCCGTCGGTGAAGGGACCGGGCTGGGGCTTCCCATTTGTCGAAACATCGTGGAACGTCATAACGGGTTTATCGGTGTTTCGAGTCACCCCGGAAAAGGAACGACTTTTTACATCTATCTTCCGGTGCTCCGTTCGACATGAGCCCCCATATTGCACGGCGGCAGATGCAACCCAGATAATATCCGTGAATAATCCATCGGTCGCATGTAACACCACTACGTGCTTTGCAACCCGTCCTTTCACGCGTAACCTGCTAGGCATCGGCAAGGACTGTTCTCATTTCGGGGAGTCTGCATGAATCGTATCGTTATTTTTTCGGGATCGTCGCATTACGAGTTGGCACTTAAGGTCTGCGACCATCTGAATCTCGCGCTTTCCCCTTCCTCCACGACACGTTTTAGCAACGACTGTCTCCAGACCCAGCTCAACGCCAATTGTCGGGAGGCGGATGTGTTTATCATTCAGCCGCTCGGTCCGCCCGTGCAGGAAAACCTCATGGAGCTTTTGCTCATGCTGGATGCTGCGCGGGGGGCATCGGCGGCGCGCCGTACCGCGGTGATCCCGTATTTTTCGTATTCGCGTTCGGACAAAAAAGACGCCCCGCGTATCTCGATCGCGGCGCGTCTGGTGGCCGATCTGCTTGTCGCCGCCGGCGCGGACCGGGTGTTGACGCTTCAGCTTCACAAAGCGCAGGTACACGGGTTTTTCAGCGTTCCAGTAGACCACCTCAACGCGCTTCAGGTCATGGCCGCGCATTTTCGGAAATACGATCTGCGCGATACGGTCGTCGTTTCGCCGGACCTTGGCAATGCCAAAGAAGCCTCGCACTTTGCCCGGCTACTCGATCTGCCCGTCGCCGCCGGTACGAAACAGCGGATCGACGACACGACCGTGATCATCGAGCGGATCGTGGGCGATGTGGAAAACAAAAGCGTCATCGTAATGGACGACGAAATCGCTACGGGGGGGACGACGATTCAACTGCTCGAACAACTCAAGGAACACCACGTAAAAGACATCTTTATCGCCTGCACACACGCCATTTTCAGCGGCAAAGCCATCGAGCGATTTAGGACGCAGACCGGCATCCGCGAGATCGTCGTTACCGACTCCGTACCGATTCCGGAAGAAAAACGCCTTCCGAATATGACGGTCTTGACGATCGCGCCGATACTCGCCGAGACGATTCGCCGTATACACAACGGAGAGTCGGTAAGCAGTTTGTTTAACGAGGAACCGTAAGGGCCGAGGTTAAGGTTTTCGCTCGGACAACGGCGTCCAGCCGCGCCCCGGACTGTATGGGCGCGCGTTTTCGTAGCGGTCGCGCAGGTTTTTGAACGCCTCCGGGGTGCTGATCTCGCGCCCAGGGTGCTGCGTATCCCGAATCACAAAATCGGCTTCGCTTGGATGACAAGCCATAGTGCCCATCTCGCGTTCGGGCGTGTAGGTTTCGGGGGCTTCGTCTATGTTGTTTGGTGCGGACACCCCCTGATATCTCAGGTCGATGCTCCACCGCACGATCGAAGACCGGTTGGCAAACGAGGCGTGTGGCGTCAAATTGGTCAGAAACAACGCGCCTCCGGCTTTTATTTCGATGGGAACGGGTTTTTCCGCAGGCAGTTCCGCTCCGGGTATTTCGAGAAATCCTGCATGCCCACCCGTATAGTGGCGGAGAATGCCGCTTCGGTGACCACATGGGATCACATACAGACAGCCGTTTTCCAAGGTGGCGTCTACCAGTGGAATCCAGCAAGTGACCATCAGGTGGTGGTCGCAGTGGGGCAGAAAATATCCCGAATCCTGATGCCACGGCACCTCGCCACCGGGGTAGCCGGGCATCTTGATCCGTATTCGGTAGGCCGAAGCACCTATGACATCCGGTCCTACCAGACTGCAAATACAATCTACCAGCGGAGGATGGCGCAAAAGCGATAGCATCTCGCCGCCGCTAAATCCGCCGCCGCCCTTGCCCATGATGGCAGCTGAAATCGCTACACCCGTTTCCGGCGATTCGGCGTAGATACACGCCAAACGCCGCTCAAAGCCCTCCCCATCATGACCGGATGTCAACTTGCCTTCCGCAACATATCGAGTGGCTTCCGTATCGACGATCGTGGCGATGGCGTCTTTGAGCGGCTGAAGATCCGCCGTCGTGTACAAACCCGGCTTGACCAGATATCCCAAGTCGAAAAATCGATGTACCTCTTCCGGAGTCAGCGACATTACGATATCCTTTTCCAGCGTTTCGGGCCGATGCCATCTGCGGTCAAACTTATGTTCGGATTTTTATCACGTTAACTTGACGTACAAGCCCCGTCAAGCCTAAAAAGACCGCTTTCATACGTCTGCCTTTTCCATATTTTCGTTGCCCGGTCCAAAACCTTCGTATTACATTTGGATCGTTTTTATGCACCTGCCCCCACCGGATATGTCCTTATCACGGGAGTCTCGATGAAACCCCAACTTGACGAAACGCTGGGGCGTCTGATCCAAAAAACGGTGCTGATGATCCGGGAGCCTGTAGAAGCCGATCCGGGACGAACGGTTTCCAAATTCGGCGGCCTGCCCTATATGACACACGGTGAAATCTGGCCGGTCTGCATGGGATGCAAAAGCCCCCTGTCGTTTATCTGTCAAGTCGATCTCGGACAGACAACCCCGGCGGTTTTACCCGGCGGGTTCTTTACCTTTTTCTATTGCCGGGCATGTGCGCCATGGGGCGCGCCGGATGAACAAGAGGGGCTGTGGATCGTCCGTTTCTATCCCACCTCCGATCTTGCCGCGATGGGAGATACGGAAATTCCGGAGACAGAGGAAACGCGCTGTTGCCGGATCCGGTTTGAAACCGTATCCTCACTGCCTTCGTGGCGGGGCTTGGACCGTGTGTCTCTCGAAGCCAAACATATAGCCAAGACCATCGATCCGGGTGATCCGCAGGATGCCTACGACAAGGCGGTCGAGCGGATCGTGGGCGCACGCGACGCCTATTCGCGTCTATGGGGGTATCCCGACTGGGTGCAGGATGACGAAACACCAGCCTCCGGCGTATTTCTGGCTCAGATCGAATCCGAGGCGGACGCCGATCTTATGTGGGGTGACGCCGGATGCCCGTATCTATTTTTTGTCTCCCCCCCCCTCCCCCCCCACACGGTAAAGCTGATCGTCCAGTGATCATTTGAACGGAGATGTCAGATACCGTTCGCCATCGAGCCAGTGGGCACGCATGACGGCGATTTTCCGGCGGAGGTGCTCGATCAGCTCGGGTTCGAGGGTAAACGCATCCGCTTCGCCGACCGGTGCGCGCACGATCCGCGTGATCCCGCCGTCTTCCAGCAGCGTGAGCAGTTCATAGGCGTTGTCATATTCCTCGCGCCGGATTTCGTTAAACGCCAACAGATGAGGGTCGCCCGTCCACGTCGGTATTTTGGAAGGTATCCGGGGTGGGCCGTTTAGCGCTTCCCGGCAGCGATCCCGGATCAACTGAACCCCGTAGAAATTGTTCGAAGTGCGCAAGAGATTGGCCCACAGCCGTAGCGACAGCGCCAGACGATATAGCCACGACGTGTCGTCATTGTCCGGCATCGTTTCCAGCATCCCTGCGGTCTCGCGGAGTTGTGCTGCCACCCCGTGTATCGCCGGAATACGCGGATCGTCACGTGTGGGAGGCAGACAGTCGGGAACCAGACGGCTACCGGCAAGGTCAATATAGTCTTCACGGGCTTCGTGTTCGTGGATGTTGAAGATATATGACAGAAAAAAGGCCTCCTCTTCCGGCGTCAGCAGATCGGGTTTGATAACCAAGGGGCGAGTGATCCACCGCTGGGTAACGCCGCCGCTTTAAGTACCCAGTTGCCCGGCTGTTGTGGCTTTGAGCGCAAAGGTTTGCCGCATCGTCGAAAATGCCTCGAACAACCGGTCGGCATGATCAGGTCCGCCCCATTTCTCGCTTAGCTCGTGCAGCCGCCGAAGCCGTGCCCACAACCCCGCGTACGGTCTTTTCACATAATCTTCGACAAGATCGAGGATACGCGCCGAAGTCTCGATCGTCTCGTATCCTCGGTCATACATGGCGCGCAGCCCGATAAAAACGGTTTTGACTTCCGGATCGCGTAGCCGTTCGAGTCGCTCCATAAGACCGAGGGGTTCAAACACGCCGACCACGGGATACGTCTCGTTGATCGGACTGCCGATCGTGATGGCTTTAGGGGTACGGGCTTCGAGATAGGTCCGTTCCGGAAGATGCGGCAGTATTTTGTCCAGTTCGTTTTCGGTGATATAGCCGGACATAAAAATATCGACCGCGCCGTCCGCCTCTGCCGCTCCGCGCAACAACGCATGGAGAAATCCCCGTACCCGCTCTCCTACGGAGCGCGCGCGGCTGAACGTAGGGCCGTTGGGACCGCTGTACAGATTTTCGGCTCGGCAGAATCCGGTTCCCGCGTCATTGGTCTTAAACGAATAGACCGACATTTCGGGAACGAGACGGACCAGTTCGGCCATCATGGAAGCGTACATGTCCAGCACGTCCGAGCGGTCTACGCACAGGGCAAACGGCTCTTCGCGGCTTCGGCGCGGATGGTCCACCCTTGGGCCACGCAGTTCGGGGTGATCGACAAAAAACCGCTCCGGCAGGATATTGGGGTCGTAACTCCAAAATCCGGCTTTCAACCCCAACTCGCGAAGGATAGCGGCTTTTTCCAACAGCAACGCCCGGTTCCGGGCTACAAAATCGGCGGGAATATAGGGCGCAAGCATAGGATGGGGAAAAAATTTGAACAGCGTAGGATTTAGGCTGGCGTATTCATGCCACGGACTGCCGCCGATGGGGATTTCATAGCGGTTTTTCTCCGAGAGCGTGCTGATGTTGACGACCACCTCGCCCCAAGACCGTAGCCGTTCCGCTTCTTCTGCGAGACGGCGAAACTCGTCTATCCGGCGTATAGGACTGTGAACTACAAAACGGCGAAAACCGTTTGGCACTTTTGTCCCCTTTTCAAACGAAAAACGGGAGAGACGCCCAAGCATCTCTCCCGTCCGGTGGTCTTCGTCCCCGGCGTGTCAGATCGTCGTGGTAAGCACCTCTTTGAGGGTTTGGAGAAATACTTCGGTTTCGTCTTCCGTACCGGCGGAAACGCGAATCCAGTTTTTGAATTCCTCCTGCCGACGGTTGCTGATCATGACGTTGCGTTTGCGCATTTCGCGGACGACCGGTCCTGCTTCGCGTTTGAGATCGACCATGATAAACGTGCCCTGCGTCGGGATATAAGAGAACCCCATTTTCTCAAACTCGGCATAGCAACGTTTTTTGAACGACCAGACCGTCTCGCGCGAGCGCTGGAGGTGTTCGAGGTCTTCCACGGCCGCTTTGCCGGCGACATTGGCCAGAATGCTCGGACCGCCGTTGAAGTATTTCATCATCTCCGCTTTTACCTTCTGCGACGACACAGAATAACCCAACCGCAGACCCGCCATGGCATACGCCTTGGAGAACGTCCGCACGGCGACGAGGTTTTCATATTTGGAGACCAACGGAATAACCGACAGGACCGGATCGTGTTCGGCAAAATGGATATAGGCTTCATCCACTACGACGAGCACGTTGCCGGGTACTTTTTTGACAAAGGCTTCGATTTCGGCGACTTCGAGCAAGGTTCCGGTTGGATTGTTCGGGTTGGTGATCACGACCATCGTGGTTTTGGGTGTGATGGCTTTGGCCATGGCGTCGAGGTCGTGTTTGTAACCCGGTGTCATGGGCGCAAGAATGGTATTGATATTGACCCCGAACATTTGTTTGTACATGTCGCCGGAGCGGGCAATCTGACCGTAGCCGTATTTGGCTTCGACGACTTCGCCGCCGGAACGGCTCAGAAAAGCCAAGGTCAGCAGTCCCAATACCTGGCTGGAACCGGCGGTCATCAGATACGGACTGGCCGGTCCGCGGAACATGGTCATCTCGTCCATCTGACCTTGTTCGCGTTTGGGAAGCGTTACGCCTTCGAACCATGCCAGCGCTTCGATGGCTTCGCGCTCTTCGGTCCCGTACCGATTGATGGCAAACATGTTGTCGGCGATGGCTTTGATCGCCAGCGGCGACGGCCCCAGCGGGTTTTCGTTGAGATTCATGCGCACCATGCCGGACGCAATCCCCCTGCCGTGTATGGTTTCGATCGTAGGCTTGCGCCCGGTAATCATCTGCTGGGCAATGGCAAGTTGGCTGTTTAGCGCCAGCGCGGCGCCACCCGCAAGCGCACCGGTCATAAAGCCGCGTCTCGATATCGAAGAATGCCATGGGCCGCTCCTTATAGTAGAAAAAAGCAAATATCAAAAGGGACAGGGCAGATTCGATCCCTATATACAATAGGGGCACGTGTACACTTCAAAATTTACTGTGTTTCGGATGGTTGACAGCAAAGACGGGATACGATAAATTGGGTGTGCGGGAATGAGAGTCTGCTCGAAAGCTCGGGGGCTCCCCGGTTCCCTCAATGAGGTTCTTCGGAGAGCAGATTTTACCATAGGGCGTCGAAAAAACTTAAAATAAGGGAGTATATAGCACATGCCTTCGGAGAAAAGTCTGACACGAATGCACAATTATGTACAGAAATACTGGGAAAAAACCGGTACGGTGGCGCATCCGGACACCGAGGTGACCCAATCGGTGATCAACGGTCTGGCCGCGCACATGGACGAGTTAGGTCGTCCGTTGTGCCCGTGCAACTTTTATCCGGACAAAAAGGCCGAAGTGGAGCGTAGCCGTGAGTGGGTCTGCGCCTGTGACGAGATGAAGATTTACAAATACTGTCACTGTCTGCTGTTTGTCACTCCGGAGGGAATGCCCATTACGGAGTATTTACCGGAGGATCACGAAGGTCGGCTCATGTATGGTCTGGTGGCGGATCCCACGCCGGACCGGGGCCGCGAGGCGCGTAACCGAGCCGGAGAAGAATAACGGCAGGGGGTTGCCATAGCCTTCTCGCTCGCCCCTTCAAAGCCTCTCCCGCAACAAAGCCACATAGATTTTCAGCGTAGACGCGATCCAAATTCGACATACTTTTATGCGGTCTAATCCAAACTAAGGGGCGGGACGGGGAAATCGGCAGAGCATCCACCAGCCGAAGACGGTTGTAGACCGCCCAGAGGCTGAAAACCACGCCAACGAAGGACCGGCCTCTTAAGCGATTGGTTAGAACCACCACCGAATCATTTCGTTTTTACCTTGATATACTCGTAATCTACCTTATTGCCTGACGGGAAAATGCTTACTTCTAGCAATCCAGGTAGGTTTGTCCATCTGATAACGTTAGCATTGCTGAAAGTGGGAGACTTCACAGGTAGCTTCAGAAATGCTAACGCCTCCTTGCTGTATGACGCGTTGGGTAAGTAAACCGTTATCCAATCTGCCTTTCCATTGATAAAGACGATTTCTATAGCACCTTTAGAATATACACATTTAGCGCCATATTTTGACTTGCTTTGGGATGTTGGGCTACCGAGTAATTTCGCCACTTCAGCTTGGGATTTCGTAGCAATCGCAGGAATATCCGCAAGAACCTCACCAGCCAATGCCGATAGATTGCACATGAGAAAAATTACAATGCCAAGCACTGTCGCTATCCATTTTATCAGACTGGAAAAATTCATGTCTATCCTCCTTTTTCAAAAATGTTCTGAACCTGCACCGGATCGACCTGCAGGATGCGCGCCAATTGGTCCAGTGCCATGTCATGGCATTCCATCAGGTATTTCAGCGCATCCAATGACGTGATGTGGGACAGGTTCCGGGTGTAATGGGTTTCATCATACTTGCTGATCAGTTCGTTCAGGGTCTCAAGATAGTCTTCCTGATCCCGGGAGCGTTGGTTCAGCACGGCTAGACCATCCGCCAGCCTGGCCACCTGTTCGTAGTCCGCCTCATCGCGAATCGGACGCAACTGCTGCAGGGCGTTAAGCGCGTCAAACGTATCCGGCAGCGCGTCTCGATATATGGTGTGCATAGTCGTCGTCACAGGTCTGCCTTCCATTGATGCCGGTCGTATGCCTGATGAGTCATAATACGCAGCACGTACACGAGACCCGTATTGAAATGGATCGCCGCCACAAGCCGATGCCGGTTCCGTTCGATGTTGAAGACATAGACCGTGTTTCCGCTGGCGACTTGGACCGGGTCTACGTCGTGAAAGGTGGTTTTTACATCGGTAGGATGCTTCTATTCTGCCGCAAGCGTAATCTTTTCCCAGTGTTCAAGCGAGGGACCGGCGCTCGGATATTGCTCAGCTTACGCGCGCAGGCGTTTTCGCGTAATAATCCGCATCATATCATGCAGTATACGGGCAGGTTAGCAGAACGTCAACCATCATCTTCGATCGTTTTACACGTTCCCGGACAGGCGCCAGTTCGCTGGATCGGCGTGTCATAAACCCGCGCCCTGCACCACCCTCAGTCGAGGTGGTATCCGGATGAAAACAATCGCCGGAACGTATGACATCATGATCTATCGAGGCGGAATTTCCGACACTACACTTCTGATGCGGGGACGGATCGTGCTTGACAATAGGATAGGTCGTCTTAAAAGTCTGAATAATATTCCAATGCAACAACGCAGGTTGTTATTTTTCAGTGAAGCCGACCGACATCGTAGTAGGGCGGCGGACGAGCACGCCTGGAAAATCCCTATATCTTATTGCATTACAACGTCTCAACGAGAAAGTTAATAAACGAGAAGAATGATCATCATGAGGTTAAACCGGATGCTCATACTAACGGTGCTTCTGGTGCCCGTGCTTCGCGTCGTTGCAATGGAATCAAAAACCGTTATTTGGAAGCCTGTTCGCTAACCCCGCAGCAAACTGCGGGGTTTCGAAGAACATCGCTGTTTTACCGCGATGCATGCACTCGCTGAACTGTTCAAGCGGATCCACGCCACGCATTATCCGTCAAGGGAATCGATTGACCTGATGGACTATCAACTCCATTAGACTGGGTGGATAGCACCATATTGGCCGCCGAAGTGGCGTATTACCGGAAAGAAACCGCAATCCCAACAGGCAACCTAATTAATTTTATTGCAGTAATTTGCCATTTAGGTCATATTACAAGTATGAAATTCGACGAGCTGCTCTATATCATCGCTGATGAACCGATGTTCGATACCGGTATGCTGCTGTCGGGATCGGTTGATCCATCACATATTCGCCGTCAGTTATCACGCTGGGTGAAAGCTGGGAAACTGTATCAGCTTCGCCGTGGGTTATACGCGCCGGCGCCGCCGTATCGGAAAACCGCACCTCACCCGTTTCTGATCGCCAACCGCCTGGTCCGCGGATCCTACGTCAGCCTGCAATCCGCGCTGGCGTTCGCGCATCTGATTCCGGAATACGTGCCGACGGTGACCAGCGTGACGACCGATCGTCCGGGCGTCAGAGACACGCCTCTGGGACGTTTCGAATACCGGCATATCAGGCGTGCATGGTTGTTCGGCTATCAGGCGATGGACATCGGAGAGGGGCGACAGGCGTTTGTCGCCACACTGGAAAAGGCGTTGATGGATCTTATCTACCTGGAGCCCGGCGGTGATCGGTTGGATTTTCTGCGTGCGCTGCGTCTCCAGCATATGAACCGGCTCGATCCGGAACGGCTGGAGGCCATCGCGGACCGGTTGCATAAACCCAAATTACATCGCGCGCGGCAATGCATCGGAAGTCTGATGGCGGAAGAGACGGAAGGGTTCGAGACGCTATGAAAGCGCACTTGGAACGGACCATTCGATCCGCCCGGACCTCGCTTCATGGACGCAATCAGACCCGTGAATACCTCCAGACGCGGATTCTGGAGTCCCTGCAGCGGTCAGGTGCCATGATACCGCTGGCGTTTCACGGCGGAACTTCATTGCGCTTCCTGTACAATATCCCCCGGTACTCGGAAGATCTGGATTTTGCGCTGGAACAGGATCGTGATCGGTACGATTTTCGGATGTATCTGAGACAGATTCGATCCCGGATGGAGGCGGAGGGGTATGCGGTAACCTTGAAAGTGAGCGATCGGAAGGTCGTGCACAGTGCGTTTATCGGCTTTCCCGGCCTCCTGCACGAACTGGGTCTTTCTCCGCATGAGACCGAATCGTTGTCCGTCAAACTGGAGGTCGATACCAACCCGCCGATCGGTGCCGTACTGACTACGAGCGTTGTGCGGCGCCATATCGCGTTACGGCTGCATCATCACGACCGGGCTTCGCTGTTCGCCGGCAAACTGCACGCCGTGTTGCAGCGTCCCTATCCCAAGGGGAGGGACATCTACGATCTGTTCTGGTATCTGAGCGACAGAACCTGGCCGGTGCCCAACCTGACGCTTCTGAACAACGCTCTGGGGCAGACCGGTTGGCAGGAAGGCCCGCTGAACGACCGGACCTGGCGTGAAGCGGTTCGTACGCGTCTTCGATCGATGACCTGGGGCCGCATCCATCAGGATGTCCGTCCTTTTATCGAATCCGAATATGAGTTGTCTCTGTTGAATCCGGAAACGCTGCTCGGGCTTCTGGATAGAGACCTTGAGTGACCGGATTATACCGGAGTCGCTTATGCATACTATGGACCAACCCGTCTTTAAGGTGCTCGTTCTGGGCCAGAGCCTATTACCCGTCGCAGAAGGATCGGGATAAAACCCATCAGGTCGCCATACGCGCGCTGGCCTTCAAATGGATCCGCATCCTGTTCCGATGCTGGAAAAACGCAATCCCCTATGATGAGTCCAAATATCTTATGGCCTTGTAGCAAAAAGGATCGCCCCTGCTCAAAACGAGCGCGAAAACGTGAAAAAGCACTTGCCGTCCACCTCAGGGCCTAGGTTAGGCGACTGTTCGCGAGGACTCGCGCCTACTGGTTCTCACCCCGACCGAGGCCGTCGATATTGCCATTCCGGTCATTACCTTACGCCCAACTTCTTCTTTAGCAAATCGGTGGTCAGGTGTTTTACGACGTCAAACGGCTCGCACTTGCCGCTCGCGGAGGTGAACTCAATCGGCCCCACAGCCCGCGCAACCTTCAGGGCCGCCTGATTCAGGACAGCACTCCGCTTTCCGATCCCCATCAGCGCCGTGCCCATTGCCAAGCGGACCTTCTCCGACTCTGTCCCGATCGTGTCAGCGATCCGCTTGACACAGGCGAGGAAGAACGCCTCGTCAGGCGCCCTCTTGCCGGAGAACTTCGACGCCTCATAAAGAAGCCCGTAGCCGCAGTCACGGCGTACAGGGTCGTCGCTCCTGACCCCCCGGTTGGCAAGTTCGACCACAAATGACGTCTTTGCCAGCGTCGCGTCGCAGAATGCAAACACATGTGCCAGCATGCCGCCGCCCAACTCCTAAACCTGTTTCTCGGCCTGATCAGGTGTGATCTGCAACGGGTCGTCGACGAGAAGTGCGATCACTCTGGCGTCGTAGACGTCGGTCTGCCAGAGCGCCTGCGCGAGTTCCCGATTCCGCCCAATCTCTTTGGCCAGCTTGCGCAGCCGCGTGAGGCCGATTCCGTAACTGCTCATCCCTGCGGCGCCCGAACTCAGCTTCTCCCAGTTGCTCATGCCTCGCTCGTCGCGCTCTGCGTGGAGGATTTCGAGAACTTCGGAGACGGTCGTCGGAGATTTCCATTTCGATTTCATGGACATCGCACCTTGTAACGGGTCAGTATACCCACGAATGCTCCTGTCGCCGAGCGACCTTACAATCTACCGCGCCGAACGAGCAGAGCGAGTGAGGGAACCGGGCGCACATGCGCCCGGCGTCTGTAGCATTAGCATTGTATGTTAGCATTTGACCCCGACCCTACGGTTCGGCGTTTCTGACAAAAGAAACTGCCTTCCAGTGGACTATTGAACGCCAAGAAGTTACGGGCGCAGTTTCTTAGGAGGAGGTGGCATCTGTACGATTATTTGCGCGATACAACGCGAATCCGACAAGGCCGATCCACAAGAAGAAGCAGGCGAATCCCAAACGCTGCCCGAGGCCGGGGGCTTGGCCAGTACGCAAGAAGCCGGTGACGATAGAAGCGATGACCAACACCAGCGAAGGCCATGCAACCCAATGCCAACTTGGCCACGAGCGGAAAACCGGCGGCAGCCCAAAGCCTGCGATCAGAAAGATAACAAACGACCCGAGACTGCCGATGGTGTGCAAAATCATTGTGAGCGATGACCTATTTACAAAGTCGCCGGGGAAAATCCCGGAAAATGCCATGAACAGGCCAGAGGCAGTCAAGGCCATGGTAGGGACAACAGATCTTTTACCAAGACCAGAAAGTTCGCGCTTTAGGCCAATGCCGAGCAGCGCCACTGCAAGTCCCGGAAGGATGTAGCCGAGAATATTCCACACCCACAGGTTAGGTGCATCGAGTGAGCCAAGCTCACTGATCGCTTTGGTCAGATGGCTGTACTCCGGTCTGCGCGATGACATGACGAGATACACGGTGAGAAACCACACTGGCGTAATCATCGCGATAAGACCAATCTTTCTTCCAGTTAGCATGATGGCTCCTTGTGCCGCCTAACGTCTTGCTGTGCAGCAGGCCGCCGCGATGTTTGAAATCGGCCTGATGCTCCCGCCCCGTCCGCACCAGCTTAAGTTAGAACGCATCGCCGCAGCTCATGGCTTGACAAAAAACTGATAGGCAAAAAATGCCAAACCGATGAGCACAGCGAGCCAAAGCAGGGCGCTCCGTTTCGTTTCGGCCTGTGCATTGGCGAAAGACGCCTGAAGATCCGGCTGACTTCGCACGTAGTCTTCGACGGTATCCTTTGCCTCCTTCAGTCCGATGTTTCGTTCCTCTCGAACGATTTTGATTGCCTCTATCTTGTTACCGTGGTGCAGCGCCGAGATGGCGGCGGTTGAAAGTGGAGGAACATCGCTTGCACTTCGGCTTTCAGCGTCCATCATCGTGTGGCTCCTCGGGGGAATGTGGTCGAACTTCTTATGAAACGGAAGGCTCAATTCGGTGTCAAGTCCTTTTAGTTGAAATTGGTCAGGCACCCTGGGGATGGAGGTTAGGCTTTCATAACCTCTTGGACGAGTTTGAGTTCACGCTGTATGACCTGTCTTAGCATCGGCAGATAGC